>Ga0210240_100807_pt1 | contig 26589 bp, 27 predicted proteins | sample ChrtobMetP5a_4mM_FD_155463 | JGI IMG/M metagenome (GOLD analysis project Ga0210240, IMG submission 155463) | Chrysochromulina tobin associated microbial communities from unialgal haptophyte culture, Seattle, Washington, United States - P5a_4mM | ecosystem: Host-associated > Algae > Haptophytes >...
CGTACAGCATCCCCACGGCGTCGGGGTGCACCGCGCCGGTGGTCTCGATGACGATGAGGACGACCTGTCGGCCCTTGGCGAGGGCATCGGCGTAGTGCCCTGCATGCCCAGCCACGTGACCGACGCCCGTGGCGTGGTCGAAGGGCGCCTGGTCCGCCGTGCCGCGCTGCTTGCAGCCGAGGGTGAGGTGGCGCGCGCTCTCCGCGGTGCCGCCGAAGGCGATGTGCGAGCCCTCGTTGGTCGAGACGGCGCCGCCCTTCTTCGTCGAGCCGTGCCCCAGCGCCTGGAACTTCCTGATCGGCGAATGTGTGAATTTAAAACAGGACCACACAGTACAGCGGCGCTCATGCAGGCGCGTCCCCGGGGGGGCGCGCTTACATGACTACTGGCAACAGGCCAGCAAGCGGGGCGCCGCTAAGGAGGTGAGATTTCCTGGATGTGAATAAAAAAGCACAGCACCAAGTTTTACTTGGTTCAGACAGACTGAATGGCTGGGTGCCCCTGCCAGATAGACGCCTTTTGTATCAGCGGGGTAATGTCGCCTGAATCTATAGCCGCCTGTATCAGCAGCTCGTGCATCGCGCGCTGGTTCAGCCGCTCGGCGAGATCAGCCGCGGTCTCGCCGTTGGCATCGAGCGCGCTGATGTCGGCGCCAGCGTCAATGAGCATGTGGGCGCACGTGATCGCGCCGCGCGCCGCGGCCCAGTGAATCGGGGAGCGGTCGCCGTCGACGTCACGACGGTTGACCGAGATTTGCTCCCTGATCCGCTCATCTTTCTCGACGATGTACGCGCGCAGCATGGACTCGAGCTCGCGCGGCTCGTTCCGCATGCAGAGCTGCGAGATCGCACCCTCATAGCCCGTCACCTTCTTTTTATCTTCGAGGGGCGGGCCGTAGTTGATGATCTTGTAGATCTCGGGCTGGTCGCACTCAAGTGCGAGCTCGGCCGGCGTGCGCCCTTGCTTGTCGCGCGCCTTCCTGTCCGCGCCCGCCTCGAGCAGAATGAAAACGATCTCACGATGGCCGCGCGCTGCCGCCCAATGCAGCGGCGTGCGGTCGTCGTCCCAGTCGAGCTTGTTGACGTTGTTGCCGAGCGCGATCTCCCCTTTGAGCTGTTTTGGCTGGTTGAAGGCCGCGCGAAGCGACAGGCCAACGAGCTCCTCGCACACTTGCTTCGGGTCGTTGTGCTTCGTCACCGTGAGAGCGTCGCTCACTTGCTTCGGGAACAGACCACTGATCGTTTGCCGCGCGGAGGTGAGAAGGCGCGACGAGAGCGGCGCGACTATATTGAGCGCACGCGCGCTCAACATGCGGAATGAGTTGATGGTCGTGCCGATGGCGGGCTGGCTTTGAAGCACAGAAGGCCGCCGCAGAGGCGGCAGCGCGGACCGTGCACCTTGCGGCGGCGACGCGATTCCTTCGAATGGCCTGCCTCCCTTCCGCGTCACATCCATTCGGTCACCCACTAAGCTTCGGTCAGCCACTTCGGCCTCCATGCGGCTCAGCTGCGCCGAGAGGGCCTGCATGGTGGTCAAGTAGGTCCCATTGATCTCGGCCAAAGGCGGCTTCTTTTCCATAGCCTCTGAGGCCGGAACATTGGGCGGAGAGTCTGCTGACGCGCTCGCTCCGGTGGGAGAAGCGTCCAGCGAGTCCGGGGCCGCCTCGGTCGACTGCTCCGCTCCCATAAATTGACCCGGACCAAAAATAGATCGCCGTTTCGGCCGAGGTTTCGGCCCTCCAAGTTTCCTTGAGTGGTCTCCAACGGGGAACTGCCCATTGGGGGGGGGGGGGGGGGGGGGTATGGGCACTCTCTAAGAAACCATACCTTCGCTACGGCGGCCCTGACAGGCTGCTGAATTTCTGCGCGTTCTGCTCAGGCTCTGTCTGTGCGTGCTGCGCGCGTTGACCATTGAGCAATGAGCATTTGTCGTCGAAGAGGCTGAGCTTCAGAGGTCAGAGCTCCACCAAGAGCCTTCAGAGCTTCATGCAGAGCTTCAGAGGCATCCCCTGGACAGACTTTCAATCAAGAGATGGGATCCCACTCGCTCTGTCCGCTCGCGCCGCCAAAGCTGCGGCCGTACCCCTGTATGTGCGCCTGCACCTCCTTCGTCTTCGAGTACAGCTCAAGGTCGCGCGCGTCACGCTGCACCGACAGGTTGGCCGTGATGCGCTCGACGGTCCTCGCGAACTTGGCCTGCTGCTCCGCGCTCATCGCGAGCATGGTCGAATGAGTGAGCTCAAGTCGAGCCTGCGCTGAATTGAGTCCGACGATGTACCGAAGGTGCTTGACGTCGTCCACGTAGTCCTTGGCCAGCATCGCGTAGATCCCCTGGCGCACGAGCCGAAGCACGAGCAGCCACTGCTGCTCCTGGACCTCGCGCGCCACCGCTGCCGGACCGTCGTCATCCAGGGACGATGACGCCGACGGCGCCGCCGCCGCCGCCTGCTGAGGCTGCGGCTGCTGCGGCTGCTGCGGCACCCCGTCTTGCAGCCAGCTCGGCGGTGGACGCTCCTCGATGCGCCAGCCGGCGCCGGCTCCTCTCGGGTCTCGAGCCGTCTTCTCCGCCTCCTCGCCCTGCTCCTCGTCCTCGTCGTCCGCCCACTCATCCTCCTTTGCGGCCGCCAGAGGCGGCGTTGGCGTCGCTGCTGCTGCGGCGACGGCGGCGGCCAGCGACGGCGTCGTATTAGGCGTCGCCTTAGCCGGCAACTTGAGCACACCCCACGGTCGTACCGCACCGTTGACGATTTCCTGCCATTGAGGGCCGCTGCTCGCATCGCCGTCCGTGTCACCCTCGTCGCTTCCGGTGAGCGCACGGCTCGCGGCGGCAGCTTGCGCCTGCGCCTGACGCTCCTCGGCGAGAAGCGCCGCAGGGACACGGCCGCCCACTATCGAAGGCGGCACAAATGGGCGCATGCCGGCGGCCTTGAGCCGCGTCTCCTCCTGCTCGATGGCCATGTTCAGGTAGTTGCAAAAGTCCGTGTCGAGCTCGGCCTTCATCGCCTGGGCAAGCTCGAGGACGCGCTCCGTGCCGCCGTCAGTGGCTGCGTCGCATAGCTCACGCAGCTTCTGCTGTTGGCGCCATTGCAGCTCTTCGAGCGCGTCTGCGATCTCGCGCTGCGCGTCCGTGACGTACTCGGAGAGCGCAAGCAGCGCCGCCCGCTCGCCCTGAGTGCGGATCGTCGAGAGCACGCCACGTGCCGCGAGCGGGAAGCTGCGCCCAAGCAGGACAGGCAGGTGCGGCGCGAGCACCTCGTTGAGCGGAGCCTTGTCGGAAGAGCGTTGCTGCTGTTCGAGCACCGCCTCGAGCGGCGAGAGCAGCTTCGAGATGAGTTTCTGCTGCTCCTCGACCGGGGATTCCTTGACCTGCTGCTGCCAGAGCTCAGCCCGCACGCGCTCGAGCGTCTCACGCGTGACGAGCGGCGCCGCGTAAGTGGGCCTCTCACCGGCGCACATGGTGGATTGCGAAACGCCCGAGCGCGTGCACCGCGGAAGCCGCGCAGCGGTGGGCCGCGACGCACCGGCGACCGCCAATGCGGTGACGACGTACAAGAGCTTCATCAACCTGCCCTTCACAGTAACGGGGTTCTCACTGTGAACTCGCACTTTCGCTCCGTCATGGACCATGGAAGTAGAATCCAGGTCCAGATACATTTACGCAGATTGGGGTTGCTGTTTTTGGATTTTTTTGAGTTGCCGTGAAATGTCCCTCGGAGTTGATCCCGCGTTTGCTCGTCGCATTGTACTGGCACATGCCGCAGCGTCCGGCCAAGCGCTTCAAGGGACCGAATGTCACGCCGCGCACGACCACGTCACGCCTTGTGCAGTGCCCATGCTGCTCTCGGCACGTGCACACGCTTCTTCTCGACTCTCACCTCGAGCGCGACTGCCACCCTCGCATGGATAACACAGAGGTCTCACACCTGCTTGGTGATTTGCTCACGCCTCCGTCCTCCTGGCCCGATGACCACACAACGACTCAGCCAGAGCACGTCTCGCACATCCTACCAGCCAGCTCTTCAGCGCCAGAGCTCTCCTGGCACAGCCGACCTGCCAGCTCCTCAGCGCAGCCACCGGACGCGCCACCACCCCCTCCATCCTCGGGTATAGCTGATGCCAGCGCAACAGTGCGCTGTCCGCTCTGCGCCGTCTCGCTTCGTAACGAGGATGCGTTTGCGCACGTGGAGCAGTGCCTCGGGCGTGACGGTGGCAGCACGCCTGCTGCCACTTCCGGCAGCTCGAGCAGCAACGGATCCGCTGAGGGAGCTACCTCTCAGATCGTGTTGTTCTGCCCAGCGTGCGACGTGGCGTGCGAAGGGCTGGCGAGGCTCAACGAACACCTCGATGCCGGCTGCCCTGCGCCGGTCGGGCACGCAGAGGCGCCAGCGGTCGCGCCCACAGGGGCCTCGAAGGTTGCAGCAGCGGCGAGGAGCTCCAGAGCGGCAGGCACGCACGTCTCCACTGCGGTGACGTGCGATACTGCACATCTCGATCGCTTGGCGCAGGAGCTACGCTGTCCGCTGTGCTTCGACCTCTTCAACGATCCTCAAGCACTGCCCTGCCAGCACTCGTTCTGCAAGGAATGCCTTGACCAGTGCTTTCGAGTAACGTCGATGATGGCCTGCCCGCTGTGCAAGGCGCCCATGTGGCGACGGCAGGTGATGCCCAACCATACGCTTGCCAATCTCAAGCGCGTATATCAAGACCTGATCGCCACGTCCTCGTCGAGCTCTGATGGCTGACGGGCTACGTGCTGAGGCCGCCGCAACGCGGGGTCTCGCGTCTCCACGACTATAACATGTATCTTCGTCGGCGCGGGCGCGGGTCCGGGCGCGGGTCCGAAACAAAGAGAAGGACGCGCTTGAGTGCAACGCTGTTTGGAATCGTGCACAGCGCGACGACTCACCAGGTGCACGTGTCCACACTGTTGGTACTAATATTCATGCAGTATAAAATACAGAACTTCACATCATCTACATGGAAAGCCTTATTCAAGTTCTGGCATATAATATATGTAATTACATGGCATGAAAATGGCATGACATGTGCATGTCTCTGAGATTTGGTTAGCCATCTTAGAGGCCTAGAGTTAGTCAGTTAGACCGGCGTGGCACGTGGTGAGGTGACAGGGCGAGGCCGCCACACGCCGTTGAAGAAGCGGATGCCCTCCTCGTCCTGTGCAGCGGAGGCCGTGCGCAGCGACGGACGAAGCGGCATGCCGAGACCCCACCGCTGGCCCGGCCATCGGGCTTCGATCTGGTCCTCTGGCGGAGTGTCCCCAAACGGAGCGTCCTGCCTGATATGGGGCAGGGTGCGGCGGCTCAGCGTCCCAAAAGCCAATGGCGGGCGGGGTTGAATTGGGTCCTGCAGGCGTCCATAGGAAGAGAATGCGATGGCCGACGAGGCCGTAATGGGCCGCGACTTGCCAAGGTCCCCTTCAGAAGAGAAGGATGATAAAGAGGAGCTTGACCTGCTCAGCGTTCCTCCCGAGTAGGCTTGATGCAGCCGAGCGTCAAGTGTGAGAAACGCGCTCCTTGTCTCACTGCCTATGCGATCGCGCCACTGCGTCGTGTGCTGATTGGGCGAGTGGCCCCAAACCGCCGTTCGGCTCATGAGGCTCGTCCCGAATCGGGCCGCCCGCCGCGATGCAACACGTCGCAAAACGACCCACGTGGCCTTTCGTGGTTGGAGGTACCTCGTCGAAAAGTCTTCAATGTGATCTTTGTGTGGGTCGCTTGTGTGCTCCAGCCCTGAAAGAACTCCTGAAAGCGAGAAAGCCTCATCGGCTTGTATGGGATGTTGTTGTGCTTGTGAGCCTTGTGGTTGTGCTTGCGGGTCCCGTCGCAGTGGGCAGTGCTGTGCCGCCGACCAGACACTCCACAGCCGGCCGCAGTAAACACGGCGCTAGGATAGGATGATATGAAGAGGTGATGGAGCAGCATGGGTGATGGATGTGTGCTGCTTTTCGGGTGTTAACCTTCAACGTTGAAAACCTTCAACCAGGCCACCACAGCACCTCCAGGACCAAGCCCGCCTCTGAGTCGGAGAGTGCGGGCTGATGTCCACTGTGCGGTCCGAGCTCGACGCGCGCCGTCGACATGGTCGGCGAAACCCATATCTGAGATCCCTCTGTGTGTGTGTCACTCGCCGCGTGCCTGCTTCGTGTTTGGCGGCAGCGTGGCAGCATTCTCTAGCAACCAGCCCTGCAGCAGCGTCAACGAGCGCGTGCGATGCGACATTCCCGTCTTGACGTCCTTGGACATCTCGGCATACGTCTCGGTGTAGCCGTCGGGCAAGAACACGGGATCCCAGCCAAAATCGGGCGGGCCACGTGCCGGGACAATCTTACCAGGCACACGTCCGTCAAATGTGAGGGCTTCCTGGCCCGGCCCGGCGCAGAAGGCGAAGATGGTTTGCGCGTAAGCTGACTTGTCCTCGTAGGCTGCGAGCAGATTGTTCAGGCCTTCGTGGCCAGTCTTCTCGAGAAACCATTTTATGTACGGTCCAGGCAGCCTGCAAGCAGCCAACGGGGTGAACGCAGGGGTCACGCAGAGCACGACAGATGAGAAAATGCAAGGCGCAGCTCGAGATGAGCCCGCCTCACCCGTTGAGCGCATTGAAGCAAAGCGACGTGTCCTCAGTGATGACTGGGCCACCGACACGCTCGGCAGCCAGCCGGCACTTCTCCTTGGAGATCTCGTCGGGCTCGCCCTGGAGCTCTGGAAGGTCGATCTTTTGGTTCGTCAAGATGAAAGGCAGCGCGTCTGCGTCACCATTACAGGACTTTGCCAAGTAAATCTTGACCTCCTCGAGTTTTTTAGCATTGCCGGTGACGAAGGTGATCGTGGGCTTGCTGCCGCTTGCCATGGACAAGCTTCGCGCCAGCAACGGCAGCGAGAAGCTGAGGACGACGGAGCGACGCGTGACGACCAAGGGACGAGCTTCGCGCCTCTACTAGAAAGCCGCGTTTCCCCATTGAGGAAATCCGAAAACTTGTATTCATAGGGAATCCGGAGAAGTCAAGTCAAGTCAAGACTCCCGTCCTCCCCTGCTGGCTTCCGGAGCACATTCGATAGGCTTCCGTATGGTTGTCTGTTGTTTATGTATAGACTTGACTTGACTTCCGGAGAAATCCGAATGAAGTAGGCCAAGTAGCGCCTTTTCAAGGCGTCGGGCGGGCTAAGCGGTAAAGCGCCCCGCGGCCCGTTGCGTCTGGGGTGGGTCTGGAGGTAGGAGCATGGGTTTTGGAGGAGCGGCCGGCCCCCGGTAGCGGTACCTCGAGCTTCAGCTTGATGTCATTGCTTGATGTGTGGATCTAGGCCCCTGTGAACGTGCAAAGCATGAGTTCATTGTCAACACGGGTCCGCGATCTGTGAATCACTGATCTGAAACACGACACTGACAGACAAACGACACAGCCGCATGCAGCACAGCCGGCCTTGCGGAGGTACTTGCCCTCAACACAACGCGCGGACGCGAGGTGCGCGTCCGGGGCGAGACTGTGAACACAAATGTCGCACATCATCACGTTCAGGAGAGCGCGTGCATTGCGCCCAATGCGAGACCGCCAAGGATGACCAGGGCTATCACGCCGTAGCGGCTACGTGCGAGGCTTACAAAGTCGCGCCTGCGCTTGCGGTACTTGAGAGCGCCCGATTCATCACCCTCGCGGTCGCCAGCGCGCGTCCACTCGGACGTGGGCACGTCGACCCGGCACTCGCGGATGCTGGGCGCCGCGCCGCCACTGCTGCCGCCGCCGGCAACGCTGTGTGGCGCACGCTGGCTGGCTGCTCCCCTGCTGCTCGGGGTGCTGGCAGAGGGCCTCATGCCCGAAGGCGTCGCGGGCACCGGTGACGGCAGAACGGCGTCTGGCGCATGCACATCGAGCGTGGCGCTCTCGTCCACCTCGAGCAGGCGGTCGATCGAATCGACCGGACCGCTTGCCGCATCATTCAGGCTGACGGCCACATCTTCTCGAATCCCAAGGCGACGGCGTAGGCGGCTGAGGAACTGATCGAAGTCGCAGCCCTCTACCAGCGGCACCACCGTCTTGCGTGCGCCCTCTTGGCCGTCGATGCGGATGAAGACGAGCTTGACGATCTTGTCGTGGACCGACATTCACGTCCGATGGTCCGCGGTGTTGTTCCGGACGCGCGACTTCCTTCGTGTGTGAAATTAACCAACGGGGCTGTTAAATTGGTTGTTAAAATCAGAGGAGTTCTGAACAAGAAAATGCTGCAGCTTCGAGCTAGCGGGTCCCCGTCAGAGAAAAAAATCGAGACGATACGACCAGCACGCCCCCCCTCGCTCTTAAAGGTCTTAATTTATCTCATTGAAAATGGCCTTAGAGCTTAGTGACGTGTCAGTACCACTCCTCTTCAAGCACCTGGCCGCCGCCAAAGTCGAATGCATTCGGCTTGTGGGCGCCGCCACTGTGCAGCAGCTTGGCCGCGATCGTCTGTGCCGTAAGTTCGTCGACGCCCTCCACCTCGAAGGAGATGTGCGTCTGCTGCAGGACCTCGGCGATGGCGCCGCGCTCGAGCATCCCGCGCGTGGCCGCCCGGATGGGCACGTCGGCGCCAGTGGCCATCACAAAGACGAACTTGGGTCGCTCGCTCCGGATGCCGCGGCGTGTATCGACGGCAACGAGGCGCAGCCCCCCGTACACGACCCGCGTGGCACCGCCGCACTCGACGAGCCGCTGCCGGCACTCCGAGAGACCACCCGCCCCTTCGCCGATGAGCTCCACTTGGTTGGCGTCGTGCGTGGACGGCCCCACGAGCAGCCAGTTGTTTGGATGCTCGTGGTCGCGCACGCGCATCCACGCGGTCTCGATCGCGATGGGGATGCGCAGATCGCCATACACGTAATGCGTGGCCTCCACCCCGTCCTCCTCCTCCTCCTCCTCCTCCTCCTCGGGCGCGGCTGCAGCACCTCCGCCCGTCGCCGTGGCGCGCGGCGCCGCCACTGAAGGCTCCGTGGGGGCTAGACTAGTGGCTAGACTCGACAAGAGTTCTGAAGGCTCCCTGAGCTCGAAAAAGCTGTCTCGAGATGGTACGAGCTCAGGGAGCTTTCGAGACGGTCTCGACTCAACCGTCTCGAGACCATTCCTGACGACAGCCATGCCGGTGGCCGTGTCCGCTGTCGCGGCCGTCGTGGCGGTCGCGGCAACGGCGGCGCCACCCGTGGCCCCAAGCCGCCCTGCGTCGCCCAGCGCGAAGCGGTAATCGCCCGTGGTGGCAAAGAGTTGTCGGAAGTGCGTGTTGCAGTACATCTTGTCGCCTGCGTTCGAGAAGTTCGCCTCGTTCAGGGGCGCGTCACACTGGGTGCACCGGAAGCAGCCGCGGTGGCCAGGCGATTTGCGGTGAAAGACTCGGCCGCCCACGACGAATCGCTCGGCGGGGTAGCATCGCTTCGCACACACGAAGCAGTGCTCGATCCCCTCGGCGCTCTGGAATTTGCTTGCATCGCCCTTGGCTCCGTCGCCCGCCGAGCCGCCGCCGCCGCCGCCGCCGCCCGTCGCTCCGATGGCGCCGTCTCGGGCACCATACGGGCCTGGCTTGCGGCATGGGGCGCAGGCTCGACCCCAGCCGACGAAGGCGGCACCGCACGTCACACACGTCTTCCCGCCGCCCGTCGCACGTGCCACCCGCACGCCCGCCCTGGTGCACCGCTTGTTGGTTGAGAGCCGAATGTGTAGCTTGCCCACGGCGGTGCGTTGGCCGGGGGCGCCTGGCCGTACAGAGGAGGTGTCGCCGTCTCCAAGTGCCGCGGCACTGGCGGCGGCGGCCGCGTGCGCCGCAGCCCTCTTAGCCTCGATCACCGCAGCGCGCTCAGCCTTGCGCTGTGCGCGCCCTACTTCGCGAGCCGCTTGCTGGGAAGCGTCCGCGAGCGCCGCACTCGCTCCACACCACTGGTGCCGGAAACGCTCGAGGAGACTGAAGAGTGTCTCGGGGCCCACGCCGCCCGAGGCGTCCTCGCCCAGCCGCTGCGCCACGGCGCGGAAGAGGCGCTGCGTGCTCCTAAGGCTCTCCTGCTGCATGCCCAGCGTCCGCTGGGCGCCCTCGAGCCATTGGCCGATGGTCGCGCCGAACGCGTCGACGGCCGCGCTGTCCTTGGCTTTGGCCTTGACTGCCTTGTGCACGCGCTGGCACAGCTCGATGCTCGCCTTCATCTGCGCGAGCTCCGATGTGATCCTATCCCATGAGATCCGGCTCGCGGGGCCGACGCACTCAAGATCCTCCGTCCATCGCGCGGCGCTCTCCGGCAGAGCTCGCTCGGCTAGTTCCACGAGCAGCCGGAGCAGCGTGGCGCCGCGCCCCTTGGCTCCGCCGGCCATCGATTTCACGTCGGCCAGCTTGACGAGCACGTCGAGCTTGTAGCCGCGCACGCCGCCGCGCGCCGTGCCGCGGTTGATGGCATTGCCCGCCGCGAGCACGAGGGCGAGCAGCACCTCGAAGGCATCCGAGACCAACACAGCGCTGCACGCGCAGTTGACTTGTTCGAGGAGCCTCTGCGCGTGCGCCGCCTGCGCGGCGTACGTCTGCTTCGCGCGGAGAGCGAGCAGCCGGTTGGTGAAGTGGGGTACCTTGTGCACCTCCCAGAAGAAGCGCTCGACCTGCGCGAGGAGCGCCGGGTCGCCATCGTACGGCGCGATCGCCTCTATGTCGTCAGCGGTGGGGGCGCACGGCACGAGCAGCTCCACCACCTCGGGAGTGAGCACACGCTCGTCTCCCGCGAGCACCGCTTCTCGGAGGGTCGCGTTCGGCAGCCCGAGACGCGTCAGGGCGATCGCGAGGTTGTTGAACCGCCGCTGGTCGAGGAAGGTCAGGGAACCTTCCTTGAGCACGCCGCCAATGGCGCCCACCTCCTGCCCCACTCGCTCAGCCTCGGTGAGCATTCGCTTCTCCTTGGCCCTCACAAAGTGCTCTGTGACCATCGCCTCGACCGCCGCGCTTGCCGCCGCGCTCACCTCCTCTATCCGCACGCTGAGCGTGCCGTACACTGTCGTGTCCACGAGACGATCGGGCACGCGCACCCAAAACAGGCGTCGCCGCTCCACGCCCACCTCCGCCGCGTCCGCGTCCGCCGCGTCCACTGAGCTGCTGGCTTCGTCGACCGCCTTGTCCTTCCTTGCCGGCTTGGTTCCCGCTGGCGGTGGCGGAGGTGGCGGCGGGGGTGGCGGCGGCGCCTTGGCATTCACAGGCGGTGGCGCGGGTGGCGGTGGCGGTGGAGGCACGCCAGTAGGTGGGCTGGGCGGGGCTGGCGGCGCGCGCTGCACTCCGGATGCCATGGGTGGCGGCGCCATCGGCGGCGCAAGCGGCGGCGGCGGCGCGAGCGGCGGCGGCGCGAGCGGCGGCGGCGGGGCAAGCGGTGGCGGCGGCGCGAGCGGCGGCGGCGCGAGCGGCGGCGGCGGGGCAAGCGGTGGCGGCGGCGCGAGCGGCGGCGGCGCGAGCGGCGGTGGCGCCATCTGCGGCGGCGCCATTGGCGGCGGCGCCATCGGCGGCGGCGCCATCGGCGGCGGCGCCATCGGCGGCGGCGCCATCGGCGGCGGCGCCATCGGCGGCGGCGCCATCGGCGGCGGCGCGAGCGGCGGCGGCGCCATCGGCGGCGGCGCCATCGGCGGCGGCGCCATCGGCGGCGGCGCCATTGGCGGCGGCGCCATCGGCGGCGGCGCCATCGGCGGCGGCGCCATCGGCGGCGGCGCCATCGGCGGCGGCGCCATCGGCGGGGGCGCCATCGGCGGCGGCGCCATCGGCGGCGGCGCCATCGGTGGCGGCGCCATCGGTGGCGCCATCGGCGGCGGCGCCATCGGCCTTGCAGGTGGCGGCGGTGCAGGTGGCGGTGCAGGAGAGGGCACAAGCGGCACCGGCAGAGGAGCCGGAGGACGGGCCGGTGGCGGTTTGGGGGCGGGCGCGGGCGACGGCGTGGGCTCCTCCTCCTGCGGCTCCACAGCCAAGCCGATGCGCCCCAGGGCGGCTGCCGTGAGCGCCAGCAAGCCCTGCTGACGCGTTCGCAGCAGCCCTTCGGAAGAGGGGGCGGCGCGGGCACACTCGACGAGTCGCGTGAGCGTCGGGAGCGTACTCGGGAGGCGCCCAAAGGTGCAGCGCCATTCCATGGGACGCCCGAGCAGGTGACAGCGCAACACGACTGCCAGCGCAAGCCGCAGTCCGCATCCTCTCACGAGCGCGCCGCCCGCTGCCAAGGTAGCCGGCACTGGCGACGCAAGCTCGCCGGAAGTGGCGGCGGCGGCGGCGAGCGTGAGGAGCTCGGCAGCAAGCTCAGGCGTGCACCCGTCCATGTGCTGTGCGAGGAGCAGCGCCTCGCCAGCCAAGCTCGGAGGCAGCTCGGCTAACAACTGTGTGGCTGCAGGCGCGCTCAGGCCCGTTTGCTGGGCGAGACACGCGAGCGCCTCCATCGCCTCCTCCGCCGAGGCTGCTGAGGGCGGCAGTCCGGGCAGTGGCTCGAGCTCGCTTGGCGTGACCGACGCCGCGTCAGCCGCGGCGGCCACGTTCTCCGCGTCGCCGCCGCTGCCAAAGCCCGCAGCCTTCGCAGCAAGGTTGGAGTCGAGAAGCAGAGAGTCTGACGGCACGAAGAGCTGCTCGGCGACCGCGGCACGAGCCCAGTCGTCGAAGGCTGCGGCCGAGGGCAGGCGCTCCTGCAGATCGAGCGAGGCAACCGCGGGACCCAGTAGGTTGAGCACGTCGGTGCGGTGCAGCGAGACGCGTGCTCGCTCGAGGCCGCTCACGTCAGGGCCCACCCATGAGACGAAGACCTTCTTGCGGCCGCCGCGCCGGCCGGCGACGGCAACGAAAACGGCGTACACGACGCGCGCATTCTCAAACGCGCCGGATGAGCTCAGTTCTGCAAAGCCGCCGCTGCCAGATCCGAGCAGCTCGAGAGCCTGCTTGCTGCCTTTTGCATATGTGAGGGCGACCCAATTGACCTCGCCGTGCACCTTTCCGACGTCAGCCGCGAGAGCGCGGGTCGCCTCGTCGAGCGCGATGCCCGAAGAGTGGGCGACCGTGTGGAAGTCCTTGCGCACCGAGACCGAGAGGGCATCGCTCCGTGTCGCCATCGCAAGTTTCGTCACTTTCGAAGTTCACGTTCACGTTCCGTTGCCAAGTCGGCATGGCGCACGACCACCGGTCCCGTGGAGACACACCTTTGAGGGCGCAGACTGCTTTCGGAGTACGGATGCGCCAGTTATGTGGCACTCACAGTTATTGGAGTTAAACGTCACAGGATCAGGAATCCTCGCGCTGCGTCGGGGGCACCCTTGTGAGGAAACGACACTCTTGGCCATGCTCCATGCTCCCTGTGCGCATAGAGAGCTCTACAGCTTATACGCCATAAACGTGCCACACGCCCCACATCGTCTCGCCGCATCACCTTAGGGGCTGAAGGGCTGCGTCATGCTGCCTCCGCACGAGGGCCATCGTTGCTTCGCGCGCCCTCTTGAGCTCCTCCTGCTGCTGGATTTTCTCCATGCGAAGCCGCTCGCGCCGCTCTGCCTCCTGCTCTGCCCGAGTTGCCTTCGACTCCTGCGCCTCCATCTTTTGTGCCGTCACGTTTTGATAGACGCTGTCGAGTAACTCCTGCTGCTGCTGCTGTGTGTACGCGAGGCCCTGCATGTACCGCTGGCGCATCAGATTGGCGGTCTCGTGCTTGGACTCCACTTTCTGCTCACGCGCGTTCGCCGCTGCAATCGGCAAGACCCCGTGCCCCGCCTGGCGTACCATCTCCGCACGGTCTTGCCGCTCGGCGAGGCGCTTGTCCTTGAGCTCCCGCGTGACGCGCTTGACAGCCTTTCGGCCGCCACCGTTGAGGTGCATCTCGAGGAGCGCGTTGGGCACGCGCATCGCGTCGAAGGGCTCGCCGCACCCGATTATGATCGGCGTATCAGTTTGTGCGGCCTGCACAAGCTGATCCCACGAGTTAATCAGATCACCAGTCGGCGTGAAGAGCTCGGCAACGAAGAGCATGCGCTTGTCGAGCTGTAGCTTCTTTTGGATGTACGGGATCACCTCCTCTAGCGTGTCGCAGTCCGCCGGCAGCTGCACGATTGTTGACGACGCACGGTCCATCTCCTGATTGAGGTAGCAGCAGAGCCTGACGCCAGCAGCTCGCAGAACGGCCGAGCGCGTGGTCTTGTGGCCCGACGCGTTCCTGTTGCCACGGCGCTGCGGAGAACCGGGCCGAGGCTGCGCCGCAGCCGCGTACTGCGAGTAGAGGCCGGACGTCGAGCCGGCTGCTGCTGGGGGCATCGCAGTGGAGGCCCCAAAAAGGGTGGAGAGGGTGCGCCACTCGCGCGCGCTTCCGCCAAAGATCGGACGCGTCTGGCGTGGCAACACACGCTCAATTCATGGACGGCCCGCGTACAATTGTATCGTATACGTGAACATTATCCGGATACGCTCGGAGCGATTTTTATGGCACGGTTGGCTATTGACCTCAGCTAGAGTGCACCTCGGTTTCCTTTTGGGGCAAAGTCTGTTATTTCACCGGCACGGACCCGTCTAATACTCCGCGCGTCATCCGTGCGTCGGCGCGTATGCGCGACTGGTGGGAAGGCGGCTTACCTATGCGAGCGCCCCGCGACTGGGTCGCACCTTTCTTGCGCTTCCGCATGACCGACCTCTGGCAGAGCACTCCAACATCACAGCTGCCACCCACCATGCTCCATTACTTCCGGAGTCCCAAAACGGGCTCAAGCGCGCTTCTCGAGCGGCTCACAGCGTACCACTCAGGCGCCAGACGCCGGCCACGCCGCATCACGGACGTACATGAATTTGAGCTGCCTTGCTCGAGCACCAACACGAGTCGCTTGCACATCCACGTCCACGACCACGGAAGTGGCTGTGCGAACGATGTGTGCAACGCCAGCGCAATGGTCGCAGGCGCTTCGGCATTCACCGTGCTCCGCGAGCCTTGTGAGCGATTCCAGTCGGTACTCAACGAGCTGACCTCCCGTGGCGATGCCAAGGAGACGGCTCAAGAGATGGGCACCGCCTTCGACACCCTTTCGAGCCTTGTCGATTTTGTGGAACAGCTCCTTGGGAGCTGTGCCGGCCTAGACGCCGATTGCGCCGTGCACGCCATCAATCGCCGTGTCATGGGCCCCTCACGTATCTTCTTGTACCCACAGGCGCTCTTTGTAGCGATACAGCGGCCAGCCGAGTCGCTCGTCTGCTTCGATCGCGACGGGCTTGGAATGAAGCTCGACCGTTTTCTGGCACGGCAGACGGGCTGCACGGTCGGAGCCGCACCACGCCGCGACGGCAGAGCTCCGACCAGCCAGGAGGGAGAAGCGCCGAGCTGGAACTTTTTCACGGGCATGCGCCAACGCAACCGGCGGCATAACAAGTCGTGGCACGGCTACAGGTCGTCCCGCCAGCGAGATCCGCACCCCAAAGCCAAGGGCAAGGCAGCAGGACCCACCTTGGCCATCCAGCCCAGGTCCTTGAGTACGTGCGAGCGAATCCGCAAAGTGTACTCGCAAGACGCGGAAATGTGGATGAGACATTGTGCTGATGGGGCGCGTGAAACGAGAAGGAGCTTAGTGGGAGTTTGAGTTGTTGGGCTTGAGTAGGAATTACTTCTGTTCGTACTACATGTAGAAAGAAGGTGAAGGGGGAGAAGGAGCTTTGAGGTTGAGTTCACCGGCTCCGGCTCTTCCATGCTCTTTGTGGCATGCAACCATTCATTTCCCAATTCTCAGCTTTCCCAATCTTGCGACTCTTGCGTGCCATGAAACCGAACGCCTTCCTTGTCTCCCGTCCCTGTCCGTCCGGAGCCCACCTGTGAGGGACTCTCGGGCGCCATGGAATCGATCGCCATGTCGTCATGGACGAGCACTGGCGGCAGCACTGGCGGGCGTCCGCGCGTTCCCGTCGGCTTCGGCATGTACGAGTCGGGCCGTTCCGGCTACGCGCCTCACAAGGCGGATGCCGAGTACGCGTGGGTCCGCGACAAGCGAGTGCAGGGTGTGCAGGTGAATGTGCCGCCGCAAATGGATCCAGGCCTTTACAACCCGTACACGTACGAGGACGCCGGCACCAACCCGATGTGCAATACTCGCCAGAGCAAGGAGACACGCAAGCCCTTTGACTCAACGGAGGTGAGAGAGCTGGCCACCAGCCTCTTTGGCAGCTCGTCGCCGGGAGCCATCTATGACAACACGCACACGCAGTACGATTACGCGTACTACAAGAATTTGGGCGGCAGCCGAAACGTCTTCGAATCAACCTCGCTGCAGCGACCTGAGTCGCGCTCGGCTGTTCCCGGCCCCGATCACTACTCACCGAATCCAAAGGTCGCCATCTATACCCAATTGAGGGCCTCTTTCAACGGCAAACTCGACCGCTTCGGCCCGCTGCGTGGCGGCATGTCCGGTCAGAAGCCGCAGACGGAGACAGTCAACGGTCCGGGGACGTACGAGCAGAACCACGGAACGCTCCTGGACGACTGTAGAGACGAGATGCGCCGGATGAGCAAGGTCAGGGCGCCCTTTGGCACCACTACTCCGCAGCGCGCGCTGCCTAATTTCAACGCTCGCGACGCGAGCCCCGATCTGGGGCCGGGCCATTACGAGAAGCTCATCCCGCGCATCAAGGACCAGATTCGGATGCGTAAGGAGCACGTGGCGCAGCGCGACGGCCTACTCCTCCCAAGCTCCGGCCTACTCCTCCCAAGCTCTCGTACGCCGCCAAGCTCACGCACGCCGCGCTCAACCTCATCACGGAGCTCGGTGAAGGTATGAATGATGGGGCGGGGAGAGAGGGCAGAGGAGGTGCTCTGCAAGCAGTTCACGTCCGCCTTGTGTCTGAGTCGGACGACTGTGTGATGTCTCATCCGCCTTGTGAGCATGCTCGTGAGTCCCTGTGGGCTGCACTCTCTCTCACTTTGACTCATGTGTAAACTCATGTGCGTTGAATGAGGTACCGTACTACTGTAGTGTAGTTTACTTTGGGGACCCGGATACATGATACACCCGCGACACACCGCTATACGCTATAGCACCTCAATGCTCAAGCAAGAAACATGCCCATGCGCCGCGCGCGGCCGGGTCGCGGGTCCCATCTCGATGCACGATGGACGATGCCACTTGCCTGGCGCTCTGGAGAGGGCGCACATCGGACGCACCCAAGGTGTGATCACAAGGGTCAGACTTGCTCACCTGAACATGATGGGCGCATGTGCCTACAGGTGGTGAAACCATAGAGTGCGTTCGGGTCTTACGAGACTGTATAAAACTAGATCCCACCTCCCCACAACCTGCTGTTCGAACCGCCCCGCCTTCCGCACGGGGAGTTGGGTTGGGTTTTGTTTTGTTGGTGGTGGTGCAGTGATTCTGGCTGTGCGAGTGGCACGCTCATGTGACCAATGTGTCCATGGAGCTGGTAGTCAAAGTGAAATGCATGTCAGCGAGCCGAGTCCTCAAATTATTTTGAGTTTCGCCATCAGGTCTCTATTTTGAGCGTGTAACGATGGCGGAGTCTCACAGGCTGCGCAGCGCGGCGGCGCGCGCGAATGAGCACGCAGAACCACGAATCTTCTGCGACAAGGCCAATGCCGCCGCGCTCCAGAGCGCCTCGGCCCTTGTCGAGCGCGCGAGAGCTGCGGTAGGAACTATAGCTCACGCCCGTGCCGCTGCCGCCGAGAACTCGGGAGAGATCAATGGAACCTGGGCTGCGGAGAACTTGCAAGACCCATATGACGACCACGCATCCCAGAGCCCGCAGGCAACCAGGGAGTCTGCGGCACATTCCCTCCTCAACAAGCTGCGGCACAAATCCGGCAGTCCAGACACGAAGCAACGCCCAAGCCCTGGGTTCCCACCCAATCCGCCCTCGCGCATGCCCTCGCAAAGCAGAGAATGCAGCAACACGCTTGAGCTCCCAAACAGCCCCACGGTGCGTCAGGAGCGTAGCACCCCAACTAGCGTCGCGTTCGGCTCCGGGAGCCAAAGGAAAGCACGCCGGAGCCCCGAAATAGAGCAGCAACGTTTCACAGAGTGGAAAGAGCGCATCGTTGCTGCTCGACGGCAGGCTGCGGCTGCGGAGCGAGGCGCTCACCACTCGCCGATCAGCACCCGGCGGGCTCCGCCCGAGGTCTTCCAGCGCCTGAGCGTGGATGCGAGGCGCTCGAGCTGGGGTGTGGTCTTCGAGGCACATGCCGATGGACGGCTTGGCCGCGAAACCGATAGTGCCAATGAGGGCGCTCAGGACGATGTGCTGACGCATGCAATCACGAGGCAGCAGGCGGTTGAGGCGGTGTACGAGGCCGTCAACGAGGCCAAGGGGAGTGCGCCGGCGCTCGCTGGCCTGCCGCCGTTCCTCATCGAGGCGCACAGTGAGCTGACAAGCGAGCTTGCCGCGCTCAAACTCGTCCTCTTCAAACAGCCCCATCGTGGCAGCGGCGGGAGCTACCAGGTGTGAATGGGAGACCACTTGGGTCCCCAAGCATGCTGATGGATCCCCTCATTGCATGCTGAGTGCTAGCTTCGTGCCCCCCTCATTGCATGCAGGTGGACGGGAGGCAACTTGGGCCCCCGAGCAGGGCGAAGCAGAGAGAGGGCCAAGCGCTCTGGCGTTGGTGGCACAAGCTCACGCATACGTGGGCGGACGAGGAGGCGCGCCGACTTGAGCAGACGCGAGAGCATGTTGAGGCCCTTGAGACGGCGGCAGATGCATGCGAGCAGACCGACGCGCTACTGCTTGCGAGCCGGCGTGCGGGCCTGGAACTCGAGGGTGAGCGCACGATGCTGTTCCAACACGTGGAGCTGCTTGAAAGGGAGCTCGACCGCGCCCGCGCACAGCACGACGAGATGACGAGCGAGCTCGAGACGGAGCAGACCCGCCGCGCCGAGTCGGACCTCGCGACCATCCACGCACGTGCGGAGGGAGAGTCGCTACAAGGGGAGCTCCGGGCGGAGCACGAGCGGCTCGTGAGCATGCAAGCCGAGCTCGTCGCGGCGCGTGCGACGATCGACACGCTGAAGTCTGGCCAGGAGGCCCTCCTCGTCCAAGCAAACACCCTCGCGCACCAAGTGATAGCTCTGCAGCCCCTCGAGCCCCGCAACGCCGAACTGAGCGCAGAGCTGCAGGCGGCTTCCACAGCTCTCGAGGCGTCCCGGGCGCACGTGGCACAGCTGACGGACGAGGTGCGCGTCGAGCGGCTTGAGGCGCGGCGGGCTGTGCGCTTGGCCGAGGAGCTGAAGCAGAGCGAAGCGCTGCGCATGGAGGCACTCCGATTGCATGCAGCCGCGTGTGATGAGAAGGCGGTGCAGCTAGGAGAGCTGCAGGCACTCCGACGGGCAAATGAAGGAAACGATGTGCTGCGCACCCATAACTTGGTGTTGCAGAGCGAGCTACTCAGCCTGCGCGGCCAGCACGCGTTGCTGGAGGCACAGCTGAGCTCTGTGGAATACTCTGTGGAACTTGCTGTTGCGAGTGGCGCGGGCGTGGGAAAGAATGCGGGGGGGCGTTGCGGACCGGAGGGCCATGATGCAGCACACGCGGGGGAGATCGGGGGTCAGATCGGGGGATAATTGGGGGAGATCGGTATGGAGCGGAGCCGTGTCCAAGCATGCATGAGAGGACTCGGCGGGCGGTGAAGGTGCCGGATGCCGTGACTGGCAGTGGCGGCGGCGGCAACGCAGGGCGCATCAGAGATCGGACTTGGAGCACGGGACGGATTACGTCGGATAAGGATACGCGGACTGAGACAGCGGCCCTCCATCATTTTCGAGACGTGGGTCAGGGTGACGTCGGACGTCGATCTTGAGCATGATCTTTTGTGAGACGGGTCGGGTAGGCGGTAGGGTCCGGTCGGGGTCTCGATGTCGTGCTGCTGTTCGGTTTTAAAGGTGACATTCCTTGGTACAAAAGATTAAGCGACAGCTGTAGCAGCCTGCGAGACCCACCTAGGGCGGACCAGAATCGCGCTCATGACCGACCGGCGAACGGAGCGGGAGCGCCGCTCCAAAAGCGGCGAGCGGAGCGGGAGCGTTTCGGCCTCTCCGCATGAGCTCGCTCACGAGCGCGACGAGATGGTCTTGGTAGCCTTCTCGATCTCCGCGATCACATCGGCGAGCGGAGCCGGCGCGTCGAGTGCGGCTTTGAAGTCCTTCTCCGACTTGCTCGTGATCTGCTGCAGCCGCTTCTCGAGGTTGGCGCAGACTTGCTCGCCGCACGTCTGGAGGGTCTTGACGTCGTTGGCGACCGCGGCAGACTCCATCTTGGCCTGCTTGCGGGCGGCCACGGTATCCTTGTGGACGACCTCCACGTCAGCGATGTAGTCGAAGAGGCTCTTGGTCATCGTCGAGCTCACCTTGGCCATTCGCTTGACCACCTGCACCTTGGTCTCCTCGAGCTCGGCAGCGTGCCGATTCTTCGCCTGGGCGATCGCCTCCATGGCCTTGGCGAGGCAGGCCTGGCGGTCGAGCACAGCGCGCGCCTCGATCTTCTCGTTGCCATCGCGCCGCTGCTTGTCCAGAGCGGCGATCATATTCTTGAACATCTGCTGGATGTGCTCGGCATCACCTGCGTCCTGGCTGTACTCCTCATCCTCCGAGGATGCGTTGTGCTGCTCCGAGGCGAGGGATGGCCGGTGGACGGGTGCAGCGGCCACGGTGCGCGAGCCGCCCGCAGTGCCTGCCAAGGCACGGGGGCGAGCGAGAGAGCATGTGAGCATCAGGTGGAGATGGCGCGCGGTCTTTCGCGGTGTTCGGAAGGCGAAGGTGCAAGCGCGGGTTCGGACGCAAAAGCGCACGCACGCTTGGCACTCGGGGCGGCGGCGGCGCTCTTGGGCGCAGGACGCTTGCGCGGAACGGAGCGCGCGGCGGGCATGGCCGCGTCGTCGCTGAGGAGCAGATCGTCTGTGTCTGAGTTTGCGCCCGGCATGGTCACTGGCATATCAAGCTCTCGCTTCGCGTTTGCATGCATCAGGAAATGTAGAGCGGCGGTTGCTTTCTTAAGATGCTATTCTCCCGCTGTAGCCTTCAAATTGGCTCTTCGTCTGATGCATGCCAAGTGAAACAGGAGGGGAATCTGACGTTAAAACTGACAGGTGCGCAGTCCGCCCATGCGGAAAGCGAGACAAGATAGACATGCAGCACTATGTGCACTACAAAAATGAGTGGACAGGCGCCTCAGAGCCGCTGAAGCTACGCTTCTCGCGCCCGCCACTGCGCGTTCCCGATGGCGTGTTGAGCCCAGGCCAAAATGTTGTCAGAACAAGAACAAAGAGCTTCTACACTGTGCTCGAGAAACAATCACAGAGTCGGTCGCAATTTGATGCGAGTCATGGCGAGATCTCATCGTCGCAGCCGGCATTGGTGCAAAGGATAGCCCACAACGTAGTTTCTGGTGCCACTGGCCACGCCTTTTCCGAGTCAAGCAGACAGGCGCTCAGAGAGGCCATGGACACAACGGCGATGCGAGCTCTGCGGCGGCCAGCGTCCGCACCCAGACCTGTGATTCATGAGCACTTGCGCGCGCCCTCGAACCACCGCCGTGCACCCACGAAGCACCGTCGGCATATGATGCCGCCATCGAGGACAGCTCCTCACACTTGGACAACAGCAGACGCTTCTTTGTCTGCCGAGGACCTCACCATCGACCAAGAAGCCCTGGGTCGATCAGTACCGTACTACGGGGGAGTTGAGACTCTAGCTGGATCAGTTCCACCGGCTGAGCATGATGAGGTCACTCCTCTGGGGATCGTATGGTTCACGCCATGCCCAGTGCCCTGCACGAGCCCCAGTACTGACTCCAAGCACCCTAGCTGGCCAAGCTTTACGCATGCTCGCAGCCGTCTGCTCCCTGCGCGTGCGCTCGAGGGCGCCCATGATGAGGCCCATGCGAGCGCGAAGAAGCAGCTCGGAGCGTCCGGGCCGCCCTCGCCCGTCGAGTCGGGTGAGGTGTGCTACCCACTGCCCCGCCACTCAGGCCACTCAGGCATCTCGTTGAGCTCGAGGATCTCGCCACCACGCGCCATTGCCAAACTCAATCTGGAGCCGAGCCAGAAGCTGGATCTGACACGCGTTGCGAATGGTGCCAAGTGGACGGGTATCATCCGGACTAAGGACGAAGAGGACTTGCACCGGCACAAGCAGCTGCGCGACGGCACGCGGCGGCGCATTGAGGAATGGCGCAGGATGCAGCGGCAGCTCGGTGCGATGAGGATGCACGATCAAGAGGATCGATGGCGTCATCACGGCAGTAAGGGCGCACTGCAGCCCGTGCAGCGTGTGGCTGCTGGTGTGGATCATCGCTCGGCGCCGCGCCTCGGCATTGTGCCGGTGGACACGCAGATCGTCGTCAACCACCTCGCGATCGTGGCGACGCCCAACACAATCGGAAGCAGCCGAGCCAGCTGAATCAACTGGCAGAGTGGCAACTCGGGTACGCTCTTGCTCAATTATAGGCAAGGACGGCCCCGATGAGCTCGACATTAACCTCGACGTACTCCAACGGGCAATCGACGACGCTTAACTCGTTGGTATGTATTGGCATCGATGTGAGCGGCGCGGAGGCGCACCTTGATGAGGAGGGCCGCAAGAGGCTCGAGGCCGCCGAGGCGCCGCTGGTGCGGACGGCCAGTAAGGGTCGCGAGACGGGCTCGTTTAGGGCTCGTTTTTCTGCTGCGCTCACGAACGCACAAGCCACACACCGGGGACGGGGGAGACCACCGGTCAGGTCACGCCAGCTTTGCGGGTCGGCATGCAAAAACATTGTCTCTTTCCGCTAACTTATGTTCACACGCGGCTTTGCGAGAGGCCAGGAATCCAGGGGCCGAGGAGGGCGCGGCGCTTCGCTTCGCTCGCTCATCGCTCGCCCGTCTCACACATGCCACGACGCAAGCGCTCGAACTTCGTCGACATCGCCCAGACGACTCACGAGGTCGAAGCCCTTTTCTCGCTTGACGCTGACACTAGTGCCATACTGTGGGACCACATCTTCACATGCCCACCAGCCATCTTTGCTTGCTCCGGAGTTTGCAAAGCGTGGCGGCGATACGTTGCTAACTCGTTTGCTGGAACCCTGCTGCTTGATGGCTTCAAGCATTTAGCGGACACGCATCTGACGGAGCGCCTGGGAGCCTTTTCTCGCGCTACCGCGCTGGACGCTCACGACGTGCAGTGGGTCGATGACAATTTCCTTCGGCTTCTGGCATCGGGTCGCCCTCCGCTTCTGCCGAGCATGCAGCGGATTGACCTGAGCGGCTGCCAGAGCGTGTCGTCGAATGGAGTTAAGGCGCTCGTCAATGGCCTCGGCCCGCGCCTCCGCGGCTTTAGGCAGGACTTGACGCCCCTGCACTCTAGATGCAAGGAGATGAGGGTGACCGAGAGCACGATCAAAGCCATCGCGCTGGCGCCGGGCCTCGAGCACCTGTCGCTGACGTTGGGCTCGGCAGTCAAGAAAGGCCTGGAAGCCCTGGATGGCCACCCTCGCCTGCGGACCATGAGTCTCTTCTTTGAGGGGTTTACTCCCCTCTGGCTTCCGAGCCACTTGCCAGCGCTGGAGGAGCTCACTATAAAGACGTCTTCGTGGAGCGGCTTTCCGTGGCCGGCCATGATGGCACACTCGCCCTTTGGCGGCTTGCGCTACCCGCGACTCCAGAGGCTTGTGATTGAGAATGCGGTCAACGAAAACTCCGGAGGCCGTTGGCTGCATCGCTCCTTCGTTGAGGAACTGTCGCGTCGCTTCCCGAATGCGCTTGTGCGGGTCGTGGCCGCTGGTCCCAAGTCAGACATCCTCCCGGCGATGTGCCCGTTCCAGCTGCGGGGCGGCAACTTGGTGTCTTGATACAACCGCTCCTGAGCCATGCACCATGATTGTGCTCCCCTCACCCTCGCGACATGGGTGTGCGTCGGGGATGGGATTCACGATCGTCGGCAGGGTTCCGGCTTCGCTGGACGCGCGTGTTTGCAGTTGCATGGCGCCGCCATCCGCCTGTAGGTGTGACAGGCGAAGTGCATGAGATGTACCGAGAATCCAGAAAAGTCGGCAAGCCGCAAAATGGAAAATGTCCGTTCCGCAGTGGCAACTGGAGGGATCGCGCACTTGTTGGCAGTTACACAGAACGGATAAGGTGCGTCTCAGTTGCGAGTGTCCGAGCGGTGTCGGTGTGTCGCAATACGGCTATTGCCGCGGTGCGCGGTACCCTCAGCACACGCCGCAGCCGAGCCGCAACGGCACGGGCCCGCGGGGCCGGGGGGGCCGGGGCGGGGCGGCCGCGCGCACGCATTCCGCCGTAAAAGTTCGCTATGGTTTTTGAGCAACATATTACGGCACAACCGCGACCGGGAAGAAGTGTACGGTGAGTCGGTTTGGTTGTGAGGTTCATCTGCGTGATCCGTGTGTCCCGTGTGTCCCGTGTGTCCCGGCTCCCCCTGAAGTTTTTGAAACGGCGTCGTGACGAGCCGACCGGCCGCGAGTGACACGGAGAAGGAGGATTGCAGGCCGGCCCCACAGGCTGGTGAAGTTCCTCCCGGATACCCGACGTCCAAGTCGCCCTATCCACATGGAACCATCAAAGTCGTAGTCGCCAAAGTAATCAGAGTCGTCTTTCTCAGTCAGGTTGCACCATGAGAACCCCCCGATTCTGCATTCTCTCGGGTCGAGGAAGCAACGGCCCACGCGTCGATGCGTGGTAGTTTACATGTCTTCCACAGGGCGCCAAGTCCCAAGAGCCTCGACTAGGCGGAAATATCGCCTCGTGACCGGTACCGGTAGACGAAACCAAACGCGCAAACTTGGTGGACTTCTGTGCCGCGAAAAACAATTTTGATGCTAGCGTCCACATCCCGATGCCTGCAGATGCCGCTCTGGCCGTTTCTCGCAGCAGCTGCGCTGTTCGGAACGTTCTCAGGCCCACAACACTTGACGCAAGAGTCACATCCTGAGACGGGCCGGAGGTCTGCGCGCGCGCGCCGCCATGTCCCGCCCGGCCGCACACGTGCTCGGCCACGAGCCGGAGCCCCTCGCCCATCCCTCACAGCCGTCGCCCCTCCTTTCCGATGCAGGTACTGGAGCAGTTCGGGCGGTGGATGCACGGAGGCGTGCGTCTATGGTACATCAGATGGCTTCTGCGACGATGGCGGCCCCGGAGCCGAGTATTCACTCTGCAGCCTCGGCACGGACTGCACTGATTGCGGCTCTCGGTCGTCAACTTATCTTACCCCTCCTTTGGCCCCTTCCTACTCGGCACCACCGGGCGTGACGGCCGCTCACGCCCTGGCGCTCGCGGCGACGGGGATGATGTGTCTCATCTTCTTTGTGGCAGGGACATACGAGTCATCACCCTCACTTGTATGGCAACTTGTATGGCTTTGCTTGTATGAAAACTGGTATGGCAAGTTCGTGGTGATCTGCGGCCCGTTCGTGCTCGCCTTGCCGCTCGCGCTGCAGCTTGGAATGCCGGGGTGGATCTTCGACATCGATGTGGTCATTTGCATCGCCGCCGCAGGCTTTGGTCTTTACGGCTTTTTCGTTATCCTCTGCAGTCGAGATTCCAGCATAAGTGAGAATTCCTTCATATTCGGCTCTGCGTCGCTCGCGCTTCTCTTGACGGCGCTCAATGCGCTGCTTCCGGCCGCGGCAGTGTACACGCTGCTTCCCCTCGTATGGGCCGTTTGCAGCGGATTCGCGATCTCGGGCTGGCTCGCGTGCGAAAAGGAGGGCGTCGGGAGTGCATGCGCACGCTCCTTTTTTGGTCAGTTCCTGGCCATTGTGGGATCGGTGGTGACGCTGCCGCTCGCCGTGCTGCCTTGGGTGGAGGCGATGCCGGGCGGGCTGTTCGACGCTCTTTGGTTTGCGTGCGCAGCGATGGCGTTGGTGCACTTGTCGATGGCGTTTTGGCTGAGCGGAGGCAAGCCGCACATCGTTGTGGCGTGGGTGAGCTCTGCGGTGATGGGGCTGGCGCTCTTGCAGGGAGTCGCCATCGTGGCCCCGCCTGCGGTATGGGCGCTCTCTCCGAGCCCCCCTCCCTCTCCTCCCGCTCCTCCTCTTCCTCCTTCGGCCCCATCCTACTCGGCACCACCGGGCGTGACGGCCGCTCACGCCCTGGCGCTCGCGGCGACGGGGATGATGTGTCTCATCTTCTTTGTGGCAGGGACATACGAGTCATCACCCTCACTTGTATGGCAAGTTCGTGGTGATCTGCGGCCCGTTCGTGCTCGCCTTGCCGCTCGCGCTGCAGCTTGGAATGCCGGGGTGGATCTTCGACATCGATGTGGTCATTTGCATCGCCGCCGCAGGCTTTGGTCTTTACGGCTTTTTCGTTATCCTCTGCAGTCGAGATTCCAGCATAAGTGAGAATTCCTTCATATTCGGCTCTGCGTCGCTCGCGCTTCTCTTGACGGCGCTCAATGCGCTGCTTCCGGCCGCGGCAGTGTACACGCTGCTTCCCCTCGTATGGGCCGTTTGCAGCGGATTCGCGATCTCGGGCTGGCTCGCGTGCGAAAAGGAGGGCGTCGGGAGTGCATGCGCACGCTCCTTTTTTGGTCAGTTCCTGGCCATTGTGGGATCGGTGGTGACGCTGCCGCTCGCCGTGCTGCCTTGGGTGGAGGCGATGCCGGGCG
>Ga0210240_100811_pt1 | contig 26500 bp, 15 predicted proteins | sample ChrtobMetP5a_4mM_FD_155463 | JGI IMG/M metagenome (GOLD analysis project Ga0210240, IMG submission 155463) | Chrysochromulina tobin associated microbial communities from unialgal haptophyte culture, Seattle, Washington, United States - P5a_4mM | ecosystem: Host-associated > Algae > Haptophytes >...
TGTGCGACGACCTGGGCGTGATTAATAAAAGGGTTCACACTGCGTTCACACGGGTCAAACTCCATGAAACTCCACGAGCACGAATGCAACAGCCACTCTCCGACACGCGACCTACCGGAACGGAGTCACCGATCCTAAGCACGTACACCAGAGACCAGAGACCGGACCCGCGTCACCGGCGCCGCTCACCACATCACCAGAGACCAGAGACCAGAGACCAGAGACCAGAGACCAGAGACTAGAGACCTCACCGGCGCCGCTCACCTCGCGCGCTCACGCTCGCCGTCGCGCGCGCGCGCTCATGCGGTTGCGGCGTAGTTGCGGCAGTTGCCGACGTGCTCCATGCCCTGCTTGTTGTACTGGAGGCCGATACATTCGTAGCACTTGATTCCGATCTGGCCCTGCTCGTACGCGTCCATGTAGTCTTGGAAGCTCCGGCCCTGGCTCATGGTCGGGTGCTTGGGGTCGATGTGGTCGAGCTGGAACGACGAGACGCCGAGTTGACCGAACTCGTTGCCCTCGGTGTCGCACACCTTCGCTCCGAAGATGACGTTGCAGCGGCCGCAGACCAGCTTGCCATCGGCGCCGAGCAACTCCTTGAGCTTGATGGCGCCTTCCTTAGGTGCTCCGGTGCTGGTCCGCTGCGCGTAGGACTGTGCGAGTGAGAACTTGTTGATGGCCTTCTCGTCGATGTGGTAGATTGGCGTACCAGGCTTACCCGCAGCGCTCCGCCGTGTCACGCACAAGGGCGCGCCCTTGATGGGCAGCCACTCGGCGATGACGCGCTTGCCGGGCTCCACCTTGCCTTTCTTCTTCTTGAGGGGCGCCTTGTCGACGACGCCGTTCTGGAAGTGTGCGCGCGCGTGCGCGCTGATACTTGCGCCGCCGATGCGGCGGTTCTTGGCGTGGTGGACCACGCCCTCGATCGCACCAGCTGCAGGCATCGCGTCTTCGTCGTCGCCGCTGTCGTCGACGAAGTCACCGAAGCGAGCGGGCGGAACGACCACACGCTTGCCTGCACGGCACATTTCTTAGATCCGGGTCCGTTAAAATTCTATGGAGTTGCATGCAAAATTATATCTTTCAAGGAGCTTAGATATAACGTTTTAACGTTGCATGCAGCTCAGCATATTTAACGACCTGCGAACCGCAGGCAAAGTACCGGGACTTAAGGCATGCGCCATGTTCTTTTAAGAAGAAAGTTTGAAACGAGGCGACGCGAAATGTGTGTGTCCCGGTGCGGTCAGCCAAGAACAAAGCTGACGATTCCTGACGTATTAATTGTGTACAACCATGTCTGTGCAAGGCGCAGCGTGCAGGGGTCGTGGTGTGATGTGCGGTGGGCGCTCCATGCACAACTGTACTATACGCGCGCGCTGTAGGGGGCTGAGACATCGTCACATGTCCTCGACATGTGTGGGCTAAATGCGCTTCTTTTCGGTTGGCTTGGCTCACAATGGGCATGGCTTGGCTTGGCTTAGTTGGCGGAGCGGGCCAGGCTGACTAAACGTTCACAATCGAGGTTAGTTTCGTCAGTTCACGAGGCCTACATTGCATTCGCGAAGTCGGTGGACTCGACGCATTGGCAAAACATGCTGGAGCTCATCGGCCTCGGAAGGCGCGATCCGCGAAGGAGTTGTGTCGACGCACAAAGAAGGACTACGCTGCGTCATCACCTCAAGTGGGTGGTCCTCGACGGGACCACCGCCGCCGTGCCGCTCGTCGGCTCGTATGGCGACATGTGGAGGACGCTCACGGAGCACCACGGCGCCTCGTGCCAGTACGAGACGTTCAAGACAATTGGTTCAAGAAGTGCATCAACGGCTCCAAGGCGAAGCTGCTCCACGAGAAGAGACAGGGCCAGCACCACGTCTTCTGGCAGCTGACGAGGGAGCCGTCCGCCGTCGCGCTCCTCGGCGACGGCGCCAGCCTGCTGGGCCTCGCCATTGAGCCTGCGCAGCTCGCGCTCGACTACGCAGCCGAGGGGCCCACCGCGCCCGTCGCGCCTACCGGTTTGGGCTCTTTGTGCTCTCTGGACTCTCTGGCAGCAGCAGCAGCAGCAGCAGCAGCAGCAGCAGCAGGTGCAGATGCAGGTGACTCCACTCTAGCCGCGCTGCCTGGCGCCGTGGCGGGCGCACCCGTCACGTCCGATGCGAGCGTGCTGCAGGTGCCCGCCACGGCTGTCGCTGGACTCGCCCCTTCCACCACCGACTACCCAGCCGTCGCGCCCACCTCGCCCACCGCGCCCACCGCGCCCGTCACGCCCGTCGGCGTCGCGCCCGTCGCGCCCGTCGCGCCCACCGCGCCCGTCGCGCCCTCGTTCGCCGACGGCCTACGACGAGTCGGAGACCTCGCCCCAGGACGGTGACCAGTCGAAGCACATGGACGAGTCCCCCAGCTACGTGGCCACCTTCATGAAGCAGCCAGGGAGGACGGTCGTCGACATGCCCCTGTCTGTCTTGGTGGCGCTGGAGGCCGCCGCCAGGCTCTGGGTCTGGCGGCGGGCGGATGCTCCGCCGAGCGTGATCCGCCTGGACCCGGGAGGGGTCCTGGTGTTCCGCGGGGATCTCTGCCATGCAGGGGTGGGATATAGCATCGAGAATGTAAGGGTGCATATGTACTTGTACCACCCTGCATACCATCCGCCCCGGAGCTCTATCTATGCGTGCCAGCGCGGACTGCCACGCCAAGGCAGCCGCTGCGACACGCGCGAGCAGGCCTTGCTGGCGAGCCTTCTCGAGGAGCGCGGCCGCGGCCTTCGACTTCGGGCTCTTGTTGAACTGCGGATGCGTGATGACGTGCGTGAATCTCTTCTCCATCGCGGTCTCCGACTTAGGGAGGTCGCCCAGTGCCTTCGCCTCGAGGAGCGGTTTGAGGAAACCGACTATCTGCTGGAAGGTGAGCTTGGGCTGGAGAATCTCGGCCTGCTTCCAGGCCTCGTAGAGGTCGATCTCCTTGTCCTCGGCAAATGCCCGCTTGTAGCCCCGCTTCTCGTCGTACTCGTATGGGCGGTTGCCGCCACAATCGCGCGCGTTCTCGTAATGCTTTGGCATGATGAGCTGATGTACTGGTCGAAATCCACGCGCGAATCAAGTGTCAGTGTGCCGGTATGACGGAGGCGCGCGCGGAAGAAGCCGGAAGCGCCGGGCATTGGGCCGTACTTGAAGTGGCACGGCGGCGCGCCCACGACGCGCATGGCTGAAGGCCAAGTGGACCTCCTATGCAGTGTCCTCTGGCGGCCAGAGCCTCACCGCTGTGAAGGTGGAGCGCTGCAGCGCTTCACCGGCACCGCCGAGCTGGTCCACTCTTGGGGCCGGCGGTATGTCTTCGCCTGGGCATAACCCTGCACCCCCACCAGCTCTGCCGACAATGAGCGACACTCTCTAGATCACACTAGGCGGGCCGTGGCGGCGGAGGACAACGAGCAGGCGTACGGAGACGAGTTGCAGCAGCTCACCTTCGATCTGTGCCATGTGGCCGGCGTCGCGACCAAGGTCGTGGGCCGGCCGGCGCCCGTGTATTATCAATTATGCGAAGCGCGCCGCCCTCCTCGCGCGGTACTACGAGGGCGGCCGCCGCGAGGAGGGCCTTCCAGCAGATAGTCGGTTTCCTCAAACCGCTCCTCGAGGCGAAGGCACTGGGCGACCTCCCTAAGTCGGAGACCGCGATCTTGGAGAAGAGATTCACGCACGTCATCACGCATCCGCAGTTCAACAAGAGCCCGAAGTCGAAGGCCGCGGCCGCGCTCCTCGAGAAGGCTCGCCAGCAAGGCCTGCTTGCGCGTGTCGCAGCGGCTGCCTTGGCGTGGCAGTCCGCGCTGGCCGTGGCGGCGGAGGACAACGAGCAGGCGTACGGAGACGAGTACGATCCGGCGTATGAGGAGCCGCCCAGCATGTCCGGCCGGATGTAGAACGGGGGCGCGCAGAGTGGGCGAGGATCGAGAGAGCACTTCAAGTACGGCCCACAGGACAACGAGCAGGCGTACGGAGACGAGTTGCAGCAGCTCACCTTCGATCTGTGCCATGTGGCCGGCGTCGCGACCAAGGTCGTGGGCCGGCCGGCGCCCGTGTATTATGCGAAGCGCGCCGCCCTCCTCGCGCGGTACTACGAGGGCGGCCGCCGCGAGGAGGGCCTTCCAGCAGATAGTCGGTTTCCTCAAACCGCTCCTCGAGGCGAAGGCACTGGGCGACCTCCCTAAGTCGGAGACCGCGATGGAGAAGAGATTCACGCACGTCATCACGCATCCGCAGTTCAACAAGAGCCCGAAGTCGAAGGCCGCGGCCGCGCTCCTCGAGAAGGCTCGCCAGCAAGGCCTGCTCGCGCGTGTCGCAGCGGCTGCCTTGGCGTGGCAGTCCGCGCTGGCCGTGGCGGCGGAGGACAACGAGCAGGCGTACGGAGACGAGTACGATCCGGCGTACGAGGAGCCGCCCAGCATGTCCGGCCGGATGTAGAACGGGGGCGCGCAGAGTGGGCGAGGATCGAGAGAGCACTTCAAGTACGGCCCAATGCCCGGCGCTTCCGGCTTCTTGATCCGCGCGCGCCTCCGTCATACCGGAGTCGGAGCGCGAGCACCTCAAGATTGCCTTCTTCTTCAAGAGGGCGCGTGCCGCTGCCTGCAGCTTGCGCTCCGCCACGCCCACGGCGGCCAGATGGACCTCCCGAGTGCCCTCCGGCGGCCAGAGAGCAGCTTTGAAGGTGCGCTTATCTGCAGCGAAGCAGCTCTCCACCCCCCACCACAGAGAGGTTGTCCACTCCTGTTTGAGCTTCAGAACCCGGTACTTCCGACGAAAATCACCTCCCCCCCCTCCCCCTATTCCCACCGTTTGCATGCGGCTTGCGCGACCCTGCAAACCAAACTCGAAAAGTTCACGGCGGGGCGTGAGGCCGTGCTCGTCAGGGGCCATCGCGAGGTAGCATGCTTCCTCGCGGGAATCGGATTGCGCGAGGTCCACCACTTGCGCGCCGATGGCTGTCGATAGCACTCCTGGTGCTTGGAGCGATCGTGCGTGCGGATGGCATACGCGTGCCGCTCGAAATCAACATCGGCTTGATGGGCTTTGCGGGCGATGGCGCCAGCGGCTTGGAACTCGACGCTGGGGAACTGCACCGGCTGCTCTCTCAGCTGCTCCCGCGGCGCCAGCCGCTGTGCGGCTCGGATAGCACGCCAGCGGACGTGACGTACGAGTTCACGTACAATGTCGTGCAGCTCAAGACGGGTCTTCCTACGCTCACCAAGGCGCTCGCCGCGGCGATGCGCCCGGCGGCGGCCTCGCCGCCCGGTCACTTCGAGGTACCGATGGGTGACATCGAGCCGCACCTTGAGCGCATCCACGCGTCGTACTTTGAGCACGCGCCGGCGAGCGGGACCACGGCCGGGCCCGCTGCCTACAGCATCCTTGTGCTTAATCCGCAGCGTGCCGCCTTGCAGAGCGCGCTAACCGCCTCGGCTCGGCGAGCCGCAGGACTCCCAGACGAGGCGATCAGCGCATTTGGGTATCACTACACCGACGGCGTGGGCGCATCGGTCGTGGAGGCGGGTGCGGCCGGCGTGCCCACGCAGCTGTGGCTCTCGAGTGGCCGATTCCTCGTCCTCGACCTCGCAGCAAACCCATGCGCATACGGAGCGACCGATGCGTCTGAGGGCGCGCTAACGGTGGGTGCCGTACCGCAAGTGACGACGTCCGCACACTCGCAGCTCATCGGCCGCCTCGCCGCGCTGCTCACCGGGGCGGCGCGCCAAGTCCTTGCCCCCGACCTGCGCACGTGCACGCTGCCTGACTTTACGACCGAGCTGCGCGTGCCGCTGATCGCGCTGCGCAATCACAACCTGTTCGACCCACTGAAGCCGGGGCATGAGCACTCTCTCGATCTCACTCGCCTCGAGGCGCAGCTCGAGCGCCTGTTGCTCCCCGGCCAGACGCTGCGCCTCCTCCCGTCCACCCACGAGTTGCATGCACACCCAACGCTCGCGGTGGCGCTCAGCCGTGCCTCTCTCTTCGACGCACCGACGGCACGAGACAGCGGGCGCGGCGGGCGGGCGTCGGCGAGCGCGAGCCGCACGTACCTGGACGCCGCTGCGATGACGCACCCGCTCAGCTCCTCTCTCCTGCGACTTGAACCCTTGGCCGACGCCCTGGCCGACGCCAACGCCGGCGCGGCGGTCGGCGGCGTGCGTCCCTACCGCGTGCTTCCGGTGTACGTGCTCTCATTGCTTGGCATGCATTCGGAGTTGCTCCTCGACCATGGATCGGTCGTGCATGCCTCCTCCGAGGCTGTCCTCGTCCTACAGACGAACTCCTCCCACCTCGCCGTCCCTTACTACACCGCTACAACGGCGGCGACGGCGACGGCGACGGACGCGCCCCCCCCCCACGCGATGCCGGCTTCGCCCCTCTCGATCCGCGCGCAAATGCACACAGTCTCGCTTCGAATTCCAACGGCCGCCGCCCTCGCAGGCCTCGCCTCCGCCCTCGGCGCCCTCATCGCTCCATTTGAGAGCGTGCGGGCGGGCGGTGCACCCGCCCGTGACTTCAGCTGGGCCGCGGGTCGCCATCCTTTCGGACCATTTGCACGGACGGCGGGGTTGCCACAGGTGATGGTCGACTCGGCGCGTCGTCACGTGGTGTTCTGCCGCGTGGCTACTGGCCTCCGCCTGGTGCGCGGGGCGACTCGCGCCCTCGAGAGCCTGAGCGCCCGGTACTTGCATGCAGCCGGCACGGAGCTAGACGCGCCGGAATTGACGGCGCTCGCCGCCGAGGCTGCGGCCGGGGCGATGGCGGTGGCCAAGGCGGCGGCGTTGCGCGCAGACGAAACTCATCATGGACGCTTGATGGAGGGGCGCTTGATGGAGGGGCGCTTGATGGATCAGCTCCGTGCCGGGCATCTGCGACTCTCCTCCCCCATCGCCCATCACGCGGTTCTCGAGCTCTATGCACATCTGCAGAGCCCCGAGGCCGCGCGCAATGCTACGCAGGCCGCCCTCGGCCACGCCGACCTCGAGGGCGCCCACGACAGCGCTGGGGACTTCGTGCGCCTGGCCGCGCTCGCGAGCGCGCGTGCGCTGGATGAGGTCGAGGGCCTCGAGGCGGCACTCGGCTGCTGTCACGTCCGAACGGTGCGCACACATGAGCCGCTGCCGCTCGTGCCGATGCTGCTCATCGGCGGGGCGGCGCTTCTCCTCGGGCGTGCCACCCTCTGGCTCACCAAGCCCGACACGCGCACGAACCGCAAGAGGCTATAGGTACAAGATCGAGTCGCTGAGAGACGTTAATAGCTGATTTTGTGCCCCTAAACGAAAGCTTAGCGCTATAAAGCGCTTCCTAAAGCTTACGTTAGCCATGAGCGATGAGGCGATGACGGCGTCGAGCTTATACGGCTTTATGCTTTAAGCCGTAATATTCAACAGACTACGTACTCACTACCTACTCACTATATACAGTGCCTAATCGCGACATTGTACGACTGGAGCTCACTGCCCAGATAATAATTGTACTACTAATCCTGATCTACTCTACCGCCGGGTGTAGTCTGTAGATTGTAGCTATCCTCGTACCATGACAGTATCATTCGGCGGGCGCGGCGCTGCCACCGGCGCGCTTGCGCTTTCGCGGCTTGAGCGCCGGCAGCAGCAGCCGCAGCAGCTCGGCGGCGTCCACATGCTCCAGGTCGCCATCCTCATAGTGCAGCTCGAAGCCGCGCGCACCTTCATACGCCGCCACGCGCCCCTCGAAGCGCCCGTGTCCAGCAAAGTGCTTGGACACGCGCCGGCCGACGAGGGCGTCCGGGCTGGCGAGTGGCAGGCGCACGAGCTCATCCAGGCCAACGTCCTCCTCGTCGCCATCCTCGTACTCGAGGTGGTAGCCTAGCGCGCTGTCGTGGGCCACCACCGTGCCCACGAAAGTCCCTTGACGACCAAAGGCCTTGCGGAAGGCGACGCCGAGGAGAGCGGCGGCAGGCGGCGGCGGCAGGTCGTCGGGATCGGTGAACAGGAGTGGTGCGAGGATCCCCTTGCCATGCTGAGCGCCCGAGCGCTGAGCGCCCTTGGACTTGGGCGCCGCCTCGAGCACATGAGCCTGCTGCGATACGTCGCTCAGCTGCCGGGGGGGGGAGAAGGGGGACAAGGGGCGCGAGGGGGCGGGCTCAGTGATGGCCAAAGAGAGAGAGAGAGAGAGGGAGAGAGGGAGAGAGGGAGAGGTGGGCCGACGCGCCCCCGAGGGAGTGGCCCCGAGGGGGGCACACGTGGGGCAAGGCGGAATGAAGGCTGCTTGTGCCGACTCGACGTGCGATAGAGACGCGACGCAAAGCCTTAGTAAGTGCCGGCGATCTAGGCCCCAAGGTAGACCCCCGCAAAGGCGATGGGAGCACCCGCGGGGGACAAGAAAGTGGGGCCGTCGGCATGGGAGGCGGGATGTCGGGGTCTTATACCGAGTCAGCGTGCGATAGGGCGACAACGCCAACCGTGAGAAGCGCCGAGATCTGGGCCCTCATGAGACCAACGGGACGATGACCTGGCATCGCATCGCCCGCTGGGCCCAAGACAGAGGAAGGGCCGACAGCTGGCGGGCTGGGGGGAGAGGCATGGCAGGGAGCGTGCGTGGCGCGTACCCAGACGTTGACCCCAAACTTGATATGGCCGTCGGGCACGGGGCAAGCGCGATGGCACAGGCGCACGTCGGGGGCGCCCGAGGCGTCCACGTTGCAGAAGAGCAGGGCTGTGCCGCACCGCGGGCGCACCGAGAAGGGTCCGCCGCCGCCGCCACGGCGCCGGAGCTCGGTGTGCCTGCCTAATTCGGCAGGTAGCAGTGGGAACTCGGTGTGCCCGATGCCCTCCGGGAGGGTGTTCAGGTACAAGAAGAGCGTCGCCAGCCGCCGAGGCCCGTCGGTCAACTCGACGGTTACGTCCTTGGCGCTGAGCGCGGCCAACGCCTCGTCGCCGAGACGGCGAGTGCTCGGGGCCTGAGCGCACGGCGCGCGGCCTAAGCCTTGGTCGCCGCTGCCGCCACCGCTGCTGCTGCTGCTGCTGCTGCTGCTGCTGCTGCTCCCGCTGCTCCCGCTGCGGCTGACGCCGCCACCGTCGCCGTCGCCGCAGGCGCTGCTGCCCTTGGCGCCACCTTTGCAGCTGCTGCCGCCACGGCCACCGCCGACGACAACGGCGTCGACGCCGTCCCTGCTGTTGCTGTTGCTGTTGCTGCTGCTGTTGCTGCTCTCAGCGCCACCCTCCTCAGCGTCACCCTCACCGCGGATGCGGATGGGCGCGAGGTCGTGGTGCATGTCGAAGCGGGCGCCGCGGCTGTAGTGCACGATCTGGAGCGGCTCGACGTGGTCCGAGGGCAGACCGACGAGCTCGGCCGCGCGCGCCTCGATGGCGCGCAGCACCGCGTCGCCGCTCTTGGGCAGCGCGAGCGAGATCGACGTGCGTTCCTTCGAGATGAGCCTCTCGCCATCGCCGTCGGTGTGCGACGGCTTGAAGGCGGCGCGGCGGCGCGTGAGCAGGTCGTCAAAGTGGTCGAGCTCGCGTGCCGTCAGAAAGTTAGGCACCACGTATATTGGTGGATCACAGTACACGGGCACGAGCCGCCGACCGCCGCCACAACCGGCCTCCTCGAGCGCACCACCCTCACCGTGGAAGAGGGTGCGCAGGCGCTGCGGCAGCGTCGGGTCAACCGAGGCCTTCTTGGACTGCGCGTTCGAGCCCAGGAATGAGTTGTCGTGCAGGCGCGCCAGCTCGCGCAGCGCCGCCTTCTCCTTCACCGCCGCCATTCAGTCCCGTCGCCGCCCGATCGCTAAGTCCCGTTCCCTTCGTAGCGCAAACGGTGTGAACAGCCCTCTTTCCACGGCGCGCGCCGCGAGCGTCTGTCATTAGGATTCGGAATAATGAGAGGCGCAATCCTGACATCATGATCTTCACTTGCCGAGAAGGCAAATAAACGTGAACGTGTGAATTAGAAACAGGACCACACAGTACAGCGGCGCTCATGCAGGCGCGTCCTCGGGGGGGCGCGCTTACATGACTGTGTGCGTGACATCATGTTCTTCGCCTTGGCACTATTCCATTGTCCTTCCTTCCTTCCGCTGCCGTATGTTCAGCCGGTTTTCCGGCCGCCGGCGGAGGCAGACTCGCTCATCCTCCAGGTGACCGTCGGGTGCTCATGGAACAAGTGCAGCTTTTGCGACATGTACACGCAGCCGCAGCAAAGCTACCGCCAGAAGCCGCTCGAGGAGATTGCATCAGATCTGCGCCTGGCTTCGGAGTTGGCTTCGGCATATGGCGCGCCAGTTCGGCGAGTCTTTCTTGCCGACGGCGATGCCATGGGCCAGCCCACCGCCAGGCTGCGCAGCATCCTGGAGCTCATTCGCGAGAGCCTGCCCACAGTGTCCCGTGTCTCATCCTACTGTCTGCCTCGTAACGTGCGGTCCAAATCTGTTGAGGATCTCGCGTCGCTGTGCGCGCTCGGCCTGCGGACCTTGTACGTTGGCTGCGAGAGCGGCGACGACGAGGTGCTGCGCTGCGTGCAAAAGGGCGAGACGCGCGAGAGCTCGGTCGAGGCGCTTCGTAAGCTGCAGGCCGCCGGGCTCAGGACGTCGGTGATGATCCTTCACGGGCTCGGCGGGCGGGCTCTCTCAGCGCAGCACGTGCGCGGCTCCGCACAGCTCATCCTCGAGGCGCCGCCCCACTACCTCTCCACCCTCGTCGTCAGCTTCCCTCTGGGCCTCGATCGCCACGCCTCGGGCTTCGAGGCGGCGGGTCATGGCCCCTTCGAGCCACTCTCACCGAGCGAGCTCCTCGGTGAGCAGCGAGGGCTCCTCGAGGCGCTCGAGGGGCTGGTGCCGCCCATGGGCAGCCGAGGCACCATCTTCCGGAGCGACCACGCCTCTAACTACCTACCACTCAAAGGTAACTTGCCGCGCGATCGTGGCCGGCTGCTCGACGAGCTGAGCGCGGCACAACGGGGCGAAGTGCGCTTGCGACCAGAGTGGGCGAGGGGGCTGTGAGCGTGCATTGCGCGCATGTGGACGCACGGTCTAAGGAGGCTGAGCCTTTTTCACACCGTTTCAAATTACATGCAAGACGTTTTTTCAGGTTCGGGGTGGTGCGCGGTTCGTTGCGCTTGCGGCCATCAGTAATGAGTAAAAGCTCCCACGGGAGAAGTAAATAAAAATATTGTTCGAAGGGCGCCGGGGAAAACGAACATATGCTCTGCGCGTTCCTCCTGGCCCAGTCGCGTGAGCAGTCGAGCTGCACCGACAGGGTGCACAAACTGTGCACGCAGCCGTTGCCGCGCAGACGAGAGCTACCTACCATGCCGACTACATGAACTGGCGGCTCACATGCCCGACTCCCATGGCTGACGTGATTCAGCCGTACTGTACGAGATGTCAATCCGTCGTTACACTAACACGATGTAAACACGATGTACTACGTTGTCGCCACGAGCAGGCCCCATCGCCCCGTACGCTCGCAAAGTCCCCGACCCCTTCGTTGCGCAAACGGTGTGAACAGCCCACTCTGTCTGTCAATCGGGTTTCGGATTAAGAGACGCAATCCTGACACCATGTTCGTCGCCTTCATGCGCCTTCGCGGCAATCATCCCACATGTAATGAAACATGCAATCATGTGTCACGTCATTGTTTCCTCAATTGGTTGACGATCATACTGTAACGCGCTCAGCTTGCTCTCCTGCTGCCTCGGCAACGCAAGCTCTTCTCCCTCGGCCCGGACACCAAGCTGCTTGCGCGCCGTCAATGGCGACGAGCACACTCCTCGCGCTCTTGACGGTCTCAACTCGACTCGATCCGCTCCTGGGCAAGGTTTCGACCCCAATGATCGGCTTGGCCGGCGATAATGCCACTCAGGCCCGTTGTTCAGCCCCGCCGCCCTACAACTCGTCGCTTGCTGCGGCAGCAGCCACGGTAAGCAGCGGCGTCGCTTTCCCCGCCGATTTCACCGCCCATGGCATCCAGTGGACGCGTGAGCCTGCGATGGGGCTCATCTCTCGTACTTGCTCTCTTGATGGCATGTTGGGTGCCATGAAGCAAAGCCAGTGGGCGAAGCCGTGTGCCACCGTGGGGTATTTCATCGACCCGGCCATTCGATTCATCGAGGAGCTCTTGGCGTTCAATGCGTTCAATCGCGACAAGGACGGCGCGCTCTCTGTCCTCGTAGTTCTGCATTGGTTCCTCACGAATCCTCGCCTCTGGCTCTTCGTGGTTATCTCCGCCGTGCACATCTTCATCATCTCGTGCACCAAGATCCCCAAGCTCATCGCCAGGGCCGCCAACCGTAGGCGGAAGAAGACGGACGTTGTGCTGCCAGCGGCCGGAGCGGCGACGGAGGCAGAGGCGGCGTCGGCAGAGGCTGCGTCGGCAGGGGAGCGACAGGTGGGGATTTTGCGCATCCGAGGTGGCATGGGTGCGGGTGCCTCTGCTTTGACCGACGGCGGCATGGGTGCGGGTGCCTCTGCATTGACCGACGAGAGCCCAGGCGCGGGCATCAAGGCTGCCTACGGAGGTGCATCGGCGCAGGAGCGGTCGGTGTTACTCGTCGATGTGGGCGAACAAGACGAGAGGAAGCTCGTGAGTCTCGGCCTTGACGTGCCGGAGGCAGCTCCATCTGGGCTGACGCCGGATACACCGCTGCCGCCAAAGCTGCGTCAGGCGCTCACAGAGCTCGACAAGATCGTCATACAAGTCCTTCTGCGTGGAGCGATTCGGTTGCTATGCGTCAAGTGGCTACTGATGCAGCCGGCCAACTTCAAGATGCCGAATCGGCAGGCGCTCGAGGAGTTGGAAAAGAGCGGGGCCTCGCCGTCGCCGCTGCTGAGCCCTCGAGAGGCCGCAGCGCTCGTCGGGCGTGGAGATCGGAGCATCGGCGCGCTTACCTACGGCTGGCTCAGTCCAGGCGATCCGGATCCAGACGGCTCGCGCATCCGCGTGCTTCGACGCGCTCTGAAGGGGATGGCAATTCGAATTGAAGCCTTGTTCTGGGACTTTGGATCACTTTATCAGAATCCAAGGACCCCGGGGCAGGAGGAAGCCTTCGTGATCGCACTCAAGGGTGGGGCGATGAATCAGCTTTATGCGTCGATCCTTGCAACGACCGTGCTCCAGATCGAGGAGATCCCACCCCGGCCAGCCGAGTTCGATGGCGTTGTCTGCTTGTTCAAGTTGAGCGCAAACGTAGACGAGAACATGGTACGCGCGGTTCTCACCAGGTTCGGAACTATCGAGAGCTGTGACCTCGGCCGAACCCCTCCCATTGTGCGCTTTGCCTCGCACGCCTCTGCCATCGCGGCCAAGAACGCGGGTGCACCGCCCGGCCTATGCGAGGGGCTCGACACGCTTTACAACGAGACGCCGTACTTATCTCGCGGATGGTGAGCGCTGCCCATCCTATTCTGCAGGTGATGTGGTAGTGATGTGGGATCCCGTCTCATCCCTCAAGCGCCTGCCACTCTCCCACGCAGGTGCTGCTGCGAAGACTCGTTGAGCCGAGAGCTCATGAAGCGGTTGACGGCCTACCCCGCGCTCCGGGAGCACCTCGATAAGCTGCAGCCCAAGGTCTTTGCGCTGGGCAGCGACGTGGACGCGACACCCGTTGAGGTTGAGGCGAGCGAGTTGGATGTTGATGTCGACATTGAGCGGATCAACCAGTCCAAGTTCACGAGCAAGGGCGACAAGCCCAAGGTCATCAGCCTTTATAAGGAGTACGTGCACAACACTGTTGGCGCGCTGCAGAAGACGCTTGGGTCGCTTCGGATGCTCAAGTCACAAAGCGCGATGGCCGCGCTGGCGGAGCCGCTGCCGCAGGTCTATGCGCCGGCCGCTTTGGCACTGCGCCTTGCCGAGGGACAGCCGCTGCTGCTGCTCTCTTGGCAGGGCAGCGGCTCTGGCAGCGGCGCTGCTGCGTGGGGGGTGGCGGGTGCGTGGGCGATGGCGGGTGCGTGGGGGGTGGCGGGTGCGTGGGGCGGGGTGGCGGATGCGCCGGCACGCGCATGGCCGAGAGCCGCTTCCAGATGGCGAATGCGCTCTGGCCCAGGCAGCGGGCCGCGCTTTGGCGTCGTCGATGCGACCGGGGGGCGTGTTGCCGCCGCCGTCACGAGCGGCGACGACGCCGAGCTCGCCTACGACCGATGCAGCCAGGCGGTGCTGCCGTGGCGGCCGCCCGCTGCCGGCTGGGACGCCGCGTTCGTCGGCGATGCGCGTGCGCTTCGCGACCTCGCCGAGCCCGCGCGCCGCCTGGCGGAGGATGCTCGGCGGATGGAGTCGGAGTCGGCGCTGCGCGCCGTGGGCAAGCAGGCGCGCGAGATCGCCAACGGCGCGGCGCGGTGCCAAACAATCGCGCACGCGGCGCGCGAGGCGGGCGGCGCCGTGCGGTCGTGCGTGGATGCGGCGGCGGCGCTCTTCAGCCAGGGCGATCCCAAGCAGCTCGAAGCCGCGCGCAAAAAGGTGCGCGCGGCGGTCGAGAGGCTGCAGCCCGTCGCGCTCGAGGCCGCGCTTACTTCGGCGCTGGTTTCCAGCGGCGCGCTCGGCGCCCGGCGCTACGCCGCAGGCCAGCCGCTCACCGTGCGTATGGCCAGCGGCTGGCGCGATGCCGACGTGGCAAGGGTCGGCGCCGATGGCCTCCGCCACCTCCTCGAATTTGAGGGCAGCCGCGAGCCGCCAGCCACGCTCACGCTGCACCCATGGAACCACGCGCCGCGCGAGCTGCCGCACGCCGCCTACGAGGCGATGCGCGACTGGTGGGCGCGCTCGCTCCGCGCGAACCACGCGCGCATTGCCGACGCGCTCACGGGCAAGCGGCTCGACGCGCTGCAGCAGTGTGTCGCCATCAACGTGACGGGGGGTGCGGCAGAGACGCTGGCGTCTGCCATCCGCGACGCGCACAGCCTGACCGCATGGTTGCTTGCGCAGCACGGCGCGCAGCTCGAGGGCGGCCCAACGGAGGGTCCACTCGCGACGCTGCTCACCGCCGGCCCCGCGAGCGGCAAGACGACGCTGCTGTCGCAGGTGGTGATGGTCGCGCTCCAAGACGAGCGCACGGAGCTCGTGCCCATCCTGGTCAAGGTGCAGGTCTTGCAGCGGCGGCTGCTCGAGGCGCCCGACGCCTTTGCGGGCGCGTGGAACTACATCGACGCCTTCCTCCGCCTCGAGCACGAGGCGAGCCGCCCCGCGCTCTACCGCATGCTGCGTCAGGCGATGATGGCGCGGCGCGCGCTGCTCCTCCTCGACGGGCTCGACGAGGCCGGCGCCAAGCGCGACGACATTGAGCGCCACGTGGTCGACGTGCTCGCGCCGCAGGGCCACGTGCTGCTCTGCACCTCGCGACCGGCGGGCATCGACGAGGCGCGCTTTGCCGCCTTCCGCCGCCTCTCGCTCGCTCCGCTCTCGGACGAGCAGCAGGAGCGCGCGCTCGAGCAGCGCCTCGGCGCGGAGCGCGCGGCCGCGCTGCTGACGTACGTGCGCGACGTGATGCCGCGCGACGACACGGGCCAGAAGGTGACGAGCAACCCGCTGATGCTCTCGATGGTCGCCTCCGTGTACGAGCTGCGGCAGGGCGTGGGCATGCCCGCGACGGTAGCCGAGCTGTACGCGACCGCGTCGGACGCGATGCTCGCGCGCGGGGGCGTCGCAACGCCTGAGCTCACGCGGCTGCTGCAGCGCATCTTTTTCGAGGCGCATGTCCTGCAGCGCCGCCTCATTGAGGACCGGCAGCTTGACGAGGCAGCGCTCGGCCTGGAGGCGCCCGAGGTGCTCGCAAAGATCCGGTCCGAGGCGGCGAAGATGCCCTTCGAGCCCTTTGGCGGCCACGCCGAGATGGGTCACTACGTCGAGGTGACGAAGGAGGGCGAGCACAAGGGCAGGCGCGGCGTGATCACGACCGACCACGAGTCCAGGCACGAGTACTACCAGGTCGCCTTTGCCAACGGCACGGTGAGTGGCTGGCTCAAGCCCAACGAGCTACGCTCCTCGGGCCTCGTAGGCGAGGTGGCCGCGCTCCAGCGCGCGATGGATGCGAGCGCGCCCGCCGTGCGCGCGGAGTGCGAGATGCGCCTGTCGGTGGCGCTGCGCGAGGCGCTGCGCACGGTGCGCGAGCGCGTGCTTGTCGACGCACTGCCGCTGCTCAGCCTATGGCAGTCCGAGCCGCTGCAGCTGCAGTCGTCGCACCTCTCCTTCCAAGAGTACTTTGCTGCGATCGCGCTCTGCGACGAGGGCACCGAGCTCTCGGGCACGCCACCGTGGCAGTGGCCCGCGTGGTGGGCAAACGCGGTGAAGCTCGGTGCCGAGATTCCGGGCGACCGCTTCGGCCGCGGGTTGCTGCGCGCGGCCGGGGTGACGGGCGACACGCTCGACCTCTCGCAGAAGCTCGGCGGCGACCGGCCGACGGTGCGGCGTGTGCTGGTGGCCATGATGAAGACCACGGAGCTCAAAAACTGCAGCCTGCTCAAGAACAGCATAGACATCGAGTCTGCCACAATGCTCGCCAAGATGGGTACGGAGAACGGCATCATGCTCTCGGGCATGAAGCGCGACCAGACGGAGGCCAAGTTCGATAGCCAGAACCTCCAACCCGCCGACGCCATCTTGATCGGGTCAGACCTGAAGTTCATGGCGGTAGTGACCGCCCTCTTCCTCAGAAGCAACAACATTGGGGATGAAGGTGCCAAGGCGATCGCGGAGGCGCTGAAGGTCAACGTGGTCCTGACCAAGCTCGAGTTGAGCGGTAACAGAATCGGGAATGAAGGAGCCATCGCGATCGCGGAGGCACTGAAGGTCAATGCGGTGTTGACCACCCTGTTCCTCAACGACAACCAGATCGGGGACGAGGGTGCCAAAGCCATCGCCGAGGCCCTCAAGTCGGGCACGGCGGTCCTGACCGAGTTGCGCCTTGATTGGATCAACATCGGCGACGACGATACCAAGGCGATCGCGGAGTCGCTGAAGGTCAACGCGGTTAGGGTGCTACAAGGACGCCTTCGTAGGTGCCTTCCGCAAGCCGATTCTTCGCTGCGTCCCCCCCCCCGCACGGGGGTCCGTGCCAGCACCACTTTTGCGTCGACGTGACATGCGCAAGAGCGCACACGACGCTCGCTCGGCGAGCTGAACCTGGACCACGCGCAGGACGTGGTCGTGACGTGCGACATGGATGCGCAGACGTGGCAGTCGTGTGTGACGCTGTGACCCCGGTCATGGGTCACGCACGCTGTAACGTTAGCATTGCGAGTAGGTACAGATAGGGTACGGAGATACGGGAGATTAACCGAACCCGAAGGAACAGTGCCCTGCCGCATGCACGTAGGTTACGTCAAGCGCCGTACCGGTTGATGTTATTGATGACCGTGCGCGGACTCTCCGCGCGCGAAGCGAAGTGTGTGTTTCCTGTGAGACATTCAAGAAGAACACCTTTCAGCCTTCAGCCTTACCGGGAGGAGCCAGATCTACGAGCTGGGGCATGCAAGGGTTCCACGAGGTGAGCCGAGGGCTCCGGAGATCCAAGTATGATGCGTGGTATACAGTGGGTCCTACATTAGTACCCCGTGGGTTCGGTTGTACATTATTTTTCTTCCCCGTTCCCCGACGCCGTCGTCGGAAAATTCAATGACGGGAGTTTTTTCAGGAATAACGGTCCCTCAGATTGCACGGCCCTTGCCACAACTCGATGACGAGTGAGTTGCGCAGCCCACGTGTGACAGCAGCCACATTGTGCACCTTTTCCGAGTGGAAGAGCAGGGCGTCGCCACGCCGCATCGGGTGCTTCTCGGCCTGGCCCTCGCGCCACGTCATCAGCTCGCCGCCATCAAAGTCGGCCGGGTCAGAGAGGAGGACCGACAGAGTGAAGACAGACCCATAGTCCCGATGATCCTGCATCATCACATGGCCGCCTATTGTGTAGGTGTGGAATTCGACGCACCGCACGTTCAGGCACACGTCGCGCCCCACTGCCACCGAAAAGTAGCCCGGCCCATGGGCATGATCTCGGATGCTGTCTGTGATCCTTGAAGCCAGCTCCGGGCACTGGCTGGCAAGGTAGCCGTCCCGGTGCAGGTTGAGGGCAACGTGGGCGGGTGAGTAGGTCAGATCGTGAGGTTTTCTGGATGCGGCCTCAAAGAGCTGCGATACGTCGGCCTCGCTGAGAAACTTCGGGATGAGCATGGCTTCGGTGAGCTCGGCCTCAGCAGTGGATAGCAGCGGTGGCCACTCCCGTTCCTCCTGGGAGAGGCCAGAAGCATAGGTCGAAAGCAAGGAGGATACTGTGTTTAAGGTTTCAGACGCGTTCGCAAGCGAGGCCATGGCCGCCGCGACCGCGTCATTGGTGGCTATGGCAGAAGTCGAGAGTGCATGTTGAGGCTCACGGCGAGGGCGCGCACGCGGCGGTTCCACGTCGATAGCGCAGCGGTTCAGGAATGCGCTGAGCGATTCGGTGGGCGTCTGCCTGGTGGGTTGCCTGGTTTGCTGCCGAGTCTGCTGCCGAGTTTGCTGTCGACGCTCCTCCGCGAACATAGTTCCGCTCCGCATCGCTCCGCGTTCCGGTTTTTTGGAACATGTTGCCACTTTTGGCGGTTAAAAAGCGAAACGCACCAGCAGCAGAAAGGGGGGGGGCTCGCACAGCGAAAGTGCCTTAAGCGTCGTCTTGAACTCTTCATACCGTCTTCAGCTTTCAATTCACGTAATTGGAGCTCGAAAACCGTACATGGACATGGGCTCCACGTGCGGCTCCGAGGCCACCCCGAGGCTCGATGAGATATACCAAGCCACCCTTGACGCAAAGGATGCCGAGCTCACCGCTTCGAAGCACAAAATAATTGAGCTGGAGTCAAAGCTCGCCCAGCAGCAGCAATCAATCGCCAAGGCCTCATCAACGCCCGCAGCTTCCTCTCGTAGCACGACGACGAGCGCCGCGAGCGCTGCCGCTGCCGAGCGGCCCGTCTTCTTTCTGAACGTGATCGTGCTCAACAAGGATGAGGTGGTCGCATCCAAGGTGGGCGAGAAGATGGGCTTCGGATTCGCAGGGCGCGCGGCGACGAAGTTGGCGCAGAGGGTGGTGAAAGACGAGCGGGTGTGCAAAGAGGTGGCCACAGGCTTGATTGTCAAGCTTCCCAAGGTGCTCTCGGATCTTGGCATCGATCTGGAGCTCACGCAGCGGTACCTCAGTGGCCCGCTCATCGTCTTCCAGTGCGAGATTCGAGAGGTAGATGGGCTGGCGCTCGTCACGAAGGCCAAGGGCGCCGAAGCAGCGCGCCACTTCCAGTCGATGACGGCGGCCTTTGAGCACTTTGGCATCGAGGCAGGCTTGCAGCAGGTGCGCCACGCTCTCTTTGTCAAGAGCAGGGAGGCTCTCATGGAGAAGCTCGCCGTGCTGCTGCCTGAGAGGCTCCTCGACGCGGCAGGTGTCCAGACGGATGTCGTGTGCAAAAGCGAGGCGGCGGAGGCCGAGTGGTTCTTCACATTTGTCGAGATTCTCAAGTTGGGGGCAAAGGGAACTGCTGCGGTGCCCCTTTCTTGAGAGGCCGCGCGAAAGAGAGGTCATCGAGCCCTCAATGCGAGCCCTGCTCGTTCCAACCTGTGAGAGTGGTGAGTGCTGGACCTTTACGTTTACCTTGAGAAAGGTGTCGCGGGACAGTCACGGGACTGAGCCCTCAAATCAAAACCAGAGACCACACACTTGAGCCGGGACCGCGTCGTGATTTTACTGAGCTTCACGCGGTCCCTGCATTGAGCACCCGCGTCGGGGTGGGCGCCCGAGATCGCTTTTAGGAGTTTGACAGTTTTGACGTCGCGGGAGGAGTACACACGTAGCATTGGTTGTCGCGTCTGTCGTGTTAACGTTCACACGTCCCTGACATTGCATGTGACCTTGCCGGCCGCCGCATGCACGGTCCATGCCAGCCACAAAGGGTCCCGAACGCAGTCCGACCCGGACCAGCGGACTGTGCAGCAGCGTCGCTCAGAAAGCACTTGGCCGAAGGAGCACTTGGCGGAGCATCAATCGACGAGGCAGGCAATGTGGCCGCCGCCGATGAAATCGAGAGAGCATGCTTCTCACCGTTCGTGGCCACGCCGTGTGAGCAGTACGCGAGGCTGGTGACCCTCGGGTCGATATTGGCGAGTGATGTCGTTTGCGACTTGGGCTTTGGTGACGGCGCGCTTCTGTGTGGCATCATCACACTCACAAATTGCACAGGCTGCGGCTGCGAGATTGATTCGGAGCGCGTCGCGAGCGCACGCGCGCTCGCCGTCTCCTCTGGCATCGGGCCAGACCGGCTCACGCTCACCGAGTCGGGCATCTCGCGCTACATGCTCACTCCCGACTTCAACGCCGCCACCGTCATCTTCTGCTTCCTTGTGCCTCGACAACTCGAGGCCTTGCTGCCTCTCTTCGAGAGGGCCTTGGTTGCAGGCGCGCGGATCATCTCGCAGCGCTACCAGATCCCGGGAATGGCCCACATGCGTTGCGTGGACGGCGGCTCCCGCTTGGCTGGACACGCCGCGAAGCCCGATCCCTTTGCATTCATCGCCGATCTGGACGAGCTCCAGGCAACTCGAGCCAAGCAAGAGCTGTACATTCCCGATCAAGGGCCGGCATTCCTGTACTCACGTGGGTTGTAAAAGTGAGCGACCGAGGCTGAATGTTTTCTTCGAGACGTTAACTGGCTTTATTGAACGCTAATTCGACGCCGCAGCTCCTCATCAGCTCAGCACGCTGCTCCACGCTTAGGTCGCTCGAGTCGACGCTCGTGCCCTTGGTGATGCTCGGCAGCTCCGGACCGCCCACACACACCGTCTTCCACTCTGGCTTGCCCGATTTTGCGAGCGTGACAGTCACCAGCCTGCCGCCGTCCGTCGCATCCTCGATGCCGAAGGTGCAGCCCTCGGGTAGCACCATATGGGCAAGATCGCCACTGATGATCACCTCGCCGAGCACAGCGAGCGTCAGCCTCCTCGTACCCACGTCGAGCTTGACGGCCTTGGCCTTGGTGCCGCTCGGCACCTTGACGATGATCATCACCTCTTCGTCGCTCTGAGACCATGCAAACTTGAGGCATCGTGCGCCGCGGCTGGCGTTCTGCACCAGATGGACGTGGCCGTTGCTCACAGCGAGCAGGTCGGTCTGACCAGTCGCGATCGCGTCCTGCGAGAGCGCTTCGCCGAGCGCGCGCTCGGCCTCGGGTAGCGCCGCGATCGCACTCGTGACAGCCGCATCGAGCGACATGGCGGCGTGAGGGGTGCGCGCGCAGCGCACGCCACGAGCGCTAGCGCCTCGACAAATCGCGTGCGGCATACGGTGTGAACACATGCCGTGCGGGGTCGAGTCTGAAGCGGGGTCGAGTCTAAATTGAGAAAGATCATTATGATAGCATGCAATTTGTCCAATCACGACAGGGTGTAGGTCGTCAGCGCTGCCCTCCGCCAATGGTGCGCTGTAAGAAGCGCCACGTCGTCGGTGGCCTCTTCTGCTGGCTCCTGCTATTCCTGCTCTGTGCCGACCGCTTCCTCGAAGGCGACGCCAAAGCAGGACCCGTCACCTCATCCTCATCGTCGCCGACGCCTCGTCCGCCATCGACTTCTCCTCCACCCACAGCCGTGCCCGCTGCCGCGCCTGATTTGCCCTCGATGCAGATTCGAGAGGACCCCGTGGAGCCAGTTGAAGTGGACGCAGATAAGGCACCGAACATTGTCGGTGCTGCCCGCGTCCGCGTCGTTGCGGACCACGAGGTCGGCGGCAACGATGGTGCCGAGCACGTGGCGTTGCAGGACGCTGCCGTCGAGCTGCTGACGTCGCAGTCCGCGTGCACCGTGCAGACCGCGAGCAGCAGCGGCCGCGCCGCGCACGCGTCAAGCGTGTACCGAGGGAGTGATGGCCTCGAGCGCCACCCCGCCGTTCACGCCTTCGACGGCGACGAGTTCACCTTCTTCCACTCGAGCTGCGGCCTGCCGATGAGCCCCTGGACGCTCGGCTTCACCTTCGACACGCCGACGGCGGTCGCGACGATCACGCTCTCCTCGGACGCGCCGGCGGACTATCCGCGCTCGTGGGAGCTGCAAGGGCGCTCCGAGCCACACGAGCCATACACGACCCTCCTTCGGATACGGCAGGATGCCGGCATCAGCTGCAGCGCCGCCCTGGGTGCCTCTCGCAAGCGTCAGCACACGTGCGACCAGCCGCAGAGGCAGAGCTACGAGGTGCGCCGTCCAGGCGACTTCCGCGAGTACCGGCTGCTCGTGCACACGGTGAGCAATGCGCGGCGCGCCGAGCGCAACTGCTTCCGCCTGAACGAGGTCAGTTTCACAGGCCCGTGTGCGTCGTCCACGTTGGTGTTGCATCTGGATGCGTCGAGCCTCGAGGTGATGGGCCTCTTGGAGGGGGCGCCAGTGCATGAGTGGCGCGATCAGAGTGGGCATGGGCACCACGCACGTCGGAGGGGCGGCACACCCGCCGACCGCTCCGACCCTCTCGCCGTGACCGAGGACGATGCTTCAGCGGACTTGGAGGGTCGTGTCTTGGAGGGTGTGGGCGCTGCCGCGGCCGCCGCCGCTGGTGATGCAGTGAGCGACGGCCCTCGGCTGCGTCACGACGAGCACTCGGGCCGCGCCATGGTCCGGTTCGAGTACGCGCCCGGTGCAGCCTTCCTTGAGGCCGCCGGCCTGAGCGTCGTACCGAGCGACTCGATGAGCGTCCTGCTCGTCGGTCGAACGCGCCGTGATGGCTTCCCCGGGCGCGGCTCCAAGGTGAAGCCCCTGTACTGCCTGGGCGAGCCCGCTTTCTGGGCAGGCGTGCTCTGCATCGCGGGTGTCGTCGGCCAGCCCGGCGCCGCCGCATACGGTGGTCGAGGGCAGCCCGGTGAAGGCGAGTACCTCAACGGGTTCACGGCCGACAAGATGGACGATGGCGCGCTACACGTGCTCGTGGTGACTGTGGACAGCGACCACGGCGCCTACCACGCGTGGTTCGACGGCGCGCCCGCGGCGGTTGCTGACTTTGTCTCCAGTGCCACGGCGGGCTCCGGCCTCGCGCAGATAGGCGGCTCGGGCAGCAGCCGCACACGCCGGTTCCACGGCGACGTGGCCGAGGTGATCCACTACAACCGTGTCCTGAGTGCGCGCGAGCACCACGCCATCGGCCACTACCTCCAACACAAGTATCGAATCGCGGGGGCATACACGGACGAGCGGATGGCCCTGGATGCGGCCGAGGCGGCGCGTGGGCTCGTGGGGCGGGCCGAGACGAGCGCCGCGCTGCGCGCCGCGCTGTCGCCCCCGTCGCCAGCTCCCATGCTCATGCCAGTCTTGGCGGTTTCAGACTTGGCGGTCGACGGGGCGGTGGCAGAGGGCGTGGGGAGGCACATCGCTCGTCCGCCTCCCTCGGTGGCCCCCGCCACCGGTCTAGAAGCGGCGGTGATGGCGGCGGCGGCGCTGCCGGCGCAGGGGCAGCGTGTGCAGCTGCAGCAGCCACCGCACGCTGGGTGCCTTGCGTACCGCGGCGCGCTCGCCATTGTGGCAAGGGAGCCATGTGAAGATCACGAGGGTGGCGGTGGCGACGTGAGTAACGACGACCAGTCGCGACAGCTGTGGCAGTGGGAGTCTGCAGCGAAGGAGCTGCGACGCGCAAACGATCCTTCCCAATGCCTGACTTGGTTTGCCGACCTGGGCAGCTTTGGGGTGTGGGCTTGCGAGTTTGCGCACTCCGAGTTCGTCTTCGAGCCTCTAGCTCGCCGCTTCTGCCTCCTCGCCCTGCCCGCCACCTGCCTCACTCAGCGGATGTCCGAGCCGACGCGAGCCCTCGCCTTCGACGGCGGCGATGCCACAGCTGCTGCTGGCACTAGGGACGCTGATGCGAGCGAGAGCCGCGGCGCGGGCCCTCCGATTCAGCTGCACGCCGAAGGGAGTGCGAGCTGCCTGCAGGTGGAGGCGCCGATGCAGCCTTTGCTCGAGACCAGTTGCAGCCCGAGCCCGCAGCAGCGCTGGCAACTCACTTGGCCCCAGGGCGTCGTGGCGAGCGGCTCCGCTGCGACCCTCCACTACGCCTCGACGGCAGGGGTGCTTCATCTGTGCCTCGACCGCTTTGCGAGCAACGGAGGCCAGTGGGGAACTTGGCCATGTGATGCTCCGAACAAGCCAAACCAGCGCTTCATGAGCCCGATGGCGGTGGCAGCTGCCGCCGATTCGGCCTCTGCTGCTGCGGCTACGAGTGGCGGCAAGCTGTGCACTGCCTCCTCAGCGGGCATCGCGTGCGTGCAGCCGGCAGCCTCCGACGGGGCGGTGCTCCTCTCTTGGGCGGGCGATGCGCTCTGTCTCGCCCTCGCACCGTCTACAACGGAGAGCGATTCCAATAGCGCGCCGGGCGCAGCTGTGGCCGCGAAGCCGTGCTCATCCACCGACCCTTCACAGCTCTGGCGCTTCAATCACAGCGGCGGCAGCTTCGCCCCGTCCATCCTGCCGCCGGGCCAGTGCCTCGAGCTCAGCTCGCTCAGCTCCGCGCAGCAGCAGCTCGCACATGTGCGCCCGTGCTTAAGGATCGCCTCGGGCCAGGCATCCCTCGCAGGTGACCCGCTACTGAGCCAGAGCCAACGCTTCGCATGGGACGGTGCCGCCCGCCGCTACTGTGTCTCACTCGCGGCAGCCACGCGATTTGAGATGCGCCGCTGCCTGCAAGCCGCCCCTCAGCCGGCCGCCATCACCGTCGCCTTCGTCTCCGCAGCGGCGACCGTCCCATTAGGAGGCGACAGCGAGCTGCCTCCTCCCGCAACCCCAATGTGCCTACGAGCGCCGGGACGCTTTCGCATGCTCGAGCCCGCCCGATGTGCCGTGCACGACATGGCTCAGCGATGGTCCTTTGCGCCCACGCACGGCACAGCGGCGGCCGTCGTCGCTGCTGGCACCTTTCATTGGCAAGCCGACCCGGGCGTGTGCCTTCGCTTCTTTGCAGAGGCGGCGAGCTTCGCTGCATGGGCTTGCGAGGAGCAAGGCGGGGACGCGGGCGGCGGCGACCAGAGGTTTGAGCTCGAAGAGCAGCCCGTGGGCAGAGCTACTGCCTCTGCGCCGCCGCAGCGCTTCTGCGTGCGCTTGCGGCCTGGGGGCTCCGAGAACAAGGCGTGCGTCGTCGTTGCTGCTGACGCGTGATGCTCGTGAAATGTAGCTCGTGAAGGCGGCCATAGCGCACAATGTAAATGTACATGTAGTGATTTACGGTCTTCAGTCAAGTAGTTCGCTAAATCGAGCGGAAGCATCACGACGGGTGAGCGCGGGTAATGCGACGAAACTACTGTATCTGAAAACTATGACGCGTTGTGTTGAACAGCATCGCGTCAATGGCCTACAGTTCTCTCCTCGCGCTCTTGACGGTCTCAATTCGACTCGATCCGCTCCTGGGCAAGGTTTCGACCCCGATGATCGGCTCGGCCGGCGGCGATAATGCCACTCAGGCCCGTTGTTCAGCCCCGCCGCCCTACAACTCGTCGCTTGCTGCGGCAGCAGCCACGGTAAGCAGCGGCGTCGCTTTCCCCGCCGATTTCACCGCCCATGGCACCCAGTGGATGCGTGAGCCTGCGATGGGGCTCATCTCTCGCACTTGCCCTCTCGATGGCATGATGGGTGCCCTGAAGCAAAGCCAGTGGGCGAAGCCGCGCGCCACCGTGTGGTATTTCATCGACGCGGCCATTCGATTCATCGAGGAGCTCTTGGCGTTCAATGCGTTCAACCGCGACAAGGACGGCGCGCTCTCTATCCTCATAGTTCTGCATTGGTTCCTCACGAATCCTCGCCTCTGGCTCTTCGTGGTTATCTCCGCCGTGCACATCTTCATCATCTCGTGCACCAAGATCCCCAAGCTCATCGCCAGGGCCGCCAACCGTAGGCGGAAGAAGACGGACGTTGCGCTGCCGGCGGCCGGAGCGGCGACGGAGGCAGAGGCGGCGTCGGCAGAGGCGGCAGGGGAGCGACTGGTGGGGATTTTGCGCATCCGAGGTGGCATGGGTGCGGGTGCCTCTGCTTTGACCCACGAGAGCCCAGACGCGGACATCAAGGCTGCATACGAAGGTGCATCGGCGCAGGAGCGGTCGGCATTTCTCGTCGATGCGGGCGAACAACACAAGAGGAAGCTCGTGAGTCTCGGCCTTGACGTGCCGGAGGCAGCTCCATCTGGGCTGACGCCGGGTACACCGCTGCCGCCAAAGCTGCGTCAGGCGCTCACAGAGCTCGACAAGATCGTCATACAAGTCCTTCTGCGTGGAGCGATTCGGTTCCTATGCGTCAAGTGGCTGCTGATGCAGCCGGCCAACTTCAAGATGCCGAATCGGCAGGCGCTCGAGGAGTTGGAAAAGAGCGGGGCCTCGCCGTCGCCGCTGCTGAGCCCTCGAGAGGCCGCAGCGCTCGTCGAGCGTGGAGATCGGAGCATCGGCACACTTACCTACGGCTGGCTCAGTCCAGGCGATCCGGATCCGGACGGCTCGCGCATCCGCGTGCTTCGACGCGCTCTGATGGGGATGGCAATTCGAATTGAAGCCT
>Ga0210240_100839_pt1 | contig 26045 bp, 10 predicted proteins | sample ChrtobMetP5a_4mM_FD_155463 | JGI IMG/M metagenome (GOLD analysis project Ga0210240, IMG submission 155463) | Chrysochromulina tobin associated microbial communities from unialgal haptophyte culture, Seattle, Washington, United States - P5a_4mM | ecosystem: Host-associated > Algae > Haptophytes >...
CGGCGAAGGCGGCGGCGAGGGCGGCGGCGGAGACGGGGGCGGCGGCGAGGGCGGCGGCGAGGGTGGCGGGCTCGGCGGCGGCGAAGGGGGTGGGTACGGCGACGGCGGCGGCCGCACAGCGGGCGGGGACGACGGCATATCGGGCGGCGGCGTGGCCCACGCGCAAGAGATGGAGAAGGCGGAGTGGTAGTTGGCCGCTGTGGGGTCCGTGCAGCCAATCTTGTCGTACCTGCACGTGCCCGCGTTGAAGGTCGCTCTCGGGTCGAAGTTGCTCGCAAACGTGTCATTGCACCCCGTGCCCAAGAACATGCAAAGCGCCGGCTCGGTGGCATACGACTCATAGTTGTCAGCGAGCCGGTCCATGCAGCCTGCGTATACAACGCGGCAAGTCCACGGCGCGTTGACGTAGCCTGCGGAGAGGACGATGAGGGGCATGCACGAGCGAGGGGGCGCGGGTGAGGCGGCAGGACACCCGGTCCAAGAGAGAGAGAGGGAGAGGCGCCGCTCTGCGCTGCGCGGGCGCGAATCTAGTGCCAGGCTGCGCGTGAATGCTGGGGCTGTGGCTGCGAGAAGTCGGCGCGCGTAGGTTCGCGCCGGCGGCGGATGCTCCCGGAACTGCACGCGCGCAGGTGCGCGCAGGCCCTTGACCCCCAGGGCAGAGTAAAGTGCAGAGAGACTCGTGCGCATTTGCGAACACACGCAGGTGCGAGAGCGGGGTTCAGCACGGCATTCACCAGGCTGGGGGTTGGCGACGTAGTTCGTGGCGGTGGGCTCGCCGCAGTAGAATCCCTCAAAGGCGCCCGAGGCGGCCGCCACGAGCGTGGCGAGGCAAGCGGAGCGCAGCCCCATTGCACACAGTTGTGTGTGGCAACGTCGAATGGCAAAACGATTGCTGGAGCATGCAGCAGATTAAAAATGTGGAAAAAAAATTGAAATGCAATGAAATACATGTAATTGGATGTAACCGCTCAAAGTCTCCAATGAATTTGGAAAATCTGGCAGGAGCTCGGATTTCCCCTTTAGGCAGGTGTTCGGGTTGAATCGGGTTCGTCAGTGACGAAGATTTAATTTATTTTTGTCGAATATATTGAAATACACGAGAATGCAACAAGCCGGTAAATGCAGTGAGTAATAAAGGACACCAATTTGAGTACTAAACTACGCATCCCCGTACAGTCTTCCCCCGCCATTACAATGTAATATGTAAGAAAACAGGGATTTTCGGCTTGCCGTAGTTTCTTTGAAGCGCCTTCGGCGCACCATGGTTAGGTGGTTAGAGGCTCATAGGCTGCTGACGTGTGACGAGCTGCCGGCACTTTCCGAAGACCGAACGAGTCATAGAGTCGATGATAACTAAACACACAATCTACCTATAGCCACCCCCGGGGGCACGTGCGACTGTGCCGAGCGATGTTCAGGGGGACCTTATCGTAAAAGTTTAGAAGCGCCGCCATCAGTACCACTACCAGCCTAAGTAGCCAGTACCAGCCTACGGCGCGACGACCAAGGCCCTCACCCACGCGTTGCGGCTGCTGCCCTCGTCCTTGGCGGCGGCGGCCGCGTCGAGCCGGTAGCGCATGGGCCCGCCGAAGCCGTTGCGGACCACCGAGTCTCCGGCAGTGCGTGACGCTTGGCACAACGGTCGGACAGCGGGTGGGGCCACGTACGAGGCCAGCAATTCATCACACGCGGCCGCGTCGGGCCCATGCGTGTAGACGGCGGCAGCGGCGCAGTCGATGGCGGTGCGGCCGCACAGATCGGGCATTCGAGCGCTCGCGCCGTACCGAAGCAGCAACTGAGCGCACGCCGCGTGCGCCGTGCCGCCGCCCTGGGCTGCCAGATGGAGAGCCGTTACACCACCCGTGCAGGTGGCCAACGGCTCTGCGCGTGTACGGAGCAGCAGCTGCACGCATGCGGCGTGCCCTGCGGCTGCGGCTAGATGCAGCGCCGTATGTCGGCTCGCGTCCTGCCCGTGCACATCCGTGCGTACGCCGCAAGGCGCGTTGATATGAGCGCCACGGGCACCGATCAGCAGCTGCTCAAGACGGCGCGCATCCCCCGCCGCCGCCGCCTCGCCCATCGCCTGCCGTACCACTGCTGCTGGGAACTGGGCGAGCAAGCCGTAGCCTGACTGAGGGCCGTACGGCGCCATCGCCGCCATCGCCTCCCGTCGCTCGGCCTCGTCCGCCTCCCTCGCCGCCGCCCTCGCCGCCGCCCTCTCGGCAGCCTTCCACTCGGCCACCTCGAGGGGCGAGATCTCGATCTCCTCGTCCTCGTCCTCTTCCTCCTCTTCGGCGCTGCCATCGAGCGCAGCAAAGCAGTCGGCGAGCGCTGCTTTCGCCTCCGCCGTCCAGCCTACGTCCGCATGCGACCACGTACGTGCGCCGTCCAAGGCCAACGGCACCGCCGGCGACAAGCGTGGGAAAGAGTCTTGCATCGGGTGTGGCGGCATGGGCGGCAGGCGAGGCGCGGGCGCCGTAACGGGCGCTGCCTTCGTCGCCTCCGCCACCGTCACCTCGGCAGGGGGCGGCCACGTGGACGGGTGCTCCTGCGCCGCATGGTACATCCGAAGCGCGAAGGCGTCCGATGAGTGCTCCCAAGCATCGAGTAGCTTTCCCCTTACACGCGCGCTGTCATCGGCGGGTCGAGGGAGTGGACCCAGGCCGCTGCCGAGCAGCCGAGCCTGCAGTGCCGCCCCCTGCGTGGGCGGCGGGCGGCGGGAAGACGCCAGTGTGTCGCAAGTCTCGCCTGTGTGAGGGATGCTTTGCCTCTCCGCCTCCAGCCTTGCCTCGCTCGCCGCCTCCGCCTTCTGGCGCAAGAGGATTTGCACGAAGAGCGGCGGCGCGGCGAGCACTCCCGGCGCGATGCCGCGAGAAAGGAAGAGCTCCTTGAGCTTCCCGACCATGCGGCGCACCGCGAGCGCGTCCACGCCCTCGCAGCTCACCGAGCGGTACACCTGGCCACCCGCGCTCAAGTCAGACTGCTCGAGCACGACGCCCTCATCCGACGGCACAGCCGTGCGCACCCGGCGCCGCCGGATCATGACGTGCGGAGGGCGCAACGTGCCGTTAGCGAGGCTGAGCAGCTGCTCAACCGGCTCGGCAATCGGAATGATCAGCGAGCGAGCCATCGGCACAGAGCGCTTGGCAGTGCGGAAGGATGTCTGCTTGCGCAACCATGTATTGGCTTCTGCGAGCGCATCCTCGGGACCGGCCTTCGGTCCGCACGTGAGGCGAAGACGCGGGCGGGCAACCCAGCATTCAACCCCCGCGCTGTAGTGGTGCGCCGCGCGAATGCGCAGCTCCATGACGTCGTCCTCGTATTCAGGGGAATCCAGGCGTCGCACCCGGCACAGATCAACTGCAGTGTCGACCGCGTAGTGCGTCTCCTCGAGGACTTCGACGACGACACGCGCGCCGAGCAGGTGCGCCACGTCTGGGTTGGGCGCGTGCTCGACGAGCGGGATGTAGCAGCGCCACGACCACGTCATGGGGGCGGAGCTCTTGATCGGCTTGTTGATCGCTCCTCGGTCAAACGCGTCGGGATATCGGCCGATTCGTGACGAAACGCAACCAAAAACTGTAACGATACCATTGGCTGTGAAGACGGCATCTTTTTTTCTTAGGTTTTCCATGCCCCCAGGCTGGAGGCAACCTTTCGAAGTTTTATTTGAGTTTGGGGCCGACGAGCGTCGACCAGCACTCAATCCCCCGGCACCGGAGGCTGCCATTCGGTTAGGGCCCTCTCCTCGATCCGCCGAACGGCGACGAGGAAGTTGGCCGTGTCACGCACCTTGGCTTTCTCGCGCGTGGCGCGCGATTCCTCCCTGCTGATCGCGGCGACCTCCACCTTGGCGGTTATATTCTGGCCCGCCAACGTGCGGTAGAAGCCCGCCATGCAGTCGTCGAACTTGTCCGCGACGTGCTCCTTGCGACGCGCCGAATGAAGGCGAACCTGTTTAAGCGTGGGCGTTTCGCCCCTGGTGACGCGCGCCTGCTCGCGCACGGAGGCGCGGTGCTCGACGAGCGAGCAGCCAACCCGATTGGCGCGCAGCCGCAGCGGCGCATCACGCGCCGAGCCGCCGGTTGAGTCGTGGCGCAGCTCGAGGAAGCGAACGAGCAGCGGCGAGCACGCCGCTACGTCACGCCGGGTGCGCCGGAGCGTGGGGAGTGTTCCCACGGCGCACGAGTAGCGGGCCGACCCCTCGTCGATCTTGCCGCCGCTCAGCGCGAGCAGCTCGGCCTCTTCACGCTCGCGCATGCTCTGCTCAAACGCCGCCTGCGCCGCCAGCTGCCCCTCATCGTCGGCTACGCCGAAGTAGGACGTCAGCGTCGGCCGCTCCCAGTCGATTTCGGCAGTCCTGAGCCGCGGCAGCCCCCTGCGCGTGCTGGCAAGGCCAGCGAGAGGACCAGCCGTAGCAGCGCGAGCGTCTGCGCCTCGGCCGCTGAGCGCGAGCGCCGCGAGCACCGAGGTCTGTGGGCTGCCTGTCCGACCGCTCGCGTGGCTGTCGCGACTCCTTACGTCGCGCACGCCGCCAAAGCCCGACGAGAAGATGACAAACGTGTTGAAGAGGGAGCTCCGCAGCTTTGCGTCGAAGTCGTGGCGCTCGCGGCGGTTGAGGCCGCCAAGCGTCTCCGGGTATGCCTCGCGCAGCGCGGTCACGGCGGCGCACGCGACAGCCTCGGGCAGGTACCATGTGAGCGTGTCCTTGAGGTCGGCTGTCTTCGCGCTGCCGAGCGCGCGCGCGTATGCGGTCGCCACGTGCGAGAAGACGCGGTCGGCTGTCGCGGCATCATCCATTTGGAAGTGCTTGCACACTGCGTGCCACGTGAAGCTCGCAGCGAGCTCGCGGCACTGCTCCTGCATCCAGATCCGCGTGAAGCGAGCCTCGTGTCCGCCGGCCACGAAGTTGACGGATGCCAGCACCTTGCTCATGACCGGGCCCGGTGCAACGTCGTTCGGCAAAGAGTACTGAGGCTTATCCGGCACCTTGGCGTTGGCCGGAGTTGGCTCGGACGCGGTGGACTGCAAGGACTGCGCGGTGATGAAGACCGAGTCAGACCCTGTGGTGTCTGAGCGCGGCGAGACGGGACGGTTGTGGGCAGCCACCATGAGGCTTGCCAACAGCGACACCAAGCCACAGGGGAGTTTGATCACCACAGGCCCCGACCCCGAATCAGGGGTGTTGACCGACCTTGCGACTAAACCGGTACGTACCGGTACAGTGTTCGGCGTTTCGGCGAACGGTCATCGCGAAACGTGCTTATCAAACCGAAACAGCACGCACGTGCAGAGCTGCTACGAACTGTACGAGCGTCCAGGGGCTGAAATTAATGACGTGGGTAAGAATGTTGAGAAAGGGTCAGTTGAAGTCACACAAGAATATTCATACTTGCAGCGTTCACAAATGGCGAAAGTCTTTCTTCGTCGCCTCGGCGGGCGGGCGGGCGGCGCGAGTGCCGTTCTGGGTGGCAGCACATTCGTCGCTTGCTCTTCATGCATGAGCTCATGCAGCAAGAATGAGGATGCTGCAGCCGCTGCCAATGATGACGCTGCGTTTGCTCTGAAGCAGCTGCAAAAACAAGCTGACAAGGCGCGGCGGCGTGCGCAAGAGCGCGTTCCTTTGGGGTCGCAAGAGATGCTGGGCATGACACCCAAGCTATGGCTCGAAGCGCTGGATGAGGATCATCGCTATGGCAGCATCCTGTACCATTACTGGCAGCGCTGGGAGGCCTCGCGCACTCGTTGGATGTTCTTCGAGTGGTTGGATTACGGACGTGGCTCGCTCATCGACCTGCCGATCGCCCCGCGGCGGCTGCTCGAGGAGTCCAAAACGCTCTACTTGACACGCGAGGAGCTCCGGCTGTGCGAGGTTCGCATCGAGCGATCCACGGGCAGGCTGCTGTGGTGTGCGGACGGTGAGCCTGTGACGCTGCCGCTGCCCCCCATCGGACCAGAGACCGAGACAGCGCGCAGCCGATGCATGACGGCGCTCATCGAAGAGCGGCTTACGACGAGCCGACGACGCGAGGCATTGCTGCGCGAGGCACGAATCCAGGTGGAGGACGCCATACGCAGCGGGGCAGTCGCGACTCCCGAGGCGCTCGACGCGGTGACGAAACCTCTCATCAAGGACGGATTGCTGCGCGCGCTACGGGATGAGTACTTCCAAGAGCGGGGCATCGTGCGCCCCACGATCCAAGACGAGGCAAGCTACCAACACATGTGGGAGCGTTTCAAGGTGCGGAGCCGTTGGACGCCGGACGGCGAGCTCATCGACGCCAAAAAATGCGGGCCTGCCTATGCGCTGCCGTCGTCGCTGCTGCCTTCGCTGTCTTGGGCGGACGTGCTCGCGGCCATAGGGCATGAGGAGGGCAGCGGCATGCCGCGCGGGCGCATGGACACGGCGGACGAGCGGCTGCGGCCCAATAAGCCAGGCAAGGGCGGCATCTTCGTCATCGACATGTTCGGCACCATGCATGCAGCGCATAAGGTTTCGGGCGCTCTCCACCACTCCTCACTGACGAGCGGGCACTGCTGCCGCTTTGCGGGCTCCATAACGGTCGAGGCTGGCCGCGTGCGCAAGGTCTCGCCGCACAGCGGGCACTACGTGCCCACGCAGGCCGAGTATGAAGCGCTGCTCAAGTGCTGGCGACAAGACGGATTGGATTTGTCGTGTGCGGAAATCGGCCAGCTGGTAAAAGAAAAGAGGCCCGCATAAAAGCCCACACTCCATGTTGTGAAAATCAGTGCATGGTCAGTGCATACGGGGCGCCATTTTTCCTGTAGGTTTTACAAAGCATCGTCGGTTCGAATCGTCGGTCGTAGTCGTAGAGGCTTCGTAGAGGCCGACCCGCGCGCGACGGCGCTTGTCGTACCTAAGTCGAAGTCGAAAAGTCCTAACGGAACCGGCCGCCCGGTCCCCGCCCGCGGACGGGTACCATGGGACCAGCGGCAGCGCCGGACCGCCGGAGCGCGGGGCCCCTGCGTGCCCGCCCTGCCGGCGCGCGGGGGACGCGGCGACGCGTTAACGGACGGCTCCTGAGCTGGGCGCCTGGACGTTGAACGGGGACCGCTCCGTATTGTATATCCGTATAATTATCGTATGGAAGTATGGAGTATGGTCTGGTTCTGCACAGCGTCATGAGGCATGGCACAGGTACAGATGTGGACAAAGAGCGAAAGACGCGCGGTCACGAGGACAGGATACGCGACATCCGACATTGCACATGTATCATGTTCCGACAACCGTGAACCGAGGCGCCTGGGCGCGAGGGCGAGACGACCGTGTGACGGGAGTGAGTCTGGCCTTCCCCCTCAGACCGTCAGACGAACTGCGCGGAGTGATCCGCGTGACCGCGTCCGGGAATTATCCGGGAATATTGCGCACGTAAAGATATATTCTACAGTCATATGACATGTACCGTACCGCGTGACCTCCAGTGTCCACAGCCCGCCCGTTTCGACTTCTTCTTATAAAATCGACCTTCTAAACAACGTAAAACCGCGAATTGGAGAGCCGCGGGAGGCCGGGAGCCGGGACGCCGGGAGCGGGACGCGGGAGCGGAGCGCTCAGCGGCGTAGAACGGCGTAGGCGCGTATAGCGTATCGTACGACACCCGGGACAGCGGTTGTGGAGCTGAAACAATCGCCATTAGCATTTAGAAATTTTACGTAGTAGATAGCTAGATACAGCTTACAGGTTTTTAATGTGGAATATACGAATCAAATTCAAATTCTGCGGCCGGGCGTTGCGCCGGCCGGGGCGTGCCGGGGCGTGGCCACCTGGAACACACGCACCACGAGCGGGCGCAGGTCGAGATGCGTGGGCATGGTTGTCGCCGCGTGCGGCGGCTCGCGCAGCGTGGGGGGCGCCGGCACCGGCACGGCGACGGCGCGGCCGCTGCGCACATCGGGGAGCCGGCTGGCGAGACCAAAGGGCAAGGGGGGCGGGCGCGACGAGGGCGGCGGCGAGGGTGGCAGCAGCGAGGGCCTGTGATGCACGACGACGTCCCCGGAGTAGTGCTTCTGACGCAGCCGGCGCTGGATACTGTGCGGGTCGGCCCAGTGGCGCCAGCGCCGCAGCCCCCACCAGAGCCGCCGGTGTGCACCCGAGAGCGCGCGTCCATGGTGCTGAATCTCCCACTGAATGGCGCTGAGCTCGGCGTCGTATTCGTCGCCCGCGTGGCCAAGCGCGGCGGCGCGCCTCAAGACGGCGGGCGGGATGCGGCACGAGGTCGCCGTCACGCCCATCCATCGCATCGCCGCCACCTCGATCTGTCGGCGTGCCACGGCATGCTCGGCCGCGTACGCCCGCCACTGCCCCACCGCGCTCTCGAGCCGCCGCCCGTGCATCATGGCAAAGACCACCCAGGGCAGCACTCCCATGGGCTCGTGCACGGCGGTCCACGTGTGGAAAGCCGCCCTCACGCCGTTCGAGCTAAAGTGGCCCGCCGCGCGCCGCAGTCGGCGCAATGCCACGTGGCGCTCGTCGACGTACGCGCGCCAGCTCGCGAAGCCACGAGCCTCGCGGTAACGCGCGAAGCGGCACGCGACCCAAATTGAGAGCATCCCGTAGCGTGCACGGTCACGCCAGCGCTCAAGGGCGCGCACGCGCTCGCGGTGCAACAGCCGAAAGAGGCCTCGTTCCAAGATGCGCAGAAGCCCCTTGGTCAGGTCGCACGCGAGGCGCCACTGGTTCAAAGCGCGCGCCGCCTCGTGCTGCCGCCAGTGCAGCAATATGCGCTCAACGACGCCCAGCAGTCCGTCGGTAGCGGTCCACGTACGCCATCCGCGGCTCAGCAGTCGTCTGCGCCAGTGCGCAAGCACCGTGCACACCATGTCCATCTGCCAGCTCGTCGTTGCCCACGAATGCCATCCGCGGCTCAGGAGTCGTCTGCGCCAGTGCGCAAGCACCGTGCACACCATGCCCATCTGCCAGCTCGTCATTGCCCACGTATGCATGCCGCGAGCCAGCTCGTACTGACGCCAGTGCGCGAGTGTCTGGTGCACAGCAGCCAGATCGTATCTCAGGGTAGACCACGTACGCCAGCCGCGAACCAGCTGAAACTGGCGCCATTGCGCGAGTGTTCTCTCCATGAGGCTCACAATGAGGTCGCCAAATCGAGACGCCCACGTCGCCAGCACACGATACAGCTCGCGACGGCGCCAATGATCGAGGACTCGCTCGACCACGCGATGCAAGCGAACCACGACCGCCCACTGCCGCAGCGCACGACCGACTCGATGCGATCGCCAGCGAGTGATGGTCCGCGCGATCGCCGCTTGGGCAGGAAAGCGGGTCACGTACTTCCACTGCCGCATCGAGCGGCCAGCCTTGTACAATCGCCAGAGCGCAACGCATTGATCGACGGACATGAGACGGTGCCTCCGCCAGCAGCCGAGCCACGACCGCCATCCGGCGCCGAGCCGCCTCAGCTGCCAGCTCCTCAGGCATCGCGCAATCCTGCGTACCGCCGACGTACGGTCGCTCAACCACGCTTGCCATGAGCGAAACGCCTTGCCGGCCCTGTGGCGCTGCCACGTAAGCAAGCTCGCTTTCGCGCGCTCCCATCGGGCATCGCTTGACGCGCGGTACACCCTCCAGGAGCGCCACGCCAAGCCGGCCATCCGCCTCTGCCATTGACGAATCGTCACGCCAAGCAGCTGACGAACCCGTGCGCGCTCCTTGCGCGCCGCCAACCAGGTGTTGAGGCCGCGCTGGAGCCGATGGCGCAGCCATTGACGAATCGTCACGCCAAGCAGCTGACGAACCCGTGCGCGCTCATTGCGCGCCGCCAACCAGGTGTTGAGGCCGCGCTTAAGCCGATGGCGCAGCCACTGACGAATCATGACGCCAAGCACCTGACGAACCCGTGCGCGCTCATCGAGCGTCTCCACCCAGGTGTTGAGGCCGCGCTTGAGCCGATGGCACTGCCAGATGCGCACCGCGGTGCACATCCGCTGGGTTTGCACGTCGGCCGCACTGCACGCCGTCAACCATTGCTCCATAGCACCGTGCATGTGGCGCCGACGCCATGGCTGGTGAGCACTCTCAAGCAATTGAGTCACCACTGCATGGTGTATCTGCATCGCTCGCCACGCCTCGAACGCGTCCCCCAGCACGCGCTCCGTGTATGCCTCGTCCGCTGCCGCGCGCAGCTCGGACTGAAGGGTTGTATACCGATGGACATCGCGCCACTCGAGCCATCGTCTATGGAGCTTGATCCGCTGCCGCTGCTGCCGGTGAGTACGCGCCACGTGCGCGGTGCGCGACTCCAACGAGCGTGCCACCTTGACCGCCGCCCGCGCCGCGCGCCACCGCTGCCATCCCCAGCGCAAGCCTCGGCCGTTGAGCCACCGAAGTGCGGCCGCAGTGCAAGCCCGTGCGGCCGTTGCGCGCTCGGCCCGCTCCTCGCGCAGCCGCTCCGCCTCACACTTCCACTGGCGGAGCCCAGAGCGCGTCTGGTAGCCCAGCAGCCGGCGCATGGCGCGGCGCACCGCCTCTAGAGTCGCCCGGCGCCGTGCGGCCACGTCGCAAAACGCCCTCAGGCCACGCGCTAGACGCTGGGCCATCAGGTGCTGCACGCCCACCTTGACGAGCTCAAAGACGACTCTCATCTCCGCGAGTGCCGCCGTATTCGAGGCGAAGCGTGCGCGCTCCTCGTGCACGGGCCGGACGCGCGACAGCGCGGCCCATCGGGTCATCAAGCCACGTAGCGTCCGCGCGCTCGCGGCGGCGCGCTTGACGACACACGGAGCGGGAATGCCGACGGCCACCTGGACGTCAAAGGGACTGCCTGCGAGGTGGTCGTCGTGCAAGCGCACGTACACACGATGCAGCCCCGAGCAGGAGCATGTGTATCGCACCGTGACTGTGCCGTCATCGTGGTCGACGATGCTTGTGACCACCTTGCCCGGCCCTGTCACGTGCACCGACCACGGCGCGCCTCCCACGTGCAGCGCGCGACCGTTCGGGTCGTTGTTCATGAGCACAAAGAGGGCGGACCGGCCAACGGACGCCTGCCTCAGGCCCGTGCCGACGGCCAGCGTCGTGAGAGGCGACGCCGGCGGTCCCTCGTCGCGCACTGTCGTCCACAGGTCGAGCAGCAACTTGAGGTCGTGCTCCTTGGAGGAACTGGCATACGTTGCCTTCTGCTGAAGGGAGGCATACGTCGCCGGAGCAGTCACTGTGCGCAGGCTGAGGTCACGGTCACGTTCAACGTGCGAAAAGCTCCGCCACGCTAGCATGAGTGGCGCTGATGCGCCACCGGGCCGTGGACTCTTGCCGGGAGGCTCATTGCCGCGGCGTTCGACGAGAACAGGACGATTCGGCTGTCGCGCGCTGTAGCCGCCCCCGCCTAGTGAATGGGGCGATCGGGCAGCAGAATAGCTGCGTGGAGGCTGATACGCGTCGCGAGGCATCGGCAAACGCCTTCAAACCGTTTGCGGAATTGCGAGTCAGGAACAGATTTCACAGCTAGGCCTGGCAGAGGGGTTTAGTTCGACACCCAGACGACGGACCGGCGTACATACGGAAACCATGTCGAGCGAGTGAGACCGGTACAATCATGCGCCCTCTACAATCATGCGCCCTCGTCACAGGGGCAGTCCGTGCAAGGGCAGCACCATCGGAGAGTGGTACGGCGCCGGTGCTCCTCCATCCGCCCGGTGCTCCTCCATGACGAGGAGCATCACGAGATCCGTGAGCTGGCGCTCGAGATCGAGCTCGAAGACCAGCGCCGCGTCGGGCGCAAAGCCGCGGTGCCGTCGGCGCGACGCTGTGCGCTCGGCGGCGGTGCGACTCTCCGGCTTGCCCGGCAGCGGGCCCTCGTCGAGAAGCCTGTCGAGCGCAGCGTCCAGTTCGCGCGGCGGCCAGTGAAGCCGCCCCTCCTCGTCGCGCGGGTTGGCAAAGGGCGAGCGGTAGTCGGAGAGGCGCTCTCGGGGCGCCGAAGCGAGCGGCACGGGGCGGGGCGGCGCCGTCCTGGGCATTCCAGGCCTGCTGGCCGTGCCTGCGCCGGCGCCGTCGAAGTCGTCGTCAGACCCGTCGAGATCCTCCACGGAGAGCAGTTGGCAACCTCCAAGGCCGCCGGAGGCCCGAGCGCGCGCGAGCAGCAAGGAAGACGAGAGCGCACAGCCACAGGAAGACGCGGCCGCACCTCCGGCGCCCACCACGGCGCCGTGGCCATCTCCGCCGAAGCTCGGGGCCGCTGTCGATGGACGCGCCGTGGCGGGCGCGCTACTCGAGGGCGCTGTCGAAGCGCTCGCCACGGCGCTCGCCACAGCCGCTGTCGCGGGCCGCAGTGGCGATGAGCGCTGTGGTGAGCGCTGTGGTGGTGACGTGTTCGCGCCCTTGCTGATGCTACCCGCCGCACAACGCCCAGCACAACGCCCAAGGCCCGCGCCAGTGTGAATGCCAGTGTGAATGCCCGACGCGCTATCAGCGCCGTCACTGGCCATGCACCCGCCACTGGACATGCCACCGGGCACGCCGCCCGTGCCGCCGGCCCGCCGCGGCGGTGAGAGCTCCGCCTCCGACGCGCTGCCATACCAAGCCCCCGAGTCCCCCATTGAATCGTCATCGGCGCCAAAGTCGGCGCCCAAGTCGGCGCCAAAGTCGAGCGCCTCCTCCGTGTCCAGAGGTGTGCCCCCGAGAGTGTGAACGCGCGAGGTGTGAAGAGGTGTGCCCCCGAGCGTGGAGCCGAGCCGTGCGCGCCGCTCGGGAGACAGCGCGCGGGGCGCCTCGTCAGCAGCCTCGTCCTCCTCCTCCTCCTCGTTGTGGGCGTCGCCGAGGGCCGTGCGACCGTGTGAATGTGAAAGGGCGAGGTGTGAAAGGGCGCGGGAGCGCTCAAGACAGCGCGTGGCTTCGGCGGCTGCTGCTCTCTTGCCATCCGCGAGCTCCTCCGCGAGCTCCGCCTTCCTCTGCTCCGCCTCCCGTCCCGCGGCCCTCTCTGTGAGCGCCGCTGCGGCCGCCTCAGCACGCATCGCTCGTTGCTCTAACTCTTCAAACGCCGCCGCCGCCGCCGCCGCCGCCGCCCGTGCCGCCGCCGCCCGTGCCGCCTCTGCCGCATCGTCGTCGTCGTCGTCGTCGTCGTCGTCGTCGTCGTCGTCGTCGTCGTCGCGCCTCGCTGCCGCCGCCGGCAAAGCTGCCGCCGCCGGCGACGCTGCCGCAGGCGTCGGTGCGGAACCCTCGTCGTCTTCGGAGCTGAAGCTCAGGTCCGCAAAGCTCATCACCTTCTCGCCGTCGCCGTCCCCGCGCCTGCCAAAGCCGCCACCGCTCCCTAAACCGCTCCCTAGGGAACGCGACCAGCTGGGCATCGACTTGGGCATCGACGGCCCAGCGGAGGCCATCCGAGCGACCGCCGGCGCCATCGCCTCCTCCTCCTCCTCCTCCCCCTCCTTGGGTACAGAACTCGTTACGGTGCGCATCGCAGCGCTGGCCGAGGCGCTCGTGGCGGCGCTTGGTGCCCGACTGGGCGCGGCGCTGGGCGCGGCGCTGCATGCGGCGCTGGGTGCGTCTACCCTCGGGGCCACGGCAACGGAGGCAGCAGCTCCCGATGCCTTGGCTGACGCCGCGCTCCTGCCAGAGGAAGTGGTGCCCGAGACAGCGCCATCGATTGCCATCGGACTTACGTGGCTCGTGGAGCCTTGTGCCACCACCATGACAGGCGCCGCCGCCGCCGCCGTGGCGGAAGCCACCACGTTGACGGCGAGCGCCTTGCGTGGCGCGTTGGCCGCGCCCGGCGCGGCGATGGTGACCCGCGCAACGCCGACTGCTGCTGGAGCGCTCGCCTTGGCGACTGTCTCCACTGTCATCACGCTTGGCTGCGAGGGCCGGGCAGTTGCTTCGGCGTGTTGAGACGTGACCGCCTTGACGACGCGGCCAGAGGGCGAGAGGACCTTGACAACCGAGGCAGCGCTCGCAGGACGCGCCGATGGCGCGGAGGTGGCAGTTGCACTGACGGAGGTGGAGGCTATGGATACGGCCACGGTCGGAGCGATGCTGGACGGACCCAACACCCTCACGCTCGCCGCCTTGACGGCCACGGGAGCGGGAGCGGGAGCGGGAGCAGGAGCGCGAGCGGCGCTTACGGGAGGTGCGGGAGGCGCGTTCGCGGGAGCCTTGCCGCCGCCGCCGCTGTGCTGCTCCTGCTCGAAGCCGCCAAAGTCTTGCGCCGATGGCGGGGCGAGCGCACCGGGCATTGCCGGCAGGATGAGGCGCCGTCGTGGGCTCCTCGAGTCGACCGGCCGGTCGCGCGACACGCGCGCGCATGAAACGGCGCCGTCTGGGCGCGGCGTCTCGGAAAAGCACGGGCGGGCGCGCCGAATGGTAGGAACATGCCGGCCTGCGCGCTTTGTTATACATAGTAATCATTGACTTTGTTTATTAAGATTTACATGTCTAAGATTTAAGTGTATGTAATAAGTAAGTAAGTATTTTGAGTATTTGTTTGATAGTTTTGTTTTGATTGTGCCAGTGTCGAGGCAAGAGCGGGCGTCTTAGTCTCTAGCGCCGCCAGCGCGAACGAGCGGAGTCTGTCGAAAAACTCGATGATTAAGGTTAAGCATGAGCGGCAGGTGAGGCTCCGCCTGGATGAGTTCGTAAGACGCTCCACTCTAGCTGCTACGCACGCCCGCGGCCGATGCACCGCCGCGTACGTTCTCCGCGAGCATGGCCGCCTCCCAGCGGGCAATCTCCTCCCCCTGCGATGGGGTGGGCACCTCCGGCGGCTGCACGAGGTCCCACTCATCCCGCTCGCCGCTGCGCGCCCAAAGCCCGGCCTCGTGCAGCTCCTCGTCCGCCTCGCCCGTCCAGAGCGCGCACTGCGCTGCGTCGACCTCCCACGCGAGGCTGGGCGCCGTCAGCAGCTCGCGCAGCGTGTCGCGCAGCAGGAGCAGCTCCTCGGCAGTTGAGCGCGCGCTCGAAGCCGGAATGGCAGCTCCGGGGCATCCGGGCGAGGCAGGCGCCGGGGATGGCAAGGCAGGCGCACCCGGCGCACCCGGCGCCGGTGGCATCGGCGACACCGGCGCCGCCGGGCGCGCGGGCAGGTGTGCCAGGAGGTACTTGACGTTGGCGGCGAGGAAGGCGCGTGCCTGACGCACCTCGCTCGGCGGCGCGTCGCCCGGACTCAGGCGCAATGGCCGGTGGTCCCCCGGGTGCCACACGACGGACGTCGAACCTTCATAGATGAGCGTGTAAGGGAGGCGTAGCCCGAGATAATTGGCGAGCATCGTGAGCAGCAGCACTGCGTGCCCCAGGTCGCGCGCGAGCCGCTGGGCCGGCGAACTCACGCTGCCATCCACGCTGCTGCCACCGCCGCCGCCGAACTCGGCGCTACCGCCCATGCTGACCAGACCGAACTCGTGCGCCAGACCACTTAGCTGGCTGTGGAAGAGCTGGGTGGGTACCATATTAGGCAACTGAGTGGGTCCCGAAGAAAGGTGAGCGATCGACTGCGAGAGCTGCGCACTCAGTCCGGGCAGGTAACGGGTCGAGAGCGCTGTACCGAGCGCGCCCAGCGTCCAGCTGGCGCCGCTATCAGCAGCGGCGGCCTCTGCATCCTCGACTCCGCTGCCGCCGCTGCCGCCGCTGCCGCCGCTGCCGCCGCTGCCGCCGCTGCCGCCGCTGCCGCCGCTGCCGCCGCTTCCGCCGCTTCCGCCGCTGCCGGCCGCGCGTCCGTTGACCAGCGGCAATACGGCGCCGCTGCCGCGGCCCTGGAGCTCGTCGTGGATAGCCCTGCTGCTCGGCAGCTGCTCCGCCTTACTTGCCTTGAGCCGGAGCAGCTGCTCGTCGAGCTGCTCGTCCACACTTACGTCGCACCACACGTCGTCCTGGAGCGTGAGCAGCTCGTGGATCAGTGCGGCGCGGGCCGAGGTAAGTCCCTTGGCCGCAGCCGCTGTCGTCTCCGCCGTGGCAGCGGGCGTGGGCGCCCGCGGCGGCGCCTGCGGCTGCTCGCTGAGCCGTGTGCGGGAGCTCTGGACTGCGTGGAGGAGCCCGTTGACGTCGTCCGCGAGACGACTTGACTCACGATGGATTCTGAAGAGCTCGCCGCTCAGATCGGCCATCAGCTGCCGATGCGCTCTGCGCGCCTCCCGCTGGCTGAGCAGGCGCGTCCGTGCAGCGATACCATCAGCCATCGCATGCTCCAGCTTGGCCTTCTCCGCGTGCGCAGCGCGCTCAAGGGCATGGCGCTCGGTGACGGCCTGCTGCACGCACGCGCAACAGAAGCGTGCCTGCGCGGCACGGCAGCCGTAGCAATCGGGCGGCATGGCTTGCATAACGCTGCTCGACGGTCCGCGCGTCCGCTTTTCGTTTGCCCAGCCAGAACTCGAGCAGAAAAGGAAGTCAGCAGTTGAGGGAAGGAGCCCTTCCCTAATCATGCTTGTCTAAGTTTGGACTTTTTCGCGCCCAAATGACAAAGGGGACCACAAAATGTCCGCGTTCATGCTGCCGCCGACGCTCTTGGAGGCGTACCCGTTGGCCGCTCTAGACAGCGCCCAACTGCCCACGGACAAGCGGCTCGCCAAGTGGGTTGCCAGCGGCTCTGAACCCGAGCTCAGGCGGTTCAAAGGTTTCATCGACGTCAAAAACTACGGCGACGCTGGAGACTGTGCGGGCGAGATTGCCGGTGGCTGGTACCGCGCACACTCGGACTACAAGTCTGAAGTGTTGTGGCGCCGCGCTGACGTGAGCTGCCAGATATTGCACCTGCGCCGACAACCCGATCTGATCTCCCGCAAGGGTTGCGACACGCTCATCAGAACGAGGCCGCACTCGCTCGTGGATGCACTGAACAGCCTCGCCGTCGCCGAGCGTGACGTCGCTGCCGAGGAGTCGGAGCTACCATGGGACGCGCGCGAGCGTCACTTTCGGCGAGCCGCCGAGGCCTACAAGCACATGCATGAGATGGCAGTGCGCTTCCTCTCTCACCCGAGGTTCGATGAGGCCGACCGGGACGGGGTGAGGGTGTACGCGCAAAAGGCTCTCTACGGTCTGGGGCGGCTTCACATGGACCTGGGCGAGTGCTTGGACGCGCAGCTTTCCGTGGAAGCGGACCCTGTGGGTAGCATTCGCCTCGAGCGCCGGCTGGAGGCGACGCTCGCGGCGGCGCGCGCCCTACTCCTCCAAGCGCATCAGCATGCGGAGAGCTTACCCTCGAAGCGCGCTGAGCGCCGTGTCGATGCGCTCGTGCTGCTCGCGAATCTGCATCTTGAATGGGGTGAGCACGCCCATGCGCTCGGCTGCCTGGCGATCGCCGAGAAGCTGCAAGCACGCCTCCCCTCGAAGCTGGCTGCGGACGTGACTTACACAGTGGCCTCGGTCCTGCGCTCGCTTCGGCACTACACGGCCGGCGAGCTTGTGATCGCTGAGCCTCGCGTGGACGGCAGCAGCACTGTCTGGGCCTATCGTACGCAGCGGTACACCTCCGCGCAGGAGAAGGCCGAGGCGGCGATCTCGGCGATCGAGCTCGCATCGGAGGAGGAGAGCGGTGACGAAACCCTCAAGGCGCGCGCGGTGCACGACGCGTTTGATCTCGTCGTCCAGATTCGGCGCGAGGCGGGCGAGACGGAGGCGGCCGTGAGCGCCTCGCGCCGGCAAAAGGGGGTGCGCACCTTTGAGCTCTTGCCGGCCGAGCTGCGCCGCAAGCACGCCGACGGTCATCAGCGCCTCAAGAAGATACACAAGAGTTCGGTGGCAGCCAAGGCGACGTACCATGCAGCCGCGCATGCGATCCGCGAGGCACTCGCACACGTTTCCGCGGCACGCGAAGCGTCCGCCTCCGCCTCCGCCTCCGCACCGTCCTCCCCGCCGCGTGAGAGCCTGCCCGAGCGCCGTCCCGAGCGCCTCAGGGCCGCTCTCGACGGCGCTCTCGACGCGGCATGGGGGGCGGTGAAGGCCGAGTGCCTCGACGTCGAGATGGAGGCAGATCTCTCGGTGCGAGAGGTCGCGCTGCAAGCGCTCGCGGCGCTCTCGCACACGCCCCTCTGGCCGTCCGGTCCAGAGCAGTCGGCGCGGCTCGAGCGCCTGTGCCAGTGGCATGCGTTCATGGAGGAGCTGGGGGAGTTGGTCGGCAGCGGCGCACGGGTGGCTAACGCGCGCGCTTGGCTGGAGGCGGCACAGCAGCTCCACTCCGCGAAGGGCGAGGGGCAGGCGGAGACGGCCCGTGGCTTCTTCGCGCTCGCGAGTGCGCTTAGCGAGCAGGCGGATCGCACCGTGTGCCTCAGTGCGCTCGAGATGAAGACGGAGGCCGCCAAAGCCTTTGAGCAGGTGCTTCTGCTGACCGACGATGAGAGCACGCGGCTGGACGCGTTGGATAAGCTTGAAGGGCTGCTTGGGACGATTGCGGCCAAGGATGGCCGGTGGGTCGAGATGGGGGAGCGCGTCCGGCAGGACCTTGCTGCCGAAGCAAGTCGACGGCTGGGCGAGCTTGAGGGGCTGTGTCATGGCCGCCTCGTCCGTCCCGGTGAAGGGTCGCTGGTGACACTCGAAGCGACTGAGGCCCTTGCCAGGCAGGGGCGCGCGGCTGTGGGGTCGGCGCCGACAGTTGCAGCGAAAGGAGCTGGTGCCAGCGGGCGGGCGGGACAGCGAGACCCGTTGGGGCTGCGCCGCGACAGCAACCCGGGTGCGCCACCCGATGGTGGCGCTGGCGCCCTCCGCTGCCGTAAGGGCCACCTGCTCAAGCGAGAGAGGGCCATGCGAAGTCTGAAATGCGACGTGTGCTCCCGACGCATCGATGCGGGGGTGCTCGCGTTCTCATGCCAGCCTTGTGACCACGACATGTGCTTGGCGTGCGGCAATGTGCTGAAAGGAGCGCAGCGCCCGGCCACGCAGCCACTGATGAAGGCCATGGCGATGCGCCGAGAGGCCATGGAGGTCGACAGCGGCAAGCATGGCAGATGCGAGGAGGAGGAGGAGGAGGAAGGGGAGGAGGAGGACGAGGAGGAGGAGGAGGAGGAGGAGGAAGATGATGATGAGGAGGACGATGAGCCCTCCGACGATGATGCGCATGAGGCCATCGACGATCGATCGGAAGCTACAGACGAATCCATGGCGGAGGTGGACTCCACTACGGTGGCGGCGGCGGCTGCTCGAGCGAGGGCGGCGCCCCCCGACGCATGCGCTCTCCTCGTCAGCGTCAACGCATGGGGACGGCATTTGAGCGTGCGTCTGCCCGATCCGACGAGCGACGAGGCGTTACAAGCAGACGAGGAGCCCCCGAAGGGCCACGGGAGCGTCGGCTGGCTAGCGAGCCACGCGTGCACGTGGCTGCGCGCGGAGCATGGCTTAAGCCTCCAGCCAGGCGGCGGGCTGTACGTACACGAGGCGCCGAGCGCGCCGGCCATGCCGGCAGCGGAACCGCATGGGTCCTCCTCCGACGACGAGGGCTCGCTGGCGTGGCGTCAGGCCGCCTCCCTCACGATTGCGCCTCCCGACGAGTGCCTATGGGCGATGCGCGCCCGTGCGAAGCCAGTACGGCGCGATGGGCGATGGGTCGAGCAGCTATGCCTCGCCCTCGACGCTCCGGCTGCGAGATGCCATCTCGGAGCGGCTGAGGCTTACCGACTCCAGTGCCGGCGTGCGCAGCTCTCGCCGCTCCCGCCTATCGAGCAGGTACGTTGATTGCCAATGATGACCTGCCTTGCATGCAAGCACTCACCATGGCGCCCCGCTCCCGCCCATCGAGCAGGCTCTCAAAACGCCCTTGGCGCCGCCCGCGCTGCCCGGTCGCGACCGCGGCTCGCAGCTGGTGCTACGTGGTATCGAGGGGGCGGTTGGCACGCACCTCGAGGCTCTCCTGGCCACGCTCGCGGACATTACATGCGAACTTTCGGCTCTGACCTATGCCCAAGGGAATATCGGAGGCGAGCTGCGGCAATGGACGAAAATGCTGCCACGGGGTGCTCCCCTTGTCTTCCTCGACCTCTCGGGCCAGCGACTTTGCGACGACTCGCTTGAGGCGCTGCTCGAGGCAGCTACGCCAGCGCGCGCATCGCTCCCTCATCTGACCACGCTCCTGCTCAACCATAACCCGCTGGGCGCTGGCCCACGCAGCGACGCTGTCCCAGCCTGGATCGGGCAGCTCCCTCGCGGTGGCGCAGAGGGCTGCAGCGGGGGCGGGGGCTGGCAGCTGCAGCGGCTCGGGCTGCGCGACACGTGGATCGACGACCGCAGCATCGCCAAGCTCAGCGCAGCCCTCGGGACTGCGCCTGCGCTCACGACACTCGAGCTGCAATGGAATGACGGCGTGGGCGAAGAGCAGGCGCGGCTGCTGGGCGCTGCGTGGGTGAACAGCGGCAAGCAGGCTGAAGGGCTTGGTTTTGGAATAGACTGACCGTACGCAGAAAAAGATTTCTCTGCATCTCTCCGCTCGTCCCCCCGCTCCGACCCACGAAGGGTCACGGGCACGGTCCCGCTCGCCTATCAGTACTCGACTTTTGGGTGTTGCGTACTGACTTTTGGGCGGTATAATATAATCTAATCAAAATCATATCTTTAGTAAACGCTATCTTAACGCTATCCTCGCTAAATCCTACCGTGGCACAGATCGTGTACAGGCCTTTTGACCCATGTGCTCTACCTATGACCCATCGATGACGTTTCGATGACGTGATACGTGATGGTGCTCAACCTGTTTGAACCTTGAAAGAGCCGGGACCGACTTCGGACTTGAGCCCTTGGGAGGAGAAGCTATGAGTAGAAGAGACAAGGCTATCAATGATAGGCATCGACTGGCGCAAGATCCTTCTTGGCGGCCCGCATCGATGCACTTCGCGGCTTCATGAAGCTCAACAAGCTCGAGTTGTGGGTGCTCGATTGGGCGCGGGCTTCGTTTCGGATCTCGCCAAGGATCTCCTCGTCGTCCTCGTCGGAGGCGCCCGCAGGCATTGAGTACTGCTGCTCGCCTCGAAAGCCGCACGCGTGGGTGCCCTCGCTGAGGAGCCTGCGCACTGTCTGGTCTTGCAGCCTGAGCTTATGCTCGTACTGACGGCGCTGCACGGAGAGGCCGCGCGCTCTCAGCCGGTTGGCGCGAGCGATCTCTTCGCGGGCCAGAGCCTGGCTCGCCACCCAGCGGCCCGCATGCTTCTTCATCGTGGGAAAGAGCACGTAGAGCACGACGTAGACAAACATGAGGGTGGCTGTGGCCACGAGCACAAGCGTGGTCAAGTTGCCCCTTGTCGCATTCTGACGAATCCACGTGCCCACCGAGGTCGTTCTGAGGATGTGCGCGACGGCGATCGCGTCCGCCGGGTCGCGCTCGCCGTCGGTGTAGCGCGCTTCCGGATTGTCATAGTCTGGGCAGAAGCGCAGAAAGAAGCAGAGCGGCGGGGGTACGGCAGGGCGCCGGAGCAGCGAGATAGTCAGATTGACGTCGGCCACATCCTCCGTCGTCGATTCGATCGCGATCCACCAATCGACCGGCGGCAGCGCGGCCGCGGCGAGCTCGGAGAGGGCCTGAGCTTGGACCACCGCTTGCCCCTCATAGAGGCGCGCCGTGTGGTCGAAGGGATTGAAGCGTGCCATCCACGCCATCTGGCAGTCGGCGTCGTTGGCGGCACCGCAATGCATGGACTCGGCGGTCCCGGCGTCGTTGAGTCCCGTGGAGCTCGTGGCACATCGGCCTGGCTGCAGGTAGATTGCGCGCAGCGTGCCCGCGCTCAGATGCACGGAGACGCGCGGCGCGAGAGAGCGCGGGATGCCTGACAAGCGCAGGTGCCGGATGGCGCCACCTCCGAGGAAGGTGCGCCCCGCGACGGCGGCTGCGTACACGTCGGCATGGGTGGCCGCGGCCGCGTCGGCGTCGGCGCCGAGCTTGCCGAGCAGTTGCGCGGCCGGCAGTGTGAACAGCGTGGGCAGTGTGAACAGCGTGCCCGTGGGCGGCGGCGGCGCCGCCGTGGTGGGCGGCGCGCTCGAGTTCTCGGCACGGGGCACGAGCTCGTCTGGGATAGAAGGGAAGAGGACCATCGTCACGTGGAAGCGCGCCGGCTGCACGCGGACGGGCTCTGTCCCGTTCGCCCCAGCCGCACTGGCAATCTCCGATTCGAGAGCCGTCTGCGCAGCGCTATGAAGTGCGAGTGACACGTACCAAAAGCCGGGCACCTCGGGCATGCAGCTGGAGGCGGTGAGCGCGAAGGCGGTGCGTGGCTGTGCACACAGGGCGTCCGCACAGCCCCAGCGCACGGTGTTTGCCATCGTGATCGACGCATCGTACAGGCGGTTGGCCACGTCAGGTAGCGCGTCGCGCCGGGCGTAGATGGCGGAGATGGGCTTGTTGAGCGACACGTGGAGGGTCGCGTTCGAAGTGCCGCTCGTGGCGATCGAAAAGGTGCGAAGCTGGTTGAACGAGAGGCACGTCTCACGACGCTCGCCGTCCGTAAACGGAGTCGCGCCAAAGCGCGACGAGCGATAGAGCCCGAGCTCGACCGTGAGCCGGCCGCCTCGCAGCACGTTACGCGCGCTACCGCCGGGGCTCCACTGGCGGGGGAGCTCGGCTTCGCTCAGGCTGAGAGCCGAGGCGAGCGAAGCCCATCCCGCTGGGCACTCGGCCGCGCTCAGGGGAGCGCCCGGCGCACTCCCGGTTGGCGCGCCGTCGTGCGTGAGTAGCGGGGGGCCCTCGGTGAACGAGCGCTGCTCGCTGACGTCGATGATGATGTAGTGCTCCCCGGGAGCGTCCGTGCAGAAGAACTCGATCGTCGCGTTCGCTGGTGCGCCAGTTTCGAGGCCGGTGCGCAGCTGGCCGTCGAGGTAGCCGCCTGCTTGATTCGAAGGGCACGCCTCGCGCTGCGCCGCGATGAAGCCGTTGAAGGCGGCGGTCGCATTGTCGGGCGACGGAAGTGCCCCATCGGTGCCTCCGAGGCATCCTATAGGCGTCGAGTGCAGCGTGAGGCGCATGATGTCGGCATCGCCGAGGGCGAAGCGGAAGACGAGGCGAGAGGACGGATCCGAGAGGGCACCGGGGACGAGCGGTAGGCGCATCGTTTGGTCGTACCCGACGGGTAGCCGAATCGGATATAGCAGCGCACGCACGCGGACCGAGCAGCTCGGCAGGCGCAGCGACACTGCGCCGCCGCCCGTCGCGCACCGCACACGCAGCCAGAGCTCTGGGGTGGCGAGCTCGTGACACCCTCCAGAGCTCACATTCACACCCGCATGTAGCGTAGCGCGGTCGGAGCTGATGTGCTGGCGGAAGCCCCTCACCTGAGGGAGATGGAGATCACAGCGGAGATCAAGGGAGATCAGGTGAGATTAGGGGAGATCAAGGGAGCGTGACAGTCATGAGGGCGGACGCCCCCTACCTCGGGCGGCCCCTCGTCGAGCAGGTAGCCCGCGGCCAGGCGGCTCAGCGGCCCTTCGTCGAGCCCGTCGAAGCACTCGCGTGCCCCCACGGCCGCAGCCGCCGTGCCGGGCGTGCCAGGCGGCGCGATGCCGGCGTCCGCGACGAGTGCGGCTGGCTGCACCACCGGCCGGTGCGCGAGCAGCACGTGATGCGAGTGGTAGCGGAGAGGCGCGCGCGAGAAGGCGCCATCCACTTCGAGCATGGCACCAAGCTGGTCGCTCGCCGAGGCGCAGCCGACGATGGGCGTGTCCAGGCCCGTGCACAGCATCGGCAGCCGTAGCCAAGCCCAGTCGCCGCCATGAGCGGCGTCGAGCGTCACGTCGACCGGGGTGTCGTGCGCCAGGGTCAGCAGGGGCAGATGCGCCGTGCCGTTGCGCCGGATGCGCAGCTCGGTCACGCCGGGCACGAGAGGGATTTCCACTACGAAGGCCATCTGTGGCGCCGTGCCGAGCACATCCTCCTGGTACGCGTAGCACCCCTTGTACAGCGCCGCGCGCAGCCCACCCACCTCGATCGAGGCGGCACCGGAGATTCCGGTGAGAGTTGGCGCGGCAGGTGGCGCGAGTGCCGCCGGAGAGGTGGGCGCCGCCGGCGGCATGGGCGGCGGTGGCGGCGGACTGGGGGCAGCGCCGAGCGTTTCAAACGCAAAGTCGGAGTTGTTCAGCGGTGAATGGCCGCAGCCAAGCTCGCACGCCGGTACCCAGCGAAAGCGATCGCCGCGCACGCCGCCGTGGACGACGACGCGCTGCGGCTGGCCAACGAGGGCATCCGTCGTCTCAAAGCGCACGGCTGGGTACTCGACCCGGAAGGCGAGGCCGTACTGTGCGCGGAAGAGGTTGTCGGTGAGCACATGCTCGGCCTCGTCGGTGCATCGGACGGGCGTCTGCGGCGGCTGCGACGTGGACGGCGGGGGTGGGGGCGGGTTCGATTCGGCCACGTACACGTCCGCCGCGAAGGCGTGGCAGAGGACCTGCAGGCCCGGCTGGAGACGAAGTAAGCGCGTCTCGAGGCCCACCGGTCCATTCCCCGTGCTTACGATGGGCAGTTCGAGGTGTGAAGCGGCGGTCACATCGCCGGTGTCGGCCGGCTCGCATGCCGCGCGCCGGTGCAGCGCCGCCGCGCCCACACACTGGGCGGCGCCGCCATTGGATGCGGGCAGGACCACGAGTGCATCGCCTACCTTTACGAAGTTGTCGCGCGTAGGCAGCCGCAGAGAAAGCCGCTTGCGCGCGGTCGCGCGCACCACGAAGCGCGCGTGGTCGAGCGGCGAGATGACTTGCACAGGGAACGCGACGGTTACGTTGAGGTCGTCCTGAGGGTGATAGTGCTCATCGAGGAGGCCCTCGGTGTAGTTGAAGGCGAGGCACACGAGGTAGGGCGCCTCGGGCACAAACAAGAGGGCGTCCACCACGCGAAAGGTGAGGCGGCCTGGTGCATTGTTCCTGATCATGCCGCCGTTGAGCGACGCCGCCGCGCCCGCGCACGTAGGCGGGTAGCCGGCGCGCACCTGGACGAGCTTGATGTAATCTCCGCCGACCGCGCCTGGCACGAACAGCGTGGTGCGCTCGTTGATCAGCACGAGCCTCGGCGTCACCGACCCGATCGCAAAGCTCACCACGATAGACAGGTTCTGCTGCAGCGTGAAGGTCTCCTCGGCCTCCGCACGCTGGACAAGCTGCGACTGGTACGCATGGCACATCCGATAGGTACCCGCGGCTTCAAAGTGCACCTGAAGCTGACGCACGCCATCGCCGTCCATCGCGCCCAACGCACCGCCCGGAGCACTCACAACGAGCGACGCCGCGTCCGCGCACGGATCCCCGTTCGCCTGCGCACCCGCAGTCAAGCGGCGCCCGCTGCCCGGCGCCGCGCCCTCGTTGCCACCAGGCGCGAGGACGAAGCGCACGTAGCCAGCATACGGCGTGGTGACGCCCACGACGAGCTCCATGTGCACAAGGGTTGAGTTCGGCCCCAGCGTACTCACAGCCGCCGAGCGTACGACGCCCTCAAAGCGGACGGTGCGCTGCGGCTCAAAGGCGGCATCGCTCAGTGGAACGCTGCTGCCGGGGGCGGGGCGGAAGGCGTGACAAACGACGTGCTCGCCTTCGGTCGCAATCGGGGTGAGCAGCTGCAGCAGGCCGAGCGGACCAAGAGCGCCGCCCTGGGCGCTATCGGCGGCGCCCTCGCACGCGCACGCCCTGTACGCCGGGCTGCCGATCGGCTCGAGCGCGAGCGCGTCACATGTGGTGCGCCGCGGCATAAACTTGATGACGTCGCCCACGGCGGCGCCTCCGTAGACCTGAACCACGTGGCCCGGCTCGCCGACAGCTGCGTACGGGGGCAAGAGCTGCTGCACAGGGAACGCGACCGCGACAGCTAGCCCCTCCTGCGCCACGAACGCGTTGTCGCCGATGATCTCAGGCATCACGATCATCTCGCACACCGTCGTGGGCGGCGGCGGCGGCGACGCCGGCGGTCTCGAGGGCGGGGCAGGCGGAGCCCTAGGCGGCGGCGGGCCGGTTGGCGGCAGCGGCGGCGGCGAGGGCGGCCGCCGCGGCGGGCTCGGCGGCGGCGGCGGCGGAGAGGGCGGCGGCGGCGAGGGCGGCGGCGAGGGCGGCGGCGGCGAGGGCGGCGGCGAAGGTCTCGGAGGCACTGCCGGTGGCGAGGGCGGCAGCTTGGGTGGGGGCGGCCGAAAGGGCGAAGAGGGCG
>Ga0210240_100842_pt1 | contig 25998 bp, 18 predicted proteins | sample ChrtobMetP5a_4mM_FD_155463 | JGI IMG/M metagenome (GOLD analysis project Ga0210240, IMG submission 155463) | Chrysochromulina tobin associated microbial communities from unialgal haptophyte culture, Seattle, Washington, United States - P5a_4mM | ecosystem: Host-associated > Algae > Haptophytes >...
TTGCCACACGCTCCGCATCCGCCTCCTCGGCTGCCACACGCACAGCCCCCGCCTCCTCGGCTGCCACACGCACAGCCTCCGCCTCCTCGGCTGCCACACGCTCCGCCTCCGCCTCCTCGGCTGCCACACGCACAGCACCCGCCTCCTCGGCTGCCACACGCACAGCCCCCGCCTCCTCGGCTGCCACACGCACAGCCTCCGCCTCCTTGGTTGCCACACGCTCCGCATCCGCATCCTCGGCTGCCACACGCCCAGCCTCCGCCTCCTCGGCTGCCACATGCTCAGAAAGTTTCTCCTCGGCTGGCTCATGATGCCCAGAGTCTGCGGCAGTCTCCGTATCCACGTGATCCACATGCTTGGCCTCCTGTGTGGACTCGTCACCTGCCGCCTCCTCTGTGGCTACATTCACCTCCCTGTTCACCTCTGAGGCTGCAATCACCTGCACATTCACCAGCGTCGCCTCTTCTGCAGAGGACTCCTTCGACTCTTCCTTAGTTGGCTGATCCTTTGGCACTTCCCGAGCTGGCGTTAGAACCGGAGCTGTGCGGAGCTCCGACATCTCTCCATGCTCGTCGGGGATGTCCTTGTGTGTGTCCTGTCTCGTCTCCTCGTCCTGAACCACGATCGTATCCACAATCGTCCCCACTGCCTCCTGAATCGCCAGATGCTGGGCGGGCGCCTCGCTTCCCGGCGGCAAGTGCGACGCCACATCAGCCAGAGCAGTATTACCATCCTCAGTGCCAGCACTGTACCTATCACTGTGCCTATCACTGTGCCGCTTGCTATCTGACCGACGAGGCTCTTCGTGCTGTAACGGAGACAGGTAAGACTTGGCGAGCGTCTCATCACTGCGAGTGCGCGTGCGAGCGCGAGTGTAACTAACAGGCGTTCTGGCCTCCAGCATGCCTTCCCCCCCTTGATCCTGCTGACGGCTGCCTTCTGTAAGCCCTTCTGCATTTGGAGGCTTGATCGAGGTGGCTGACACCATCTCCTCCATCACGCCATCACTACGTCGGTGACTATCGTCAAGGAAAGCGACGGTGCTAGGCGTCCTGGCCCTCGGCTCGGCCGTCCTGCTACTTGCTGCCAGATCCAGAACGACAGCTGGGTCAGCGCTAAGGTCCTTGCTAAGGTCAGCGCCTTCGTCCGCGACCTTCATCGCTACATGTACCAGGAAGAGCTCATCCTTCTCCTCGAGCAACGGCCGCCGCATTGCGCGGGAGGCTCGCCGGGAAGAGGGCAGGGGCTTGAGACTTGTAGGTGGACGCGAGAGATCACCGAAGAGCATCTCGTGGATGAGCGTGCCAGAGGTCAAAGGCCGACCGTCGAGGCCGAATGGGGTTGGCGGAGGGAGTTCGAAGATCTTTGAGCATGGAGGTAGCTTCAGCCTCGGGGTGATCCCTCGTGAAACCAGCCCTCGATCTAGCCGACGCATTTCAGGCGAGCCGTTGGCGATCCGCACGGTCAGCAGGCGCGACAAGCTCGCTGCTCGTCTGGTTGCCCACACACGGCGCTCAGCTTGAAGTTGTTGCAGAGTCAATTGGAGATGCCTCGGATCATCAGCTTTTGACGAGGCTGATCTGAGATGTGCGAGCCGAGGAGATTTAACTCTGGGCGAAAATGAACCTCTGATCGGACCGAGTGGCGACAACACATCGATGTTCAGGCGTTCCATTGTGCTGAAGAATCCGTTACAATTACTATGAGTTTGCATGCACTGAGTCCACTCTCTTCCGGAAGCGGATCGACACGAGCCGGCTCTCCGAGTAGCGATCCGAGTGTCAACAGCCAATGCACAGCCAAAAAATTAGAAATTCTCCCGACGCCTGTAAAAACCTAAAGAGTACAACAATCATGCGTCCTTCCAAGATAATTCCGAGTAGGAGATCCGTCACACGCCTGCAATTTGCGCCCTGCCATAGATTCCTCGAGTATTGACAGCCAATTCACAGCCACATTGGTTGCTCTTCCCATTCACACTTCAAGGGCTTCATTGACATGGCTTCATTGTCGGTCTCTCCGGGCGGTACGCTCGAGCTGCGGCTGCCGCTGCGCGTCGTGCTGCTATCGGCCGGTTCGGCAGCTATTGCATGGACGCTTGCGTTGGGCCTCTACACACGTCGTCGCGGGCGATATGCGCCAGCTACCTCGTCGGAGGACTTCGTGCGCTCCGGCGTTGCCATCCTCCGGTGGCTGACCAACTATCGGAGCCGCACGTGCCGTCAGTTGCCAATCGTCTCGACGGTCGCACCCAACTATCTACGTGACTCACTCCCGGCAACTGCTCCCGAGGAGCCCGAGCCCTTCAGCAACATCCTGAGCGACCTGAGCGAGAAAATCTTACCTGGTCTTACGCACTGGGAGAACAGTGCAAGCTTCTTCGCTTACTTCAAGCCTCACTCATCGTACCCCGCGGTGCTCGGCGAGCTCGTCTGCGCGGGGCTAAATGTCATGGGCTTTGACTGGATCGCATCGCCCGCATGTACCGAGCTCGAGGTCGTTACGCTCGACTGGCTCGGCAAGCTCTTGCAACTTCCCGAACGATTCCTATCGTGCTCAGCCGGCCCCGGAGGCGCGGTCATCCAAGGGAGCGCGGGCGAGGCGGCCATCGTCATCCTGCTTGCGGCCACGCGCCGCGCGCAGAGCCGTCGCGCGGCGGCCAGCCGCAGTGCAGGTGCCCCGCTCCTCGGTGGTGCAGGCGCCACTGCCGACGCCTGCACAGGCGCCGCAGCAGACGACGTCGGACGGAGCCGCTGCGTGGTCTACTGCTCGGACCAGACGCATGCCATCATCAAGAAGGCGTGCATGGTCCTCGGCCTTCGCTGCCGGGCGCTGCCCACTTCAGTCGAGACTGGTTTCACCTTACGAGGCGAAGTGCTTGCCGCCGCCATCGATGCAGATCTCGCAGATCTCGCAGAGAACTGGCTGCCCGTCGCCGTGGTCGGCACGAGTGGCACGACGACCTCGTGCGCCTTCGACCCGCTCGACGAGCTCGCTGATGTGTGCACCCCGCGTGGTCTGTGGCTCCACGTCGACGCAGCGTACGGAGGCGCATATGCATGCCTCGACGAGGTACGGCCTCTTTTCGCCGGCCTCGAGCGCTGCGACTCGTTTTGCGTCAACGCGCATAAGAAGCTGCTCGTGCCCTTTGACCTGGCGGCGCTGTACGTGGCCGACCGGCGCCCGCTGCTCCACGCGCTCAGCCTCACCCCCGAATACCTGCGTAATGACGCCTCTGAGTCGGGCGCCGTTGTCGACTATGAGCATTGGCAGCTTGGGCTCGGCCGTCGCTTCCGCGCGCTGAAGCTTTGGTTTGTGATGCGCCGCTTCGGCGCGTCGGGCGTGCGCGCGCACGTGCGCGCGGGGATGGTACTTGCACGTCGCTTTGCCGATCTCGTCGCCACCTCTGAGGTCTTCGAACTTGCGGCGCCGCCCTCGCTCTCGCTCGTCTGCTTCCGCCTCATGCATGCTCGCGTGCCGCATGGCTCCGAGGACGACGACGCTCTGCATATGGAGTTTCTCGCACGTGCGAAGGCGCGAAATGTCTTCATCATTCGTTCGCGTCTCGGCGGTCGCCTCATCTTACGCTTTGCCTGCGGCGGCATCGAGCAGACGGTCCAGGAGGTTGAGAGGGCCTTTGAGATCCTCCGCGCAGTGGCCAGGGATTGGATGGCCAGCACTATGATGACTTTCAGAGACGTTGCTCAACACTTTGGCAACTCGATCGCCGCAAACAACTACCCAGCCGCCTTCGAGCTGCTAACGCCTGAAGCTCAGGCCGTTTACTCACCCGAAAGCCTGAAGGCAGCGGTGGCTTCCATGACCTGTGCCGCCCCAGGAGGGATTCAAGAGGTGGAGGTGATCGAGGAAGGGATTTTGGAAGATTGGCCCGCCAAGCAACCTGGGGATGTCGCGAGCGTCTACGTGGCGTTGACAGGTGCTGGCTTTGCTGAGGCCGTGGCGGTGATCGTTGTGCAGCGCAATTGCAACCTTCTGATCCGACATCTGGAATGGGGAAGACCGTAACGCCGTGAAACCCGTGGAGTGGTTCTGCAGGGGGGTTGGGCGGGGTGGTGTCTCTGTCTGGCGAGACAGAGATTTGTAACTGAACAAGCAACCCAACCAATTGGCCGGACTCCCTGAATTGCGGTGGGGATTTGAAGGCGCTGATGCCGGTGTCTCTACGCTAACGTCTGCCCGGCGTGACGCTCGGGGCTGGTTCGTATGTGGTATGAGCGGGGTTACTTCATCGAAGGTTCGATTCGATTGTGGATTGATCGGATACTTAGGGAAGAGGCGCGCGTGATCGGATGTACCTGACACATGATGTTATGATGATATGGCTCTGAGGTAAACTGTACGGCACGTGGATAAAGTTGAGAAAACTGTGACACAGCCATCTGAGAACTGCTGATAACCGCGGTGTGAGCTGTCGGAGCTTTTTCGCCGCGCGCTTTTCTGCATTTTCGGTTTGGCCGCCGGCCGCCGCGCGCCTGTGGCGCCGCCGCGCGCGTGTGCGTGCGTCCCAGTACCGCCCTGGGCTTGCGATTTCATTCGACGGCTTGCATGTCAACCCGTCTCCTAGCTTGCAAGTGCAAGGCTACTCCTCGTCTGACCACGCGCACACACGGAAGCCGCCCTGCTCGAGTAGGCGCCGCAGCGTGCGCACCTGCTCCAGCACTTGGGGCAACGTGCGGAGGCTCTCGGGGAGATCGTCGCTCAGATGCGCGATAGCCGTCTCGAGGAGCTCACGCACGGTACTTGTGGCATGCAAGATGCTGCGCTCGACCAGCACCCATCCGACCGGCAGCGGCCAATCCTCATCGTCCGCTAGCTCCGGCACACTCAGCCACTCGTCTGGCCCCTTGCTCACCACCACATCCAAGCCCGCTGGCCCGTCGACATGTACCGTGCGGCGCGGTGCGCGAGAGGGCGTGGGTGATGCGGAGGCCACGCCGTGCGCGATGACCATCGGCCATGCAGATGCCACCGCAACAGATGCCGCGCCTTCCGTCGCGGCAGCCTCGCCGCTGCTGGGCGAGCAGAAGCCCTCAGGCAGGGAGCCAGAGCCCGTGACCCACCCGAGGGCTGTGCGTGTAATGTCGAGCGCCACGCCCACTGGAACGCCCTCAACCGGCCTGGAAGCGCTATCCCTTGCGAGCGGCATGTGCCGACCGTACATGACCACGTCGGATGGGTCCTCCACCATGAAGGCGACCTCGGCAGCAGACAAATCTCGCTCGCGCCGGTAGACGGGTTTGCCGTGGTTCTCGCGCTGCAAACGCGTATACGCACCCTCGAAAGCCATTCCAGCTGCTCGAACAGCCAGCACCGAGTGCTCGAGCTCTGCGACATGCACATCAAGCAGCCAGTCGCCCACCCACGCTCTTGCCCCAGCAGGCGATGAAAAATCGCCGGGCGCGAAGGCCATGAAGCTTTCGCTGCCGACCGCAGGCGCGATCCACCATCCTTGCCAGCCGGGACCGTCTCGATCGTCCCAATAGTAGAGCCAGGGGGGCTCGAAGGCGACAGGTTGGTCACACATGCGAGCAACGAGCACGATCGCCGGATCGCCGTGAAGACTCGGCCGTGCGTGTGAACGTTAACACGCGACAACCGTGTGTTTGAACGTTAACGCGACTGACGCGACAACCGGTGCTACGGCACTGTTACTGCCTGCTCAGGATACACACACCTTACGAGACACGGAGCATGCGTGAAGATCGCCGTGAAGGACAACTTCAGTGTAAGAACTTGACAGAACCTGACAGAACCTGACAGAACCATCATTATCGCTCATGCCGATGCGTCTCGCCTTCAAAAGAGTTGGGCGCAAGCTGCGAGCACGGTTGGATGCTTGATTTCACATCTAGTTCATCAGCGATCAGGTGCGAAGCCCCAGTTCCACAAGAATCGACCTGTTGTGCTCAATACTGGCCAGATTCTGTTTCTCATATTCAGATAGGCTATCCTCTGGCAGAAGATCGTCAGTGCCACGCAACGGCATGTACTTGGCGAAGGGCACACCAAGCTTTGAGAGACGTGGTTCAAGCCAGCAAGGCGGACCGGTGTGGCCAGCACTGCTGCTGCTGCTCCCTGAGCTTGATGAGCTGCCTCCAAGAGATGTGGTGCCTCTGCAGACGGCTGGAGCTTCCAGGCTCGCATAGAGCCTATCACGCGGGCCAGGCTTACCTATCGCAGCGAGGACCTCGACAGTGAACGCTTCAAACACGTTCAGACAAATTGTCTGTGCCACAGCTGTATACTGCACCTGCAATGTGCCCACCAGCCGAGGCCGCTCCTCAGGTCTGAAGCTGAACGAGGCAAGAATCTCGTCCGGGTGCAGCTTGCGCAAGTCGCCTGTGTTCAGCTCCTTGATCTCATGCACTGTGAGCGGCGTCTCCCGTGTCTCGAAGGCGCGGGACACGCACAACAGCGTACCTGGCGTCTTGAGCGAGCCGTACGAGCTCGTGGGCGAGCGCGCCCCTGATGGCCAGCCCAGGCCGACAACATGTGAGTGCTCATTGGCGAGCTTGAATTGAGTCGCGTTCAAGAATAGGTCCAGCCCAGTCGTGGTACTATATGGCTTGAGTACCGAACGCAATGCTGCGGGTTTGTTGGCTTGCGGTGGTGGCGGGGTGAATCGGTCGAAAGCAGCCTTGTCACGAAAGCCGACCAGCACCAGCCGCTCACGCACATTGGCACAACGAAAATGACTGCCAGAGACCACAAAGACCTTGACATAGTACCCAAGCTTTTTCAGGTGGTCGAGGCTGAGGAAGTTGAGGAGGTTTGGCACATTCTCGCAAATCAGGCACGGGTCGTAGATCCCAGCAGCAAGACGAGCCTGCAGCGCCTGAGCCATAAGTGAAAAGTTGTCACCGAAGGTTTCGTCCTTGAAACCGAGCCGCTTCCCTTCAGTTGAGAAGGGTTTGCAGCAGAAGCCACAATAGACTATCGTCGCTGGACGGGCGACAGATGCGTCGGTACCCATCTTTGAGATGTTGTCCAACGGCGCGTGCCTAAAGTCAAAGGTGGCCAGGTAGGCTGCCCGTGCTTCCGGATCAATGTCGCATGCACCGATGCACGCACCGCCTGCACGGTGACCGACCCTAGTAAAACCGCCGCACGGCCCGTGGGCCCAATCCATGAATGTCCATGCCGCTGCCGAGTACTCGTTGTCGGCGACCCACTTCTCGACGATCGACAGCTGCGGCACCACGGTGCGGCGCCAGATGGGAGTGCGGGTGCCATTGCGGCAATCGATGAAGCAATCAGTGCAACTAGCACACAAGACCTCGGTCACGACGCTCTCTGCATCTGCCTCCAAACTCTTTATGTGCCAGCCCGAATTGAAACGCTGGGCGCAGCTAATATGCACCACATTCTTGCAGCCTTCGCCCTGCCCGCCACATAGCACCAAACCATCAATCAGCTGTGGGTTGTGGCAGCCAGCTGCAGTACACCGCCAGCCCTTTTGCTTGATGGTTTTCTGAATTGACTTTGAGCGGTTGGAAAAAGACCACTGATCCATCAGGCACGTGTGGCAGCCAGAATTCTGACTGCAAAGCCGCTCTGCATTGTGCCGTTTGGCAGCTGACGGACGCTTCCCTCCACCAAATTCGATTGCATCGTTGAACTTTAGGCACGAGATATGTGCCCATTCGCCATCAGAACGCTGCCGCATCATGCCATCACCACGTGCACACAGGCAGCACACGGCAGGCATCCCTGTGCCTTGCACATGCGTGCAGTGATCGCAAGTAAATCGCATGTTCTTGGCGGCCGAGCGTCCAAACAATGGCCCATGTCTGGGCTGGCCGTAGCAGAAGAGGTGGACTGGCACACCACAAGCATCACAGAAGATGATCTCGTTCGCATCACCAGGCTCCGAGCCGATGCGCTGGTCCAGTGTGCAACATACAGCGCACGCACGCATCTGCTCCTCGAGCAGCTGAGCACTTGGCTTGTTGCACAGCACGCCGTACAAGCATGTGCAAATAGCCCGCCAGTCTGCACATGCAACCTGCCCGGCGGAGCGATTCACGAGCCACTGGACCTTAATCTCAACATCGTCCAGATCCTCGCACTGCGTTAGACCATCATCGTAATTGATAAGGACAGTATTGCGGCCAGCCGGAGCAGCATCGTAGTTGACGTTGCCCCAATACCATTCTTTATCTCCATCCCAGTACACGCGCACGCGGGAGGCAAGCAGCTTGCGGCATCGCGAGTGAAGGTATGCCGTGCAGCCAGGCCGTATGCAAGGGGAGGGTGCCTCTCCCTCATGCTCGCAAACCACCACCTCGCCTTCATTCTTGAAGTGGCTCGGCTCCACAAGGTTTGCACGGGCAGTGCCATCCGACGCGAAGTCATTAGGATTGCCCTCCCCGCACACGAGGCACGGCCGTTGGAAGTCCAGCTGGCACCCATGTGATTGGCATCGCCATCCTAATCGCTTATCGGTGTGAGCGCACGTCACGCTCGGATCACCTTCCTTTAACAGCTCGGGCACGCGCCGCACGCGCTCGCAATGAGCGTTGCACACTCGCATTCCCTTCACCACCGGATGGTCGGCAGTGGCGGGCGAATGGCATGATGGAACGTTGCATAAGGGTTTGCTTTTGAATTTTGCAACGATGGGAGTAGCGGGGAGCTTTGCTGGCCGGCGAGCTTGCTTGCTGATCGCAATCGTTACTGCACCGCCGGATGCAACGTTGGCACCAATTGCCACCGTGGAGCATGCTGCGACAGAGCACGATGTCTCGGCTGCAGTCTCAAGGCTGCTCACGCGGCACACAGTCGACTGCTCCCGAGTTTGCCTTGGATGATAGCCTGGTACGCTGAAACGGCGGCACAGCAGCCATCGCCTGGCTATGACTGGGACTGGGAGCTCGCCTGGCTGCTGAGACTCGGAGCCGCTCAGGCGAGCTGGATGAATCAAAACCGGGAAGAAGGGAATTCCAAGAGGATCTGTTGCCTGTGGGCACTCGAAAGAAAAATTATCGCCGTCGAACCAGAACTTTTGTCCATCGCTGAACTCAATACGATGCTCCAAGTGCCTATCATAGATTTGCGTGTCCACAATCATGCCCTGCTTCCACCGATTGCCCAACAAATTGTTGCGACCAAACGCCATTTTTCCAATGTCATCATGGTGCGGCTCACCTCTCTTCGCTCTCTTCGCTCCATTCATTGGTGCGGCGGCGGTGGCGGCGGCGGTGCGGCGCAAGCCTCGTGCAGACCCCGCGTGCAGACTCCCTCCGATGCGGGGACGCTCGGTGTGTGTACCCGCACTGCTCTGTGGGGAGATGTACTGTACCAAAATGTTTCGGCGACTAAGGGCGTTCGTTATTCGAAAGAGATCACAATCTTTTTGTGCGGTGCCCACGTCGGCGCCCCCGCGCGATACCGGTAAACGGCTCCCCCGGTGTCTTTTTACCGGTAAACGGATCTGACTTGCGCGACCCACGTCTCGGCTGTGGTCGTCTCGGAACAGGGCGCTGGATGCCGAAGAGTTTGAGACCGAACCTCTATCGCACGATCAAGATCGTCATGTCGGACGGCGCCACATTCCGCGTGCCGAGCGCCGTGCGCACCGTGGGCAACACGCTGCAGCTTGATCGCGACCCCGCAAATCACCCCGCCTACTTGGTGAGAGCGGCCGCCTCCCTTGCGCAAAGCCCGTGTGCAACCGAAGCTCACCGCGAGTCATCACCACCGCGTCCTGTTCTGCTGTGCAGGGTACGACCGATCAGTCGGGTATGCTTGGTCGTCGCGAGGAGCAGCGCCTTGAGCGAGTGCGGACCAAAACCAAGCAGGACCTCTTCGATTAGTGAGTGTTGTGTAGGCAAGCGACACGCGTACGTGTGCCGTGTACACATACAGTGAACGTTAACGATCCAGATGCCACGCTCTGCCTGACGCCGATTGCATGCGGGTCTCTTCACTCGGAAGCGTGCGGCGTGAGAACCAGAGATCCACCTCTTAGCTCTTACCTCTTTATTATTGACGCGGACCCGCGGCGCGGACCCTGCAGGGCCCAAGGGGGCCGGGGCACATGCGATGCGACCGATGCCTCTCAGATGCCTCTGCCTCTCCTTTACGCTGCGCCATGCGCTCTTTCAGATCTCGCGGTCGCGGCCCGCGGACTCGCAGTAGTATAATGCACGCCGGCGGTGCTTAGCCGCGCGCACCCACGCGATCCCCTGGGAGCTGGGTCGCTGCACTGGGTCGCCTCCGAGGCGACCTTCGAGAGCGCCCGTCTAAGCTCTTCTAAAAAGGACGTGAGTCACCGGGTTGTCACCGGTCCGCCGGCTACACCGCACACTACCTCTACCGGTACCTGAAGTCCGCCGTCCTCGGCCCCGCCTCGGATCTCCAGAAAAACTTGCTTAGAATAGTCGTCGAGCTCGTGTGCAAAAGATGGCCCTCGGTGAGTCGCTGCTCGCTGAGCGCGATGACATCGATGCCATCGTGCTCAACAATGCGGCCATGTTAGCTGCGCGTCAACCCAAGCGCACAGTCGTCCTGGTCGTCGCGTTGGCCTTCTTCATCTTCACCTCACTCGGCACGGTCATCATTCCAATCATGCCGCACGTGCTCACTCGGCAGCTGGACCTGTCCGAGATATACGTCTTCCCGCTATTCGCCGCCGGGCCCTTAGTTCAGCTAGTATTCGCGCCACTGCTAGGAAAGCTTGTCGACACGCATGGGCCCTTCTGGCCTCTGCTGATCGCTTTTGGCATCCTTGGTGCTTGCGCTGCACTCTTTGGCGTAGCACTAGCCTTTGTGGCAGACGCCGTGCAGCCAGTGGACTTTTATGACGTGATGGGCGCAGCTGGCAGCGGCGAAGCTGGCAGCGGCGAGGCACCAATGTCGGTCGGCGCCAAACACACGATCTACGGGTGCCTCGTCCTCTCGCGCGCGATGCAAGGCCTCTCCTCGGCCACGATCATCTCCGGAGGCCTCGCCCTCGTCTCGTCCACACACCCTGATGAGGAGCGCGGTGGTGCGTCGGGCACCGCCATGTCTGGGCTCGCGCTCGGTGCTCTCTCGCCCATCATCGGCGGCTTCTTCGCACAGGCTGCCGGTCTTGCAGCCCCCTTCTACACCCTCGGCGGCTTAGTCCTCCTCGATGCTGCCCTCCTCATCTGCCTCCGCCCCATGCTGCCAGCCTCCACCGCCACAGCGCCGCCGTCTGATGCCGCTGCGACGCCGTCTGCGGCGTCCAAGAGACCATTGTGGCGCCATCCGTCCGCCTTCATCGTCGGCGCGACGATCGCCACCGGCAACCTCGCTTGCTCACTCACCGAGCCACTCGCCCCACTCTGGCTTGGTAACGGTCCCCTCCAATACGAATCGGGCCTCCAAGGCCTCATCTTCGGAGCGGCGACCGTCTCGTATTTCATCATGACGCCCCTCGCCGGCCAATGTGCGGATACTCGGAGGCGGCGGGTGCCGCAGCTGGTGGCGGGGCTCTGTGTGAACGCGCTTGGGCTCTGCCTCCTTGGCCTCGCACCCTGGGCGGGGACGCTCGCTGATCAGACCGATCGAGCGCAGATTGCATTTCATTCGGTGCCCGTGATCGCCGCGGGCCTCTCACTCATTGGTGCTGGGCTAGCACTCATAGACACGCCATCGCTGCCCCTCCTCTCCTCTCTGGCAGAGGAGCATGGCGAGGCGGGTTTTGGAGAAGCTGGCGCCGTTCAGTCGACAGCCTTCGCCATAGGACAGACACTCGGACCGTTGCTTTCGCTCCCGCTGGTCTACGCATTCGACGCTGCAACGACCGCGCCGTGGCTCGCAGACGGCTTGGCGCCGTCAGCGTTTCCAGCGGCGGCATTGCACCTCGCCATGGTGCCCTTGCTCATCATATTCGTCAAGGTGCCGGAACCTCACTCCTCGTCCGCGGGCTCGTACGCTACGGAGCCGCTGCGGGCGGGCTCTATCAACGCTCCGTGATCCAGTTACGTTGTCGTGTAGTGAGATCCAGCCGAGGCTGCCGGATCACTGTGTATACAGTCTCTTCGCTCGGGCTCTTAAGTTGTGCACATCACCGCTCTGCGTAGCTACTCCAACCGTACTGCCGGCTCGCAGACCGGACGCACGTGCGGCGCCGCGGAGCCCGGCCGAGCTGCGCGCGGCCGCGCGGCGGCCGCGGGGGCGCGCCGGGCCGGGGGCGCGGCGTCTCCGACAGACGACTTCACAAATTCGAAATTGCGCGGTGAACGGTATATGTCAACTTACAATGTTCAAAATAGCATCAGGAAACGCCTCTCACGTGCACACACCGCGAGCGCTCCCACTGTGGCCTTCGCACAGCCCGAGGTGCGCCCTGACTTTGAGCTCTGGGGCCACGGCCTTGTGCACGTGCGTGAAGGCTGCTGTGGCCGTGAACACGCTGATCATCACACGCGGCGACCATCAACGTCGGCGACCGACTCCGCGACCGAAGGACTGTTCCCATTTGCGCTTCTTGGGCACCGCTGTCATCTGGGCCACGAACCCTTTGCCTACCTGAGCCTCAATCGCTAAGAGCAACGAATTGTCTAAATTGAGCGCAAATCTCTTTGCGAGTCGCCGCCTGGCCGACTCTATGGCCCTCGCCTCTGCAAGCTCGATGGCCGATGAGCGTGAGGGCTGCTTCTGCGATTGGCCACTGCCCGTCTCGTCGTGCATGTGCTCGGGGGCAGCGTCCGGATGCAGTGCCATCAAAGAAAATACGACGCTGACACTGGCTGCCCAGGTGGTGCCACTGCCACCGACGACGTCAGGACGTTCCTCTGGCTCTGCAAAGTCGACTTCCGAACGGGACAGCTCCGTATCCCATGCGTCACGCCCACCGAGTGCGGCATCCAGCACGAGGCAATCTCTCCGCACGCACACGCTCGCATTCGCAATCGCATCGGCATACTTGCTCGCGGGTGCCGGCGGTGGAGCCAATTCCGCGAGACCTTCGCTTGCGAGCAATGCTTGTATCTGCGCGTCATCCAGCGTTTCCTCTGCAGCAAAAGCTTGCATTGTGCAACGCCGGCAAGCGATGGGTGGGTGAGCGCTGACAGCCCTCAATAGTCTGGCGGAACAATTGTATGCTGTGAAAATGTCGCTGTGAATAGTATCGCTGTGCCGTGAATTCTTCACCACCGAAGAGACCTTAAAACTTGTCAGTGTGAGGTCTCCGGACGGTATCCGGACGATGACGTGAACGGGTTCAGCGTGACGCACAAGGTCAAAATGAAACACACAAACACTGAGGCAGGTCAACACGGATGGCGTGATCCGTGAAGTTTGTTCTCCGACAAAATGTGAAGAATTCACGCACCGAGAATGTGACCGAAGTCATCATTTCCCCCAATCCGGGTCTTCCTTAGAGCTGCTTCCTTATTGCTCCGTCCTCAGATACGTCAGTGCCCGCTCAAGGCTGATGGATCGTAGGTCCGTGCCTTTCGTGGACATTGTAAGCAGCGACGCGTTAAGGGCAGCATCCTCCGGCTCGAGGGCCGCCAAGTCGCTCATGAAGCCGTCGAATCCAATCTCATCACGCTCCTCGGCGGTGAAAAGTACCTCGAAGACGATCGACAGCGGCAGATGATCCGCCGGCAGCGAGCGAGCGACCTGCTCGGAGGAGGCACCCTTGCCGGCCGCCGCCGCCGTGAGTGCGGCCGCAGCGGCCGACCACGCCTCGCGTATCGCCATTTCGCGCTCGGGAGTGAGCAGCGGCGATTGTTCTGTGTACCATCGATTCATCACTTCATGCAAGTGCCGGCGCACTGCCACATCGATGCCGTGTTCGTGGCCTTCGCAGCTACCTCGCGTGACGCGCATCACGCACAGATTGCTATGTCCCATTGCCAGCGCTTCGTCGCCGCTGCTACCCGTCGTCGGGAGTGGCTCACACCGCTCCACAGTCCACGGCAGCTCGGTACAGCGCAGGAGCGCTTCGAGGAGCTCGCAGCGTCTGAAGGAGATGACAGCGTAGACTCCACCGTGCGTTAGCAGCCTGGCCACATTGCATAGCAGTGGCGCACCGAGGTCCTCGGTGAGCGCACAATCGAGCATGCCCTTGTCGACCACAAGCTCCACGCAGCCGTCGGCGAGCGGCCACATTGCGCCGGCTGCAGCCGTCACGTCGGCCGTCACCCATCGCAGGCCAGCGCGCTCACCGAACCGCGCGGTCATGGACGCAGCGCAGTGCGTTTCACGGTCGACTCCGATGACGTTTGTATACATCGCAGCGAGGTGCAAGGGCAGAATAGACGTGCCGCAGCCAATGTCGAGCACGCGCGCATCCGGCGCGAGCCCGAGGGCTTCTGGAGATAGGCACGGCGCGAGCATTGCACAATCGGCCGTGACCCACTCGAAGATGCCTCGGTCGACCGCCTCCGAGTCGACCGTGGCCTCGTCGGCCATAAGCATGAGCTCTTGGTTGCGGAACACTTGCCGGACGCGTTCGACCTGTACCGGGAGTTTCCTGCGGTAAAAAGACACCGGGTTTCCTGCGGTACATAGATGCCAACGCGTAAACTTAACCGTAACGCGTGAAAATGTGCTCGCAATCTCGCTGGATTTGTAATTTATCATCGCGGGAATGGATCTTGCTCCTCTCATCTGGAGTCGGCGCGCGATCGCCTTCACATCGTCGCCTGCCCCATGAAGTTGCCCATTGGAGCATCCTCGCCCTTGGCTCGGGCGGTGTTAGCCGCACTTCTCGCAGCAGCTCCTCTGCAGCCCTTTGAGCTGCCAGCACGAGCGGTAACGCCGCCTGCAATCGAGAGACCATCTGCACTGCTTGCGGATTTCTCGATTCCAAAATTCGATACATCATCGTTTTCGCTGCCAAAGATTGACGTGCCCGACGTGTCATCGCTCTCGTTGCCGTCGGATAGCCAGCTTGCCGCTGCCAAAGATGCCGCCATGGCAAGCTTGCAGGACTTCAATGCTCAGCTTGGCCCCGCGTTCGAGGGTGCCAAGGCTCAGTTCGGCCCCGCGCTCGAGGACGCTAAGGCTCAGCTTGGGCCGGCCGTACAGGATGCACTGTCGGCAACGAAGACCATTCTTCAGAATGCCCCGGCGGCGCAGAAGGCGATGCTCGAGAAGAGCTTCAGCCCTGAGGCGCTCGAGGCGCGCGAGAGGGCGGCCAAGGAGGCGAAAGAGCGGTTCGCAGCGGAAAAGGCGGCACTTGCCGCGCAGCAGGCAGCGGACAAATTGGCGCATGAGGAAGCTTCAGCTGCTGCGGCGAAGGCCAGGAGGGAGGCGGAGGCGCAGAAGCGCGCCGAGGTGGCAGCAGCGGCCGCGGAGCGAAATAGGGAGGCAAAAGAGGCAGCAGAGGAGCGCGCCAAAGAGATGAAGGCGAAGCAAGCAGAGGCTGCTGCTGCTCGGGCGGCAAAGTATCAGGGCATTACGAGCCGAGCGGAGCAAGGCGAAGTGGAGGCGACGGAGATGCTCCGCGACCCGAAGGCGGCGGCGGCAAAGAAGGCGGCGGCCGCGGCGGAGAAGGCGGCGGCTGAGAAGGCGGCCGCCGAGAAGGCGGCGGCTGAGAAGGCGGCGGCCCAGGCGGCAGCGGCCGAAAAGGCGGCGGCAGAGGCGGCAGCACAGGCCTCCGCTGCGACAGCGGACAAGGCCGCGTCAGTGTCCAAGGCAGCGACGGCGGAGGATGCAGCCGCTGCCGCTGCCGCGGCCCCAACGGATGCCGCGGCCAAGGCGGCCGACGAGGGGAAGGCGGAAGTCGCGCGGGCGGAGGCGAAGGTGGCGGCGGAGGCGAAGTCGGCGGCGGATGCGAAGGCGGCGGCGGCAAAGTCGGCGGCGGAGGCAAAGCCAACCGATGCGAAGACGGCGAAGGCGGAGGCAGCGGAGGCGAAGGCGGCGGAGGCGAAGGCGGCCGCAGAGACGAAGGCGGCCGCCGCGCAGAAAGCGGCCGCCGAAAGCGCAGCCAGGGCAGAGGAGGCGCGCCAAGAGGCCATCTCAATCCGTGAGGCTGCCAAGGCTGAGGCCAGTAGCCGCCTGCAGAGTGCCGTGGAGCAAGGCAAGGCTCAGGTGGAGAAGGCCCGGGCGGAGGCGGGCGTCGTGGCGGCCGAGGCCATGAGCAAGTTCGACACGGTCAAGGCGGCGCAGGACGCAATCGTCTCGGAGACGTCCAGCGCCGCGAAGCGGGTGCAGTCCGAGGCGGCCTCGCTCGCTCGCAAGGTGGCGCAGCTCAGCTCTGAGCAGGCGGAGACGCAGGCGGAGCTAGACAAGACGTTCTTCCTCAATTTCGGCAAGCGCGGCGAACTCTCAGATCGGATCAATGCGCTTCAGAAGGAGGGGAAAGCGCAGGCCAAAGCGCTCGAGCAGACACGAAAAGCCGAGGCGCAGGCACTGGAGCGCGCCAACAAGGCGCAGGCCACGGCGGATGAGCAACTCAAGGTGGCGGCCAAGTTGGTCGAAGAGGCGACGGTCAAGACCACCGAGCTCACCCGCGCAGCGGAGGCGAAAGCGAAGGCGCTCACGGCAGACGCAACCAAGCAGTCGGATGCCCTCGTCGCGAAGGCGGAGCAAAAGGCCAAGGCCCTCGAGAAGGAGGCGGCCAAGCTGGACAAGCTGAGCACACGATGATCGAGAACAAGACCATGAGGAGGAGAAGAGGGTCTGCAATCCGCGAGTGTGCACTACCTTGCATGCGCACAAGCATATATTTGCACACATGCACATGCGCAGCATGCCTCATGCGCATGTGGGGTGTACACATGTACACACGTTGCACCAGAGCGGGGACAGCAATCTATGCATATGCCAGCCATGGCCGATGGCGGTCTGGGTCTCCGGACTCCGCGTCACGTCTTCCATCGTCGCGCAGGGGTCAGAGACTCGGGGATAGTTTGCCACACGGAAGGCGAGAAAACCTAATGTTATGTAATAACCAAAGTCTGGACGGCCGGGCGGTCGGCTTGGAGTCGGCCGCCGGCGGGCCACGCGGGCGCGTGCGAACCGCGAGGGCCGAGGGGACAGCACTCAGCAGCGTCGCAGGACGCCGCCGCGGGGGCCGGGGCGTCTGACCGCGGGGCGACGACGGTAAAACCGGTAAAAGCCTTACGTTCGAGACTCTCGTCGCTCCATTGTAAGCGTGAGCCACCAGCGCCACCCGCCAGTCCGCGATGGCGATGCCGGTCGCGGGTAATTTACGGGTAACTTGGAGCCCCGCGCACAGTCGAGAGTCGACAGACGTGGCCAGATTGGCTTGTTCAGTTCACAGTTGTTCTCTTCAACGCGGCACCTCTCGAAGCATGCGCGGCGCCACGACGGGAGCGAACGCGAGGCGCTCGCGCTAGCCTCTTTTTAATTGCTGTAGATCATTCACCTCCCCAGCAAATGCCACTGGGGCACAGAGCCTCGAGTTGAGGTTCAAACAAAGTGGTGTTTCGCGCCTGGCCTCGTGGGCTCAGCGAGGTTCTTCTCGCTCGTGAGTAGCCAATGGTGGACCGCCTTGTCACCAGTGCTCGCGATGCGGCGACCAGCTCGTGACGCGCCCTTGAGCCCGGCGATCGGTCCGAGCAGCGTCCTCCAGCCGCTGAGCGTGATGTTGTCTGCGACGCGGAAGAGGTGGCGCATCGCTCGTAGGCTGAAGACCTCTGTCTCCAGGGTGTCGCGTGGCTGCGGCGGGCGGAGAGTCGCCATCGTGCCGCTCGGCGAGTGAGCGTCCCACCCGTCCGAAGTGATCCACCGGCGGCGGTCACCCATCTCAAGCCGGTAGACTGCGTAGCCGTGAGCTGCCTGGAATAACTGCATCGTCTCCCCATCGACGTTGTTGCCTTCGATGGTGAGGGTGCCGACGGTGAGCTTCCGCTGCGAGATGAGGCGCTCGACGAGCCGCAGCCAGCTGCCCTCGGGCCCGTCGCTGTCCATCTTGATGAGATCCCAATGTGGGGGCGCCATCAGGTTGTGAAGGGGAAGGGCATCTGCCGGGATCGTCGTCAATGGCTCTAGCACGCCCGTCAGCTCGTTGCGGGTGCGAGGCAAGGCCGAGAGGTTGCGCGTGAGGATGAGCTCCAGAAGAACCCCGTGCGTCTCCTTGAGGCGGTCTCGCAGCCCGATGGGCGGGCCGCCAGCGCGGTACCCAGTCCACGCGCGCCGTGAGCGCATGCAAGATCTGGGGCCGTGATCTGGCACCGCGCACGCGAACGCGTTGAGCACGACGGAGCGGTCCGCAAAACAATTGAGGTGCGCCGATTCGCTCACGGCCATAGCAAAGTCGGACGCGGGCTCGACGGACACCACGTGCGCACCCAGTGCGAGCATGATCATGCTCATCCATCCGTTGTTGGCTCCGAGGTCGGCGGCTCTGCAGGGCGGCCGGTGCTTTGGGCGAAGCGCGCGCGCGCGCGTTAGTATCCCTGAGGCTGCGCGCCCCCGCATGTACGCGCTCGGCCGCGCGGGACGGCCGCGAAGTCGCCATTTTTCAGCAAAAAGGTTGCCGAAAACCAAATTAGCCCTTCATACGTGTTTCCTTTCACGTTCACAAGAAAGCCCAAAGTTAGATTCGATTGCTGGTCTTCACTGTGTCCTGTTTCACGGTTAACAAGTAAGCCCAAAGTTAGACAAGAAAGCCCAAAGTTGGACATCAGCCCAAAGTTGGACATCGTTTGCTAATCCATGGTGAAGAAGACGGACAAGGAGATGACGGACCAAGAATTGGGCATGATGTACCTGAAGGCGGCGCACTCTGTTCGAATCTACATCTACAAGTGGGTTCTCACGGACCCGTCGCCCAACAACTTCCATCTAAAGAACTTGTGGCGGGTCGGCCAGGTGGCTGTGCACCGGGGCCAAACGCGAGCAAGCGTGCTGAGCACTCGCCTTCGCAATTACAAGTACCCGCGCAACACAGACCTGCCCTCCCAGATAGCGAAAACGGACGCCAAGGGCTTCGGAATCTTCAACGACACCCTTGAGGTCATCGAGGTCATCGAGGAGCCCAGCCTGCCCGTCGTGACGGCGCGGATGACGCCCATCAAGAAGCAACCACGTGTCCTAGCCCACTCGCGCGCCGATGAGGCTGAGAGACGCCACATCGCTGAGCTAGGGGTCTGGCGAGGCTTTGGTGCGCCAGAGCCGTGGCGCCAGCGGCTCAATGTTTCCGCGGGGGGGCAGGGCGACGAGTGGGAGCGCATACGGTCCGAGGTGCTGAGAGAGGTGCGTCGGAAAACCAAGGGCAAGGGGGGGTGCGCATGTGGGGGGTACTCGAGGCGATGGTTCTGCCCTACATGCTGCCACAAGCAGCCGTACGCATGCGACCACGACGGCTGCGGCAAGACCTTTGCACATGTCGGCCCATTCGAAGTGCACAAGCGCTCGCACACGGGCGAGAAGCCGTTCGCCTGCGACTATGTGGGCTGCACGTATGCATGCACCACGACGAGCGACCTCACGGTGCACAAGCGCTCGCACACGGGCGAGAAGCCGTTCGCCTGCGACTACGTGGGCTGCAGCGCGCGCTGCACCACGTCGAGCGCCCTCACGGCGCACAAGCGCTCGCACACGGGCGAGAAGCCGTTCGCCTGCGACTACGTGGGCTGCACGTATGCATGCACCACGATGGGCCCCCTCACGGTGCACAAGCGCTCGCACACGGGCGAGAAGCCGTTCGCCTGCGACTACGTGGGCTGCACGTATGCATGCACCACGTCGAGCGCCCTCACGGTGCACAAGCGCTCGCACACGGGCGAGAAGCCGTTCGCCTGCGACTACGTGGGCTGCAGCGCGCGCTGCACCACGTCGAGCGTCCTCACGGCGCACAAGCGCTCGCACATGGGCGAGAAGCCGTTCGCCTGCGACTACGTGGGCTGTGGTAAAGGCTTCAAGAGCGCGCGAGCCCTCACGGGGCACAAGCGCGCACACACGGTCGAGCAGCCGTTCGCCGGCGACCACGAGGGCTCCGGCAAGCCCTCCGAGATCGAGCAGGCGGAGGCGCTCCGCTGCTGGCACGTGCTGCTCACGGCGATGCGCGACGACCGCGTGCGCGAGCAGCAACTAGGCTCGACCTCCTCGGCGGCGCGGTCGAGCGACCTCACCCCGCGAAAGCGCCCGCGCCCGGGCGACCGGGCGCGCGCCGGCGTTTACGAGGGCTGCGGTATGGCGCTTGCCGGCGTCACGATGTCGGTGCGCCCGCCGGGAGATGCGCTGGCGGGCTTGGTGCAGCTCCATCTAGGTCCGTGGCGGCAGACTTGTCTGTCCGAGATGGGCTTATGCGACGAGGCGGTGGAGTGGTGGGCGCGGTCGCTCGGCCACGCGCTCGGCCAACGTCTGGCGCGCCGATCGAACGCCGCCGCGCTGCCGCCCTGGGGCCTGCGATCCGTGCACACGCCGGGCGATGGCAACTGCCTGCTGCACGCGCTGCTCCAAGCGACCCTCGGCGTGTGCGACATGAGATTGCCCGCTTCCGACGAGCCCGGCGCCTCGACCCTCGCGGAGCTCCATGGTGGCGCGCGCCCGCGCCGCTCCCTGCGCGCGGCGCTGCACCACTGCATCGTGCACTGCGAGCCGTTGCGCGCGCTGCTCGCGCACCACGGTGCGGTGCTCCACGAAGTCGAGAGCGGCTCCGTCCGAGACGGATACTCGTGCGAGCCCGCCCACGTGCTCGCGCTCGCTCACATCTTCCGCCGGCCGATTGTGTGCTACGCGGGCGCCGAGGTGGACGAGATTCGCACCGGTCGTGACGATCACCTTCTTCCGGCCCTGGGGGTCACCACGATGAGCCAGCTCGCGGCTCGCGGCTCGAGGATGAGCGGCATCTACTTGCCGTGCCTGCTGCGACCGGACGAGTGCGCCTCGCGCGACCCCATTCTGATCGTGTACAGCCCGGGCCATTTCTCGGCCCTCTGTTCCACGGAGTGCGCGGGCGAGGAACGAGTGTGGCGCGCGCTCGGTCTCGACGTGCCGCCCCCCGATGATCCCGTCGCCCCGGGCGCGCCCTGCTCGGCCACGGGCTCGATCCCCGTGCCATTGGTCGACGATACCCTCACGCCGTTGCCGGTGCTCTTCCCGCCCGTCCCGGCGCCCGCCGACCACGGCTCGATGGAGGGGCTACTGCGCTCGTACCTCGACCTGTACGTCACGACGACGTCAGTCTTCGGCGCTGCACCGGGCACGAGCCCCCAGCCGATCACCGTCGCGCGCCAGCGCATCCCAGCGCCAGCGGACGGGCCAGCGGACGGGTCGCTCGGTGCGCCGCCCGCGGATGCGTACTCCTCGGCGGCGGCGTTCCTTGGGTTTTGGGATTGGAGCTCGGGTGGGGAACAGAATGCTGAGCAGAGCACGTCCGTGCAGCGCCCCAAGCGAGCCCGTGCCCCTCTTCAGCGCGCGCCTCCTTAGCCTCTGCTCGCGCAGACTTGGCAGACGGCGACTTTTATATGCCGCCGACCATGCCACACCATCACAAACCACGCCATACGTAAACGATAATATGCCGCCTCTCCAGCTGGCATATGTGGTGGCCTTTGTGGCGATACGGGTTAGATACGGGATGGCGGTGGTGGCATGTGGGTGGTGGACAATGCATCGGCGTGTAGTTAGGCGCGACGATGTGTGTGCGCCGGTTCGAGGTGCGGGGGGCGGCTGACCGTCGTGCGGTGGAGATGACGGGCGTCGGTGTCGAGGTCTGGTGGGTGGCCAGGGAGTCGGCTGGCGGCGGGTACAGGGCTTTGACCCCGAGTTCGGTTTATTTCAGTTACTACGTAAACAACAGACAACCTAACGGAAGCCGCTATCGAAACGTGCTCTCCTCAGGCCTGCAGCAGTGGGGGTGAGCGAGTCGTCGGAGATGGTGAGACACAATGGAAGGAGCACGAGCGGGAAGGAGACCAGAAGGAGGCACGCCACAGGGTACTAGCCTGCGTGCCCTCAGAGTACAGATAGAGATCAAAGAGCTTGCCGGGAAAAGCTCGACGTCGTGTGGTGCCGACGGCACCGAAGACGACTCGGGATCGCGATTCAGCGCCTGTGGTGGTGATTGGGATCAACCGAGGTCGGGGTGGCAGGCAGATGCGGCAGCGGCAGCCACGCTGGGCAGAGGCGGTGGCGTGCACGTGTCGAAGCGCTCGGTCCGAAAGACCACCGCGCTCTCCAGCAAGACCACCGCGTACGGCAGCTTGATGGTCTCCCCATTTTGGGAGCTCGAAGGTCGCCAGGTCAACCTGCAGAGCGCGCGCGGCGCCGCCTCGTAGATATGTGGGGCCGAGCTTGGCGCACTTTGAGAGCGCACCTATCGAGAGGAGCTCGGCCGTCGTCTCCGCGTGCTGCCGCTCCTAGCCGACGCTGCTCCTGGCGCTCTTGCGAGACGCAGATGAACGGGCGGCATCGGGGGCGATCCTTGCCAACACGAGCCCGAGAGGATGCGCGTCGGCTTCGAGAGCATGCGCGTCGGCTTCGAGTCCCGCAGCAGAAGGGCAGCGACTTGCGACTTGCCCACGCGCGCCGTGGCGCCCAGAGAGGCCCCACCACGCTCGCATGTGGTACCACACACACTGGTGACATTCACACACTCTCTCTCATACTCCGCCCGTGTGCCCCTCCGCCGTGCTGGCGCAGACGCACGCCACGCGCGCAGCGGCCCTCGAGCGATCGATAAACTCCTGTCCCTCTCTTTGTGTGCGACGCGCAGCGTTTCGTGGTTGGCCATGCCAGCATCGTGGTTGGCCACGCCAGCAGCGCGTCGCGAGTTACGTATCTGATCGTCGAGTCCCACAACAGGAATCCCACGACAGTAGCGTGAGTGCCCGGGCAGCAAGTGTAGCGCAAGTGCCCGGGCATTTTGGGGTTTGTGGCATTGGGTCATTTGTCATCCACCGCCTATCTTGGAATCGGTCTTGCGGCATTTTGGGGTTTGCGGCATTGGGTCATTTGTCATCCACCGCCTATTTTGGAATCGGTCCTGCGGCATGTTGGGGTTTGCGGGATTGGGTCTTTTGTCGTCCACCGCCTATTTTGGAATCGGTCCTGCGGCATTTTGGAGTTTGTGGGATTGGGTCTTTTGTTGTCCATCGCCTATTTTGGAATCGGTCCTGCGGCATTTTGGGTCCTGCGGGATTGGGTCTCTTGTCGTCCATCGCCTATTTTGGAATCGGTCCTGCGGCATTTTGGGTACTGCGGGATTGGGTCTTTTGTCGTCCACCGCCTATTTTGGAATCGGTCCTGCGGCATTTTGGGGTTTGCGGGATTGGGTCTTTTGTCGTCCACCGCCTATTTTGGAATGGGTCCTGCGGCATTTTGGGGTTTGCGGCATTGGGTCTTTTGTCATCCATCGCCTATTTTGGAATCGGTCCTGCGGCATTTTGGGGTTTGCGGGATTGGGTCATTTGTCATCTTCCGCCTATTTTGGAATCGGTCCTGCGGCGTAAAAAGGTCTCCGCTCAGTCTTTCTTCAAGACACGGAGAAATGGCAACAATGTGCGTGTACTGCCATATTTTTGAGCGGCAAGATGCCCAACACGCGACGAAGTCGTTGCCAACGAGTCACAAAGCATCGCGGCTAGGACCCCACTGTGATGGGTGCCACAGCAAGTTGATGTCTTGGCGGGTGTCCCCCGAGCAGATCGCTCGGCTGCAGAACCTCGGTGTCGGGCCGCCGCGGAGACAGCAACAGCGGCAGCCGAAGCATCAGCATCAGCTTCAGCACGAGCAGCCGCAGCATCCGCAGCAGCAGCATGTGCAGCACCAGCCTCAGCATGCGCCGCCGCAGCCGCCGCCGCCGCCGCAGCAGCAGCAGCAGCATCCGCAGCAGCATCCGCAGCAGCAGCAGCAGCCGCCGCCGCTGCAGCAGTGGCAGCAGCTCCAAAGAGGCAAGCTACCCATAGGTGGCGGCCGCATGGCATCGCCATGTGAGCCATACCGGGCCAATCCGTATGGCATTTTCTTGCCGAACCTCAGCGGTATGGGCGGCGGCATGGGTAGTGGAGAAGGTTTGAGCGAGTACCTCGACGCGGCGACCGGGATGGCCGCGAGATGGGTGGCTCCCTCCACCAACCCCAAAAGGCTTCGTGGGGCCTGTGCCGCGGACACCGTGGTAGCGTCCGCCGTGGTGGCGTCGTCCGACGCCGTCGCTCCCGAGATCGGTATGGCAATGGTTCCGTCGTCGGTGAGCAGCGCGGCGCATGCGGACATGCAGGAGGAGCTCGCGCGCTCCCAACGGCAGCTGCAGGAGACGGAGGCCAAGCTGCAGGAGGTGGAACGAAGTGCGGCCGAGGCGGCTAAGGAGCAGGCGCGCGTGCTCGCCGAGCGTGAAGAGGCGTGGAGCGAGAAGCTGCGCGAGGCGCAGCACGAGGCACGCGCCGTGTCCGAGCGCCATGAGACCGAGCTCGTCAAGCAGGCCTCTGCGCTGCGCGTGCTCGAGCAGCAGCTGTTGGCGGCAGACGAGAGTGCGGTGGCGGACAAGGCGGCGCTCGCCTTGAGCCGCGAGCAGGCAGTCGTCGAGCGGGAGCCGCGCGAGCAGCTCGAGGCGACGCTGCGCGCCAAGTCGCAGGCGCTCGAGGAGGCGACCGAGACGAATGCCGAGCTCCGACACCAGCTCGCGGCGGCGACCGAGACGAATGCCGAGCTACGACACCAGCTCGCGGCGGCGACCGAGACGAATGCCGAGCTCCGACACCAGCTCACGGCGGCGACCGAGACGATCGCCGAGCTCCGACGGCAGCTCGCGGCGGCGACCGAGGCGCAAGAGAGCGCTCTGCGTGAGGTCGCGTTGGCTCGGGAGGTGGTGGAGGCTCAGGCGGCGACCAGGATCATAAACGTAACGGTGCGCCTACCAAGTGGAGACACCCTCGAGGTGAGAAACTTCAGGAACGACACCAGCACGAAGGTTCTCCACGAGATCATCGCCACGTGTTCAAGAGCCAAACCGGATGCCATCAACGTTGTACACGCTGGGCTACTACTTTCCAACGGTGACCAGAAAATCAGTGAGACATCCCTGAACCGCGTGACACAGGATCGTCAAGGCGTGCACGTGGTGGCGTTCAAGAAGCCGGGGGCGGTGGCAGCCCCTACCCCAGTACCAGCGGCGAGCAAAAGGTACGTAACGCGGCTGGAGATCACGGTGCAGACCCTCGGCTGCGATGATCGAAAAGTCGGCGATATCGGGCTCGACCACACAACTGGGCAGTTCTATGGTCGCGTCGCGGACGTGACAGGAATCCCCCTGGATGACCTGCGCGTAACACACGCCGGCGTCCAACTGCCAAACGACAACACAATGATCGGCGACACGACTCTACGTACGACGCAGTTCCCAACTGTGATCGCAAAGCATGTGAAGGGGCAGTTTCCATATGTGTACGCGACGTGAGTGGGGGGGGCGCGGCGGTGGTCGGGCACGCATAGGCCGAGTCCCGAGGCGGACGACCTGTGTCCTGGTATCGCACCTACACAGCTGGTCGATCTCGATTCTCGTGCGTCCTCGCCTGACACGCTGATCGCGCTGTCCAATCTGTGTTCGTCAACGCAAATGGTAATGGAACCGTGTCCTCTCCTGTCCGACCGCCGTGTGTGTCAATCCGTTCCGTAAGGTTCCTCGTATTGACACACGACGGGCCCACCACACCGAAATAAGAGCAAACTCACAAAGCTCCGGCGTCTCCACTCCTCTCCTTTGATTGAATGAACCGCCACCCCCGGTCAAGCGTACACGTCCCGAGAAAGCGCGGGTCTCGCGACGGTCGACCGTATTGAGCTGTCCCAGCACACTCACAGTTGCCACACATCTCCGTGGCGCGCAGAACCTATTTATCTTGCCAGTTGCTCAGCCTGTCGGGTGGCGCGCGGTGATCAGCCCGTGTGTGGTGCATAGCGCAGGATGGTACTCGGGGGCAGTCCAGCGGACCTGAGATTGTCGAGGCTCGACAATTTCAGGTCGCAGCTCGTGGTCAGCTCGATCGAGGTCAACGAGGAGTAAACGAGGAGCAGCCATAGAAGGCGTTCGCAGCGATGCTCGTCAGGCCGGCGGGCAGCGCGATGGTGGTCATCGAGGAGCAG
>Ga0210240_100873_pt1 | contig 25477 bp, 20 predicted proteins | sample ChrtobMetP5a_4mM_FD_155463 | JGI IMG/M metagenome (GOLD analysis project Ga0210240, IMG submission 155463) | Chrysochromulina tobin associated microbial communities from unialgal haptophyte culture, Seattle, Washington, United States - P5a_4mM | ecosystem: Host-associated > Algae > Haptophytes >...
GGTCCACAAGCAAGCGAGCTCCAGCTGCAGCGCCGTCGAGAACCTGCAGCCACAGCAGCTCGCACGATCAGTGTTATTTTTAGATTGTTTTAGTCGCAGATTAGTCGGTAGGGTATGGCACAGAATCCTACAAATAGTGTGTGTGGCATCACTTTCAGGGCCAAAATGCAGTGATTCACACTCAATATTGCCAAATTTTTCGCGCCTGCGGCGGGTAGACCTCCCCCCGCACCCTCCCCCCTAAACCTCAGTTTACACCCCAGCTCTACTTGCAGCCCCGTGTCCCGTGACACCTGAGCTAGAGCCCCAGAGCGGACCCTTGCGCCACTTCGAACGTATTGCCCAGGGTCTTGTGTGCAAAAGATTGCTGCAGATACCCTTCTAATACGATCAACCTTTCATCTATGGGGCCTAAAGTCCAGTGTATGTATGACGAGACACAACACAGAGACCTTGTTTGGTCACTATAACTGACCTGTGTTTCCTCGACACCATCTGAGCATGAGTCTGGTGGACGCTGCCCAGCGCTCTCACCCTTGAGAGGGGGGCGGTGCCTTGAGCAGCGTGAAAACCGTCACCAGCGAGAGAAGCAGCTCGAGCCCGACGAAGGCCAGGCCGATGGAGTTGACGATCACGTCGAGCCGTGAGACGTATAGCTGCTGGTAGAGGTAGTAGAAGAAGAGGTACGCGCAAGGTAGTGCGAGGACGATCGAGAAGATGAGCGGCAGGTAGCGTTCGGTCTTGTTGCCGCGTGACGCCAGGAAGAGGCGGCAGTACTCGAGCACGCCGAGCACGAAAACCAGGCACACTTCGAGAGCCATGATGCTGCTGAGCGAGCCAGGGTAGGGCAACTCGGCGCCCTTCCAGATGTACAGGGCTTGCATGATCACCACGTAGACGACGTCGTACCAGCCATTGAGGAAGATGAGCACCTGCAGCGGCAGATTGGAGTTGCCGGGCGACATGCGGCGAGCGGTTTGGCGCCGCTGTCGCTCCGCCGCGAACAAACTCGATCGCAAAAGTATCGCAATCTGTCGTTTACATCGAGCCAGTCGCAGGCATTCCCCCAGAACCTTCCCTATCCGATAACCCACGTCCGAGTTTTCATGTATGTGCCACAGTCCACATGCTCATCAAGGCGCATGTTCCGTTTGCAGTAACATGTTCACTGTGCAACTGTTACCTCGATAACTCGCTCGAACTTAAGCTCGAACGCGAGCACTCGACTCTCGCGCGCCCTCTTGAACAACTGTAGCAGCACGAGCTTCCCACCGCCACCCGGCGCGACCCAGACGCCACGCGATAGCGCGCGACTCGCCGGCCCGGCACCCGCGCTCACGACCGCTCTTCACACACAAAGACCGCGGGACAGAAGGGACGACCAAGGGCTCTCCAGTCAATCTATGTAGGTCATCGGACGCGGTCGGAAGCGGTCGGACCCGTTCAGCTCGTCGGAATATCACTCGCCCGACGCGAGCACTCGGTGCAGGGACGTAACACCGCGCCTGTACATCATGGTTCATGCACAGGACGCAGATGAGAGCGTCTCTCATGTACCGGTCGACTCGCCCTTATGCACGGGTCGAAGGTCGAAGAGGGGGGGGGCGGCGGCGGCGGCCCGATGGCGAGATGACTTAGTGCGTCGAAGGCGAGATGGCCGACCGGAAGACGAGCCCCGTCCGCTTGTGGCCGAGCAGCTGCCGTCGTGCGCAGCCCAGCTGGACAATCTTCTCAAAGTCGCGCCGCAGCTCGGCTTGGCTCGAGACCAGATCGAGGAATTCGTCAAAATCGAGGACGCCATTACCATCCCGGTCGGCGGCGCAAAAGATGGATGCGAGCTCGTCCTGCTCGGCGGCGTCCATGCGTCCGTGCGACGCACTCGCAGACCGAGACGGGCATCGCTTCCCTCGGTGCAGCGCGACCACCTCGCGGAACTCGGTGAGGCAGAGCCCGCCATCACCGTCAGCGTCTCCAGTGACGAATGCCTGCCGGATCGCCTCCGAGCGGTGCTCGCGCATCTCGCTCTTCCACGCCTTGCTGATGGCCTCCTCCATCAGCGGCTCGCCGCTCTGCAGCATGGCCTCGATCACATCAGAGCTCGCCGTGCGATAGTACTTGCGCAGTACGTACTCAAAGGAGGGAGCTTGGTCGACCACCCACGTAGGGCCAGGTAGGACCAGGTAGGACCAGGCGTAGGAGGCCATCTCACCATCCCTGCGCTGCTTGAGCTCCAGATCCTCCAGCGAAGGCACCTCGCTCCGCTGCTTCGCGCGCAACGCCTTGGCAAGTGGCGAGCGTCTTGACGGCTTCACAGGTGGGAGTGCGCCACCCTGCAATGCCTGCTGCAGCTCGGAGGCATCGACAGCTGGGACGTCTTGCAGTAGAATCGGCGACTTTGAAGTCCGGTACGGCTTCCAGTTCTCATGCTGGCTGCCCGTCTTCTCATGCTGCTGCTTGATGAACGCCATGATCAGGGCCTTGACGTCCTGCTGCACGTGCCCGGGCAGCCGAAGTTGCTGCTGCTGGCGCCGGCCAGCTTGGCTGATCGGTGACAAGGCTTGCTTCACCCTCATCGGCGGCGAGCTCTTCAAGTGCGTGGGTGAGTACGTGGCCAACGTCTGAGCTGCCGTCTGCTCTAGCTTATCGAGCAGCGCTGCGAGCGCCTTTGGCGGTTTGCAGGCTGGAAGCGCCTTGGGCGGATTCATCTCTGCAGTTGTACAACAGCCAGCGCGGGCTGGGTCTTCCATCGGTGCTGGCGCTATCGCAGAGCGGCGACGGAAGGCAAGTATGATCGAGCAGAGGTCGGGACCGCCGTTGCCGCGCGGCCGTTTCCCATCGTCGAGCAGCACGTTTCGGTGCGAATACGCTGGAGAGTCCAGCACTGTGAGCGGCAGGGCGCACAGCACTCGTCTCGTCCCATCTCACTGTGCAAGTCGCACAAACGATTCAATGCCGCGCAGGGCACCCCACTCGGATATGGCCGTCAGCGTGCCGTCCGATCCATCGACGCCCAGTTCGAGCGTGTAGGACTCGTCCATGCCGAGGCCGAGCGGTGAGGGCTTCTCGTTGTGGACATGAACGATAAGTGCACCGAATGCGCTAGTCTCTGCGCTGCCGGCCGCACACGAGTCCAAGTCGGCCGTGGCCGATTCGCGCACGCCAGGCACGCGCACGCGAAGATGAGGTAGCTCGGTCGTCAGGTTGAAGAGCGTGCCCTCAGCGCGGCGGAAGGCTGATGTGAGCAGCTCCCGACAGCAGCCAGCCGATTGCAAAAAGATGGGCCGTGCGGCCGCTGGCAGCACTGCCGTTCGCTTCTTTCCGCTGCTGGCTGCTTGAGGGCGTGGCCACAGTGGTAGCTGCTCCTCGGCCGTCCATGTGGATCGCTTCCACATGTAAAGCAGAAGTTTCAAAGGCGATCTGATGGGGCGGCCTAATCCCATATGTTTCAGTCCTGTTTCGCCGTCCTCAAATCGTTTTCACCATTTTTGTGCACGAGCTTTTCGCGCTCAGGTCTCGCAATCTACATGCTACTTGTATTTTGGCCGACGATCTCCTTTCCCCATTCCGAATTTCCGAACAGAAAACCCACCCCAATCATGCCCTAAACGTTGCCTTCGGCCGCAACGTCCGCTCTATGCAACTAAATCTATTGTCACCTCATGAGCTAAAGCTGTGAGAGTTAGATTCATGTACATGTAATGAATGGTTTCGTCACGCGTTTACGGAGGCCTCGTTTCACTGCGTGCAACTGACACGTGACACGTCGCCCAGTCACTTCCGACTTGCATCCACAGAAGCCACAACTTGGCCGTCGCACGTATTGAAGCGTTGCTCGCGCGTCGAGCGGACAAGACTGCGGCGTGCTGACGGTATTGGAGCCCGATGATTGACCACTAGGATTCCATCGTCGCTGCGTCGGCGGGCAGGCGCTTTTGTTAACAGTGAAACGAGACACAAAGGAGAACAGCAACCAAATCTCTTGAAATTCGGGAGCTAAAGCGGTGCGATTTATAATTCATGTATTGAATGGTTTCGTCACGCATTTACAGCGGCCTCGTTTCACTGCGCAACTGACACGTCGCCAGCCGCCTCCGACGTGCATCCACAGAAGCCACACGCGTCGGCATTTGCAAAGCTCGAAATGGTCGGAGGCAAAGTCAGCACAGCAGAAGGGCTGACAATCGGGCGCATCCGAATCGCCGGCAACGGTCGACTTGCATGCGGCCGCCAAGGTGGCAGTTGTCACAGCCGATACTAGCGCTGGCGTCGCACTGGCGCTCACAGCACCGCTGTTCTGCGCACAGAATGGGCAACCGCTGCATTTGCACCACGCGCACCGTCACAGGCGAACGCCGCGCCACACCACTCACAGCAGCCCACGGTTGTCGAGCCGCCCTCAATGCTGGAGTTTGCTCTGCTGTGGCTTGTGCCCCGCGGTGGCCATGAAAGTGAGCAGGACTCTTGGTGGGCGACCCCGTCCCGAAATGGACCGAAGTTGAAAATTATTATGTTGCCCTCTTTTGTCTGTGTATTTATTGCAAACGCGGGTGTTTCGCAAGCGGATTCGAGCACTTGTCTAAATTGGAAGTACCAAATGCGTCGTGTCGAGCACCTTCCTTAATAGGAAAACGCTCAAGATGACGCTCTTCCGAATCTGTGAATCTTTTTTCCCCATCAACTGTGTTGAATTTTGTTCTAAGCGCCGTATCGAGCACTTTCCTATTTTGGAAGGGGTCCAAACGACGATTTGCCGAATCCGAGATGCTAATGAGACTTATTTTATGGCCAGGAAGCCCAAGGATTGGGAATGGCAAATGGTTGCGTGAAGAGTATCAAAAGTCTCTTTGTTGCGATAGCCAGCTATGTCCTATGTCAACGTCTACAAGGCTGAGCATCAAATTTCGTTTTGTGGCGTTACATGTAAGCTCATCAGGAGACCAGTCCGCCTATGTGAGCCTCTGGAATCGTCGAAGGACAGCAAACCGGCGCATAACAGGTTGCAGTTCTCATTGAAACAACCAAAACAGAGGCGCTTCTCAACTCTCAAAAGTCTGGAGTTCTAAGGTCTGGAGAAATTGATGGGAAGTCGGTGAGGTTCCTCTTGAGCGCATCGAGGATTTGATGGTCTCCGACTTCACAAACAATTATGGGCATGTGCAGCATGAACGAATCGCGAGGAAAAGCAAACAACTATGGGCATGGGCAGCATGACCGAGCTGTGAGGAAAATGGAGACGATTACATTGCTGAAGAGATCAAGCAGCACGGTACACAGCTATGATTACATTGCTGAGGAGATCAAGCAGCACGGTACACAGCTATGACCTATGAGAGTTACACTCAAGATCTATGAGAGCACGTCGTGTTGCAAGTCGGGGAGGTGTGCATTAATTCAGCTGCCTACGAGTCTCACGATGTGTGAAGCAGGATTTGCTACCGATGCGGCACACGCTCTTCGAGACATGTGGAGGCTCTGCCAATCACGACTCTTGGTCTGTGGACCTATTCGTGCGACACCCGGCCCCACCCACGCTATCCAGGGCGGCGCCAAATCAGGCAGATTGGTGGACCGCGAACATGGGGAGCGTGTTTAGCTGATCAGAAGCAACATCCGACCGCGACATTTACCGCGGCATTGTGCTGGCAGCGGTGCAGCAGAACGGCTGGGCGCTCCAATACGCAGCCGAGTCGCTCAAGGCCGACAAGGACATTGTGCTCACAGAAGTCGGTCGGGGGAGGTGTGCATTTATTCAGCTGCCTACGAGTCTCACGCAAAAAACCTAGAGCTCGATCATGTTGGTGACTGTGCCGAGGCTTACAGGTTGTAGTGTTTGCAGCGAGACTGGGAGATGCGCTTGTCGGCGCGTGGCCTACCGCTGCCACGGGCGCTCTGCGATGGTATGTGACCACGAGGGCTGTGGCAAGAGCTTCTCGCGTTCGACCGCTCTCACGAGGCACAAGTGCACGCACACGGGCGAGAAGCCACACGTATGTGACCACGAGGGCTGTGGCAAGAGCTTCTCGCATTCGACCGCTCTCACGAGGCACAAGTGCACGCACACGGGCGAGAAGCCACACGTATGTGACCACGAGGGCTGTGGCAAGAGCTACTCGGATTCGAGCGCTCTCACGAGGCACAAGCGCACGCACGCCACCAAAAAAGAAACGGACGGGACAAAAAAACAACCTCGAAGCTGCAACCACTCGACGCGGCAATGGCTTACGTGAATTCGCAAGTTCATTTAGTCAGTTTCGTCGCGGTCCACCCACCCTCACCACAAGGTCTCAAAGGACGGTTAGGGTCAGAAACAATTAATTCATGCATCGCGCATGGTTCGATCCATGGATCCTGCGATCCTCGTCCTGTCATCTGCCTCATCAGTACAAGTCTATCTAAAATTTAGACAACCAAACAGAAGCCTAACAAAAATGTGCTCCGGAAGCTTGAACTTGACATGAAATACACGACGTCCGTCGAGACGGTGGTGGAGTGAGCGTGGGGGGACCGCGAAGAAACTGAACTGAACTGAACTGAACTGACATACACAACACGGACGAGACATGTTTAGTCAACTCTGCACCTACAAAACAGCCCCTGCCTGGAATCCAGGGCAGCAGCCTTAGAGTCGCGCAAATGCGCACCTCGATCGTCTTGTTGGCGGTCCTCATTTGCGTAGATGCCTTGAGAACCATGCCGCCCACAACGTCTACTCGCGGCGCGCATCCATTCATCGCTGGCGCTGTCAGCAACACGCCACCACGCGTTGCGACACCCAACAATGCTCATCCGAGCAGAACCATCGTGCCTCGTCTCAACTTACTCACCACCGCCAGTTCTGCTGTGCTCGGAGCCGCTAGCTTTGTAGCACGCCTACCAGCTCCTATTTTGCTCTCCCTCGCTGTCGTGTCGGAGATCGGTGGGACCGCCCTTTAGCGACGATGAGCGGTAGTGACGCGTTCTGTTCACAATCGAGTCGCTCAGCTGTAGCGTTCTGTTCACACACGAGTCGCTCTCCGTTCACAGTTAGTTCCGGAAATGTGAACTTTTGTTTTTTTGTTTTTTTGTTTTTTTTCATGGATTGGTGCGGCCTCGCGGCCGCCCGACCCGCGCACTGGGTGCCGGACGCGCACGCACTCTGCTGCTTCGCGTGCGGCACCTCCTTTGGCGCGCTCATCCGGAGGCACCACTGCCGGTGTTGCGGCGCCGTCTTTTGCCACGCGTGCTCGTCCCGGTCCACATCGTTACATGGGTGGGGACTGGAGCAGAGCGTGCGCGTGTGCGAGGAGTGCTACAGCTTCGAGGTGAGCCAGCTGCCGGTGCTCCTCGCGGGCGATCTCTTCTGGAGGACGGCCCGGTGGACCGGCACGCGCTCCGGCCGCTACCTGCGCCTTTCAGCTGACCAGAGCGCGATCATATGGACGACGTGGCGCGACGACAGCGGCGCTGAGACGAGCGCCGAGCGCACGCTGCCGCTCTCCAACCTCAGGTTCGTATCTGTCGCGCAGGACGGCCGTCGCATCGAGCTGCACAAAGACGGCGGCGAGATGCTCTCATTCGAGGCGGAGGCGGCCCAGACGGCGGCATGGGCAGCGGCACTCGCGCGGCTCGTGGCGATCCTGAAGCAGCGGCACTCGTACGAGCGGCTGTACGGCGGCAGGATCGAGAGCTTCTCGCCGCGCTCCAAGGCCATCCTCGCGCCACGCATACGCCTCTGCCTCGAGAGGCGCCAGCAGCAGCTCGTCAGCTCGAACCAGGCAAAGCTACTCGCCGCGATGAACCCTAATTAGGCAAAGCTACTCACCGCGATGAACCCTAATTAGGCAAAGCTACTCACCGCGATGAACCCTAATTAGGCAAAGCTACTCACCGCGATGAGCCCTTGCCAGCAGGGTCGCCCATGCGGCCGCAGCCGCAGCGATGGCAAGGAGTTCGCCGCCACCGTAAGCACCGCCTCCGCCGCCGCCGCGTCGACTGGAAGCGCCGCGAGCGCCGCGATGCCGCGGACAGTCTCATTTGGCGCCATCAACGGCAACATCCCGATTAGGCATGAGGCCTTATGAGGCGCGCGACTGGGGCTCATTAGGCCTCATTAGACGACTCGCCTCCATTCCCCGAAGGGCTATGGGCTCATTAGGCCTGATTAGGCGACTGGCCTCATTCCCGAGGAAGGCGCCTATAGCTTCACGTGGCGAAACCGCCATCTGCTCGAATGGCGCCTCGCGCCTCGGCCGGAGGCAAGCCGATTGTACATTTTGGTGCAGCCCCGCTTCGGTGCCAGTGACACACCAAGCTGGCGGCGATCGCACCAACCCTCTCACTACGGCGCTCGCGCTCACTACGGCGAGAAGGACGCGTGGCTGATCTTGAGATCTGCGTGAGCGTGGCGCCGCCGCAGATTGCGCAGAGATTGCGCCCATGTTCGCATATGCACTGTTCATAATCATATGTGCCCGCAATAGGTCCTGCCATGCCCGGCTAAGCCGACTACGATGCTGCTCCGCGGGGGCGTGCAACTGGCCTGTGAAGTGGCCGAAGTGTGATTCTCCTCACACTGTATCATATACCTGCCTTTCCTATGAACACCCCATCTAGTTTCCCCGGAGGAAGTCAAGTCAAGGCCATACATAAACAGCAGAGACAACCATTGACTTGACTTGACTTGACCTTCACAACCGGGGGGGACTACGGGACTTGGCTTTTGCGAAATGCGCAGACCCCTACCCGACACCATTGCGATGGGCTACGCCGATTGGGGCGAGTGCGACGCGAAGATTATGACCGCCGCTGCGAACGGCGTCAACGTTATCGTCTGGTTCGCCTTGAGCATGACCCTGGACGCCTCGGGTGTGCCGCACATCGGCGGTGGCCCCAACCTCACATGTGTTGCCAAGACAGCGGCGGATCTGAACTCGCAGGGCCTGCCAACCCATCATTTGATCTCAATAGGCGGATGGAATGGCGCACATCCCGATCCAGCGGCGTCGGCCGACGCGTGGTGGGGCGCACTGAGCGCCTACGACACGGCGGCCGAGGCGGCAGGCCTCCCAGGTGGCTTCGATGGCATCGACTGGGACATTGAGGGCAACGATTCGCCGAGCTCCACGAGTAACCACTTCCCGCCCGAGGAGCTACGGCTGCTCGCGCGCATCTCCGAGCTCGCCAAGGCGAATGGTAAGCTCGTCGCGATGGTGCCCGCGCAATCGTACCTTGACGCCTCGACGAGCGAGTTTGCTCTGGACGTGCTGCGCGCACCGCATTGTGGCTGGCACGACGAGTTCAAGTACCACGGGCGCAACGCGTACGCCGCGGTGCTCGCGCTCGCGAAGCCCGACACCTTTGACCTCGTCTCGTTGCAGCTCTATGAGAGTTGGAGCCAAGCGAATTGCATGCTCTCGTCGCCGGCACACGGCGGTCAAGGCGTGGGGCTGGCGGCGTACCTGGACGGTCTGGTGCGATCTCCCTTGATTATCCTTGATGCACCGTGAGTACCCTTGATGGGCGCGTACCTGGACAGTCTCGTGCGCGCCCAAGGTTCAGACGCAGTGCCCCACGCCCATGTGCCCCCCGCCCTCTCCGCTGCGTCTGTGCACTCTCCTCACCATCATGTATGCGCTGCGCGCTGTGCGCCGTGCGCCTTGCGCCGTGCGCCGTGCGTGTGTGCTTCAGGTGCGCGCCATGGAGACGGGCTGGCGCGTCGATTTTGGATTGGAGCCGGCCCTCGGGTTGCCGAACCAGACAGTGAACGTGCCCGCGAGCCGCCTGCTACTCGGATTGGGCAACGGCTGGACTGGCCAAGGCGGCTGCGTAGACGAGCCGTGCAAAGCTCTGTGGGTCGAGCCCGAGGCACTCAAGACGGCGTGGGCGGCGCTCGGGTCTCGCCGCGCCCGCGGGCTCTTCTTTTGGGACATTGGCGACGAGGGCCTCGCGAGCGGCGTGGCCGCAGAGCCCATCTACCTCGCTCGTACCTTCAACGAGGTGCTTGGCACTAGGGGGACTCGGGGCGAGGGTGCGGCTGCGGGCGGGGGCGCCAAAAATGAAATGGTTGAGCTGCAGAACCAGATTGTTTCATAACTGTTATTGGGCGTTGTGCATGTATAGCTGGTGGTGTCCGGGGATAATGCTTGCCGGCCTGCCTACAAGTTCAAGTTCAAGTTGCTTTGTTTCTTCAAGTTCCGCGCTGTGTTGGGCTCGGCAGAGTACGTTGAAACTGGAGCGCTCGCAGCTCGAGCACGCGGTGCCGTGTTGGCTCGACCATGCCCACCACCTCGATTGCCATCCCACTAAAAGGGCGCGAGAAGCCCGTCGACCTGCCTAAAGAATACAAAAAAGTGCTGGAAAACGAGCTGCACGTGCGCTACCTCGAGTCCATCGGCGCGGCACCGTCGAAGGCCAACATGTCGGTGATCCGGCGGCACCTTCCGCCCGACAAGTGCAAGTTCCACACGGCGTGGAAGTCGCGTGGCTGGGTTTCTGACACGCTCTACATCACGCTCGAGGACCCGGCGCAGTCGGCGAAGGTGCTGGCCATGCGCAAGGCGGCCGCAGCTGCAGCCGACCTCTCGGCGATCGATAAGCTGCCGGCATCGCTGCTGCAAGGCGACGTATCCGGCGGCGAGGAGGAGGAGGAGGACGATGAGCCGGATTTGGAGGTGGCCGTGAGCGCGCCGAGCGGTGCGATGAGCTTCGCGGACGCGCAGCGCTCCTTCCTGTACCCTTTCAAGCACGTGAGCGCACCTAAGCCACGCCACGCCCGCGTCGGCGCGGCGATGAGCGCGCCGCCAGCAGGCTCCACGTCGCCTTCGTGGCGGCGCGCGGGGGAGGCAGGCGCGGGCAGCTCGGTGGCGGCCTACGCGGCGCACCGTCCGTCCGCGTACGGCGATGCGGAGGAGGAGGAGTACGGCGATGCGGAGGACGGCGAGCGCCGGCGTAGTGGCGGCGCCAGCGAGGATGACGACGGTGAGCTTCCGTTCCCGCCTGGCACCTTTGACTTCTCGTCACGCGACGCGATCCGCTACGCGCCGTTCACCGAGCGTGAGATCTATGCCGAGCTCGCCGAGCCGCTCGAGCTGCACACCAAAGACATTACGAGGCTGCAGCAGGAGTTTCTGAACATGTTCCCCTTCGAGCGGCTGCGAACGAGCGAAGCGCCCGCGGCGGGCGCCGGCGCGCCGGGCAAGGGCCTACCCTCCATCAAGTCCTCGACGGCGCCGCCGGAGCTCATGCGCGCTGTATTGAGCACGAACTCAGCGGTGGCGGTCGCGCCGATGGAGCCGATCGAGGCCGCCATTCGAAAGGAGCTCGGCTCTGCGCGTACGGCGCGCTTCATTGGTATCCTCGCCCTCTTCCTCTACTGGGCTCACCTGCCCGAGCGATGCCGAGTCGCGCGCGACGACGAGCGACTCGCGAAGCTGCTCTGCGCCGTCCAGCAGTACTTTGCCACGCTGCGCACGCGCATGATGCGAAAGCGCTCGTCGATCATGCGCACGCTGCCGGTGCTGCTCCTCTCCGCGCGCGCCACCATCGAAGGTCTCTTTCGAGCCGCGTTCAAAAAGTGGTGGACCACCCGCGACGGCAAGGCCACCCTCGCTGCCATGGACCGCACGATCGAGGAGATGTTCGACCCGTGCATGTACCACACGCACATCGCGCCACTCGAGTCGTCGACGGACGCGATCCGGATCGCTGCGCGCCAGGGGCTCGGTGTCCGACCGCGCGGATCTGTGCAGGCCAACCTCCTCACCACCTCGACGTTGATCTCGACTGCTCTGCCCGCGGCGCCTCCCGTGCAGCGCCGGCGCACCCTCCTTGCGGACTCGCGGCTGCCTGACACAGAGCAGCAGATGGCAGATCTCGCCACGACGAGCGTGCGGCACGTGCTGCTCAAGGCCGCGCGCCATCGCACCAACGCCGCCGAGGCCGCTGTCGAGGCCACGCGCCTCGTCGACGGCATGATCGTGCGCCCCGCACCCGGCGCGAAGACCGCCCGAGACCGTCAAAGAGAACAGTCGGACGCGTGACACGAGTGACACGCGAACGACGGGAGACGATGGCGCTTGGCGTGGGTGCGATCACGGTTCACGCCACGTCGCGTGTGGGTGTGCATGCGCAGTTTCGTTTGTATTTTCTAACGTAGTTCGAGTTCATTTCAACAACGTAGGTCGTATTAGCAAAGCTGTGGGTGCGAAAACTTTTGGAAAACCAGAGCGAGGCCCTCACCCAGCACGCTTACTGTGCGGGTGCGCTTTCCCTCACGTGATCTCCTCTCAATGCCGCCCGTTGCGCTGGTGTCAGCCCGCCTGCCTGCCGCGCTGACGTTGATTCGCTGAAGTCGAAGAGCTCGTCATTCGCCGGCAACGAATCGCAGCGCAGAACCATCCGCGTGCCAAAGATAGAGATGATGACAAAGGCGGCGATGAATATTGCTAGAAAGGAGCTATCGTACTGCTTCATCACGGATGCGATGCCATCCACAGGCGCACATATGATGGCGAGAATCACGACCGTAGAGACTAGGCGGCCGTCGAGCCAACAGGAGAACATGGACGAGCGACTAACGGGCTGTGAAAAGAAGTCACAGGGGAGTCAAGTCAAGTCAAGTCTAGTCAAGTCAAGAAAAGAAAAGGCGCGTGAACTAGGCAGCGTGCTTGACAATGGAAGAACGAAAACTTGGACGCGTCAACTTGTAGCCATGCCAATCGCTCCCTCACACTGCCTCTCTTTAGACTTTACACCGACGATCGGCGATCGCGATTCGTCGGTACGTCACGTCGACCCTCGACATGGAGTTGGACCCAAGGATCCACGCATGCAGCCAAGGACCCACGCGCCGCACACACGGCACCCGCGCATGCACCCCCGCGCCGCGCGCCAGCGCATACCGACCACTGCTCGCGCGTCAGCTCCCGAAGGCTCGTCAGTCTCGTCAGTCTCGTCAGTCTCGTCAGTCTCCCACCTGCGCCACCATGACATCAATAATGTCACCACTTTCCATCTCAAGTGACTTGGGAGACTGAGTCTCCCCGATGCGTGCGCCGTCAAAAAGAAACCTCACAGATTCCATCGCGACGCCTTGACGCATGCACCACATGCGCATGAGCCGCCCGAGAGGCATCGTCGGCTTGCACCTGAAGTACACCTCGACGCCATCTTGTGAGACCACCTTCAAAGACATCTTCGACCAGGGCCAGTCGCGCCGCCTCACCGCCTTTCCGCGAGCGGCCGCCTGAAGTCGCTGCGCTGCCGCGATGCGCAAGATAAGCTCTGCCGCATCGGCCCCTAGCCGCGTCTCCAAACAGGTGCGTATCTCTCCATGCTGCTGCCGAAGGGCCAGGGAGAGTTCGAGCGAGCGATCCTCCCTCGACGCCAGATGGACCATCTCGTCCTCGAGTTCCACTCGGCGCTTGCTTCGAGCCAGCTCTTTCTCGGTCAGTAAGCCGTACTCGAGGAACTTTGCGTCGAGAGCAGCGCACGCGCCCACGGGGTCTTCGTATTCTTCCCAGTCAGGCACGGCCACGAGCTCACCATGCGAGCCGTCGAGTAAGCCTCCTTCGTACATCAGAGTGTTCTCCAACGTGCCCGCTCGATAGTATCGGGAGACATGGATCGCTGAGGCCGCTGCGTCGAACGGCTGCTCCTGATACTGACGTAGCATATCCTTTCCGTAAAAAAGATAGCCATACTCGTTCACGAGGCTCTGAATCTTTTGCTCCGCGAGCGATGCGACGTGCTCGCTCGGCCGGTAGCAGTGCACCACTTCGACCACATTAGGCGCGTGGAAGTCCGCGAGCAGTCGGCCCAACTCCCTCAGCCTCACCAGATGGCACGCGTACATGGTCGCCGTCCACTGCATCGTCTCTGGAGAGAGCGAGATGTACTTGACAAGCGTTACGCGCACATCGTTAGCGCTCTCGTCTTCTTCCTCGTCCGAGTCGACAAAGTCGGAGGATATTGACTGAAGGAGGGCGAGGTGATTCACATTCACAGAGTCGAGCACCGCTCGGGCTGCGGCGGCGCCGGGGCGCCAGGCAAGGATCAGCTCGCTGCCTTCGACGAGGGAGGGCATGAGGCCAGTTGGGTGAGGCCGCAGCTCCTCGTAGTACTCCCGGCCGGCGACGCGCTGAGCAAGGCACACCAAATTAGGAAGGCTCACCAGATTAGGAAGGCTCACCAGATTAGGAAGGCTCACGTGAGCGTCGGCACACAGCCTCGAGACGAGCGTACCCAGGGGACTCGCCCCGTAGGTGCACCCCTGCGAGTATTGTACCTCGTGATGCCCTGGCGCGCCGGGGCCAAGATAACTCGCAAGGGTCACGGTCACAGCCGGCGGAGCGGTCACGGGCGCGCGGGGCGCACGGCGATGAGGACGGTGCGCGGGCTGTTGCGCAGCGGCGAGCAGCGGTGCCGGCGCGGGCGCGGATCCGCCGAACGTGAAGGTGGGCGAAGCGCCGAACGTGAAGGTGCTGGGCGTCGTGCTGGGCGAAGATCCGAACGTGAAGGTGCTGGGCGTCGTGCTGGGCGAAGCGCCGAACGTGAAGGTGCTGGGCGTCGTGCTGGGCGAAGCGCCGAACGTGCCCGTGCTGGGCGTCGGTATGGGCAAAGATGCACCAACGCCAAAGGTGAGAAGTGACGACGAGGTGGTCTGGGCGTCGTGCTGGGCGTCGACGGCCGTCCGCCCGGATGCACTCGATGGGCTGGGCGCCGTGCTGGGCGCCGTGCTGGGCGTCTCCAGGGCAGGCAGGACCCCACGTGTGGCCTTGGGCCTCGCCTTCTCGGCATCGTCAGTCGCCTTCTCGGCTTCGTCAGTCGCCTTCTCGGCATCGTCAGTCGCCTTCTCGGCTTCGTCAGTCGCCTTCTCGGCTTCGTCAGTCGCCTTCTCGGCTTCGTCAGTCGCCTTCTCGGCTTCGTCAGTCGCCTTCTCGGCTTCGTTAGTCGCCTTCTCGGCTTCCTCAGCCACCTTATCGGCTTCGTCAGCCACCTTCTCGGCTTCGTCAGCCACTGCCAGATCAAGAGCCTCGACTTCAGTCGGCGCAAGTTTCCTTCGGAGCATCTCCACCTGCGCTTGCACCTGTGAATGTGAACGAGGGACCGCTTGCACCGTCTCACAGCCGGCGCTCAGGGCGGCGCTCAGGGCGGCGCTCAGGTCCACGTGCTCAGCTGGCAGACGATCGGCGAGTGCTCGTGCCGGCGCTTCCAGCCCCGGGCCCGTCGGCGTCATGTTGGGCGCCATGGTGCTTGAGCGCCCCGCCGCCGCCGCCATCCCCTCCGCGTCCTCCGTGGCGCGCGCCTCCTCCGAAACCGACTCGTTGACCTGTGGGGAAGGCGAGGCGCCGTGGTGAGCACGTGCATGCGCCTCCTCCGAAACCGACTCGTTGACCTGTGGGGAAGGCGAGGCGCCGTGGTGAGCACATGCATGCGCCTCCTCCGAAACCGACTCGTTGACCGAGGTGTAGGCCTGCGAGCCGATGAAGTCGCCCACAGTCTCGTCGCGGCGTGCCACGAAGCGCTCAATGGCGCCAGGGCGGCCGCGGAGGCTCTCGCAGTCCAAGCGCGCCTCGGGCCGCGCGCGCACCCGAAGGACGAGGCTGAGCCGCGAGGCACCATTGTGGGATGAGCCTGTGGTGCCTGTGGGGACTCTGTGCCTGGTCGCGCCGATGGCAACGGTCTCGTCGTCGGCCACTGCAGCGGGCACCAGCCCAGCTGTCGCACGGTGCAGCGTGGCACCCGTCATGATGACAATGCTGTTGCCGTCCTCGCAGGGAGTAACCCAAGACCTCGCCACGCGGTCATACACCTCAAGCGTCGCTTGGCCGCAAACGAGCGTAAGCAGCCCGCGGTCCTCGTGCTCCTCGCAGCCGCCGCCTGCATCATATCGCATCGCGCTCAAGAGTGTCTGCTCGTGCGCGCCAACCAGGGTCCGGAGGTGCGCGCGCTCAACGCCAAGAAGGTCGCACACGTCATCCATCGTCGTGTCCGCCTTGTGCTGCAGACACACCTTGAGCGAATGGAGAGGCGAAGGGCCGAGGTTAAGGATGGTCTTCGTCGTGCCGTCCGGCCTGTGCACCATCCGCTTTGCAAGGCCGCAGGCCTGGGCCTCATCCGAGGAGAGGGCCTCCTTCGCCGCAAGTCGAGCATCGCGCAGCAGCTGCCGCTCCGCGCTGCTGAGCTTGACCACGGCGTAACCTCTCTCATGAAGTTCCCATGCACCCGCGGAGCTCAGCGGCCGCATGCGCGGGGCGGCGGATACCGTGGTCGGTGAGAGCGTTACGCGTTTGCTTTCCGGCGTGCTTAGGAAGCCGGCCTTCATGTCTTCGCGCCCCTGCGTCAAGTTTGGTTTCGTGCGAAACGAATTTCCCAAATTTGGAACAAATGTCGCTCTCCAACCAGGAAAACTCGTTCTGCCTAACACACAGCTGTACCTGTACATAGGCCCTCCCCTGATCGACGATCTAATCGCCGTCTATCTCGGTGCTTGATGACGAACAAGAGACGGCGAGGCATGCGGCGACGAGTCACACTGGAGCATGGAGGGGAGCTCCTCCTCCCTTCGCCTCTCCTCCTCCATCTCCACCTCCTCGTCCTCGTCCTCTTCGGCCATCTTCTTCCAGCTCGGCCCTCGCCGATGTCCTCGCTCCTCGCGCCCGAGCCGGGTCGCATGACCGCCGACGCGCCCGTTACGGCGCGCGGCTGCGACTCGTTTCGCGGCGCGTTGCGCCACGGCTTCCATACGTGCGAGCACGTCGACTGCCATTGTGGGGAGTGCGAGCACGTCCCCAGCCGCGCCTGCAGCCTTTCCGGCGACAGTATTGGCACTAGCCTTGCGCTGGACGCTATCTGGCTCCGCCAAATTGCGATCGTCATCAGCCAAATTGCGATCGTCATCAGCCAGCCCGTCACGAAGCCAATCGTGAAAGTCCACTGACGAAATCCGTCCGCCGCCGCCGCCGCCGCCGCCGCCGCCGCCGCCGCCGCCGCCGCCACCGCCGCCGCCGCCGCCGCCGCCGCCGCCACTGCCATGAGCGCCGTCATGAGCGCCGTCGCCAAGTGCATCGCCGCATGCGCCAGCACAAGCGCCGCCACCGGCTCGACCAGCACAAGCGCCGCCCTCATCTGCTGCCAAGGCCAGCTGCTGTGCGCCGCCCTCGTCCCCATCGACCGTCCCCACAGCTCGGCCCCGTCCCCACAGCTCACCCTCGTCCCCATCGACCGATTCGGGCCGAGCGGGCCGTTGACGAAACCACTGTGAATGTGAATGTGAATGTGATCGAGCGCACCGGAGCCAGGTCAGAGGTCATCATCGGTGCTCAGAGGAGTTCATCAGAGGCAATCACACCTGCGGGATCGAGAGGCAATCAGAGGCAATCAGAGGCAATCACACCTGCGGGATCGAGAGGCAATCAGAGGCAATCAGAGGCAATCACACTTGCGGGATCGAGAGGCAATCAGAGGCAATCAGAGGCAATCACACCTGCGGGATCGAGAGCATCCAAAGCAGATCGAGCGTGGGCACGATGATGAGGGTCAGTGGCACGAGGATGGCTGCCACCTGATTCGAAAGCCATCGGATCGTCTCCGCACTTGCTTCGCCACCGCCGCCGCTGCCGCCGCCGCCGCCGTCGCCGCCGCCGCCGCCGCCGCCGCCGCCGCCGCCACTGCCGCCCAAGTCAGCGAGGTCGGTGGCGTCCAAATCGTCCAAATTTGGTCTGGCCGCCCAAAAGTCGTAGTCGAGCTTGTAGAGGAGCGAGACGATGCAGCTCGAGACGAGTGGGAAGGTGAGCGCAGCCCAAGCAGGCGAGAATGGGCACATGGCCGCGGCGAGACGTCGACGGCGCTGGAGCGCGCACACGAGTGTGAGGCAGAGCGAGAGGCAGTTGAGAAGGAAGCATGTATTCTTGCCCGTCTCGCCGAGCAACGGTTTGTGGCTGTTGCCGACCACCTGCCATATTTGGTGAATCCCAGACAGATGAGTCAGAAGGCGAAATAACTTGCCATATTAGGTAAGGGGGTACGTAGGGGTACGGCTGCGCACCCCTTCTCGCGCTGCGAAGAGCGCCATGGTGACGAACGGCACCGGCGCGGCCATCAAGAAGCAAGTCGGATCGGGTGCGACTGTGACGGGCCTCCATAATGCCCTCAGTAGGCACGGCGGGTAGAGGAGGAAGAACATCGCGCAGCATAGGCCGAGTGCCACGTGCTGCAGCAGCGAGGGTGAGCCGACTACCGGTCCGACGATCGCGAGGCTGTGCCAGCACGCAATCGGTGGCAATTAGTGGCCATCAAGGTGGCCATCACAGACTACCAATCCGACGATCGCGAGGCTCGTACACGGAGAGGTATGCAACTACTCATCAGGGTCATCAGTGGCCAATCAGCGAGGCTGGCACTCGGAGAGGGATGCAACTGCAGACCCGCGCAGAAGTCATTCCAAATATGGAAGTCACTCCAAGGCCGATGACAGCCACCCAGTGCCAATTCAAGGCGCACTCCGTGCCACCCACCTGCCGACGGAGATGCCCGGAGGGAACCAGTAGGGCTCGACGGGTGAGCGTCGCCGCCAGCAAAGGCGGAAGAAGTGGACTGTGAGCACCGTATTGAGCACCCAGCTCACGTGGACAAGCCCGTAGGCGAGCGCGGGCGCGGGCGCGGCACTAGAGGTCCTACCGAGGCCGCCGGCTGGTCTGGGGTTGAGTGACTGGGCCGCGATCAACTGGAGCGCCGTGAGAAGCGTCGAGTGCGCCGCCGTAGCGCGCCGTGATCGGAGCTCCTCGGTGAGAGTGGACCGCCAGCGTCCCAACCTCCGGCTGCAGGTGAGCGCCCGCACGCAGCACACCAAGCACAAAGTCCACGACTCGAACATCATGAAGCTTCGGATCAGCGAGCAGGCGGACTCGTACCCCGGGTAGGTCTCCGAAACTCGATTCAGCAGCCCAGCGATCGCCGCCACGTTGAGCGCGATGCCCCCGATCTGGACGGGCACATCGCGCAGCCGGCAATGCATGCACGAGGAGGAGGAGCCGCCGCCCTGCTTGAGCGTCGCGAGCGCCTCCTCCGTCAGCAGCACCGCCTGCGGCTCGGTCATCGTCATGCCGGGCCTGCGGCACGGACGCCGTGAGCTCCCTTGAATTGGCAGTGGGTGCCTATCGGCGCGGTGATGGACGCGACGAACACAGAACGACTCATGGACCTCATGGTTCCAGCCCAGGGTCCGCGTCACCAAAGCAGTTGCTTTGCATGTTTGTTCTTGAAAAGGTAGGTACCGGGTAGGCGACGCGTGGTCTTGAGGCACCATTCACCCGAACATGCCCGGAATGCCGCAATTGGAATGCCGAAAACAATGGCCGAAAAGTCAAGCTACTGCCAATTGGCTGCTGCCTGGTGGCTTTTCATTCGCCTGCGTCTCCCCCATGCTCTCCCTACCTTTTGCCGATCAACGGCCTGTGTATCGGAGGCGCTGTGTCGGCCACGCCTCCGTCCATGCGATAGCCGGATCTAGGGGCTCCCGTGTGCTTGGGTGTCCGGAGGTCTTACGCGTTGTGTTGAGCAAGAAACCAAAGCTGTGTCGGCCACACCTCCGTCCATAGCGATAGAGGCCCTCGTGCTTGGGGAAAATGCGCGTTGTGTTGAGCAACAGCAGCAACTCCAAAAAAGGCGTCGTCTTGAGGCACGATCGGCGCAAACCGACCCCGAGATCTCTCTGCCGAAAAGACATGGCGGGGCTCATCGATGTCAGTGATTCGGATACTTTGAGCGCCACCGGATTGTTTACCGAATTATCCGATGTCAGTCCAAACCTGGAGGGAAGTCCCTGGCAAGCTGAGCTCGACAGCATGGACATCGCGCGCTCAGCTCACATCGAAAGCATTGCTGAGGAAGACGAGAGGATGGGTGCACCACAGCCATACGCCGATGGCATCAAGCATCGTCACGGGGAGCTTGAGGGCTCAAGCGATCTCCATGGCATCATGCCGATGCCATCACGCCGCGCAAACGGGGATCACGCGCCGACTCCTTCACACGCCGACGCTGACGAAGGCGACAGCGAGGGCAGCGACGAGGGCGAGCGCATGGGCGGGCTGGCGCTCCGCCATGATGGGCGCGATGGTGGGCGCGAGGGCGGCGCGCCCTTCGATGGCCACGACGCCTTCGCCACTTCCCTCGATCGCATCAAGCATCCTCCCGTGGACCGCTTGAGCGAGATCCTTGGCTTCATCCAAAGAAAAGAACCGTGGGAGATCAAGCCAGAGGATGCGAAACTGCTCCTCGTGAGCAAATTAGAAGGGGGGGCCGCTTTGCAAGTGCCGAGCCAGAAACATGCCAAATGGGTGAGCAAGTCTGAGCCGCACGTCTTCTTTGTCGAGAGCGACACACAAGATGCGGGCGACATCGAAGAGAGCGACAGACAAGAAATCTCGACCAGTGGCGCGGATTCGCACACTGTGACTCAATTCGACGACTTTATCGCAGTGACCCGGGCAAGCAGCTCGGCTTCGAAGGATAGAAATTTCCCCAAAAGGGTGGGTCAGTGGCAGCTGGCGCTTCTGGAAGGCCACCCTGATTACGGGAGCGACGTCTTCCGAGGCATTCAGCTCAAAGAGGCGAAACGAGGCAAGCTCAAAGAGGAGAAACAGATAGGCCGTGAGAAAACATCGTGCAGAATCTTTGGCCCGAAACTCGTTCACTCGGTCCTAATCTTTGGCCCGATAGATGAACGAGACCCCGACATGAACAAGAGGCGCAAGGTCGGTGCTGGCTCGAGCTCAGGTGCTGGCCCGAGCTCAGCCTGAGATGCGACATGCGAGATAGTTGATGGTCGCATCCCGCGAGAGCCGTCACCGGCCTTGTGGCAGCTCTGAATAGGACATTCTTAGGTAGGGAGGGAGCTACGTACGGTTTGAGTTACGGGTGCACGCATGCCGCTCCGCGACGGTCGTTACTTACTTACTTACTTACTTGTTACTACTCACTTACTCGTCTCGTTCTCGTCTCACGTCTGCGGAAAGACGCAGACTCAGTCGAGAGAGTCTCGTGGAGCACAACGAGCTGGTCGAGCAGACGATCCGCACTCAAGTCGGATGGGCGCCACGACGGCAGCGGACATGGCTGGCGCGATGAAACCACATCTGTAACAACGTCTGTGGGCGGCGGCGACTGCAGCGACCTGAGCGGCGGCGAGCGCGAGGGCGAGCGCGAGGCGGGTAGCGCGAGTGCCGGTGGCGCGGGCGCGAGAGGACGCACCACAGGCGGCGACGGCGACGGGCGGACAACGCGTTCGGTGATGAGCGCGCGCCGTCGCTCGTAGAGGAACGTGCTCCAGCGGACCGTCGCTTTGGCGAGAGTGTGAAGGATGTGATGGCCGTCGGCGAGGCTGAGCCACCGGTTCGCCCGCGACGACGCTTGCGCGCGTAGGTTCCAAGTAGCACACGCCGCCGTGAGCGCCACGCGCACGCGTTGCTTCCAGAGCAATTGAGCACGCCGAGAGTGTCGCGCGTGGTGTGACCGATCGGTCGTATGTCGCACGCGCCACGCGTCGATGGCAGCGCTCAGCCGACGAACACAGATCGTCGCACGCGCGGTACTGAGCGAGGCAGCGAGCTCGATGGCGTCCTCGCGACGTTCCAAGCGCTCCTCACGCCGAGCCTGCCATGTGAAGAGCGCCCCCGAGAGAGCGTGGCTGCGGAGGGCCGCAGCGGGCTTCAGGAGGCGCCTCGTGCCCAGCGCTGCACTCCTCCAATGCTTCATGCGCCAGAGGAGGCAGCCGCGGTGGCGCGCACCCCATGCCTCAAGCAGCTCGTTACGTAAGAGCTGCCGGCCCGCCGCCTCCACCCAGCTGTGGAAGGCGCGCGCCACGCGTCGCCATGGCGTTGCTGTCATTGATGCCTCGTCCGACTGCTCGAGTTCCCACGTCAATAACGCCAGATGAATGTATTTCGCAACCTGCAAGGGCTTGGTAGCCGTCTGGAGACTGGGACTACGCAGCGGCCGCTGGAGATATCGAGGAGTAGGGACAGAACGCTCGACGGTAGCTTGGGCAGGGACTGTTGGGTGCGGCAGAAGAAATTCATCGGCGTCACCAACGCCGAATGGTGCATGTTGTGATAGTGATTGCTTGAAGAGGCGGCGGAGCAGGTCGCTTGGTTCCACCTTGCACGAGGCACAGAGCCGCGTGAACTTCTCGTCGTTATGCGCAGCTTCCTCCGGGCTCACGGCGCGCATTTGAACTCGTGAAGGAAGGTGTGAGCTGTTTCGGAGATCGAGCTTCCTATTTTGGTGTTGTGGGCGTCTCAGAGGATTACTCCCAGGATTGGACAAAGTCGCCGTGATCCCTTTAATAAAGGAGATCTCGACGGTTCTGTGCTCAGTGCGCAGCGTGACCGTTTCTTGATGTAAATACGCGGCTGAACGGCAACGGGTCCGGGGCAACGCAAACAACGGCCGTGTCGGGCGATTGAAAAGTTGCTGCATGCACGCACCTAATTCAAAAACCGTACGTAGCTCCCTCCCTACCTAAGAATTTCCTATAGAGCTGTCAAGGCGGCGACGGCTCGCTCTCGGGTGTGCGACCATCAACTATCTCGGCGGAGCTCGAGCCAGCATCGACCCTGCGTCTCTTGTTCATGTAGGGGACCGAGTGAACGAGTTTCGGGCCAAAGATTCTGCCCCATATTTTCTCACGGCCGATCTCTTTCGCCTCTTTGAGCTGAATGTCTCGGAAGACGTCACTCCCGTAATCAGGGTGGCCTTCCAGAAGCGCCAGATGAAACTGACCCACCTTTTTGGGGTATGGACTATCCTTCCCAGACGAGCTGCTTGCCCGTGTCACTGCGATAAAGTCGTCGAATTGAGTCACAGTGTGCGAACGCGCGCCACTGGTCGTGATTACTTGTCTGTCGCTCTCTTCGATGTCGCCCGCATCTTGTGTGTCGCTCTCGACAAAGAAGACGTGCGGCTCAGACTTGCTCACCCATTTGGCATATTTCTGGCTCGGCACTTGCACAGCGGCCCCCCCTTCTAATTTGCTCACGAGGAGCAGTTTCGCATCCTCTGGCTTGATCTCCCACCGTTCTTTTCTTTGGATGAAGCCAAGGATCTCGCTCAAGCGGTCCACGGGAGGATGCTTGATGCGATCGAGGGAAGTGGCGAAGGCGTCGTGGCCGTCGAAGGGCGCGCCGCCCTCGCGCCCACCATCGCGCCCATCATGGCGGAGCGCCAGCCCGCCCATGCGCTCGCCCTCGTCGCTGCCCTCGCTGTCGCCTTCGTCAGCGTCGGCGTGCGAAGGAGTCGGCGCGTGATCCCCGTTTGCGCGGCGTGATGGCATCGGCATGATGCCATGGAGATCGCTTGAGCCCTCAAGCTCCCCGGGACGATGCTTGATGCGGTCGTCCTCTTCCCCATCGATGAAGATGGCGAAGGCGTCGTGGCCATCGAAGGGTGCGCCGCCCTCGCGCCCACCATCGCGCCCATCATGGCGGAGCACCAGCCCGCCCATGCACTCGCCCTCGTCGCTGCCCTCGCCGTCGCCCTCATCGCTGCCCTCGCCGTCGCCTTCGTCAGCGTCAGCGTGTGAAGGAGTCGGCGCGTGATCCCCGCTTGCGCGGCGTGATGGCATCGGCGTCATGCCATGGTGATCGCTCGAGCCCTCAAGCTCCCCGGGACGATGCATGGTGCCATCGGCGTATGGCTGAGGTGGTGCACCCATCCTCTCGTCTTCCTCAGCAATGCTTTCGAGTTGAGCTGAGCTCGCGATGTTCATGATATCGAGCGGAACGTGCCAGGGACTTCCTTCCAGATTCGATGATTCGGTAAACAACCCCGTGGCGCTCAAAGCATACGACTCACTGACATCGGATAAGCTCGTTGCCTTCCTTGGTCGTGGAAGATCTTCAAGGACTGGAAAATCTTCCACGGCCGCAGGTCTCGTGACGGCATACTGCACACGGTTAGGCTCGGGCTCTATGGCTGGCCCGCCTCCGCCTTCGCCGCCTCCCCCGCCATCGCGGGCCAGCGAGGTTGCGACTGCGTCCGAGGCCACCTCCGAGCCCGCCCTCGAGCTCCCACGACCCCATCCACCCATCGAGCTCCCAGCATCGCTTCCAGCACCACCGCCATCGCTGCCGAGTAGGCTGCTGCTGCCAATAGAGGAGGGTGGGCCGGGCGGTATCGAGTTGGGCGCACACTCAGACGGTGAGCACACGTTCCAAGGCGCCTGCTGTTTGGCGCGGTGTTCGAGCAGCTGCATGTCGAGCTCGCGGCGGTCGAGCGAGGCTCGAAAGTTGTCGGCAAGACGACGATAGTGGCGACGATAGACGCACGCCAACAGCAGCAGTACCAGAAGTGCAAGACTGGTTGCGAGGGCGGGCACCGCAACTTCAGGCTGCTTGATGAGATCCATCATGCCACGCGGATCTGGCGACAGAGATGATTTCAGAGGGGAGCCTGGTGGTGGTGGGTGCAGTGGCGCTGACGCTGGCGGCGGGCGCGGATGCAGCTGTGGTCGATCTGGAGGCGGCATGAGCGAAGCAACAAAGCAGGTTGCTGCACTCCCAAGGCTTGTGAGCATCGTCGAGCCGAACGATGCGTTGCCGGTGAAGTAGCCCGTCACGAGATAACCGCCCACGCCGTCGTGCGCGAGGGCGCGGGGTTGGGCAGAGCTGCCGCCGGAGCTGCTGCCCGTCTGGACGGCCCAGTCGATGGCGCCCGACGCTGTCACGTGCATCACAAAGGTGTCGGTACTGCCTCGGCTCGTGAGCGACGTCGAGCCAAACGAAATCTTGCCTTTGAAGTAGCCCGTTACGAGAGCACCGCCCACGCCATCGTGTGCGATGCCGTTGCTTTCGGTAACAGACTCGCCGCCCGCCTGGACGGCCCAGTCGATGGCGCCCGACGCCGTCACGTGCATCACAAAGGCGTCGGTACTGCCTCGGCTCGTGAGCGACGTCGAGCCGAACGAAATCTTGCCTTTGAAGTAGCCCGTCACGAGAGCACCGCCCACGCCATCGTGTGCGATGCCGTAGCCTTGGTCCTGAGACACGCCGCCCGCCTGGACGGCCCAGTCGATGGCGCCCGACGCCGTCACGTGCATCACAAAAGCGTTTTCAGTGCCTCGGCTCGTGAGCGATGTCGAGCCGAACGATGCGTTGCCGCTGAAGTAGCCCGTCACGAGAGCACCGCCCGCGCCATCGTGTGCGATGCCGTAGCCTTGGTCCTGAGACGCGCCGCCCGCCTGGACGGCCCAGTCGATGGCGCCCGACGCCGTCACATGCATCACGAAAGCGTCTTCAGTGCCGCGGCTCGTGAGCGACGTCGAGCCGAACGATGCTTGGCCGCTGAAGTAGCCCGTCACGAGAGCACCGCCCGCGCCATCGTGTGCGATGCCGTAGCCTTGGTCTTGGGACGCGCCGCCCGCCTGGACGGCCCAGTCGATGGCGCCCGACGCCGTCACGTGCATCACATAAGCGTCGGTACTGCCTCGGCTCGTGAGCGA
>Ga0210240_100888_pt1 | contig 25253 bp, 11 predicted proteins | sample ChrtobMetP5a_4mM_FD_155463 | JGI IMG/M metagenome (GOLD analysis project Ga0210240, IMG submission 155463) | Chrysochromulina tobin associated microbial communities from unialgal haptophyte culture, Seattle, Washington, United States - P5a_4mM | ecosystem: Host-associated > Algae > Haptophytes >...
GGAGCCCCCCCCGCCCCCCCCCCCCCCCGCGCGCGCACTGGTGCCGACATGCTTCGCTCGCGCTAACGGTCAACCACACGAGTCTCCTGTGAGTGACCGATTGTCACTGTTCTATCGCACTCGAGACTCAGCGCGGAGGCGCATGAGGTATTCCGAATCTCTCTATCTTAGTCCATCGTCTGCCCTCTGCACAGAGTGGCAAAAGCCTCTCCATGCCCGCAATGCGTATCCTTCCCACAAGATGCACCGCCCTCGATCGCCCTCCCTCAGCACTCAGGCCGTCAATACTTCGACCCCCAGGCGCCCCCGGCCTTATCCCACCAGTTCGCATTCGCCTGCTGCGCCTTAGCAGCCTTGGAGAGCTCCGTGAGCGAGACGCCCCGTTGATTGGTCGTCGCAGCCACCACCGCCTCCTTAACCGCCTCCTTGACCGCCGTCGTGCTCGCCTGCGAAGGCACCGGTGCCTGCGCAGGCGCCACGGCCGCCACGGCCGCTACGGCCGCCTTGGCCTGCGCAGGTGCCTTGGCCGGCGCGTCCGCGCGCACGGGTCGTCGGAAGAGCACAAGCATCACAAATTGCTGCAGGGTCACCTCCTTCGCTCCCTCAGCCAGCGCGAGGAGTGCAGCGAGCTCCTCGGCCGTTGAGCCCGGACTCACGTGCTGCAGAGCCATCGGCAGCTGGTCCGTCGCGATGGTGCCTTTGAACTTATCCGCCATCGAGCTGAAGACGGACGCGAGCTCCGAGCCGGTCGCTCCAAGGACCTCGAGCTTTGGCGCGGGCGGCGGCTCGGGCGCAGGCGCAACCACCCTAGCCGGCGCCGTCAGCCCGGCGACGCCCGTCTTCTTCGCTGTACCGGAGATGGAGGTGTACGGGCCCCAGCTCGACACGACGCGGCCCTCCATCTTCTCCTTGTCAAGTTTCAACGTGCGGATCGCAAACTCCTCCGCCGCCTGTAAGCGACGCTTCTCCTGCATGCGCACCATCTTATTGCGGACGATCTTGCGCCAATAGGAGCCGTCCTCATTGGGCTGGACGACGGTGATGGTGCCTGTGGCGTCGTCCACGAGTAGGATGGCCTGCTCCTCCGCCTCCTCCTCGGCGCAGTCGCCTTCCACACCCCCATCGGCACTCTCCGCAGCTGGCAAGCGGCAGTTTTCGGGTGCCTCGCTCGGCACGACGACCACGCGCTTCCCTGCAAGCTCGTCCTGACCCACCACCAGACCCAGCGGCGCGAGAGTCGAAGGCTCGTACTCGATCAGCCTGCCATCATACAAGCCGAGAACCTGGCCGGTCGTCATGTGCCACCACGCGACGGTCTTGTCGTCGACCGTGCACCCCTTGGTCGGGTCGATGCTCACGTCGTCCTCCTCGTAGCCCACGTAGCATTCGTCCCCCTGGGAGGGCGAGTACACCTTGATGAACGCATTCGAGTCCTTGAGCTCCGCATGCTCGTGAGCGTAGACGCCCACCTCGTGGTTCGTGTCGGTGTAGGAGATCGTCGCATCGAGGCGCACGGTGCCACCCTTTTGGTGGTCGACGGTGCAGATCTCGAACCCGTCCTTGTTGCCGCGGATCAGCCGGCTCTGCTGCCGCCCGTCGCGCGAGGAGCCCGCGCGCATGACCGACGTCTGCGCGAAGACACAGGAGCCACGATTGGGGTACGGGCCGAGCTCACGAGGGATCGTGGGGAAGGTGATCGAGTCCTCATAGTCCTGCCCGAGGTGGAAGTGGCCGGAGAACCACGCCTTGATGCACCGATGCTTGCGCACGAGTTCGATGAACTTGGTCGTCGCCGCTGGGTCGCTCTTCGCGCCACCCGAGTGGTTGATCCAGCAGCAGCCGTTGACCACGTGATTCTCCTGCAGGACGCGCAGGCCGGAGCCAATGGGCGGCGCGTGCGTGAACACGAAGATCTTCCAGCCGTCCGTCGAGGGGTGCGACGACACCACGTCTTCGAACCACGCCATCTGCTCGTCGTCGATGATCACCTCGTGCGACGTGTAGCGCGCCTTGCGGAATACGGTCGAGCCTAAGCCCACCAGGAGCGTCTTGTCGGCGATCTGGCGCAGGAACTGCATCTGCGGCTTCTTGTGGATGCGGCAGAAGGCGGCCAGGTTCGCCTCGTCCGTTGTGAACTCGTCGATGCCCTCGAGGTCGTGGTTGCCCCCGATGACCTCGTATGGCACCCCGAACGAGGAGAGGAACTCGGCCGCGAGCTCGTGGCACTCGGTGGTGCCGGCGAAGAGCTCCTGCGTCTCCTCGGGGCGAACCGACTTGGACTCGCCCAGATCGCCCAGGCTCACGAGCGCCGTCGCCACGCCGCGCGACTTGGCGTCCTCAAAGATTGGCAGGAAATGCTCCCGGCCCTTGTAGTAGTCCTCCATCTTGCGCGGGTCCAGGTGCAAGTCGCCGAGGATCGCGACCGTGAACTCGTCGGGTTCGGGAATCGCGCACTCGTCCTCCTCGCAGAGCTTGTCCTTGTAGTAATCTGTGCCCATGTCGCCATCCAGCCCGCCGACCGTGCCCAGGTTGGCGGTTGGTATCGCCGCGCGGACGGCCTTTGCCACGTCAGATGGCTTCAAGTTCAGGTGAATGGCAGAAGAGCGGCTCGGCGCCCAGCGAGCCGGAGAAAGCGTCAGGAAGCCTTGTGCCGACTGCAACGCGACCAGCGCCAACAACGTCATGGAGCTGCTAACTCTCATTCCGGGCACAGTTTCGTCGCGACACGTCGAAGGCGCGTTGATTCACAGTCTGGATCGGAAAGGCGTTCTGTGAGGCACAATGTGACCTCGGGGGGGTTCCCCCTTGTGGCCGAGCCCCGCACCCCGCACTCTGACGGGACTTTCGGCCGCCCGAGCAGCCGGGATGATCCAGCCCTTGTTCTCATCGACGGACACGTCGGGCAAGGGCGAGGCGCTGCCCTTCGAGAAGATGTGCCAATGCTTCGAGGCGCTCACCATGGCGAACGTTAACCGGTTCCAAAAGGAGGGGATGATGATGAAGTTGTGGACGCAGTACGGCAAGGGCGTGCATGACATCTTCCCGCTCATGCGGCTGACGCTGCCGCACCTCGACACTGAGAGGCCCAACTACAAGCTGAAGCACAAGAATCTCGCGCGCAAGTACGTGGATCTGCTCTCTCTGCCCGATTCGTCCGATGACGCACAGAAGATGCTCAACTGGAAGAAGCCATCGGCAGGCTTCACGCGCAATGAGCAGGGCAACTTCCCCGAGGTCGTGTACTCGGTCATCAAGGGCCGGTGCACCGTCACAAAGGGTCACATCACCGTAGGCGAGGTCAACGCGCTCCTCGACGAGCTCGCACAGGCCCAAAACCTCGAGGCCAAGGAACGCGTGCTCATGAAGATGCACACGACCACGACGGCGCAGGAGCAGCGCTGGCTGCTGCGCATCATCCTCAAGGACATGCACATCGGCATGAAGGAGGACTCGATCTTAACGATGCTCCATGCCGATGCCAAGGAGCTCTACAACTCGGTCTGCGACCTGCACCAGACGTGCATCAAGTGCGCCGACCCGAGCTACCGGCTCGACCAGATCTCCGTGGTGCGCGGCTGCTTGCTGCCTTAGAGTGCCTCGGAGTGCGCCTGAGTGCCTCTGCTCGCTGCTGGCCTGCCTTGACCAGGAGTTGTTCAAGCCGTTCAAGCCGCGGCTCGCGCACAAGGCCGACTACCGGACCGTACACAAGGAGATGTACAAGAAGGGGGACTACGTCGCCGAGTACAAGCTCGATGGCGAGCGTGTCGTGCTCCACTTTCGGCGCGGCGACGGCGCGGGCGGCTCCGCGCGCGCCGAATGGTGGACGCGCAACTGCCACAACTTCACCCACCAGTACGGCGAGGCGCTCGCTCCGGTGCTCGCCGAGTGTCTCTCGCCTGAGCTGCGCGAGTGCATCCTGGACGGCGAGATGATGGTGTGGAATCAGGCGACGGGCGACTACGCGCCCTTTGGCGAGAACCGGAGCCTCGCGGGCGACTACAAGCGCGACCTGCAACGGGACGGCTACCAGCCGTGCTACATCGTCTTCGACGTCGTCTGGCTCAACGGGAAGGGCCTCGCGTCTCTCCCGATGCGCGAGCGGCGCGAGCTCCTTCGACCTTATGTGCGGTGGAAGGCTCACTCGATGCAGCTGTCCGAGCAGGTTGTGGTGGAGCCCCACCCGCAGGGCAAGCCACCCTCCGAGGACCACACGATCGAGATCATGAACTGGCTCGATCGCGCCATGGCCAAGGGATATGAGGGCGTGATGCTCAAGTCGCTCAACGCGCCGTACGTCCCGGGCTCGCGGGACACCGATTGGCAGAAGCTCAAGCCCGATTACGTGCACGACATGGGCGACGACCTCGAGCTCCTCATCCTGGCCGGCTACTATGGCGAGGGCGTGACACGCAACGACGGCATCTCGACTTTTCTGTGCGGCGTGCGCGCCCCCAGCTCCGAGAGAGCCAAACTTGGCGTCCCGCCCGACATGCCGCTCTTCTACCCTTTCGCCAAGGTGGGCTCCGGCTACACGCACGAGGCCTTGGTAGACCTGCGCTCGCAGCTGAAGAGCGCCGAGCGGCCGTGGCACAAGAGTGCGCGGCCGCTCCACCTATGCGGCTGGATCCCGAACAAGACGGACGACGAGCCACACGTTTGGTACGAGCCGACCCTCTCCAAGGTGATGCAGGTCGCCGCGTACGAGATCGTAAAGGGGGACGCCTTCATGCCGGCGGGCCTGACACTGCGCTTCCCGCGCCTCGCGCGCCTCCGAGATGACAAGGGCTGGGCCGACGTCGAACGTTTCGAGGAGCTGCAGCGGCGTGTGGCCGAGGGCAAGTCCAAGGTGGCTGCGTCCAAGCGCTCGGCGGCCGAGGTGGCACGCGCCGACGCGGCCGACCTCGAGTACGGCGGGCAGGCGGGAAAGCGAAGCAAGCCTTCGGCCAGCAAACTGCAGCGCAGCAAGGTGGGCGTGGTTTCGCATGCCGCGCACGACCTGCAGGCGCTCTCCCGCGTGGCGCGTGAGTTCGAGGTGCTTCGGTCGCACGTGGCCGTCGTCAAGGGCGTTGGCGGCAGCGTCGCTTCCATCGAGGAGCTTCTCGCCAAGCGACGCGAGTGGCAGGCGGCGCCTGAGGGTCGCCCAACGCCCACCCTGAGCGCGGACGCTCTCAAGCGATTGCTCAAACAGCTCGGCGCGGAGCGGGTGGATGCAAACGTTAACAAAGAGACGACCCTGGTGGTGGACGCGGATCCGATCAACTCCATGTCCATGCAGACCAAGAACCTGGTCGCCGACTGCGAGAAGGAGCAGCGGACGCAGTTCAACGTGGTGGCGGCCGAGTGGCTGGTCCAGTGCTTCCTGGAGAAGCAGGCGGGGCAGGAAGCTCCGCCCCTAGAGCCTCTGTACGTGCGGTATGCGACGCCCGACACGCGTGATGCGATGGGTCGCATCATGGATGAATGGGGCGACCGGTACCAGCAGCTAGCGACTGCGGACAGCCTCAAGGACGCATCCTCCCTTGTCAAGCGAAGGACGCTCCTCGGGGCACTCGGGGCACGCCCCTCGGTGGCCAGCGCGGCGCGCTCGGGTGGCGGCACGATGGTCCCATGCCATGGTGGTGCCACCACCAGCGGCGTCGGCGGTCCTCCTGTCGCGTGCGGCGGCAGTACGGCCATGACTGCGGCCGCAGGCGCCTCCTCGACGCGTAGCGTGGCCGAAGTGGAGGCGATGGTGCTCGGCTATCTCGATCGACTCGAGGACGATCGAGATCTCGCCGAGCTGCGCCGCGGCCCCACGCGCATGCTCCTCAGCCGCGTCGTCGCCTACGCGCCGAGCGCGGCGGTGCGGCTGCGGCTGCGGCTCGCGGGGGCCGCTGTCGTGAGCGACCCTGAGGCTCCGGGCGCGACGGTGACGCATGCGGTGCTGGCGCCGAGCGCCATCGCGGATGGCTCGTGCGCACGGGTGCGCGCGGCGCTCACGCGCGCGCGCCTCGGCGCCACCCAGGCCAACGGAATGCAGGTCGCCTACGCGTACATCTTGTCCGAGGCCTGGCTGGACGCGTGCGAGAGGGCCGAGCAGAAGGTGGGCGAGGCGCAGTACCTGCTGCGGGAGGCCGCGTGAGTGGCAGGGCTGAGGCAGCGACGTGACGTGTGGGGTGAGCACGTGTTTCTCCTACCTGGAGGCGCGAGGGAGCGGGCCCTGTGCCACTGTGTTGAAAACGACCATACAGGGTTAACCACCTGAGTGAGCGTTTGAAACCCTGCTCCCCCAAGGTCAAAATCTTGCGCCGTGTGCGGGGTGCGGGCGTGCGGCTCGCGCGGCCGCGCCCCGGCGCCCGGGTATAACATTTTTCCACTCACGGGCCCGTCTAGGGTCTTGCGGTCTTCACACTTCAGACTTCACGCGCACCCGACGCGGACACGCACGTCGAGTTAATTTGACCCTTTAAGAGTGCCGACCCGGTGGCGTGGCGCCCCACCGCCCCTTGCGCCTTGTCCGTAATTTTTTGCGTTAAACTTTTTATCGCCTTCGCTTCTTCATCGCCTTCGCGGCTATCTGCGCATCAGCGCAAATCATCGCGCGGGGGGGGGGGGGGGGGCGGGGGGGGGGGTCCAGGGCGGGTCCGGGTGGCACAATTGGGGCGCAATCGGACTCGGAGTGTACTAACGGTCTAACGCAGGCGAACAGGCAGAGCAAGTGCGAAGTGCGAATTCATTGAGCTTGTTTTCTTGTTTAGGTACTTGTGTTGTTTCGACTAATTAGCTTGCTTGCTTGATAGAGTCCCTGGGGCATTCATGTGATGGTACTTGTTTACTACTTGTTTACATGTATGGCTGGAAATTCTCTGAGAAAACTAGAACTAGAACGTTAGAAGCTGTCTCTGAGCATGCATTGTGCGCAAGCGTGACGACCATTTCAGAAACCCCTTTCAGAAACCAATGTCAGAAACGTGCCCAACGTCCCCGAGTGAGTGAGTTGACTCAACGTCCCCGCCCGCCACTTTATACATGTACTGTACATTCCTTTATTTACAATTTATTCCTACATACATACGATCACTTATGCATGAGACAGCTTTTGAGGTGTTTTCAGGCTCTCCGCCGACGAGGAACACACTTTCTGACGGCTGCCTGGTGCCGCCTGTCCGGCAGCAGACACAAAATCCTCGATTTCCCGTGTTTCCCCACACGCCCCACTCAAGTCGTCCACGGCGCGAAGCGGGGTCGACAGGCCACCACCGATCGACGTCGCCGGTCGCCCAGCGATCCTCTTTCAACCCAGCACCAGCGGAGGATTCGAGCCCAATGCCTTCCACAAAGGGTGGCCCTGCTCCTATGGAGACGACCCCTGCGACCAGCGCCTCGCCTGCGGCGTCGAGGATGTCCCGCACGAAGCCCAACATGCCCGAGGAGTTTCTGGCCTCGCCCGTGCTCAACGGCCTCAGCTCCAAGCTGAGCTCCAAGCGCAAGGCTGAGACGCCCATGGGATGCCACCTCACGCAGATGACCCGCCTCCGCGACGGCCTCATCGCGGATGACAGCCAGCTCGACCTCCCCTACAACCGGAAGAAGGCGACGCTCATCCTGAGCGATGGCTCGCGCCATACGGGTTACTCATTCGGCGCGGAGCGCTCGATGTCGGGCGAGGTGGTGTTCAACACGGCCATGGTCGGCTACCCCGAGTCGCTCACCGACCCGTCCTACCGCGGCCAGATCCTCACCCTCACGTTCCCGCTGATCGGCAACTACGGTGTGCCGTCGGATGCTAAGGACGAGCTCGGGCTCCCCGCCTTCTTCGAGTCGGAGAAGGTGCACATCTCGGCGCTGCTCGTCTCGGACTACTCGCCCGACTCGTGCCACTGGAACCAGGTCAAGTCGCTTGGCGAGTGGCTCAAGGAGAACGGCGTGCCCGGCCTCACCGGCATGGACACGCGCGCCCTCACCAAGCGTATCCGGGAGCACGGCGCGATGCTCGGCAAGATCGTCTTCGAAGAGGACGACGAGAAGCTGGTGCCGCAGATCGATCCGAACTCGGACAACCTCGTCGCCCAGGTCTCGATCAAGGCGCCCAAGTTGTACACGTCATCGGTCGTGAGGCGCCTGAGCTCCTCGGGCAAGCCCATGCGGATCCTCGCGATCGACTGCGGCATGAAGGCGAACATCATCCGGTACTTCCTGTCCAAGGGCGTCGAGCTGCTGGTGGTGCCGTGGGACTATGACTTCCTCTCGGAGACGTACGACGGCCTCTTCATCTCCAACGGCCCCGGCGACCCGACGCAGTGCGGCGTGCTCATCAAGCGCCTCGCGGTCGCCCTGGCGCGCGAGGGCGCTGATTTCAAGCCCGTCTTCGGCATCTGCCTGGGCAACCAGCTGATCGCGCTCGCGGCAGGCTGCAAGACGTACAAGATGAAGTACGGCAACCGCGGCGCCAACCAGCCCTGCATCGACACGCGCACGGGCCGCTGCTACATCACCGCGCAGAACCACGGCTTCGCGGTCGACGTCTCGACGATCCCCGAGGGCTACCAGCAGCTCTTCGTCAACGCCAATGACGGCTCGAACGAGGGGCTCATCCACTCGACGAAGAACATCTTCTCGGTGCAGTTCCACCCAGAGGCATGCGCGGGCCCCACCGACACTGACTTCCTCTTCGAGATGTTCATGACCCGCGTCCAAGGGGCGTACAACCCGGTCACGACCTCGTACATCGCTCCGATCACCGGGCGCATGCAAAAGATCTTGCTGCTCGGCTCGGGCGGCCTCTCCATCGGCCAGGCAGGCGAGTTCGACTACTCGGGCTCGCAGGCGATCAAGGCGCTCAAGGAGATGCAGTGCCACATCGTGCTCGTCAACCCGAACATCGCCACCGTCCAGACCTCGGCTGGCATGGCCGATCGCGTCTACTTCCAGCCGGTGGTCGCCGAGACCGTCGCGCAGATCATCGCCAAGGAACGCCCGGACGGCATCTTGCTCCAATTCGGCGGCCAGACGGCGCTCAACTGCGGCGTCGAGCTCTACCGGAGCGGCGTGCTCGAAAAGTACAATGTCAAAGTGCTTGGAACCCCTGTCGACGCCATCGTCGCCACCGAGGATCGCAAGATCTTCGCAGAGAAGCTGCGCGAGATCCACGAGAAGATTGCCGAGGGGCTCACGGCCGAGACGCCCGAGGATGTCGTGGCCTGCGCCCGCAAGCTCGGCTACCCCGTCATCCTGCGCGCCGCCTTCGCCCTCGGCGGCCTCGGCTCCGGCTTCGCCTCAAACGATGAGGAGTGCCTCGCGCTCGCGACCCAGGCCCTCTCGGGCTCCCCACAGGTGCTCGTCTGATGACTCCTCTGATGACTCCTCTGATGACTCTCGGGCTCCCCACAGGTGCTCGTCTGATGACTCCTCTGATGACTCCTCTGATGACTCTCGGGCTCCCCACGGGTGCTCGTCGACTGATGACTGATATCTGATGGCTGATGACTGATGACTGATGCTCCCCTCAGGTGCTCGTCGAGCGCTCGTTCAAGGGCTGGAAGGAGATCGAGTATGAGGTGGTGCGCGACGCAGCGGACAACTGCATCACCGTGTGCAACATGGAGAACTTCGATCCGCTCGGCATCCACACGGGCGATTCGATCGTCGTCGCTCCCTCGCAGACGCTCTCCAACGCGGAGTACATGAAGCTGCGCTCAGTCGCCATCAAGGTGGCGCGTCACATCGGCATCGTGGGCGAGTGCAACATCCAGTACGCGCTCGACCCTGACTCGGAGGACTACTTCATCATCGAGGTGAACGCGCGCCTCTCGCGCTCCTCCGCCCTCGCCTCGAAGGCGACCGGCTACCCGCTCGCGTACGTCGCGTGCAAGCTCGCTCTGGGGGAGCAGCTCCCCGTCGTGCGCAACATGGTCACCAAGACGACGACTGCGTGCTTCGAGCCGTCGCTCGACTACTGCGTCGTCAAGTTCCCGCGCTGGGACCTGAACAAGTTCCGGAACGTGTCGGCCGGCCTCGGCTCGGCGATGAAGTCCGTGGGCGAGGTGATGGCCATCGGACGCAACTTTGCCGAGGCGATGCAGAAGGCGATCCGCATGGCGGCGCCGGGCACGCACGGATTCGAGCCCAAGCCGCCCTCGTCAACGGGCATCGGCGAGTTCGGCACGGAGGAGTCGTTCAAGCACGAGCTCGCCAACCCCACCGACCGGCGCGTGTGGGCGCTCGCCGCGGCATTCGAGTACGGCTACACGGTCGACCAATGCTTCCAGCTGACCAAGATCAACCCATGGTTCCTCTCGAAGCTGCACCACGTGCACAAGCTGCGCTGCGCGCTCAAGCAGCTCACGCCGCAAACCGTGACCAGTGACATGCTGCGCCATGCCAAGCAGCAGGGCTTCGCCGACTCGCAGATCGCCAACGCGATGGGCTGCGACGATATGGTGGTCCGCACGCGGCGCAAGGCGGAGGGCATCACGCCCTTCGTCAAGCAGATCGACACGCTCGCCGCCGAGTTCCCTGCGCAGACCAACTACATGTACATGACGTACAACGCCCAGGAGTCCGACGTGGCGGTTGAGACCAAGCACCGCACCACCCAGACGACCATGGTGCTCGGCTGCGGCGCGTACCGCATCGGCTCGTCGGTGGAGTTCGACTGGTGCGCCGTCTCGTGCATCCGCACGCTGCGCAAGCTCGGCCACCGCGCGATCATGCTCAACTACAACCCTGAGACCGTCTCGACCGACTACGACGAGTGCGACGTGCTCTACTTCGAGGAGATCTCCCTCGAGCGCGTGATGGACATTTACGAGCTCGAGAAGGTCGACGGCGTCATCATTAGCATGGGCGGCCAGACCCCGAACAACCTCGCGATGCCCATGGAGCAGGCGGGCGTCAAGATCATCGGCACGTCGGCCTCGTCGATCGACAAGGCCGAGGACCGCAACAAGTTCTCCGCCATCCTCGACAAGATCGGCGTCGATCAGCCCGAGTGGTCGGAGGTCACCTCCATTGCCAACGCCAAGGAGTTTTGCGAGCGCGTCACGTACCCTTGCCTCATCCGGCCCTCGTACGTGCTCTCGGGCGCGGCGATGAAGGTCGTCTTCAACGACAAGGACCTCGAGAAGTTCCTCGCGATCGCGTGCGACGTATCGCCCCTCCACCCGGTCGTCATCTCCAAGTTCGTCGAGGGTGCCAAGGAGATCGAGGTCGACGCCGTCGCCAAGGACGGAGTGATCGTCAATTACGCCATCGGCGAGCACGTCGAGAACGCGGGCGTGCACTCCGGCGATGCGACCCTCATGCTGCCGGCCCAGAAGCTCTACGTCGAAACGTGCCGTCGTGTGAAGCGCATCATGCGCGCGATCGCCAAGGAGCTCAACATCAACGGCCCGTTCAACATCCAGCTGCTCTCGAAGGACAATGAGGTCAAGGTGATCGAGGCCAACGTGCGCGCCTCGCGCACCTTCCCCTTCGTCTCCAAGACGCTCAAGGTCGACTTCATCGAGATCGCGACGCGCGTCATTGTCGGCGCCCACGTGCTGCCCGCTCAGATCTCGCTCATCGATGTCGACTACGTTGGCATCAAGGCGCCCATGTTCTCGTTCACGCGCCTCCTCGGCTCGGACCCCGTCCTTGGCGTCGAGATGGCTTCCACTGGCGAGGTCGCCACCTTCGGCGAGGACAAGTACGAGGCGATCCTGTCCTCCATGCGCGCCGCCAACTTCCGGCTGCCCAAGCGCAACGTCTACCTGTGCATCGGGCCGATGGCTGCAAAGATGGAGATGCTCGAGTCCGTGCGCGAGCTCATTGGGATGGGTCTCAAGGTGATCTGCTCGCCAGGCACCGCCGACTTTTTCAAGGCCAACGACCTCGACATCTCGATGATGCACAAGCCCTCCTCGGGCCTGCTGCCCTCGGTGGTCGATGCGCTTGAGGCAAAGGAGATTGATCTCGTCATCAACATTCGCGACTCCAAGGCAGACGACGGTTCGGTCACCGATGGCTACCTCATTCGGCGCAAGGCAGTCGACTTCAAGGTATGCCTGCTCACGGACGTCAAGCTCGCCGCCCTCGTGATCCACGCGATGTGGCGCCTGCACAATGGCAAAGCGCCGCCCATGAAGGCGTGGGACGAGTTTGGCTCGTCGTAAGCCGCGACCGAAGGCGACAGAGAGCAAGGGGGCACACGCAGCAGGGCGGGATCTGTCTGGCCGACGTGCGAAGCCCCAAAGTGCCAGGAGGTGGCTGCATATGGTGGTGGTGGAGGACACGCGCTCTACTGGGCAGAATGGACCGCGCTGAGCCGGAAGGACAGCGCTAAGGAGGGCCAGTGCTGTGCAGCAGCAGAAAGGGACGTGGCGATACGGTTCTATGCATGTGGGATGTGGCTTCGATGCGCATTCAATAGGAGGAGAGGGTTTTGCGACTCGGGTTAACCTACCCGGCCAAACATTAGTCAGATTGTGGCTGGTACATAGACGCGGGGAATTCCATACGCGATCGGATACGTGTAGTGCATCTCCCGCGGGACCGCGGCGCCGGGGCGGTCTTCCCCGGTCGGGTCGAGCGCGCAATCGGTATGTATAATATACGTAACAGGAAGACACACACTGATGTCCGGTCCGATCGACGACCCGGTCACGCTAGACGCTTGTCCGTTGTCGCTTCGCCACCCTCCACCGGACGCGCGGGCGCGCGGGCGGTCCTCGGACCCCCGCGGCGCGCGCAGCTTCGGACTCGCGACTCGGCAGCTTCTGGCGCTCTAGAATGGAATATCAATGCTCGCGACCATCTCTACCGACACACATAAAGCACAGTATATATATACAGAAATAGTACAGAAATGATATGCTATTCATGCTGTGCGGGAGGCCTGGACCCTGAGTGTGGTCTCCTGCGCAACATGAGCATCATCCGGGAGCAACGTGCGCGCGCTCCGATACCCGTCCAGGGGCCTGCGGCCTGGGGCGGCATACGTTTCCGTGTTCGCCCCCTCGGCCCATGCATCTGCGTCGCAGAGTCATCATGGCGATGACATCTATTGCGGTCGTGCGCTGGGCTCCACTTCCACCCCCAGAACGTCGATCATGTCCCGTTGACCAATTGTTTCTTGCCCACGGCAATCCATGCACCTCGATCATTGCACCACTCCCGCGGCACCTGCGTATCATGGCACCTGTGATGAATGGAAGTAGCTCTCTTCTTTAGCTTCATCGTGCCCTGCTTTGCATTCGAGTGGCTCACGCCCATTGGCGAGCTGCGCCTTCTTCTGATAGAGTCCCTGACTTGTAATGCTACCACCTCTGGCTATGCGTCGGCCACGGCGACGTCAAGCAGCCTGCGAAATTGGGAGACCGGGTCGGTCAGCGAGGGAGCGAGGTCGGGTGGAGGGTGGGGGTCGCGGAGCGGGCGGGCTGGGAAGCAGAGCACTCGGGGAGGGGTGGGGGGAATGCGGGCGGCGGCGGCGGGGACGGGCGCACCACTCATTGACCCATGCATCGGCGGGGGTTTCGTGCATCTCGCTCCACTCGCCGTGAGGCGCCCCGCCGCTACCATTCGTCCCAAAGTGCCCAGGCAGCAGCGCTGCATGCCCGAGCTGCTGCTGCTGCAGGTAAAAGGCCTCGGCCAGCAGGGCATACGCTTGATTCTGCGCGGCGGCCACGACGGCGGTGGCGGTGGCGGCGGCGGCGGCGGCCTCGGCTTTCATGCTCGACACGGCGCTCGCCGCTCCGGTGGCGGTATCGCTTGGCGCGGCGAGCCACGGCACCGCACTGGGCGCTGGCATAAAGGACGTCGCGTCGAATCCGCCGCTCGACACGACGCCACTCGAGCTGCCAGGCATGTTGCACAGGCTGATCGCATTGAAGCAAGGCCCGGCTTGCTGAGAGTTGAAGCCGCCCGCACCCCCCGCGTACGAGGCGCTGCCCGCCGGCAGGGGCGCCAGCAGCTCGTGCCCAACCCAGCTGTGCGGGCCGCACTCCTCGGACGCCGCCATCATGGCCGACGAGTGCGGCGCACTGCCCTTGGGAGGAGTGAGCGTCGCCGCGAGCGCGTACTCGCTGCTCATGACCGGCGCATGCAAGCTGACGCGCATCGGCGTCATGGAGGGCGTGCGCATCTCGGCCTCCACCTTCGCATCACCAACCTGCACGAAGACTGATGAGAGGGGGGCGACCGGATATGTGCATCCCTTTTTTGGATATGAGGAACCCGCCACGTCCCCTGCCGCAATCTCCGCGTCGAGCTCGTGATCCGAGAGTGAGGTGTTGCTGCTGTCGCAGCGTAGCTCGGTGCGGTCGCTCGTGTTGCTGCGCGCGGTGTCCAGCACAAACTCCTCGTCCTCATCCTCGTCGCCCCAAAACGTCTCCTCCTCCTCCTCCGCCTCGTCCACGTCCACGTCCTCGTCCTCGTCGTCCTCGTCCTCATTGGAAAAAGAGCAGCGCTGCGCCGCCGCGCGCTGCAACATGCTGCGCGGCGAGTGCGCCTGCTTACGCGGCGACTCCTTGCGCTGCCGCTTCGTCGTCACGGAACTGCTCCCGCCGGCCCCGCCGCTCGACCCCCTCCCCTGCCGCTTGCCGTGCGCCGGCGGAGGCAGTGTGTCCAATCCCTCCATCTGGGCGCGCGCCAGGTGCTCAAAGTTGCGGATCCACTTGCGCAGCTGCGGCACGAGGGGCAGGAACAAGCCAGGGTGCATGTCAATGGGCGGGGGGGGCGTGCCTTGCTTCCGGCCCAAGGGTTCGCAACGCCCGATGCGGTTTCAGGCGCTCATCAAGTGTGGGGGCCGCGACCCCGAGTGAAGTCGAGGCGCGGGGGGGGGGGGGGGGGGGGGGGGGGGGGGGGGGGGGGGGGGGGGGGGCAGGGCTGCGCGCGGATGGGCCACCCTCGAGGGAAGGAACTGCCGCTGCGCGCGACGCGCGCCCCCCGCCCGATCGAGTCCTGAAAGGAGGCTGTGACCCACCTGGCAAGGCTCGATGCCCGGGAAGTGAGCGCAGGTGGGCTTGATGCGGTTCTGCTGTGGGCGCTGCAGCGCGGCCTTGACAACTATGAGCTTGAACGCCGGATCGTACGACATGCGCTTCCTGGGCTTCCCCTTGGGCGCCTCGCGAGCCTGCGGCATTGATGATGTGTTCCTTGCTCAGTCACCGTCCGGGTCGGGGCTTTATTTTTTTTAGATTCTTCGACGAAATCCGCCGAAAGTATTGCACCGGTTTTGGAACAAGTTTTACTTCTTCGGGAAGTTCGAATCAACGTGATTAATTCGAATCGACCCCGAGATCGCGAGGCGGCACCCCTGGCGGCACCTATCCTCACGGGTCGCGAAACACGCGCCCGCACTCGCAGTCTCGCACACGATAAAATAAGGCGCAACGAACAAAGCACAAATAAAGGCTTCAATTATCTACAAAAGACAAAAGTGGCTTCATTCGATGTCTTGTTGAGGACAAATGAATTGAAGACCGGACACATAAGTATACATAAGTACATATGAACCTTCATAAGGGGACACACAAGAATCATGGCGCTCGCAAACGATGAGAATTCGTCAAGTTGTCTCCGTGAGGATCTGTAACCTATGCGCTAAGGTACAACTGTGAATAACAACTGTCGCAGTGCACGCGCGCGCGCAAACCGAACTACATGCAAAGGGGCCCCGCGAACTTTCCCCATTTGGGCGAATCGGCGGAAATCACCGAGCAAAAATTGAGTGGATGCTGGGAGCATTCGCTGCATTATCTCCACCGTACGGTCCGGCCGCGACACCGCAGGATGGCCCGTCTCCGGTTGGCCCGTCTCGGACCGATTCATCGAACGCCCTCGCGCCCCTCACGCAGCCGCTGCTCGGGGGCGACCAGTTCGAGACGAGCGGCGACGGCTCCGGAGGCTCCCAAGGCTCGTCAATCTACTCGCCGCTGCCGCCGTCGGCCTCAAATTCAAGGCTCTTGCCGGACGGCAGAGGTGGCACCTCACTGTTTTCCGAGCAGGTCGGCGCCTCCGCGAACCGGTCGGTCCTGCGTGTGCTCGAGGCCGAGGGCGAGCCGAGTGGCCGGCGCTTAGAGCAAGGCCGCTTGCCATCGTCGCGGCCGCCGGCCGCGGAGACGACCTGGTCCGCCGCGACGTTCCACGCGCTCCCGATCGCGCTCATGAACGTCGCGCTCGCGCACGTGTACGCCCACCTCATCTGCATCGGCACGACCCTCGAGCCCGCGTACGTGGCGGCGATGCACATCTTCGGGATGGTGGTGGCCCAGTGCGTGCTGCTGCTCACCTCGGGCGTCGCGCGCTTTGCGATCGCCTCGCCCGACGTGACGGTATCGCTGCTCTCTCGCGCCGCCGTCGTCCAAATCTATCTCTCGGGCGACGTACCGGTGGCCAACAGGGAACCAACTGCCCTCGCAGCGCTCGGCGTGTGCTCGGTGCTCCAGGGCGTCTTCTACTACGGCTTAGGCGCTCTGCGTGCGTCCGAGTTCGTGCAGTACCTGCCCTACCCGGTCGTGTGCGGCCTCCTCGGCTCGACCGGGCTCAACATCATGCAGTCAGCGCTGCTCGTCACCGTGCGCCACGGCGAGAGCACCTCCCTTACCGGCATCTTCGAGATGTTTCAGCGCCACACCGAGCAGATCGTCGCGGCCGCGGCCTTCGCGGGCGCGCACATGGCGATCGCGCAGCAGACGAACGCGGGCGCCGCCTTTCTGCTCTGCGTGCCCTCTGCACTACTTCTCTTCTATGGCGCGGCGGGTTTCAACGGCCTGGACGGTAACGACCTCATCGAGCTCGGCTGGCTTCTAACCCCTTCGGCGTCCCGTCCTCTCTCGGAGCTGTGGCTCGCACGCGAGCTGGGTCGGGTGAGCTGGGGCTACACGCTGCCCGACTTCGTCTCCGCGCTCTCGTACTCGCTCGTGTGCGTCATCGCCCTCGTGCTCAAGACGCTCGCGATCGAAGCTTCTTCGGGTACGTCCGTCGAGATCGACCGAGAGCTAAAAGCCCCTGAAGATCACTGACGAGACCACTGATGACCACTGATTGCCTCCCCCATCAGGTACGTCCGTTGAGATTGACCGCGAGCTGCGCGCCGCCGGCCTCGCCAACATCGCGTGCGGCGCGGTGGGCGGCGCGCTCGCCAACCAATCGGCCTCGTCCGTCGGCGCCCTCCGGCGGCTCGGCGTCACTAACCGGCGCGTCGCCGTCGTCGCGCTGCTCTTCGTCATCGTCGCCCTCATCTGGCCGCATAACCTGGCCAACTTTGTACCCACCTTCGTCCTCGGCGGCCTCTTGCTGGCGCTCGGTGCGGATGGCCTCTGATGACCTATGATTGCCTACCTCATCAGGGCCGGCCTCTTGCTGGCGCTCGGTGCGGCGACGATGGCCTGATGACCTATGTTTGCCTCCCTCATCAGGGGCGGGGATGATGCTCGACTGGGCATGGCTCGCACGCCGCCGGATGGACGCGTCGGGCTTTGGTGCCGTGTGCGCGGTCATGCTCACGTGCGCCCTCGCTGGCCCCACCCACGCCATCTTCCTCTCCCTCCTCCTCGCCGTCGGCTCTTCACACCTGCGAGCCTCCAAGCTCCGTGCCCTCAAATACCACGCGTCCGCGCGCTCCGTCCACCCTCCCGTCTCGCGCTCGCTCGAGGCTCAGCTGGCGCTCGGCCGCTTGGGAGGCGCCATTCACATCATCGGACTCGAGGGATTCGTCTACGAGGGTACGATGGCCAAGCTCATTCGTTACATTTTGCAGGCGCTCCAGCTCGCACGCGGCGAGATCCGCTTTCTGCTCCTCGACCTCGCAGCGGTGCAGGGCATCGACCCATCCGCGTGTGCTCTCCTAGGGCGTGCCTCTCGCGTGCTCCATGACCGCAGAGTCACCCTCGTGCTCGTCGAGACGCTGCCCTCGCTACTGCCCATGCTCACGAGTCATGGCGTGCTGCCCGACCCCGCGGACGCAGCGGGCTCGGCCGCCGCCACCAGCGTGGGCGCCGCTTATGCCTCCAAGCCCAACCTCGCGCCCGACACGGCGCCACCGGGTTCAAAGGGACCCTTCCCGCGCACCGCCTCGTACGTGGCACCGACCGGCCCCGACGCCGCCGTGCCCGCCATCCCGGCCCTCGGCAGCCGCCTCAGCTCCTTCAACGGCCTCTCCGCGGTGCTCCGCCGCAGCAGCGTGCGGGGTCTGCTCCTCTGCCCGCTCCGCCCGTCTTCCCTCCTCTCGGGCACAGGACTCCCCACAGGACTGCCCACTGCCGCCGCCCGCTCCGGCTCCAGCTCCAAGTCGATGCGCTCGAGGCGGCGCGGCTGCGGACTCCTCTTCGACACGCTCGAGAATGCGCTCACGTGGGCTGAAGACGCCCTCCTGCGCGTCGAGATTGGCAACTCGCCCCTCTCGCCCGACTCGGCGCGTCCGGCTACCCCCGGCACTGCCTCCAATGACGGCTCGGACGGCGTCCAGCCGACCGGTCGTCAATCCATCTTTAGGCCGTACGCGCTCGACGTGCAGCACGGCAGCCTCGGCCCGCCGTACGCTCCGAGTGGCATCTGGAATGCCCAGTGCTCGTGGGAGGCCTTGCTTCCCTTTGGATCGCTCTCGATGCTGCCGCCGGGCAGCGTGCTCACCGAGCAAGGCGTGACCAACAAGGAGATCTTCTTCACCCCACCAACCGTCGATGTGCCCGTTGAGTTGAGCGTCGACGTCGGCCATGCCGCCGGGGAGCTGCGCCTCCTCACCACCTGCCACGGCGCTGCCTATGGGCTCGAAGGCGCGCTGCTCGGCGTGCCCGCGCTCGCTACGGCGCGCGTGCTCGGCGCCACCGAGCCATCCTCAACGGCCGCCGCTGACCTTCTCGAGAGGCGCGGCGCCGGCGCCGGCGAGCTCCAGGTACTCGTCATTGGCGGCGTTGGCCTCTCCAAGCTACGCACGGCCCAGCCGGCGCTGCTGCAGCATCTGCTCGGCGCGGCGTTCACTCAGCAGCAAGATCTCACCGCGATGCTCGCGCGCCGAGCGACACTATGGCGCTCAGGTGGCTGGGCTGGCGCGCACACAGAGCCACGTGTCGCGCCGCATCCGCGAGAGTGATCGCTCGGCTCAACGCCACCATGGCACACCGTTAAGCGTTATGCATGCTGCTTGCGCTGGAAATATGTTTAGCATCCCCGATCCGAACATCTTTTACTCGAGTACAGCGCGTGTAACAGCGCGTACAAATAAGAATATTTGCCTCATGAACAGTATATACACCATATTGCAAGCGCCGTCGTGGCGTCGAGAAATCCAGAATCGACTTCGTGCTGGAGGTGATGGGCCAATGACTTTGTGGCATCATCCCGCAGAACGTTTTGAATGTGGGGGTTTTGGGTAGCCCCTGAGACTCTTCACACGAGAAATGATGAGTGAGTGAGTGAGAATTCCACTCACTCTTCACAGAACTACTAGTATTCACCCATGCTACGCCCAATCCTCGCCGCTTCGACCGCTTCCGCGCTGGCATATTACCTCTATTTAAAACTCTCAACCACGCAGCCGGCAGTGCTCACCAGTGCTGTATCTGAGCCAACATTACCAGCAGCTGCTTCCTCCTCATCAGCTGCTCCAGTTTCACTTCCCGCTGACCCGCCGATGCCGACGCAGGCTCAGACTCCAGCAGCTCCACCGCGCAGCGAGCTGCACGTGCTCCACAGCGGCGGCTTCGCAGCCGAGGTTGCCGATATGCTAGTGACCCAGGCGAACGCCTCCTCCGCTGCGCCAGCAAAGATCCATGTCAGCGGGATGGCTGACTTCAAGTTGTGGCTCACGCGGACGGCGCTCACGGGCGGCGACCCACCCACAGCGCCGTTACGAGTCGTCTTCGTTGTCTCCACCATCGAGAATGAGCAGCCGCCCGAGGACGCGGGCGCGTGCACCCGCTTCTTCCAGCGGCGAACACACCCGAAGGACATGCTCTCGGCTCGCCTACGGTACGCGGTGCTCGGGCTCGGCGACAGCAACCTGCTGCTCGACAGGCAGACGACGACCGCCAAGGACTGCAACCAGGTGGCGCGCAAGCTCGACCAACGGCTCGCCGAGCTCGGCGCCGAGCGCCTCCACGCACTTGGCGAGGCCGACGACCGCACGGGTAACACAGAGCTTGGACCCTGGCTTCAGTCGTTCGTGACGACTGGACTCGTAGGTTAGTTCGGAAAGGTTAGTTCGGCTCTTCGTCAGTTTCGGCGTTGCAGATCTGCTCGGCGTCTTCCAGCAGCACACTGCCAATGCGGTGCCGGGGCGGACGACGACGGCGCCTGGCCCGTGCCGGGACCAGGGCAGCGAGGCCAGATTCAAGATAGATACAAGATTGCCTCTGACTGTTGGCACTTGGGGCGTCGCTACCACGCCGTGCCGCGCTTCCTACTCGCGGTTCACGGATTAATACAGTATCGTCGTCGATTCTTATCGCTTATGGGCCCGCGGGGGCCCGCCCCGCGCGTACGAGCTACGCTACCGTTTACCGTTAGTTTACCGGATCGGGTGTTTAATCGGGTGGGGGGTGCGTCTAAGATCGTGAGCGTTTCTGAGGTCAGGTCTAGCACCCACCACTGCACGAAAGAAATGGTGCCACTTATCTTCGATTCCAGTAGTGCGTGATTGAACGTGTGCTTGAATGACTTATATGACCGCTACAACACGTTTTGCTCATACATTGTACGCCACCCTCATCGCCGGACCCTATGGCGCACACTGAACCGTTTTAAGCATCAGCATTCGCAGAGCCAAGGGCTACAGTTTGCGCCGTTCGCCTGGGCGGCAGCCTTCACCACGGTGGTTGCGAGAGCGGCGTCGGCACTGCCCAGCGACCAGTGCCTTAAGCACCAACAGCAGCCTCTTCAACCGTGCCGAAAGAGCCCAGGCCGCGCTGCACCTTGGGCGTGATGTACGGCGTTGGACTGGCACGGCTTCAAGCTCGGCTTCACCAGAAAGACGGAGGTGCCACGCTTGTCGTTGGTCTTGAGGAAGACGATTGACTCCTTCAGGATAACCTCGTAGTACTCCTTCGTCTCCGAGTACGAGCCGGGCGGTCGCGAGCTTAACAAGTCGCTCCGCTCACGCAACCGCGTCGATGATGCTCAGGTGCGCCATGGACCAGGCGCCGGCGCGAGCGCCTTCGAAACACGATTTCCCTTCAAATTCCCTATTTCCGAAGGCCTTCGTTTCACGATTTTTGTTTTTAAAGGAACACTCCCCTACCCGAAACCAACTCCCATGGAAAACACACGAAAAAACAAAAAAAACTCCAAAACTCCAAAAACTCTCGACCTCGGCGTCTCGTTGCAGGGAAACACCTTCCCAAAAAATCAAAAAAAGAATTTCTGCGATTCGGGCCGGCCCGAATCGCTGCAGGAACGACGTCCCGTTCGTTTCGGAAATCGGATTCTTCCTTTAAGCCCCCCTAAACCCCCCGCGCCTCCGAGGGCCCCGTACTAACTCCAGGGAGTCTCGAAACACCCTCTGGACACCTCCTGGGCAAAAAAAAGCGTCATTTCCTCAGCGGTCCGACCTGACCTCAGAACCGCTCTCGTTGACACGTGAAAATTGCACATCGCTCATGTAGCTCTTTCCGTTGCCGGAGCGGCTTACGGAGCGGCAGTTCGGGCCACGCGGCGTACGGGCGGCGTGTACAATCGTGCATTCGATTTAGAAATCGATCCAGAGTGCCACCGCCTCCTCTCAGGCGCTTGGGCGCATTGCGCCCCCCTGCGGCTTCCGAAAGTGCCATCCAGCTACGGGGCACTCAACCCAGCGGCCTCGAGCTCGTCGTCCGTGAAGACCTCCTCGCCTGCAGCGCGCTTGGCGGCAATCGCCTGCCTCACTTTGAGATGTTGCAGCTTGGTCGCTGCCTTTTCATCGCCTTTCGCTGCCGCCTTCTCAAGCTTCTCGATCTCCTTTTCCTCCTTGGTGAGCTTCTTCTTGGAGACAAAGAGTGCGTCCACGCCTTCGGCGACCTCCACGTTGCCCAACTTGTCCAGGGCGGCGGTCGCTTTGCCTGCCTTTGGCCGATCTTTGGGGGCATCATCGCCTGGGTTGAAGGTCTTTGGCAGCAGCGCTGGACCCGCGCTCGATGGACCGGTCCAGCCGAGCATCTGCGCGTCGCAAATTGTGGGTGCCGACACCTCGACATCGCCGATGCATGATCCAGCCAGTGCCACTACAATGCGGGCACCGACATCAACAGCCACAGTGCTGGCTAGAATCAGCGGCAGCTCCTCGCCCACATTGACAGTGAGCGTGTACGTCATCTTCTTACCCGTGCCCACTTCTTCGTTCTTCTCGACCAGGCCGCAAACAGCATGGGAGCATCCCGTGGGCGCCTCCGTGAGGGTCGGAGCCCCTGCAACGCCCTGTCGACTAGCCATGTTTTTCCGAAATGCAATTCCGCAAATAGGATTTCTCATTTTCTCTTGACTTCGACTTGACAAGAATCGAAAAAAGGAGGACGCATTCGGTGTGCGTTCGCGCCCTGTCTCGCCTGAAAACCCCAATGCAGCGCACCCGCTAAAAATCGAGGCACAGTAAACAGATTTCATCAATCTAAAACATGGTTGCCTCCCGACAGCCGCACCCCAACAGCCAACATGTGTCGACCCTCGTTTGATCTCTGGTCGTTCACGCTCTGCCCCCGAACCGTCTAGTCTCAGCGCTGCCGGCTTCGCGCCACACCACAGAACATAAGTGCCTCGCAGATGCAGCAGACAGCCGCCAGCCGATACCGTAACGGCATCCGCCGCTCGCCAGTATTCATACCGTCGCCTTCCAGCTTCACACCGCCCTTGCCGTCGGGCTCGCCACCTCATGCCAGTGGACGTAAACCACTGCACCGCCTCTTCATCATCCCCCACCGTCGTCGCCCACCAGTCGCTCAGCTCGGCGCGAGGCCTTCCATCTTAGGCAGTCGCTCAGCTCGGCGCGAGGCCTTCCATCTTAGGCTGTTGCTTCTCGGCGCCGGCGTTGATGTCAATCGAGCCGGGCATGAACATCTCGTCCAGGCCCTTACCGGGTGCGACCATGGGCAGGCAGATGTCGGGCACGCATCGGAAGTCGATGAGCACGGGGCCCTTGGCGTTGACGAACTTGTCGATCACGAACGGCAGATCGTCGGTGGTTTTGGCACAGTAGGACTCGATGCCATACGCCTGCGCGAGCGCGACGTAGTCCGGGTTGACGTTGTCGGTCGCCATCAGGCGCGAGTCGAAGAAGAGCTTCTGCCACACGTGTACCATCTGCTGCCGGTGGTCGTTCATGATGGCGATCTTAATCGGCAGCTGGTGCTCCTTGATGGTACCGAGGTCGTTGAGCGTCATGTTGAACGAGCCGTCGCCGTCGATGAGGACCACAATCTTGTCGGGGCATGCGACCTGCGCGCCGATGGCAGCGGGCAGCCCGAAGCCCATCGTCCCGAGCGAGCCGCTCGTGATGAACTGGCGCGGCACCGTCCAGCGAAAGAATTGGCAGCTCATCATCTGGTGGTTGCCCACGCCTGTGGCGACGACAACGTCCTTCTCACGATGCTTGAGCCCATTGTAGATGGCTTCGATGGCGCTCTGCGTCTTGAGGCGCTTGTCGGACGGCGGCGAGTACTGGAACGGGAACTCGGCTTTGAGTTCGTGGGCGCGCTTGAGCCACGCCTCGCGAGGGTGCTTGGGAGGGTACTGCGCGACGATCGGCAGCAGGGCCGCGAGGGACATCTTGCAGTCACCCGACACGGCGACGGTCGGGTTGATGACACGACCGAACTGCGACGGCTCGATGTCGAAGTGGATCAGCCCGCCGCGCCCCTCAGTGTGCGCCTTTTTCGCCTCGGGCGCGTACTTGCTCAGGACGCCCGTGGTTCGGTCGTCGAAGCGGGAGCCGATAGCGACGATCAAGTCGGACTCCTGGATGGCAAAGTTGGCGTACGCGGCGCCGTGCATGCCGAGCATATGGAGCGAGTTCGGGTGGTGCTCGTCAAACGTGCCCATTGCATGCACCGTCGTCGTCACCGGCACGTTGCACGCCTCTGCGAGCGCTCGAAGCTCGAGATGGGCACCATTCGCGCCCTGCCCGACGTAAAAGATCGGCTTCTTCGCGATCGCGAGTAGCTCGGCGACCCGGTGGAGAGCGGCGTGGTCGATGGGCGCGGGTGGCGGCTGCAGCGGCAGCGGCAGGCCCGCGCCGCGCAGCACCGCTGTCATCACGTCCTTGGGCAAGTCGAGGTGTACCGGTCCGGGCTTGCCCGAGGTGGCCACGCGAAAGGCCTCATGCACGACCGACCGTACCTCCTCAACGGAGCGGACCTGATAGGACCACTTGGTACACGGGCGCGTCAGGTCGACGGCCAGGCACTCCTGGAACGCATCCGTGCCCACCGCTGCCGTCGGCACCTGCCCGCTCAGCGCGATGAGCGGCGTTGAGTCGCCACGCGCATCCTGCAGCGGCGTGATGATGTTGGTGAGGCCGGGACCCGAGGTGGTGAGCACGACGCCGGGCCGGCCGGACGCGCGCGCGTAGCCCTCGGCCGCGTGGCCGCAGCACTGCTCCGACCGGTTCATCACGAACCGGATCGGCGACTTGTTCTGGCGACTGAACTGGTCGAGGATGGGCAAATTGGCACCGCCCGAGTAGCCAAAAACGGTGTCGACGCCGCACTCGACGAGCGCTTCGTGGATGAGCTTGCCGCCCGACATGCCCGAATAGCGCAAGTCCTCCTCGAAGCCGTCGTCATAGTCGGCACTGTGAGGGCAAGGCGCAACGCACGGACTGTCGGCGGAGGCTATGGCTCCGCGTGGAGCAGCCCGGGCACACGTGGGCGAGCGCGCGTTCGCGGCGGCGCGGCGAGAGCAACGCACGTGGCCGTCGACTTGCAGCGGCGCAGCGATGGTGCCAATCGTCGTGAGGACGAGCTCGCGCCTCGCCGCAGCAACGAGAGCGTCATTGCGAAAGCGAAGGCCCTGACGACCGCCGCGTGGAAGACGCAATCACCGCCAGATTTGTCAACATCGGCCCTTAAAGGAGGTCGCCGTTTCAATCGTCCCGATCCTGGATCTTTCGCCCGCTGCAAATGTTTAGAGTGCTACCGCCGGCTTCCCCACCCCCTTACTTTAGACACTTTAGTTCTCTAGACTCAGTCATGAGTAGTTCACCTTAATACCACATGTGTTACACATGTGACGATGGTCGGGTCCACATGCCGTCGGCCCGGGGCCGGGCGGAACTCCGAGCCGGGGCCGCAGTCGTTGCAATCGGCGTCGGAAGCCCAGTTGCACGTCTCGGC
>Ga0210240_100903_pt1 | contig 25058 bp, 12 predicted proteins | sample ChrtobMetP5a_4mM_FD_155463 | JGI IMG/M metagenome (GOLD analysis project Ga0210240, IMG submission 155463) | Chrysochromulina tobin associated microbial communities from unialgal haptophyte culture, Seattle, Washington, United States - P5a_4mM | ecosystem: Host-associated > Algae > Haptophytes >...
CGCTCTTCCAGCGAAGGATGGCCATGATGCGCTCGGGGGGGCAGCCCGCGGCGTACAGCGCACAGGCAAGGTAGATGCGGAAGGAGTGCACGGAGAAGCACGCGCACTCCGCCTCGGTGAGTCCAGCTCCCTCGCGCAGGGCCTTGACGAAGAGGCGGTCCAGTAGGTCGTGATGCCACTCGACGCCCAGCGTCGGCCCAAAGAGCGGCGTGAGGGGGGCGGTTGCGGCAGTAAGGCCGGCCCGCAGCGCGGCCGCGGTGAGGGCCGCGAGCGAGCGACACGCGTTGCGTGCGGCAACGGATGAGAATGGGAGCCACGACGGCTTGGAGCCGAAGAACTCGCCAAACGCATCGTTCTTGAGAGAACCGAACACAAGCCAGCAGCCGTCGCCCTCAGTGATGGAGAGGATCTCGGCAAGAGCGGGGAGAGCAGTGATGTTCCCCCCCACACGCCACTTCAAGCTCGCAAAGGTGAGGCGGCCCTTCTTGAAAGCGGTCGTCTTATGCGCCTTCGAGACGTCCCCCTTGCGCATTCCGGTCTCGGCGAGCGTCTCCACCGTCGCCCGGAAGGCGATCAGCGAGTACGAGGTCCAGTCCCATGGGGCGCGCAGCATGGCCAGGATAAGGACGTTGGTGAGCGGATTCTTTCGCGAGGGTGCGAGGGAATCGGTGCCGTGGAGCTCGACATACTGGCGCAGCATTCCTGTAACAACCTGAACGGCGATGGTGAACGGCGCCATCTTGTATCCACGCTTCTTGTGCTCGCGAGCCACCGCGTAGAGCTTGTTGAGGGCGTTTCGCGGGTTAGCCGCCGGATCCTTCTTGGATCTGGGCTGCATCCGTGCGTACATGTGGAGCAGCGCCAGCGCCGGAAGGATGAGCTCGCGACGATGACCCACCGGATCGAGACCTGTATTGGCCGCGACGTCCGTGCGCCACATCGGCGTCCCGAGTGCCGCGCACGCCTTGCGCCATGCCTCGAGGTGATACTTGTCCTTCTCGTTCGTGGAGTCCGCAAAGGCGGACTCGAGGTGCTCGCGCATGACGTCAAGTAGACCCGCAAGCTCCTCTTCGCGACCTGGGAGAAGAGCCATAGGTGAGCCGTCCTGAAGAAGAGCCGCCTCCCAGGTCGTCGGTGCACGAGCCGCTGGGGTGGTGGCTGTGACGGGCGCCGGCCAGCGGTGCTGCCATGCCCCAGGCAGGCTCCCACCCCCCGGTCGAAGAGCAGGGGCCAGCGACAGTTGCCGAGTCAGTCGCCCGGGAGGGCGCGTGAGCGGTGGTGGTGCACCCGCGGTCGTCCGCAGCGGCGCGGACACAACGCGCAGCGCCGTCTGAGCAGGCGCGGGAGGCGTCAGAGGGGGCGGCCCGAGGGAGGGCTGCGGGTTCGGCGGCCTGCCCGTCAAGAATGGCGGCGGCTTCGTGCGCGCGCCGTCACCCGCGACCGTCGATGAGAACGTGGCACCGACGCAGAGCTCGGTGTCGGTGAGCACTCGCGAGGATGCCACCGCGGCGCCAGTGAGGAGTGCGGCCATGACGCCCCGTGCCACCCGTGCGACCCGCGCGGGCGCATGAGCAATGCGCGGGCGCGTGCGGGCGCCGACGGGAGCGAGAGGGGGCGGCGATGCCTTGCGGGCAGTCCGTGGAGGCGAGGGCGGCGGCACCACCTGGGCAGCCGGGTGTGCGATGGCCGCGGCAGGCGGCGGACGCGCCGATTTGTGAAGCGCAAGCATCTCGAGCTCGCGCTGCTCAGTTGAGAGGGCGTCGAAGAAGTCAGCGACGCGTTCCATATATGCGAGGAAGGCGGCGGGAACGTCGCGTTGCACCGGCGCGAGGCGGAGGTGGCGCATAACTTCACGCAGCTCGTCATCACGCCCGCGGCTGCCCATGTCACAGATCGGATTCCCTACACCGTACTCGTGCGAGCAGTAGCACCGGTTCAGGACAGCCTTGACCTCCGGAAGCTCGAGCATTTCGTCGTGCATGAAGCGCATGAGGCGGCTATCACGAACTGCTGACGCCAGGATTGTCGGGACGACGAGTGAGTCGCCAGGGATGGCGATGCCAACTGCACCAGCAAGATCGGCTGCGAACGTGATGAGGCCGAATGGCCCTTGGCCGGCAAACTCAAGAGCTACAATGGGCCATTGCGCGTAGCGCGTGCCCAGCAGCGGCAGGGTGGCGTAGTAGCCGTAGAGGTTGGTGGTGATGCCCGGGCAGCCCGTGCCCTTGAGCGCCGCGTCCGAGTGGATGCGGTGCATCACTTGGCCGGTCGGTGGGCGGCTGTGGAAGACCGAGCCCAGCATCGAGGAGCCCGTCCGTGACTCGAGAGCCCCAGTCCAGGCGACGAAGGCACGCGATGAGCGGCGCGTAAGCGGAACCCGAAGTCCGTCATCGAGTTTGGCACCCCCCCGGCGCTCGACGAGCCGATCGCCCTGTGCGGCCATCGCGCGGACGGCCAGGGCGCCCTGCTCAAGAAGCGCCTGCTGGTGCAGGAAGGGGTCGGATACGGCGGAGAGCAGTGGGCGCAGCCCGGCCAGCCACACGCGATGGCCGAGGATGTGCGTGCAATTCCCGTCCGCACGCGGCGCCGTGTCGAGACCATCAGAGGTTGGGCGAGCTGCGATGGCCGCCGTGGCTGGATGGTGCCAGATAGAGCCTTGCTCCGGATGAGTTGCCGACAGGTGCTCGAGGCCGTAGATGACGTGGGCGTCGGCCGCCGCTGCTATCGCCGTAAGGGCGAAGTGAGCAAGTGCCGTTTCATCGCGGACAGACCGAGCGAAGGCGCGCGGGATCGGCGTGATCCCACCAGGTTCCGCAGGCGAACGCAGCCGCGGGATATGGTGGGAGGAATAGGTGCGGGAGGGAGGGGCAGCGAACACGATGGCGTACACGCGCGCCTCGATCTCGCCCAGCAGCTGGTGCTGCACCTCTCGGCGCCGTAGGTCGAACTGATCCCCATTGGCAATGTCGTAGTTGACCACCGTAAAGCCGAGCGTCTCTCCGAGGGCAAGGAGGTCGAGCGTGCCATGCTGTGCGCGACCACCAAAAAGGAAGAGGGCTCTGGTACGCCCCATGGGCGCGCGCACAGGAGCCCCTACCGCCTCAGCCGCAGTGCGGATGCGATGCAGAGTGTCGATGCCGTCGTAGAAATTGTACATCAGCTGCTTGGGCAGGACCAGAGTGAAGACAAAGTGGTGCAGGAGCCCACCGAGCTCTCGCATCTCGCGGACAGTGAGCGTGCCGGCCTGTGCGCCGCGAAGAGCCGTGAGTGCTTTGAGCACTTTGGCTGGTGAGAGGTAGGAGAGGAGCGCGGTAGCAAGGTACTGCCCCCCAACCCACTCGCCTTGAACTCCGACGCAGCGTTTGCACGGGTCGCTGCGCCGGAGGTTAGCGGCGGTACACTCGCGCCCCCAGTGCTCCGTCGCGTCGCAGAGGAGGACGGGCCCGATTGTGAAGATCCGCGGGTCATCCGTATAGCCGAAGGCGATGAGGAGGTACCCTTGCACATGCGCGCCCACTTCGAGCTCGGCGGCGACCTGTGCGCGCACGGCGAGCCACCCGGCGAAGGCGGGGCAATCGGCCGCCCACTTGTCATATGTCGCGAGGTGATCACGGTGGAAATCATCCTGAAACTTGTTGCAATACTCGGTGACATAGCCTTGGGCGTACCGCGACGAGGGCACCGTGCCCATGCTCACACAACCCGCCTGGATGAGAGTAAGTGCGACATCGGGCGTATCAGCGAGAAGGCACGCGATGAGACGCGTGATGAGCTCTTGGGTGATCGCGGACGGGTCGAGCAGCATCAACTGCATGTAGATGCGCTGTCGGAAGCTCACAGCGAGTTGATGAAAGAATTTCGCAAAGTCGTCACCAAAGCTGAGCACGTCGAGGCCAAGCATCTCCGCCGGCGGCGTGAGGACGACGATCGCGAGGGTGAGCATAAAGAAGAAGGGCTTGAGCTCCGGCGGTAGGATAGGTGCGCCAAATCCACTCCCCGGGGTCGGCCCAAATGGGCGGTACGGTGGGCGAGCGCTGATCGCCTGTACGCTGAATCGGGCAGGGTCGCGCCTCACGTCGCCTGCGGAAGCGAGCTCGCGCGCACGGAGCGCTCTATCGAGTTGTGAGCCGATGCTCGCGTTGAGGGAGAGAACAGGGGCTGCCGTCCCGAAGGTCGTCATGGCGCCAGCGGGGGGTGCCGTGTCGTTGTTGACCATGCGCCACGATGTCAGGTTGCTCTTCACGACACACCCCACGCACGAGAATCTGCCTGGTGCAGTGAGCAGGTTGAGCCGACCCTGTGCCAAAGAGGCCGCCGAGCGTGCCGCAAACCATCCTGCGTCGATCATTTCGCGCAGCGTCTCATGTACAGAAGCGAAGCCGTCGGCAATCGAGGACATGGGCGGGATCATAACCAGCTGCCCGCCGAGTTGCGTGAAGAACTCGACCCCGTGGGTGGTGCAGGCGTCGCGCAGTGCGGCGTCCGGTGAGCCCTTGAGGAGGTTGGCGGCATAGGTGGGGTCGAGGCTGAAATTGGGCGCGCGAGAGAGGTCCGCGAGCGCAATGCGCTCGCCGTCGTGGCAGAGCACATGGCCGGCGGCGATGAGCGCCGCTGCCCACGGGTAGCACGAATTCTCATCAAGGTTGCACGCGAACAGCTTCGGCTTTGGGCAGCCCTGGGCACGTCCCGTCTTGGCTGCATGCAGCAGCCACCGCCATGTAGCTTGTTGGCATTCAAGAGCGGCTGCATAGGCACCTGGTAGCAGGACGGTGTCCCAGTCGAGTGCATCTGACGGGACGCAGCCTGAGGGCGGCGGGGGCGGCAGGGGCGGCAGCGGTGACGATGCAACCGATGGCACGTATGGGAACGGGACACGATGCAGGCGGGTGTCGCTCGCCGAGTAGCACTGGCTACGCAGCGTCGCGTTGATGGCATTGAGCTGCAGTGGCTTACACACCGCCAGCCATCCGGCGCACTCAGCGCGGTCGACGGGGGAGCGTGTGGTGTCGGCAATGCGCCGTTCGTATTCATGGCGCAGCGCGCGCATGCTCGCCTGAGCTTTCTCCACGACCGTGTCCCATGGGACTGGGTGAGCACGCGCCTCGACGAGCACTTGCTGGGGCTCGAGTGCCAGCTCGGGCTGAGCCCCCACACGTACGCCGTCAGGAAGAGCAGCCGTGGGCTGGCGGAAGGCACACGCTCGCGCAAGCGCAAGAGCGGCCACACGAGCGACCGTCGCGTCGCCGTGGAGAGCGGCGAGCGTCGCCCACGCGATATTGTTCGAGGATTGAGCCTGTGTCAAGGGAGTGCGGGTCCATTCATCCGTGACGTCGCGTGCGGTCATCTCCCAGTCCATCGGCGGCGGGTCGGTGATGAGGGCGCCCGAAACAACCAAGCCCAGCGTCTCGATCTCGAAATAGTAGAAGGCGTGCACGTCCGTCCGGCCGGGGAAGAGCGCCGCCGCCCATCTCGCCGCGTCCGCGTAGTCAGTCTCACGCGAGATAAAGGATCGGCGCTTGCCAAAATAAGCCTCGCCACACTCGTCGAGCGGTAGACCAATCCGAGGTGCCGTGCCGTCAAAGATGAGGGGCACGAACACATGCGCCGATGCAGCCTTGGCCGAGGCAGTGAGCTGGACCGTTGGGACTTGGGTCGGGTCGAGCCCGGGCGGCTTGTCCGCCCACGACGCAGTTTTCGTCGTGGAGCCCTGCAGTGCGATCGAAGACGGCTGTGCGCCCACCCCGAGCCTGCTGCCTTCATCCTTGACGGTCACCATCGAGGGATCCCGCACGTGGTTTAGACAAGAGATAACCGCAGTGTTCTCAAGTGTATCCACGCGCAAGATCCGACTCTCAGATGACTTGGTCGCGGAATCAGGAGCTGGCCCGGGCCACGGTGCCGCGAGGGCCGAGAGCCGAACGGCGACCGAAGGCAGCGCCGCTGCGGGGGGCGGCGACGGGCGAGCATACACCTGTGGCATCGGTGGCGGCTCGGCGGGCATCGCGCCTATAGGCAGGGGCAGCACTGGTGGCGCGTCGCAACGGGCGAGCGTCGAGATTGGAGTAGCTACTCCATCTATGTGCAGCCAACTGGTGGCACCGCCCGAAAGCAGAGGCTCCGTGAGATTCACAACACGAGCGTTGGCGATCAGGATGGGGGTAGTCGCGGCAAGCTGTGCAGCCCCGAGCAGGATCAGTGCCTGGAGGTGCTTCTTGCGGAATGCGGCGCCGAGGGAGAAATTGTGCGCTCCTTTAGTCGCCGTCACGTGCTGAGGGTGCTTGGGCTCGAGGCAGAACGCATGAGGTACCACCGAGACCGAGCAGAAGCAGGGGGCACAGGCTCCAGCCGGCACACCCTCCGTCTCACGGAATTCCTTAAGTGGGATAGCCTGCTTCTGGTTGTCCTTCATGCGAAAGACGAGTAGTCCCTCGGCTCCCTTCTTCTTATCCACGTAGCAGCCGCCGGAGCGAGAGCCCACCGCCGACTTCTTGATCGCCTTCTCCTCCGTCGTGAGCGGGGTCTCTTCTTCCGTCGTAGGCGGTGCGATCGTGCCCGACTCGGCGAGGAAGGCGCCAGTCGCGCCCTCGTGCCCCCGCGCCACAGCAGTCGAGCGCGGAGATGCACTGGACTCGGCCAGGTCGACCGGGACCAAGTAGGTTTTCGGGAGAAGATGGCCCAGCCCCAGCCTCATCAGATGGGTCGCGGTGCCAGCCGCCTCAGCCACACCAGCGCGGTCGGACTCAAACGTCTCCTCGGCCTTCGAGAGAGGCACGACGAGATTGCCCCCGAACTGCATGCTTGGGTCGCCGGACTTGAGATCGCGCATCCGGATGACCGAGTGCTCGGCAAGCACCCCGGTGATGTAAGCCTGCATCACCTGGTTCCTGACCTTGATGTTGACAAGGCCCGCCTCGTTGTGGTAGGCGATGGCCGCTTGCAGTACTCTCTCGAACGAGTCCTGCCCCGAGAAGTTGAGTAGGGCGAAGAAGCCCGTATTGTCACGCGCGACCCGCGTCAGGAGCAGCTGGTTGCGGGTGACCGACCCATATACCTGGTCAGCCGGTACGTGAACCTGCTCGTGAACGGCGTCCGGGTTGTGGTAGAACGCCAACGCGGCATAGTAGAGGTCATTCTCGAGGTCAAAGGACACGCTCCCTGTGCAAAAGACCTCCCACAGCTTCTTGAGCGGTGGGTACTTGCGCAAGGGATCCGCGATGGCCACGACGTGCGCCGGCATGCACAGCTCGAACGCGAGCTGACCCATGAAGGTTGGGCCGTGCATGCGGAGCGTGTTGGCGATCATCTTGACCAGCGGGATCACCGGCACAGCGTCCTTTTGGCCACACAACGCGTGCATGAAGATGGCCTCGCCGGAGCGGATGATTGCGCCGATGATCGCATGCGCGTGCTCGTGGGAGTCGAACATGCCCTGGAGTGCCTTGTTGAGCGCAGTGAAGGCCGGATCGCCCAGTCTCTTGTACACCTCGGCCTGGTGGGCCGTGGAATACCCGATAAGCCTGGCCTCTCCTGACGGAACGCCCTCCTTGGCCCGCTGACGGTCTTGCTCCTTGTCCTCGAGGATATCAAGCACCTTGGCGGTCCGCTCGGCAGGTGACAGCTGCTGCATATCTGCACCCGCGAAGCGCGGGGTGAGAAATGAGAGCTTCGCCGCCAGGATGGCAAGGTCGCCTACCACGGGCTCGGAGGCCCGGATACCAGTGCGAGCACATAGAGTCCGAATCTCCGTCCACGCCGCCGATGGCGCCACCGCGCAGAAGCGACCTCCTGCGCTGTCCTGGCCCAAGATAGGGATGAGGGCCTCATAGTGGTCCACCGCAAGAAGGATGTTCTCCACTGTGAGTGCGTCGTGCTGGCTTGAGGCAAGGCCCGCGGCCAGCCGGCGCCGAGCATCCACGAGTCCGGCGTGCAGAACTTCGAGCTGCTCGGGCGGCTGGGCGCCTTTGAAGGCGCGCCTGAACTCCTCCACTTGGGCTCTGGCATCGATCCAGGTTGGAAGGTCGAACGTCCCACGTACCCCTAAGGGCACGATCGCCTGGAGTGCAGACTGTAGCACCATTGTCACCACCACCTGGTAGCCACCTTGTGCCGAGCGGTCTACCCCAGAGAGGCGCGGGCCGACCGTGAGCTCGAAGGCGCCGAGCGCTTCCGGGGCAATGTCACCATATGCCATGATGCTCATTGCGGTGACCGCCGCCGGCGGCGGCGGGCCTGTTGGCGGGCGCGGTCCTCCGCTGGGGGGGCCTTGTGCTGGCTGGGTTGCCGGTGCAGGTGCTACGGGCGGGTAGATTGTGGCAACGTCAATCGCGTCGGCCGCATCCAGACGGAAGATGGGGCTCGCTTGCATGTTCGCCAATTTGCGCAGGAAGACACGTAGCTGCCCCGTCCGAAGCGGCGAGCTCAGCATATTGGACTCGCGGGCGCGCGTGAGGAGTAGGTCCGTAATCTCTCCCAGTTTGGTGGAGCCGATGATTGAGCTCTCAATAATCAGTCTTGCAAACTCGGGCGAGTACGTTACCACGCGTCCGAGCAGCCATATGATCGCAGCCCAGCGTATGCCTCGAGCCCCGCGCCCGCCGCCCTTGGCCTCCAGGCTGGTGGTGAGCTCCGGGGTCAAGGTGTGGAGTGCCGAACTCTCTCCACTCGTGATGACGTAGATCTGTCCATCTGTGCCTAAGAGGCCGGATGGGTTGGTAAGTGCATTGACTGGGAAGCGCGCGAATGCGAGCGGCATGGCGACGAGCCGGTTCAGAGTTGAAAACCCTGGCCCGCGAAAGGCAGGAGCCGAGCTCGCCGCGCGCGCCGTCAACCGAGGTTGAACGTCGACGATCGAACGCGTCGCCGCAAGGGGACGCGCACCGGAGACGCATCGGAGATTCTGCATGCATGCAGTTCCCCCTCTGCATCGTACAGTGCGCGCACCCATGCGCTGAGCCGGCCCCGAGCCTAACACAAAGGACATATGTCCCCCTTTCGTAACGTCCAACACGAGACATAGTAGAACAGGCTCTGCCTGTCCACCCTAATTTTCTAAGTTTGCATTTTTCGCGATCGCGCCCCTCTCTCTATCGAAGCGGCTTCCTTCGTGCGCGCTCGCGCGCGTCGATGGCGCCGCCCGAGAAAAAAGAGAAGCTGACGCACCAACAGACGTTCGTCGCACCTAAGGTTGATACTCCGCAGCAACCAGCACAAAACACATCTGCTCTCCTCGCTCAAGTCGCCGCAAACAAAAAGGCAGCAAAGAGCGATGCAAAACCGGCGGCGACCCCTGCTCCGCCGCCGCCGCCGCCGCCGCCGGCCCCTGCTCCGGTCGCCGCCGCCAAAGCTGGAAAGGCGGACAAAAAGGTAGAACCAGCCCCTACGCCGCCGCCGCCGCCGCCGTCCGCGGATGCCAAGCCCAAGGCAAAAGGTAGCAAGGCACCCGCTAAGGTGGAGCCCCCTGCTCCGCCGCCGCCTGCGCCGGTCGCTGACGCCAAACCTGAGTCTAAGCCCAAGGGCGGCAAGGAAAAATCCCCTGCTAAGGCGGAGCCCCCTGCTAAGGCGGAGCCCCCTGCTAAGGCGGAGCCCTCTGCTCCGCCGCCGTCTGCGCCAGCCGCCGCCGCCAAACCGAAGCTTGACGCCAAGAAGGCTGACAAACCTGCGCCTGGGACGCCGCCGGCAGCGACGCCGACGGGCAAAGGGAAGAAGAAGTCAAAGTAGACTCATAATCCATAGGCGCAGCAATGCATCGTCAACGACTTGCCGACGTCGAGCTGGTGCTTGTCAGTTAGCATGCGAAGGGCATCCTCATAGCACTGCAGCCTTGAGGCTGCCTGCTTGTCCTTATTATTAGACCTGATGCGAGACATGTCGCTACGGCGGCGAGATACGCGAGTATGCAGGTAGGCGCCTGGTATCGCGTGGGCATGAGTGTGCTACTGCTATTGGCGCGCTGTGTGAACGCGCAGCCTGTGTCGCGTGTCCACAGGATACTGTGTGTGTCTCACGTCCGGTCACTGGCCGGTGTGGGCGGTGTGCATTACGTTGTCGCTGCGCCAGCCCGTGCGCTGGTGCTGCGGCTGGGTTCTAGAGGTATGGCAATAGGATGGGTTAGGGTTGAGGGTGGAGTAGAGAGGGGGACCGGCGCTCCCGCGGGGAACCGCGGCGCTGAGCGGAAGCCGAGCCCCGCGGGCCGCAGCCGCCGCGCGCGGGTCGGTGGCAGCCCCGCAAGCCGCATGCACATACCGGGCAGCCGCCCCGGGGTGGACGAATTAATCGAATGGGGACAAACCTGTCTTGAAGAGCGCAAGAGCCAGTAGATGACACGTAATAGGAAATAGCTAGTTATGTCTTGACACGATGTACTAAAAGACGTACTGGTTTCCACTGTTAGTATGCTCCACTGAGCTGTGCACTGGCGCCACTGCGCACACGCACAAAGACAAGGAACACCATCGAGTTCGCTGTCGTCCAGTCACGGAGCAGAGTCAGGGACTGGCTCCCCAAGGATACATCTTACATGTACTTGCCCGGAAAGGCAACTGGACAACCTCGACCATGCGATGATCGGTTACAGACACCCACCACTATTCACACATGAACACGGTTGTGTCACTGTCATTTCCCGAAAAACGAAACGGTGATCGGCCTGTAAGAAGTAACTTGGTCGCGTAGCCCGTACACGGCGTTGGTTGGTGATTGCGGTTCATCAAACTACACAAAGGCAGCCTGTTGAGCGCGACATCCCGGTCCCTGCTAAAGCTAGCCAGGCTTACATCGCGGTGGGTGAGTGGGAACCTCTCTCCTGCGCCATTCACAGCCAATTGGTAAGTATTCATTCACACCATGCCCGCGCAGGAATGGCGTCGATCTGCGAGGCGATTTCTGCCGCTGCTCAGCGTGCCGCGATCCTGCAGCGCGATGGACACCTGGAAAGTGCAGCGAGATTGCTGCACGACGTGCTTGCTGCCTCGACTGATGCCTTCCAAACCTTCACGCTGTTGAACAACCTCGCGGGCGTGCGCCAGCGCCAAGGTAACCTTGTTGAGGCGCTTGGGTTGTACGAGCAGGCGCTGTCACTCAAAGGAGGTGCAACTCTCGCTGCAGAGCTCGTGCTAGGTGCTCAACACAACTATGGTGTGTGCTTGCGCCAAGCTGGCCGAGAGGCCGATGCCCTTCCTGTTTCGCGTGAAGCGCTGGAGGGGCGCCGCAAGCTATTTGGCATGGGGCACGCCACGTCCTTGGCCTCGCTTCGCTCATATCTTCGCGCGTTGAGCGCGCTCGGCCGGCACGCCGAAGCCTTCGACGAGTGTGCACGAGCCATACCTGCTCATCTGCTCGGCGTACATCACGCATCGTGTGATGCCATTCGTCGTCAGCTCGAGCCTTCTACCCACAGCCCATCGGGTGCTGTCGACGTGGCACCACCGAGCCAACGGCCCATGGACTTGGCAGGTGGCGCGCCACCACCACTCGCGCCATTGTGCGGGGGCGCGTCGTCACCGCAGGCGCCAGCACCGACGCACTGCTGCGTCAACGAGCCGCACTGGGAGTCTTCCGCGTGTCGATCGCTCGCGGCACGAGGGTGGGTGGTGCTGCGCCTTCCCGACGATTTGGCAGCAGTGCCATCGGAGCTCATCGAGCTCGCCCCCAAACTCTTCTCTGACGGCGTCGGGGTGGGCGGCGGCGCAGGTAGCGCTCAGGACGGCGCGCGCATGAGCGGAGGATGCGTGTGCACAGCCGAGGGCGTGCCAACAGCGGTCGGCCGTCACATTGAGCTCTGTCATCGCCTCTGTTGTGCAGTCATGGGGTACCTCACCGCTAGCCCATGCCACGTGCTCCCGGCGAGCCTGGACCCTTTTCGTAGCGCCGGCGATCGCGAGAGTGCCCAAGACGGCGCCACTGCGGCGTGCCGCGACATCTTCGCTCGCTCGGAATTGCAAATTTTCCAATACCGCTCTACGTGCTGCGTGGGGCTCGACTCTCGGCGCGACTCTAGTCGCGACTCTAGGCGCGACTCTAGGCGCGACTTTGGCAGTGCGAGCGATGGCGATGGTGGCGGCGGTGGCGACGGTGGCGACGAGGGCGGCGAGGGCGACGAGGGCGGGGGCGACTGTGGCGAGAGTGCTCACCATGGCGCGGATTGTGGCGAGAGTGCCCACCTCGGCGCGGACTGTGGCGAGAGTGCCCACCTCGGCGCGGACTGTGGCGAGAGTGCCCACCACGGCGCGGACTGTGGCGAGAGTGCCCACCACGGCGCGGACTGTGGCGAGAGTGCCCACCACGGCGCGGACTGTGGCGAGAGTGCCCATCACGGCCGCGTTGATTGCGAGAGTAGAAGCGGCGTCAGCCACGGCAGAGCGTGCGCATGCTTCGCGTGCCGCTCGGGCGGCGTACTCGTGGATGCGCACGCCGATCAAGGGCTCCTTACCCTCTCCCTTCCTTCAAGTCTGCCGTTGCTTGAGGCTCTGCCGCCGCATGCTGCTCCTGATGAGGGAGGCAAACAGCATGCAATCACAGAGGCTCTGCCGCCGCATGCTGCTCCTGATGAGGGAGGCAATCAGCATGCAATCACAGAGGCTCTAGCGCCGCATGCTGCTCCCGATGCTGCGGCAGCGTCCATACATGCTGCTCAAGATGCACAGGAGGGGCGCGATATCGGTCGAGATGCACAGGAGGGGCGCGAGATCGGTCGAGATACACAGGAGGGGCGCGAGATCGGTCGAGATACGGATGAGCTCCGTCTGATTCGGGCGATGCTCGGCCCGATGACAACGGATCGAGCCGACGGTTGGATGCCTCTTGAGGCGACTCTACACCCCCACGAGCTTCTTTTGTACGCGGGCAAGGCTCTCGAGCATGCAAGTGCCGGCTCCATACCGGCGCTCCTGCATCGAGTGCGCGCGCCGCCGCGCGGTCGCGAGCGCTTCTCGGCACCCTACTTCTTGCGCCCGTCTGCCGACGTGGCGCTGCCGCCAGTGCCCGGAGGCGGACCGCTCATGATCAGTGCGAATGACTTTCTGCGCTGTGCCGTGGCGGCGCGCGACGTGCGTGTGCCACCCGAGGAGAACGTGAGGAGCCTTCGCGTCGCTCGGCAGGCTGCCTGAGAGCGTCTTACGGGCCTTATGACAAGGCGCTAAAGGCTGTGCGGTTTCTTTTCCACGTCTTCCGGTTGTCGTCTTGTCCTCATGAAGCTACAAGCTTAACCGATGCGCGGGCCCGGTGCGGGCGACGAGGGCCGGACTCTACACTCTTCGAGACCGTTCGACTTCGTGGGTCCGCTCTCGGCTCGCCGTGTTTATTGGATTTGAGTCGTGATTGCCAGAGAGATGCCGTTGCCGACGCCGTGGTCCCGGGCCCTTACCCGGGCCCCTGACCCAGACGCAGACTGAGCCTCGGCACGGGACAAAACAGACGCGGGTACACAACGAGACCGCGCCGATTTTTGTACAGTTCGTATTCTCGAAACACGCGACGAAAGTGTGTTGTTTAGGATCCAAGATGTTAGCTTGGCGTCAATCGAGGCGTCAAAAAGTAGAATTCCAAAGTGGTTTGTTCCTTTCAATCCCTCGGGGTGCTCTCGATCTAGAGTACTATTAAAGCACCCTAACGTTAAGTTTCGACTTTGAGTCGTCCAAAACGCGGTGAACGTAATTCATGACGATTGACGTATATTAGGAATTAGTGTTAGATGGAGTCTGAGTGGAGTAGACTTAGAGTAGACTGGCGTGGAGTGAGTGAATGAATGAGTCGGGGTCGTGTATGGTGCTTAGAACACCGTCACGGTCATTTTAATCATTTGTGATGAGTTGACTGTTGACCAAACTCTGCGACTGGGCTCCTCGGGTAGAGGGGAGCCAGCCGGTAAGAACCTGCCTAAGGGGGACCTCGGAGGCATAGAGGTCGTCGAGTCCCGAGAGGCTGGAGACTGGTGCTTAGACTGAACAGGGTCACGCACACTCTCGTCTTCTCCCCTGAGAACCTTCCTACACCTCGTCAGAGCTCCACGATACCTCGTCGGATCTCCCGCCGGTATCTCTCGGATCTCCCAGGGATCCGCCGGTATCTCGACGGAGCTCACTTACCGGTCTCTAGGGCTGTTCCGTAAGCCGGTTAACTGACCCCCACCGGGGGAATGACCCCCCTACCGCTCGCAAACTCTGTTCCTGAACAGTGAACTGTTGTGAAGTCGTTAACACTAACAACATCCTTCGCATCTCCAAGCTCCCACCCTATCATCTTACCATTCATCGTTCCAAACATGACAGCGCAGCGCAAAGTGCACGGAGCGCCCATACGCTGCTCTCACATCATCACCTCGAGGTGGTACAGCTCCCCTGAATGTGCGCCGGCAGCAATCCTAGGCCAACTCACAGCCACACACAAGATCGGGCTCGGCGCATAGAATGCGCCGCCCCCCTCCTTCATGCGAATTGTCGCGCCATCGCGCACCACACCCTCTGCCTCTTTGCTGAAAGCCATGGCCGCGCCTGGATGCGTTTCGAGCAGGTTGAACGAATCTGCATCCCAGACTTTGATCGTCCTGTCCCATGAACCAGAGGAAACAATTTTGGTCCCGTCTCGGGAAAACGCTACCGAATTGATGTCCCCGCTGTGGGCGTTCGTCTTCTCGCTCAACAGCTCCAGTTTGCCTGCCGGGCAACCCAGCAAGCGTCAGGGTTGGCCAAGGAGGGGCGATTTGAAAGCTCCAGCGCACCCGAATCCCAGGCTTTGATCGTCCCGTCGTACGATCCGGACACAATCTTGGTCCCGTCCGGGGAAAACGCCACCGACATGACCCAGTGGCTGTGGGCGTTCGTCTTTTCGCTCAGCATCTCCAGCTTGCCTGACAGACAAGCCAACAAGCGTTAGTTTTGGCCGAGGAGGGGCGATTTTGAGCTCGCGGCGCACCCGAATCCCAGACTTTGATCGTCTTGTCGGTGATGCCGCAACTTACGATCTTCAAGCCATCTGGGGAAAACTGGACGCAGGAAATGGAGCCAAACCGGCCAGAAGCATGCGCTTTCGTCTTCTCGCTCAACAGCCCCAGCGCGCCTGCCAGACAAGCCAGAAAGCGTCAGTTTTGGCCAAGAAGGGGCAATGTTGAGGGCTACGGCGCACCAGAATCCCAGGCTTTGATCGTCCCGTCGCGTGATCCGGACACAATCGTGGTCCCGTCCGGGGAAAACGCCACCGACATGACCCAGTGGCTGTGGGCGTTCGTCTTCTCGCTCAGCATCTCCAGCTTGCCTGACAGACAAGCCAACAAGCGTTAGTTTTGGCCAAGGATGGGCGATTTCGAGCTCGCGGCGCACCCGTATCCCAGACTTTAATTGTCTTGTCGTGCGATCCAGAGACAATCCTGGTCCCATCCGGGGAAAACGCGACCGAGTTGATGTCCCCGCTGTGGGCATTCGTCTTCTCGCTCATCAGCTCCAATTTGCCTGCCAGACAAGCCAGAAGGCGTCAGTTTTGGCCAAGGAGGGGCGACTTGAGGGCCCCGCGGCGCACTTGAATCCCAGACTATGATCGTCCCGCCATTACATGCGGACACGATCTTGGTGCCATCGGGCGAAAACGCGACCGAATTGATGTCCCCGCTGTGGGCATTGGTCTTCTCGCTCAGTAGCTCCAGTTTGCCTGCCAGACAAGCCAGCAGGCGTCAGTTTTGGCCAAGGAGAGGCGATTTTGAGTTTGCGGCGCACCCGAATCCCAGACTTTGATTGTCCCATCAGCCGATCCCGACACAATCTTGGTCCCGTCCGGGGAAAACGCCACCGACATGATCTCCTTGCTGTGCGCGTTCGTCTTCTCGCTCAGCGCCTCCAGCTTGCCTGCCAAACAAGCCAGCAGGCGTCAGTTTTGGCCAAGGAGGGGCAGTTTTGAGGGCTTTGGCGCACCCGAATCCCAGACTTTGATCGTCTTGTCGTAAGATCCTGACACGATCTTGGTCCCGTCCGGAGAAAACGCCACCGACGTGATCCAGTTGCTGTGGGCGTCCACCTTCTCGCTCAGCAGCTCCAGTTTGCCTGCCAGACAAGCCAGCAGGCATCAGTTGTGGCCAAGGAGGCGCAATTTGAGAGCTCGTGGCGCACCCGAATCCCAGGCTTTGATCGACTTATCTCCCGATCCCGACACAATCTTGGTCCCGTCCGGGGAAAACGCCACCGACCAGATGGTGCCGCTGTGGGCGTTTGTCTTCTCGCTCAGCAGCTCCAGTTTGCCTGCCAGACAAGCCAACTGGCGTCAGTTTTGGCCAAGGATGGGCGATTTTGAGCTCGCGGCGCACCCGAATCCCAGACTTTGATCGTCCCGTCGCGCGATCCCGACACAATTTTGGTCCCGTCCGGGGAAAATGCCACCGACGTGATGACGCTCCTGTGGGCATTCGTCTTCTCGCTCATCAGCTCCAATTTGCCTGCCAGACAAGCCAGCAGGCGTCAGTTTTAGCCAAGGAGAGGCGATTTCGAGCTCCGGCGCACCCGATTCCCATACTTTGATCGTCCCGTCCTCAAAGCCAGCAACGATGAGCGACTTGGACTGGTCAGTGCCACCATCCTCGTCACAGCCCTGGCCACCGTCCCAGATGGCGACACACGAAACCCCACTTATTGAAACCCCACTTGTGCCCTTGAGCTCCTCGAGCAGCTCCTGGCTCTCGGCGTCGTACACAAAGATGGAGTTGCCTGAGCCGCTCACGATGCGTGTGGAGCCGACTGCCACAGAGCCGACGGCCAGTTCGTGCGACAGTGTGCCGATGCACGCATCCTTCTCTTGAGATTTGTTACGCCACTTGAGTGCACGCGTCAGCTGAATTTGCGAAGCTGCTGCACGAAACACCGCACTTGCATCTGGCTGCTGCAGGGCGAGCTGCATCACTGCTGCGCCCTTGTCACGCTGCAGCACGTCCATGTACTTGCCAACAAATTGGCGCATCTCGGCCGCGTCTGTCAGGTCCACACCGTCCACACCTCGCAGCTCGAGGTAGTCCTTAGCCACGCTCGAGAGAAGGCCTCTGTCGATTCGCTCACGAAGTAGTGCGAGATCGGTCGCATACACGTTGGCAGCTTGGGCAGCGAAGGCAGCTTTCGCGCCCTGACCATCGGCGCGACAGAGGTGCAAAATGCCGTGTCGCAGCCAGTAGTACGTCGCCTCATCATCCGGCGCACGGCCTTCGGGTGGTGTCGCGGTGCGGCGCCACGCGATGAACCCCTCGGCGAGCATCGCGTGCCCGTCCTTATGCTGCACCTTGAACTCCGCCGATGGCTCTCTGATCGAGCTGCCTTCAGTGATCTCGCCCGTCAGCCAGTCAACGATGGTCTTGTGAAAGACATGAAACTTGCCTTCGCGCACCGGAAAGAGGAGCGCCGTCGTCTCAAGCACACGCTCCTGCTGCCCACCGCCCCACCGAAGGAGCGCCGCCGCCATTGCCACCGTGATCGGCTCGCGTGCTGCCGCAATCAGCTCCACGAGGGGCTTTGCCTCGGTCCACGCGGGGTCGACCTGACCCTTGGGAAAGGCGCGCTTGAAATTGACGGCGTACACCTCGCCCAGACCGGCCGGGAGCGAGTCGAGGTTCTCGAAGTGAATCTCGTGGCCTTCATTGGCCTCACTCTCAAGGTGCTGGCCGAGCATGTAGGCGTACAAGAAGAGCCCTTCCGCCTTGGCCGAGAGTGCCTCGACTGCTGCGTCCAAGGACGACGTGCTCAGGCGTCCAACGATGAAAGCCTCGAGCTCCCCGGCATCAACCTTTGTGTCCTGGCAGAGGGCTGGCAGCTCCTCGCGGACCTTCTCGTAATGTACGTGCGCCTCCTTCTTTGCCTCGAGCATGTCTACATGGTTGAGCTGGATCTCGCACACGTACCTCGTGCCATCTGAAAGCACGACGCCGGCACACGAGTTGAAGTCGGAGTAGCCCATCGGCGTCGGCGACGCGTACTTATTCTTGAGCGTGAACACTTCGATGCCAGCCCCCTGGAGCCCCTCGGCAAGCGCGTGTGCCATGCGCGAGCAGCTGGTGAAGCGCAGGGTGAGCCGCGCGAGGTCCTTGAGCTTATTGGCATGGCCACCGTAGTCGTTCTTCATCTTTTCAGACACCCGTGGCTCAGACTTGATACCCGGTGAGTCGGCGAACTCGACCCACTCTCTTGCCGTCCCCGGGACTGGATGGAGGAGCGTTTCCTTCTTTGGGTCCGCCTCCCATTTGTCCGCGATGAGGAACTCGAGCCTTTTTTGCGCCTCGGGCGCCTGCTTCCCATGGACGATGTGCAAATCGTCCGACACTTGCACGAGGTCGGCATCGCGCTTCTCCGGCACTGCGATGAGCTTCTTGTAGCCCTCCTCCGCGCTCACCTTCTCGCGCACCTTGGCGTAGATGGCCTTGGACATCTCCATGGGCTTCTGCAGGATTGCAAGCTTATCTTTCATGTCAATGCCGTACGTGCGCTTGACATCAGCCTCAATATCGGCGATGGTCGCCTCGCCTTTGATGTACGAACGCGCGATCGTGCGCAGGTACACCTCGACGTCGGCCCTGTTCTTGGCTTCATCGGCGCGCAGCTCTTTGGGTTTGAAGCTGCTGAGCGCCCGACTGATCTGGGGCTCCTCACGCGACGTCACGAAGAGCTTGAGCCACGACGGCAGCCGAGAGAGCTGGCTGGCGATGACTGCAAGCAGTGGCTTCTGCGACTCCTTGGGCAGCTCGTCGAGCGCGTCGAGGATGACGAGCAGCGGCCTCTCGGGCACCTGCACCTTCGAGACGAGCAGCGGCGTCTCGAAGAGCGCCTTGAAGAGCTCCGCGGGGTCGTCCACCGCTTCCCCTGGCACACCCGTGGCCTCAAGCTTCTCCTTGTAGCCCGGGAGCCGATGCGCGAGCATAGCGGCCAGGCTGCGGAGCAGCGAGCCGGGCGCCGACTGCGCCGGGTTGTCGTGGCGGCAAAAGTGCCAGGCGACGGTACGGTTGATGACACGGTCTAGGAGCTCAGCCGTTAGCACCGACTTTCCGGTGCCGCCGCCACCCATTAGCCAGAAGAGCTGGGGCGACGCCGGGTCGTCGAGCCACTTGAGGATCTCGGCAAAGGCCCACTCGCGCGTGCCTTGGAGGTGCGCGCTCTTCTTCTCGTGCCACAGCTCGCGAAAGTCATGAGGCTTCAGATCAAGCGTCGGTGGCACGCTCAGGTGGCCTTGCGTCGGGCTCTCGGACAAAGCAGAAGCACCCGCACCCATGCCGCCTCGGAGGCGCATCCCCCTGCACGTCGCTCCCCGGCCGCCACCGCCCGTGTGCGCGTGCGCGTGCGCCCCTTCGCCTGCGCCCACAGCAAAACAAACTCGCTCACACCGCCATTTCACACAGATATAAAAAGTGTCCATAAAAAGAGGGGAAAAGCGGATGGCATCCGCATGACGAACCTGCCACACATGTTTGAGAAAGACGGAGAGAACCATTTAGATTCCAACATGAGGCGTGTTGAGTTTTGGTTTATACGGCTCGCCTCAACCGAGGGGAAAAGCGGATGGCATCCGCATGACGAACCTGCCACACATGTTTGAGAAAGACGGAGAGAACCATTTAGATTCCAACATGAGGCGTGTTGAGTTTTGGTTTATACGGCTCGCCTCAACCGTGTGGGTGTGGCCGCTACGCGCTGCCGCCTGCCGGCTTGCGAGACACCGCACTGAAACTTCGTCACCATCAGCTCGTCGCTTTCGTGCAAGACCAGCGCAGGCCACGCACGGCGTATCGGCTGAAAAATCTGCTACTGTATGAACTATGAATGGCGTGTTTGGCGTGTCTGACGCGCGCGGCGCTGATACGTCTCCACCCTCTTCATTCACCAGTAACCGTCATGTAGCTGGATGACCGACGCAATGCGTCGGTCCCTTGATATTTTCCGGACAATTTGCTCGGATGACACACGCATTCCGGATCGTCCATAGACCGAATCTGAAACCACCGTTGTTTCCGTACTTTCCGACGGGCACCTTATATATTATATAAGGGGTATCGTAATATGTGGGACTGACTCACGGTGCCGAGGTCGACAGTGACTGTCGACAGTTCCCCCTGACAGCTGATCTGTTGTTTTACTATTTCCCGAACCCCCCCCATTCCGCTTGTCGTTTCACCTGTGTGTGTCGCGTTGTACCGGTGCGTTCCCTGTGGGATCTTCCGTGGAACGTGATTCCTCGGAGTGGTCACGCGTGCGAAGCGCCGCGGGTAGTGTTGCGCGGGTTTGTCGTCTTACCCCTCTTTGCTCAAGGACAACACTATGTCTTCTATCTCTCCTGCACCACAGGGGGAGGTGGATCAGTCTCACTCATCACGGGTACGCTGGTACGTAGCTACGTACATGTAGCGTTCGAGATAAGTCGGACTAAAGTCACTTAATAAGTGGGTCAGCATCAGCTGCTCCATAGATCCGTCGCGTCAGGCAGCGCCTGGCATCCGATCCGTGTTATATCCAGTTCCAATCATGCTATATGAACCCTATATATCGTCAAGCTCAACACAGGCGCGGGCCCGCGCTCCATGCGCCGAAAACGAAACAAAGCACTAAGCAGCGATAAAACACACACAAACACGGGCGCCGCGACCGGGGTAGAGGTGTGGGTAGTAGCGTTGTAGGTTGGCTTATAGGCAGCGTGCGCCATGCCTCTCTGTATGCGTGGCCAACCGTCAGCCGAGCGGACGGCGGACATCCCGATAGCGCCGAACGACGCGAGTAGTAGTACGAGGGCGTGCGTACACGACGCGACGACCACGGACCGAGCGGACAGTGCGCGAGAACATGCATTTATTTCAATATCCCGCGTGGGGCCGACACGCATCTCATCATCTTGATACATACACCCAGCAGACGACGAGACAATCCGGCGGCGTTTGGACTTGTTGTCGCGCTTCGGCCTTCGCGCGGCGCGGTCGTCCCATGAAAACGAGCGTCAGAGCGCTGAGTCCGCCCAGCTACCCATGCGCACCTTCGGCCGCCAGCAGCGACCGCACTCAGGTCGGTGCAACTTTCGCCTCTGTCGTCTTCGGCGGCATGGCGGCAGATCCCGCTTTACGCGCCACTCACCTGATCGACTGCGACCGCCTGCACCATACCCATGGCATGCATGCCGTTGTCCACGTACATCGTGTGGCCGGTCACCGCGGCCGCGAGGGGCGAGCACAAGAACGCGCCGGTCCGGCCGACGTCATCGGCCGTCAAGTCCCTCTTCACCGGAGCGTTCTCGTAGCAGTAGTCGATGGCGACCTCGATGAAGGGCTTGGGGCCGCCCTTGCTGATGGCACTCGCGGCACGACTCTTGAGAGGGCCCGCGGAGATGGTGTTGACGCGGATGCCGTACTTCTGGCCCGCCTCCCACGCCAGGGTGCGCGTGTCGCTCTCGAGCTGAGCCTTGGCCGACGACATGCCGCCGCCGTAGCCGGGGATGACCTTTTCGGAGGCGAAGTAGGTCAGCGAAAGCACCGAGCCGCCCTCGTTCATGAAGGGCGCAAAGTGCTGCACGAGCGACACCATCGAGTACGCGGAGGCGGACGAAGCCGCGAGGTAGCCACGGCGTGACGTCTCGAGGAGGGGCTTCGTCACCTGTGGGGAAGGGGGGCGCCGTGGTGAGCACTTGCATGCACGACGACGTTTCGAGGAGGGGCTTCGTCACCTCGGGGCCGTTAGCCAGCGAGTGCACCAGGATATCGATCTTGGGGTAGTCAGCCTTGACCTTGGCGGCGCACTCGCTGATGGTGAAGCTATCGAGGCCCGCGTACCGCTTGTTGGTCTTCACGTCCTCGGGCACGTCCGCGGGCGTGTCGAAGACGGCGTCGAGCGGGTAGACCTTGGCAATCTCCATCTTCGAGCCGTCAGCCAAGATCATATCCTCGTCGAACTGCGAGCAGCAGAGAGGCAGACCGGTAACGCGAGGTCAGGGGTGCGCGGGAAGGGGTGCAGAGAGCCGCGCAGAGAGCCGCGCAGCGGGTACGGGCAGCACAGCAGCATCGCCCCGAGGGTGCTCTTGCATGCATCCGAGCGCGATGCAGATTCCGATGCAGATTCCCAGAATCTGCATCGCGCCCTGAAGCACTGCGTCCCAGCCCATTTCCCAGAGCCGCCCATCCGCGGGCGCGCCAACAGAGCCGCCCGTTCCAAAGGGACCCAGCACCAAGGCCTCGACGCGGGCGGGCGCGCACCTTGCCGCTCGACAGCGACTTCTGGAAGATGCCGAGCACTGGCGGCCAGGTGCCGACCGTGATGGTCGCGCCAGCCTGCGCGAGCAGAGGGAGCGGGAAGAGAGAACGTCAGCTTGACGTGCCGTCCAGCAGCGACGGAGTGCGCTGGCGTGGAGCACGGCGCGCCAGGCGCGCCAGAGCTAGGCAGAAGGAGCTCGCTCACGGCGACGGCACACCTCAGCGAGCGCCTTGCAGATCGCCCAGCCGTAACCAGTCGAATCGCCCACACCCGCGACGAACGCCGTCTTGCCCTTCAGATCGAGAGCAATTTTGTCGGCCATGGCTGGCGCGGCGGCGCGCTGCGCAGACAGACGGCTCTGCGCGAGGTTGCTGGCAGCGCCGTTGAAGGCCGCAGCGCCGCCGAGGCCGCAGATGACAAGAGTGGTGGCGCGCATGGCTGCGATTGGAGTCTGTGCACGGCAAGGGACGTGGAGGTGTGAGCGTTGTGCGCCATCAGGCGCCGCCTATGCCGTCTGAGGGGGGATGTGGGCCGAGGAGGGCGAGGAGGGGAGATCCCGGACATTGCGATCTCGTCGGCGCCGGATACCGCGCTCCGCGGAATTTGCGCGCTATTAAGAACAAACACTTTGCGTGTCGCTCACACGCAAGGCAACCTGCTCTCCATCGTGCCTCGTGAGAGAATTTTATCGCTCCTTTTCGTTCTGTCGACGGAGCCTCACGAAGCTCAGGACTAGCTCAGGTCAATCCGGCATGCTCGCGCGCGTTTGCTCCTCACAGCTCCAGCTGCTGCGGTCGTCGGCACGGCCGCTATTGGGCCGGTCTCTGGCTGCCGCCCGACCGCTCGTGGGCACATCGCGCTCGCGCTCTTCCTCACCCGCCACCGCACCGGGGCCGGAGGGCGAGACCCTCGACCAGGAGCTGCGCCGGCTCGCCAGCTATGGACAGACATCCGTCTCGCTCAAAGCGACGCTCGACACGGGCCTCGGGCTGTTGCTCGCGCCTGCCTGCACGAACTCCACCGGCCTCACCAAACGCCAGCGCACGCTGATCCAGATCGCCACCTTCCTGAAGCGCGAGCTGCCCGTGCGGCTTGCGCGGCGTGCAGTCGAGCTGCAGCAGCTGCCCGAGGGGCTGCACAATATGCGGTCGGTGAAGCGCGTGCGCGAGTGGTACGAGCACTCCTTTGTCGACATCCGACGCTCCGCGATGCCCGTCGACGTCGCCACGGAGCAGGCGTTCCACGATCTGCTGCATACGATTTACGAACGACACGCGCCGACACTCGTGACGATGGCGCGCGGCGTGCACGAGCTACGGAAGGAGATGCTGGCCACAAACGAAAAAGGCGAGTTTGCCGACAAGCGTGAGATCCACACCTTCCTCGACAAGTTCTACATGTCGCGCATCGGCATTCGCATTCTGATCGGCCAGTATTTGGAGCTGCATAGGGAAGATCAGCTCGACGGGTACGTCGGCCTGATCAATCGGCACACCTCGCCCGCGGAGGTGTTCCGACAGGCCGTCGAGGACGCGACCTACTTGTGCGAGCGCGAGCACGGCGACGCGCCCGAGGTCGTTCTGATGGGACGAACGGACCTGACGTTCTCGTACATCCCGTCCCACTTGTACTACATCATGTTCGAGCTGTTAAAGAATTCGCTGAGGGCGACGTGTGAACACCACGGCTCGAAGCGGCAGACGCTGCCAGTGGTCAAGGTGATCATCGCCGACGGCGAGAACAACGAGGACGTCGTCATCAAGATCTCCGACGAGGGAGGAGGCATCCCGAGATCGCATATGCAGCGCATCTGGTCGTATCTCTTCACGACTGCCAAACCCGCCTTTGGCGGTGCGGAGGACGGTGGTTTCTCGTCCTTTGGCGACCACACGACGGACACGCCGCTCGCCGGCCTCGGCTATGGGCTGCCCATCTCGCGCTCGTATGCCCGCTACTTTGGCGGCGATCTCAACCTCATGTCCATGGAAGGGCATGGAACTGACGCCTTCCTCCATCTGCCGCGCCTCGGCAACCGCGACGAGCCCCTGCACTGAGCCCCATGGTGCATGTCACCCCCACTCTAGATGGAGGGACGAGATGCGGGGTGCATAGCAAGGGCCTCAATACGTCCGATCCACACGTGTAGCGCCGTACCAGGGTAGCGGTGGGGGGCTTTGCTTGACTCGAGCACTCGACGAGCGCGGCCGGGCCGACGGGGCAACGTGCCAAAACGTTCCAACGAGCTACGTGCGTGACGTGAAGGATGCAGACCGCCGCATCGACACTCTCCTCTCGTCTTAGTACACCGCAGTGTGGGTACATGTTTTGCGCTCCTAGTGCGGTCGTCGCTTGGAGTCCTTGTTCGTTGTTGCGTCCTCGGAACCCCGCTTTCCGGCGCGCGGCGCGCGCCGGCGTCAGCCGAGACGAGATCGCGACGCCCCGCGCGTGAACGCGCGGGTCCGGGCGGTAACCGTCAATCGGTCCGCCGCCCCATCATGACACATGAGATCGGTTGAGATCATCACGTGTACTATCATGTATCAAATTTGCTATTCGGGTCGCTGTAGTTGATGATTAGACGTGTGAGGTGAGACGTGAGTGCGCAACACTCTTTCAGTCGGACCTCTGAGACCCGCACAGAACTTCGTACCGCGTACAGGCAATCACGTGTGTACACCTCTCTCCACACACGGCGTTACGCCCCGAGATGTTCTCGTCACAGTTCACCTAGATCGTCACCGGCCATATGCTCAATGCTCTTGACTGCCCCAAACGTATGCATCCCGCCTATGCCCCGCTCTGACTCTGCTTAGAAGCCCACGTCGCCCCCGATGACGACGTCGCCGCCGAGCACGGCCCCTGAGCTCATCGCCTCGTTGA
>Ga0210240_100906_pt1 | contig 24960 bp, 13 predicted proteins | sample ChrtobMetP5a_4mM_FD_155463 | JGI IMG/M metagenome (GOLD analysis project Ga0210240, IMG submission 155463) | Chrysochromulina tobin associated microbial communities from unialgal haptophyte culture, Seattle, Washington, United States - P5a_4mM | ecosystem: Host-associated > Algae > Haptophytes >...
TTAGGATTCCGCTCTTGGCGGTGGCGACCAACGTGAGGGCGATTGTGACTGTCAGCATCCTTCTCCGACAGCGGCGTGTACTCGGTGGGCACCAGCCAATCTGTGCAAGAGAGCCAGTCGAGACGACGGAGTGAGCGTCATCAAGGGTGCAGTGGGCGCAGTGGCCACCAGCGCTGTCGATGTCCGCACAGTTCTCCCAACCGCACCTGTGCGGACAGCGCTTCAGTCGCAGTGATGGGAAAGGTGCGGTGGCCACAGGTGCGGTGGCTGCAGCGCTGGTTCTTTCCAATCTCTTGCCGCGCACCTGCGGACGCGGCTTCCGGCTCGAGCGCGTTCGCCCTTGGTCTCGTGCAAACGAGAGACCCCGCGGCTTTTCAGTTTCGTTGATGAGTGCGGGTATGACGCCGTCGGCGATCGGCCACTCCGAAAAAGGAACTCTTGTCGAGGTAAGTTTAACCTCCGAAAAATGTTAAACGCCAAGGTATGAAGGTGCGTCTGTGAATGATATGAATGTTAACAGACAAAAGCAAGTGAGAAGTGACGAGAACGAAATTCTTCCGTTTCGATTGTCCCCATCGCAGCACTATCGCAGCCGGAAAAACTATCTTGAAAAGTTGAAATCTTCCATCATTGTATGCTGTGAATTTGATCGGCCGTTTCGCAATGTAACGTCACGACGCGTCATCGTCAGTCAATCAGTCTCTTTTGTCATGTCGACACACGGCGCGCCCACCGCTATGCCCTATGCGAGCTTGCGAGGTGCACCTCAGTCCTCAGGCCACCACCTTGGCCACCACATGGTTCCATGCACCCCGGCCACCGCGGCGGTCTCTGCCTCTCTCGAAAAGAGAGTCGCAACACGCAATAGAGCGGACGGTAAGCGGACGGCTCTGCGGGGCGGGACTGGCGCCCGACGCAACGAAACGCGCCTTGCATTACGATACGTAGTACGAAAAGCACGACTCTCTACCTCGCTGGACGCTGGAGCTGGACCGTCTCCGTCAAACTACAAACAAAGCTAAATGCGCAAGTGCGGCTAAAAACGAAAGTGTACCCTACCGCGCCAACCCTGTTTTCCGCCGTCACCACTGTAGGTTCTCGGGAGGCTCTGATAGCCTGATTGTGGCGTGGCTGAGGAGACTCACACACCATTCTGTGAGGCGCCGAGGACGAGGAACCTCTCCCCGTCCCAGGTCCCTCAAGCGTCAACCCCCAGGAACGCTCGCAACCTCGCAACATGGCGGGGCAGTGCATTGACGTCGGTCGTCTGCCACACAGCCTGGTCCCTAGTGAGCGCGAGCACCTGCTGCAGGTAACCCTCGAGGATCTTCCTTCTCTGCTCCTTGAAGACCCTCGACTGCAACTTCCGCGGCATGCGCAGCGCGCCAATCACGAAGCCCTCGCCGAGCCCTTGAGGCACGAGCTGCGGGCAAAGGGTCTTGTGAAGCAATTCAAACAGCGTCAGCCGCTTCTGCGTGGCAAAGACCCTCTGGGTGCCGTCGCCAAGAGCGACCGTCGTGCGGATCCGATACTCAGTGTACCCGTGCTCGTCGGTGAAACTCGAGATCGTGATACTGTCGATGCTCTTCAGCAAGGCCTGCGCCACATCCACTCTTTCAGCCACTTCCGCTGCAGATGCTGGTGCCGATGCCGTGGCGAGTTCGAGTATGATGCTCTCGAACTCAGCCGCTTCCGCTTCCGCAAACTCCTCGGCCTCTGCACCTTCTGCCCCCGCCTCCTCGGCCGCTGTCTCCTCGGCAGGCGCCGCCTTGGGCGCCGCCTGGGCTCGTGTCATCTCAGCCGCTGCGGCCTCAGCAGCGGCCTTCTCCGCCGCGGCCTTCTCAGCCGACTCGGTAGCGGCCATCTCCGCCGCAGCCGCCTCGGCCTCGGCCTCGGCCTCGGCCTCCGCCGCCGCCGCCGCCTCCGCCTCCGCCGCCTCGGCCGCCGCCTTCTCAGCCGCGGCCGCCTCGGCCGCCGCCATCTCAGCCGCGGCCGCCTCGGCCGCCGCCTTCTCAGCCGCGGCCGCCTCAGCCACTGTGACAGCCACCTCGACCTCAGCGGCTGATTTGGTCGTTGACGCTGCTTCGGCCGCTTTCTCAGCCGCAGCCGTCTCAACCGATGCCACCTCAACCGCGGTCTCGTTCTCCTTGCCTGCCACCGTAGTCGCCTCGAACGCAGAGGCAGCCTTCTCGTCGGCTGCCTCTTCTTTCTCCTTCTCCTCGGCAGCGTTTGCCTCCGTCTCCGCCGCCGCTGCCATGGCCTCAGTCGCGGCCGCCTCCGCCGCCTCCGCCTCCGCCTCCGCCGCCACGGCCTCCGCCTCTGCGGCCGCCGCCTTCTCCACAGTCGTGGCCGTGGCCGCACGCTGCCGCGCCTCTGCCACACGCTGGCGTGCATTCGAGGCACGATCGATGTCGTGCTGCGGGTCTGACACGTGGAGCCGCCCCACCTCCCTTTGCTCGGAGGAGTACTCTCCGTACTGCGGGTCTGACAAGTGGAGCCGCCCCACCTCCCTTTGCTCGGAGGAGTACTCTCCGTATTGCGGGTCTGACAAGTGAAGCCGCCCTACCTCCCTTTGCTCGGAGGCATACTGTCCTATGTGCTGTGGGTCATACAGATCGAGCCGCCCCACCGCCCGTGGAGTCGACAGATGGTTTTCGCCGATCTGCGACCTACCAAGGCGAAGCCGCCTCACCCCGGCCTCCGTCGCTGCCAGCGTCGCTGCCTCGGCCCTCGCCTCTATCCCCGCGTCTGCCTCCGCCTCGGCCTCCGCCCCCTCCGCCTCCTCCGCCTCCTCCGCCCCCTCCGCCTCCTCCGCCTCCTCCGCCTCCTCCGACTCCTCCGCCTCCGCCTCCTTCTTCAAGATTGCTGCCTTCGCCTCCGCCGCAGCAGCCTTCGCCTCCGCCGCCTCCGCCTCCGCCTCCGCCGCAGCCACCTCCGCCGCGGTCGTCGCCTCCGCCGCACGCTGTCGCGCCTCTGCCGCACGCCGACGCGCGTTCACGGCATCCTCTCGCGCCTGGGCTTGGCGCTCTGCCTTGAGCCGCGCCCAGCGATTCGCCTCCTCGCGCCGGCGCGCAATCTCATCGGGATTGAGCTCCGCCACGATATTGGTGTCGCCGTCGAGGAGCTTTGATCGCTCGAGGAAGAGCGCCGCTCCCCGTAATCTGTGTCGCGCGAGTCGTGATCTGTGAGTGAGAAGGGTCTCCGCGAGGCGCACAGCGAAGTCCAAGGGCCGCGTGAGCCTACTTCTTCTTCCCTGCTTCTGGCGGCGTGGCGTCCTTCTGCTTCTCGTCAACCTTTCCACTCAGTGCAAGCTCATCACCTTCTAAGAGACGTGCACGCCGGGCAAAGAGGTCCTCGCCACCAGCTGACTCCCGCGATGGCGGCGGCGCAGCATCCTTCTGCTTCTCTTCGACCTTTCCGCTCAGCGCAAGCTCGTCACCCTCCAAGAGTCGTGCACGCCGTGCAAAGAGGTCCTCCCCACCAGCCGCACGTCGTCGAGGCGGCGGCGGCCCAGTGGCGGCTGCCTCCGCCGGTTTTCCCTCCGCGGCAGGCGTCTTGAGCAACTGCCTAATCATCGGAGCAGTTGCCACTGTTCCCTGCGCACCTTCTTGTCCGCGCACGCTCCATGAGGGGCGGCTCCGCGGACCTCGCGCGCCCGGGCGCGCGCGGGGACTCCGGCGAGCCTGTGAGTGTGAAGTCAAAACAGACTAAGAGGAAAATTGACGCTGGCAACAGGCCAGCAAGCGGGGCGCCGCTAAGGAGTGTTGCGATTTTGGGCTTGTTTGGGGCTTTGTTGATACAGCTCATATGCGAGCACGCCGAAGGAGAAGACGTCCGCAGGCAGACCGTACGGCAACCCCTTGTCAACCTCGGGCGCCACGTAGAGCTGCGAGCCGATCCATTCCGTCGGCTGGGGCGCCGGCGGCGCGCCCGGGGCCCGCGGCTACGCCGAAACGCAACGCACGCCGCGCCGATCACTGCGGCGAGCGAGATGAGACGGACAGGTGGTGGCCGTGCGAAGACGGGTGCGCGTAATATGAGACAAAGTTACGGTGCCGGTACCGGTACTTGCGTCCCCAAAAAAGGAATTCGTGGAACTGCGTGGAAGAGAGAAGAGGTCGGCGGCTCGTCCGCGGCCCTCAGCCCAGCATGCCCGAAGGGTACGGTCGCCAATTGTCGCTAGGCAGGCTCAGCCGCGCGCGCTCGGAGTTGATTCCGCCTGCTAGCAAAGCTTCCAGCGGCGCGCCGCCCGGGGGCTCCAGGGGCGCGCCGCCCGGGGGCTCGATGGGGTCGTGGGGCTTCGAATTCTATCCGGGCGCTGCGAAGCGCGAGCGCATCGCAATGCCGGCCGTGCCTTTGGGCCGCCTCTTCGAGAGATTGGAGGTTGCGATGCGCGTCCTCTACCTCACCCCATGGCTTCTCCTTGCGCTGCTGCTGCTGCTCCGCGTGCTTCCCGCCGAGCCCCTCATCAGCCCGGCAGCCGAGAGTGCCATGTGGTACTACATCATCGTTGTCGGATCCTTCGAGGCCCTCAATTACCTGATGATCATTCCCTTGTCGGCCTGGGATAAAGGGCACGGCGCGAACGCCTTCGGCCACTTGTACTGCTACTTCGGACCCATGAATTACACGCGCCCGAGCCAGTCGGGGCTGACGAACGCGCGCGTGGTGCGCGTGCCCACGAGCGACGGTGAGACCCTCGGCGCGTGGCACGTTCTCCCTGGCGGCGCGCCCTCGCGCGAGGTGGCCGTCGCCGTGGCTGCGGGCGCTCCGATCGACGGCGTGTACGATGAGGCGCTGCGGCGGGCGGATAGCTTGGCGGGTGTCAAGGCGATCCTCTACTTGCATGGTATGGGCTACTGACCACCCCCTTACCTCACCTACCCTCATACCATACTGACCTACCCCTTGACCACACCTACTCCCATATCATACTGACCTAACCCCTTAGGCATGGGCGAGTCGCGCTGCAAGTGGGTGGTCGTCGAGCATCTGAAGTTCATCTCGTCGCTGCTCGGTCTGCATGCACTCGCCATCGACTACCGAGGCTTCGCCGACTCGAGCGGCAGCCCGACGGAGACAGGTCTATGCACAGATGCTGCAGCAGGGGTACAGTGGCTGTGTGAGCACGGCGGCATGCGTCCCGATGAGGTAGTCGTGTGGGCTCACTCGCTCGGCACCGGGGTTGCCGTACGCCTCGCGCTCGCGCTCCAGGCGAAAGACACGCCATTACGAGCGCTCATCCTCGAGTCTCCGTACCTCTCACTGCGGCTGGCGGCGATGAAGCACCCGGCGTCGCTCGCGTATCGGGCGCTCCCGTTTGGGAACTGGCTCGTCTACTCGCTCTGGCGCGGGCGCGACGAGTTAAACACCAAGAAGCGGATAGGCGACTTGGAGCTGCCGATGCTGCTGCTCCATGGCACCGATGACATCATGCTACCCATCCAGCACGGCCAGACGCTCAACGCGCTGCTCTCCGAGCGAGACCCGCGCGTTCAGCTCGTGGCGCCGCACGCCTTCGTCCCTCTAGAGAAGGGCGGCCACCTCGACTCGATCTTCCACGAGGCAACGCTCCCCTCGATCCTCGACTTCCTTCATGGGCGCAGCGGGCGTGCCAAAGCGGCGCTCGCCCCGGACAGAAAACCGCCGACGGACACCTTGCCTCTCGCCGACGTTGAATATTTGTGAACGGACGACACTTATTACTTTTTTCGTCTCTACCGTATACATACACATCATGTGTAAAACTTACAAGTGATACAACGGCGAACGGGGCGGGGATTGGGCGGATAACGCGGGGGCTCGGGCGGGGTTTCCGATATTGACAACATGCTGATCAATATTTAATTGATATAATTACGTGATTACGTTCCGTCCCTTCACGCAGGACGCCGGGGACTCTTCTTCTCGGTTCACTTCTCGGAAACCGCAAGCCGGCTCACAGCCGTTTCACACCAGGGTGTGAAAGGTCTCAGCTCTCCGTCTGCATGTGTCTCATGTGAGGCTTGGCCTGTATTGTATTATATTGTCTTCACAGCTGTGCTGCTTACGTGTTGTGTGTATTCATAATGAAAGGCCGAGACTTGACTTGAGTTTGCTTTTGAAGGCCGGGCGGGGACGATGCCCACAAACTTCATCGTGCTCACGGCCGTGGCCTTCACGCCGCACTGCTGTCCCGTCGTGGGCAGGAGAGGCCCTCCGCGCGCCTCAGTGCAGCTCTCAAATGCGCTGGACGCTGCCAATCGCTGCACGCGGCTGCCCGCCACGCCGTCAGCGGTGACGCTCCAGCTAGGGGGCACGGCGCCGCTCACAGATGGCACGGTGCACCTGCGGCTTGCGAGCGGCGGCGACGATGACGAGCAGCTACTCGTTGTCGCTGCATCGAGCGCGAGCGTCGCAATCTCGCGCGCGTGCCGCGAGCTCGTGCGTGAGCACGGCCTTCAAGTGGCTGCTATCGACGTGGGTGTGAGAGAGGAGCAGGGAACGGCGACGCCACTGCGCCGCGCGCGGCTCGCGACGCAACGCTGGCGGCTGCTTGCCGCGTACGGTGTGTGGGCTGAGCTCCATGCTGCCAACGAGCACGAGCCCGCCGCGACGCAGCCTCACCAGTGCAAGGTGCTCTTCGTCGAGCGCGGCGTGGCCGAGCACACCTCGGCCGCAGCGGCGGCGTCGCTGCATGCGGTGGGCGCGACGCCGGTGGTGGGCGGCGTAGTGCGCGCGGGTAGCGCCCTCCTCGGGCGCCTCGGGCGTGCGCAACTCACGCCGACCTACCCGCCCTCGCTCGCGCTGCGGCTGCTGCGCTACCTGCCGTGGCGCGTGCAGCGGCTAGCGGCGCGTGCCTGGGTGCAGTCGATGCTCGCGGAGCATCCAACGCGCGCCGTGGCGGGCGAGGCGACGCCTTACCGCCATCCGATGGAGAGCGTGCGTGTACTCCCGCTGCTCAGCCCCGCCGCGTGCGCGGACGCCGTCACAGAAGCGGAGGAGTACGCGGCACGCGAGGGCGGGTGGAGTACGGATCGGCATGTGGCCTACCCGACCACCGACATCCCGATCCGATGCCTGCCACGGCTCGAGGCGCTCTGGCGCGAGCGGCTGTTCCCCGCTGTCGAGGCGGAAGCGCGCACCCGCCTCGGCCTCGGCCCCGCCACGCGCGTCCTGCCTCTCGACGTGTTTGTGGTCAAGTACGCTGCGGGAGTGGCGGGAGGCCAGACGGAGCTTGCGGTGCACCGCGACAACGGAGTGCTCACATTCTCTCTGCTGCTCAACGCTCCGTCGGAGTTTGAGGGCGGCGGCACCTATTTCGAGCGTGCGGGGCGCGTCTACCGCCCCTCCCTCGGAGTGGGCGTGCTGCACTCGGCCCTGGTGCGCCACGCCGGTTACCCCATCACTCGGGGTGTGCGCTACGTGCTTGTGGGCTTCTGCGGACTCGAGTCCCCCGCGCTCGCGCCCGGGTTTGCACGCTGGCGCTTTGGGCAGGACCCGCCATGGTTCGTCTCGTCGCGCGTGGTGAGCGATGCGCAGATCCTTCGCCGTGTATGGCCGGCCGCTGGTCTCGCCGGTGGCGATTGGGGAGCTGGGGTGGGGGGAGCTGGGGTGGGGGGAGCTGGGGTGGCAGTGGCGAATGGGGCGACCGAGACGATGGAGGCGATGGAGGCGATGGAGGCGGAGGCGGAGATGGAGGCGGATGCAGAGGAAGAAGTGGTGGAGGAAGAAGTGGCGGAGGAAGAAGTGGTGGCGGTGACGAAGGAAGTGGAGGCAGGGCTGGGGATAGAGGCGAACGCGGCGGCAGGGTTGGAGACGGAGGCGGACGCGGCGGTGGACGAGAAGCCTGGTGCCGAGAAACCTGATACCGAGAAGCCGTGGTACCGGGTGCAGCATGAGAGGGCGGCCCTCGCTCGCACGCGCGGTCGGCTGCTCGCGCGGCATACGGGCGCTCACGGCACTTTGAGCTTCGAGCTTTGGAGAGATGGTGATGACATGGCGGCGCTGCTCGTCGCTCCCGAAGGGTCGCTGGTGGTGGCGAGTATGCTGCTGCGGGCGGGGCCACTCGATAATCCAACGCTTCGACTCTTCAAGCGGCTCCTGCCGCCGCCGCGCCGGCGGCACGTGTGGCTCGGCCGTGTGCGCCGCCCGTTACTCCGCCCTAACCTGCTCGGGGTCGTCCACGTCTACGTGGCGCCGGAGTGGCGAGGCGCGGAGCGTGGCAGCGCGCTCCTCGAGCACGCGCTGCGCGCCCTGCGCGGCCGCGGCGTGACCCATGTACTCACGCTCGCTGATGACCGGGGCAGCGGCAAGCTGCGGGAGTGGTACGAGCGCCACGGCTTCGTCGACACTGCCCAGTTCACGGAGACCGCGATGGTGGCGAGGTTACTTTAGGAGGAGACAATCGTAGTACTGTATTCACAGCCAGTACTGTATTCACAGCCAGTACTGTATTCACAGCCAGTACTGTATTCACAGCTGGTCCGAGGCCGGCCGCTCGCACGTGGCGACGGGGAGGCGAAAGCCTGCCACTTGACCCTTCTCCATGCTCCCAGGAGTGAGCAGAGAGAGAGGCTCGCTAATCACGGGCGCCGCGCTACGCGTCGCCAGGCACGTGCTCGAGGGTGAGTTCGGGCCGATCGTCGCAGAGATCGCGACGTGGCTGCTCGCCAACGGCGCGGCGCCTTGGGTCGAGCTGCTGCGTGAGTTCCAGCCGCGAGTGTCCAAGGCGCATGTGCGCTGCTCGCTCCTCGTGCTGATCCAGCACAATATAGTGCGCTGCACAGAAAAGTCAGAATCGGCGGTTGCGAGTAAGAAGCGCATGGCGATGGCCGCAGTTGCCGCGCCCGTCGCGCTCTATGAGGCGAGCCTCGACGAGATCTTCGTCCGTCCATGCTTCCCGGGCATGCTCAAGATGGCGCGCAAGCGCTTCGGCGCCGATGCGGTGCTGTTGCTTCAGCAGGTCATGGCATGCGGGCGGCTCACGGGTGAGCAGCTCGTCGAGCGCGCATGCGAGATGCATGCTGCCGGCATCACGTCCGCCTCGGCCGACTCACAAGCGCTCGCCGAACGGCGGCAGGCGCTGCACGCGGCCTACATGCGACTGCGAGCCGCTCACTTCCTCTCACGGGTGAGGGGTCTCACGGGAGGGCTCGCAGATGCGGCGGCGGCCGCCGCCGCCGCCGAGGACGCCGCTGCGGCAGCCGCGGCCGAGCCGGCGCCGGAGCCTTCGCCGCCTGAACCAACCTCGGGACGAAAGCGCAAAGGAAGCGGCGCGAGCACGAGCGTGCCCGCCCCCGCCCTGCGCCATCCTGGTGGAGCGCTCGGAGCGCGGGCGAGCGCCGAGGCGGCCAGAACCGAGGAGGAGGCTCTCTGGAGGGTGCACGTACTCAAGTTCCTGCTCGAGCTCAAGCACGCCGCCGTCGAGGAGCTCGTGAGCGATAAGTTCGACCGGGCGGCGGGGGAGATCGTCCACCGTGCGCTGAGGCTCGAGAGCGTCGCCTCGGTCGCCCATCCGGAGCGCGAGGCTTCCTTTGATGAACTCTTCACCGTTGAGGATGTGTTGGGGGCGCTCGGCACGCGCTTCGAGGAGAGCGACCAGCCGGTCAGCGCGCAGCTCGTGTGCAACTACCTCGACACCCTCTGTGCGGACCCAGTACTCACGGTGGCCGCCTCGCTGAACGGCAAGTACGTGCTCAAGCTGCCCGAGCTGCTCAGTGCTCTCAAGCAGCTCCTCCTCGAGCAGGTGGTCGCCGCTAAGCTCGGCGAGCCCGGAGGCCGGCTCTACCGCATCTTGCTGCGCCATCATGCCAACGGCGGCTGCGCCTCGCGAGGTCAGCAGAAGCTCGAGCTCAAGCAGCTCGCGGAGCAAGCACTGCTGCCCGAGCGCGACGCTCGGCCGCTGCTGCTCCGGCTGCTGCAAGACGAGTACGTGTTCCTCCAGGAGGTTCCGCGCACGGCCGACCGGAACCCGAAGACCACCTTTTATTTATGGTACGTCTCGCTGCCGCACGCGCTGCGCACGCTCGAGAGCGAGATCCTGCGCACCCTGCACCACCTCTACGGCCGGCTCGCGCATGAGACCAAACTCGCCCGCGGCGGCCAGGCCGCCGCCGCCGCCGTCGCCGCGGGCAGTGCCAGCCGGGCAGTGCCAGAGCTCGGCGGAGAGACGAGCAGGCAGCAGGTGCTCGATGCTCAGCGTCGGACAGACTACCTCGAGGCAGCCATTCTCAAGCTCCATAAGACGCTGCTCATCCTGCGTCTCCAGCACACTAATTGAGACGCGCGCGGGGTTGGCATTGAGCTCCCTCGATGAGCTCCCGGGTCGGCCGCTGCCAATGCGCTCCGCTGAGCGCTGTGGTCTGTGCGCTGCCATCTGCGCAGCGCTCGTTGCACGCACAAGTGCCCTCTTCAACAACAAGTCGGCAAGAGAGGGAGCTTGCATGCGAGGTTGGGCGGACCAGCCTCCACGGAAGATGTGAGCGTCTTTTGCACAGCCTAAAAAGTGAGCTATTTGTCGAAAAGACGCAGAGCGCAATCATCCCTCCCCGTCGCGCCCGCCGCGCTCCAAATACGGATGTGTCATCTTCCACCAAGATGTGACCACGATTGCGACGACCAGCAAGCCGATGATGCCATACCAGCGGGCATGCTTGAAGGTTATTCGCCGCATCATGCGCTGCATAAGGTTGCCCGACTCTTCGAGCTCGGCGTTTAGCTGCTTACGGTGCTCGACCGCGCCCACCAAGCGTTGGCGCTGGTTGTAGAGCGCGCCGAGGATGGCATCGCCGAGGGAAGCCGTCTCGGCAATCTGCGGGCACCGACAAAGAGCGAGTCAGCCTCGCAAGGGCGTGTCCAGGGGATGTGCCGCGCGCGCGCGCATACCGTACGCTCCACTTGCACGAGCTCGGGATCGAGCAGCGGCTCGGAAATGCGACCTTGCTGAGCGAACTCCATGGTGAAAGGGGTGTCTGTGAGTTTGTCTGTGCCTGTGAATGTGTTGTCGTGATTTCTATTGCAAGCGTCGCTTCTCCACGCCACACACAGATCGCACATGATCTGACATCACACATAACAAATCATAACTGTGTGCGGTGCTTGGTTGTCTGGGGCATGATGCCACGCGCGGCACGCTAGCCTTGCACGGCAACACATTTCGTCATTAGCACAGATCATGGAACAATCGGTTGAAGCCTCTCCGCATAGCATGCGACTTCTCGCCGTGCCCATGCACATAGGCAAGCCCCCCAAGCATGTCACCACCTCACCTAGCGGCGCCAGCGAAATGGACATGACGCCAAGCGCACTGCAAGCCAAGCATGGTCCCACCGTCAGCAAAGTATGGTCCCCTGCGAGCTCCACCACGTCATACGTAACCCTAACCCCATACCAGCAGCCAGGTGTCGACCACTCAGGTGTCGACCACTTCGTCGACCACTCCATTTCCTCGAGAGTGCTCAACGGTACATCATGGGCTGCGGCGCATACGTGGGCTGTTGCCCATAGTGCATGGGCTGCTGCAGGGGAACGAAGGTTGTGGAGGTGGTAGTGTAGGTCGAAGTCACCTGCGGCTGGCCATAGTTGCCATAGGGATTGCCATACGGATTGGGCATGGCATACGGACTCGCGACGGGCATGGCATACGGACTCGCAACGGGCATCGCGTAGTTGGCCTGCGCCATCGCGTAGTTTGAACCGTACGCGGGCGTCGCCTGCGGCATGGACTGTGCCATCGGCATGGACTGTGCCACCGGCATTCCCACAGGCGCGAGAGGCACGGGCTCGTAGAGCCTTTCTTGCTTGGGTGGCTCCTCGATGAGGCCCCAGTGCGCCTCCATCTCCTTCACAGACACCTTCTTCTCAGCGACCATCGACTCGGTCACGTCGAACCATTTCTTGAAGAAGTCTTTAGAGGTGCCTGCGGCCTCGAACTCGGCCTCGTCGACGGAGTCGAGCCACATACCCGTCCAGTCGTCGCCCGAGTTGTCCTTCTTGTACTCCTCCTCGAGCGCATCGGCGAATCCCTTGAGGATCGAGCTCTTCTTGGGCAGGGGCGGGTTGAGGAGGAGCAGCCGCTGATAGTGCGCGGCCTTGCGCGCCTTGCCCATCTCGTTGTACTTCTTGTACTTAGCCGTCCACATTTGGCACTTGGCCTTGAAGAGGGGGGACGTCGACTTGATTCCGCTCTCGAGCGTTTCGTCGTCCGAAATCTCATCGTCCGCCTTGGACGTGGCCTTGCTGCCTTCTACGCCCGCCTTGCTGATCTCCTCGTTTGTCGGCAGCTCAATCTTCTTCGCCGGCTGTTCGAGCTGGTCTGGGAGTTCGACCCACGCGACCGCGAGACGCTTGTAGTTCCCTTTGCATTTGCTCGAGATGGCTAGCTTGAGGGTGGTGTCGTACTTCTCCTCGTACTTGGCCTTGATCTCCTTGATCTCGTCCTTGTCGTGCGCACCGAGGATGCGGCACACGACGAGCTCGTTCGTCTCATCGCCGGACAAGGCCTTTCTAAGCTGCGCCGCGTACCACTCGGCTGGGCCTTGGAGGAGCGCGAGGAGCGCGTCCTTAACGGGGCCCGAATACTCCTGCGAGATGGCACGCCGGAGCGACGAGTCATACGCCTCCTCATAGTACTTGGCCACTAACGCGTTCTGCGGCGCCGAGTTGTCGCATAGGGTCTCGATGTAGTCGATGGCGCTGTCGTGCAGTTGGTGTGCCTGCTTGCGCGCGAGGGCGTCGTCGACCTTATCGTTGTCAACGTCGCGCTTGCCTTTGAGCATGCGCATCGCGAGAGTCTGCATGTCGCCGCTCAGCACGTCGTCGAGCTTGTCGATGAGGGAGTCATCATGGTAGCCCTCCCACTTGGCCTTGGCAGCGCGCACGCGCCGCGGGTGGCGCGCGCACAGGAACTCGACGAGGGCCCCATGGTCAATCACCATGCCGTCCATGGCTTGGTCGAGGATCATGAGGTCCGCCTGCTCGGCCTGCACGACGAGGAACTTGGCGAGGAACGAGTAGTTGTTGTCCTTCATCTCGTTCTCGATGAGCTTCTGGAGAGGCTCGCCGTACTTGTTGCGGTAGCCGATGTTGACACGGGCAAGGGCGCGCTTGTTGCGCGTAGTGAAGGCGCGGATGAGGGCCGTGTCGTCGGTGCCCCATCCTTTGGTCGCCTCGCGCACGGTCTCGACGTCGAGGAACGCGATGAAGGAGAGCAGCGCCTCGTTCTCGACGAAGAGCCAGTCGAGCATCTCAACGAGCTTGGGCAGCTCCACGTCGCCATTGGACAAGTCGAGCTCGGTGAACCGCTCGGCGCTCCTCGCCGGGTTGGAAGAGATGGTCGAGAGCCACGCGGTGGCGGCGCTCAGGAAGTTGCCCGCCTTGAGCTCCTCCTTGAGAGCCGACCAGAGCGGCTGGCCGTACTTGCGCTCGAAGGCCTCGGCGACGGCCGCCATCCCGTCGCCATCGAAGCCGCCGAGCATGCGCGTCATCACGTCGGAGTCCCGTCCCCAGCCTTCCATGGCCTTCTTCAGGCGCATCGCGACGTACTCGGGCTTGGGCATGATGAGCGCGTGGAGCGCGTCGAAGAGACGCTCGCCGCACTTGCCCTTGAGCGCCTTGGTGAGCGACGTCTCAAACTTCTTCTCATACATCTGGGCCACGAGCTGGTTCTGGTTGGTCGTATTCTTGCCGATGATGTCGATGATAAAGGATTCATGAAAGTCCTCAAAGAAGCCCTTCTCGAACTCCTCGTGCAGGCAGTCGACCTGCTTGGCGGCGAGCTCCTCGTCCATGTCCGTCGTCTCCACCCGCTCACCTTGGAACAGAAGGAACAGCAGCCGGCGCAGGTGAATGAACCCGTTGCCGATCCAGCCGTCGAGCTCCCCCTTCAGGTAGTCGACCAGGCTCTTGTCCGTGCGCCCCTCCCACTTTTTCTTGCCCGCCTGGAGCTCGGCCTGCGTGTGCGTGACGAAGACCTCGAGCAGCATCAATTCGTCGCAGCCCATGCCCTTGCACGCCAAATCGATGATGTCCGCCACGTACTCGTCGGGCGCCGCCATCGCGAAGAACATCATGCGGCCATACGAGCGGCTGTCCGCCTCGCCCTTGACCTCGGCGCGCAGGTCTTTGTCGTACATGGTGCGATACCGCTGGCGAGTGCGCGTCAGCTGGCTCTTGGTGCGCGTGCACAGCGCCGCGATCAGCTTGTCGTCGTTGCAGCCGAGGCCCAAGAAGCCGCCGTTCATCGCCTCGTTGACCGTTTCGCAGTCATAGATCGCCACGTACTCCTTGAGGCGCCGATTGTGCGCCTGGAGGCGCGTGCAGGTGTCGAGCACGATCGCCTTGTCGTCGGAATGTTCAGCCCGCGCTTTGAGACATGAGGCGATGAAAGTATCACTGCCCGCCTTGGTCTTGACGGCATCCTGCTCCGCGATCTCGAGCCGATCCTTGACCAGCTCGGTCTGGACCTGAGCCGTCTCGATGGGCGTCGCGTCGATGTCCGGAGCGCTCACAGGCTCAGCCTCGGTGCTTCCGCCGCAACCCATTGTTCCGATGCGATGCACGTAGGCGTGCGATGATGAAAGTCGCGAATCAGGAACACTTCTGAACAGCAATTTGCCACGTGGCGATTGGACTTGGACCAGGGGGCCGTGAGCTAGCTTGGAGTCTCGCGTATCGCGGAGCTCGCATTGAAGAACTCATTGTGTAGTTGCAAAACTTCGCGCGTCTTCGCGCCGACAATTCAGCGGTCCCTGCTTGGGAGGGACAGAAGACGGAGAGGCACGTCCATCCCGTGATCACTCCTGCACCCATCTCGGGAGTTGCTGCCCGTCAGCACCCGCCTGATAATCCCGACCCTCACGAGCGCCCTCGTCTCGGAGACCATGGAGGTCGACGACGTCGACGAGCTGAAGCCGCAGTTGTTCGACCTGAACGGCGACACGGACCACGAAGACGATTTTCCCGCAACCACCACCAGCGTTGCCAATTCGTCAGCCGACGAGCCTTCCGGAGCACATGAAGTGGCCGACGCCAACTCCGACGCTCTCGCAGGCCACGAAGTCGACATCATGCCCGCCTCAGCATCACCACCAACACCAGATACACTCTCACCAGAACCTGCAGCACCAGCGGCTCCTCCGTGGCCCGCGCTGGCGCTGGGAGACCCAGCAGCACCTCCCGCTCCTCCGTGGCCCGTGGCATCCACCGCCGCATCGACCTCCACAAGCGCGACCGCATCGGTCGCGGCGCAGCCCACACCGGAGCCAGCGTACAAGCCGTGCGGCATCAACGGGTGCATCCTCGCCGAGAGGCACGGCGGCTCATGCATCTTCCCCTTTCTCGACGGCCCACGCCGGCGCGACCACGTGGCACGCATCGACCACCCGCCGCTGCCGCCACCGCTGCCGCCACCGCTGCCGCGCGCGGCCGCGACAGGCGGGCCACGCCCGCCGCGCCCTCCGAAGCTGCCGCCAGGAGCGCCCGTGAACTTTGTGTCTCGCACGGGCCACGTGGATGGGGATCTGTGGGAAGTGGAGGCACTGCTCGACCGGCGGATCGGACGGTACAAGCGGACTGAGTACCTGGTGAGCTGGCGCGGCTGGCCGGCTGAGCACCAGACATGGGAGCCAGCCAAGAATATCGATGCCGAGCTCGTCGCCGAGTACAATGCCGCCCATCCGTTACCGCCACCGAGTGAATCCGAGGAGCCACCTGCAGCTGTGCCTGTCGCAGCGGGCGCGAGCGCCGCCGGCGGCGGTGGCTGTGGCTCCTCGCGCGGGGCTGCACTGGCCGAGGCAGTGGAGGGCGGCCCCATCGGAGCGGTCGAGCGCCGTCTTGGTGAGAGGCAAGCCCTCAAGTATGCCCTCGCCCTCTCCAGTGCGGGCACCACGCACAAGGGTGCGCCAGCGTCGGCACCGCTGCCGCCTGACGCCGGCGCTCTTCCGGACGAGCCCACCCTCGCCAAGCCCACCCTCGCCAAGCCCACCCTCGCCAAGCCCACCCTCGCCAAGCCTACCCTCGCCGAGCCCACCCTCGCCGAGCCCACGCTGGCCGAGCCCACGCTGGCCGAGCCTACCATCGCCGAGTTGATGCGTGCCTGCCGCTCCGAGGCCTACAGGGCCGCGTTTGAGGAGAAGGGATGGACTGTTCCCTACCTCTTCACTGTGGGCAAGCGCGAGCTCGAGAGCATGCTCGTCGAGTGTAGCATGAAGGCCGGGCACGCAGCCAAGTTTCTCGCTCTCTTTGACGTCTTCAAAGCCGTTCGCCAGAGCCCATTCGCCAGCAACACGCGCAAGGCGGAAGCCGAGGAGGCGGCGGAGGTCGAGGAGGCGAACATCGAGGAAGCGGTAGTCGAGGAGGCGGAGGTTTACGAGGAGGACGAGGTTGAGGACGAGGTTGAAGACGAGGTGGAGGACGAGGTGGAGGACGAGGGGGAGGACGAGAAGATGGGCGAGGGGGACGTGACGGCGGGGGCCACCGCGCTGCCGACAGTGGCCGAGGGGTTCTCTCTTCACCTCGCTCCTGGCAACCGTAGTGGTTACCTGGGTGTCTGCTGGCTCAAGACCAGCCAACGTTACCGAGCGCGCTACCGGCGGCGCGAGCTCGGATTTTATCGGACCGCCGTCGAGGCGGCTGTGGCGCTGGCACGTGCAATGGCGGCGGAGGCCCCTTCCTCGAAGAGGGTGGCCCCTTCACCGGCCCCCATACCTCCCATATACCCCCCTAACGAGATAGGGGCGCCTTCACCGAACGGCGCGAGGCTCGATGACTCGTCAGACGAGGACGACATACCTCTCATCCCATCGCGCCGCCGTGCCAGCCAGAGTGCCAACCAAAGCGCCGCCATCGCGGCTGTCGCAGCTGCCGCGGACCCAACCGTTGGCACGGCCACCTCCGCCACTGCTTTGTCACGTGCTGGAGCCGCTAACACTCCGGCCGCCGCCCCGACGCTTTTTTTCAGAATGAAGCGCTCTCGCACGCCCACCCCGCCGCCTATGCTTGAGGCGGCTGCAGGCGAGGAGAGGCTGGTCCATCAGGGGCAACCCGAGGCAACCAGACGCCACCAGGCGGCTGCAGGCGAGGAGAGAGCCTCGAAAGGCAACTCGCCAAAGTCGTCGAAGTTGGCGGTTGCGGAATTGGCATGGCGCACTAGTACCCGGTCGCAGCGAGGCGAGTGCGCCAAGCGCGCCAAGGGCGCCGTCGAGCAGGAGGCCCTCGGCGGCGCCAGGGATGCGGCAGCTGCGGTTGGCTCGAGCAGCGAATGTAGCGGTTTGCCCCTTCCTTCCTCACGCAAGGCATTCGTCGTGCTGCCCAAGATGGGCACGATGAGCAAGAGTGAGCAAACGCGTGCCGAGACGGCGCTGTCTCGTCACTTTGGGCGTTTCGGCACCGTCGAGAGCTTGAAGGTGCGAGGAAACGCTGCTTTCGTCGAGTGGAAGACGCCCGAGGCAGCGGCACGTGCACTAGCTATGCCCAAGCAAGTCATCGAAGAGCTCCCGTCTCCATCGGGCTCATGCTCGTTTGCCGTCCGCGTGAAACCGTTCAAAGAGAGATGCATGGCTTCTGCCGGGCGCGGCCGCCGCGATGAGCGCGAGGGGCGCACTGCCGCAAGGCGCGACCCCTCCCGCTCCTGCTCCCGCTCCCGCTCCTGCTCCCGCTCCCGCTCCCGCTCCCGCTCCCGCTCCCGCTCCCGCTCCCGCTCCCGCTCCCGCTCCCGCTCCCGCTCGCGCGCCCGCTCCCGATCCCGCTCCCGCTCCAGCGACCGCTCGCACTCCAGCTCGCGCTGCCGTAAGCGTGGGCGTGAACGCAGCCGTGAGCGTGAGGGCCGCCGCGAGCGCCGGCAACATTGCTCGCAATCGCCCCGCCGCTCTCGATCAGCGAGCCGCTACTCGCGCTCGCCCCGCCGCCGCTCGCGCTCACCGCGGCATCGCTCGCGCTCGCCGAGCCGCCGCTCGCGCTCACCCCGGCGCCGCTCGCGCTCACCCCGGCGCCGCTCGCGCTCACCCCGGCGCCGCTCGCGCTCGCCCCGCCGCCGTCGCTCGTGCTCGCGAGAGCGTGACTCGTACCGACGCTCGCGCAGCCATCGACGCCACAGCGCCTCCCACAGCCCACGACGCAGCCCACACCGCCGCACATCCAGCCCCGAAATCGCCCCAACAGCCGCCCCCCCAGCCGCCCCCGCAGCTGCTGCCATGGCCGCCGCGACCGGTGCCACCGCCGACTCTCGATGCGCCGACGCAATGGCGGCGGCGGCGGCGGCGGCGGCGGCGGCGGCGACGGCGGCAGCGGCGGCGGCGGCGGCAGAGGCGGGGGCAGCGGCGGCGGCGGCGGCGGCGGAGGCGGAGGCAGAGGAGGAGAAGGCGAAAGCTACCGCAGGCTCGGCGGCGGCAGTGGGCACCGGTCTGGAGCTGGTGTGGTCATTGCCGGTGGCCGAGGCCTACGGCTGGCTGCGCTGCATCCACATCGGGCGCATGCAGCTGCAGGCGCTGCGTCAGCGTAATACCCTTGAGAGCAGCTTGGGATTGCTCGTTCGCCTGCTCACTCGCCAGCCGACGCCTACCCTCCCGGCCATCTACACCGTCGTCGAGATCGTCGATGTGAGCGGCGCCGTTCTCACAGTGCGAGGGGCAGCACGTTACATGCCCTCGGCCGGCCTCCGAGTGCTCTCGGCGGGCGTGGGCGCGCTCCAGGTCGAGGTAGGCACCTGCTCGGACCGGCCCCTCGAACCGCTCGAGATGGCGCGTGCGCTCGAGGCGATGCGAGAGGGCGCCCTAACGCCGCTCACGCTCCTCGAGGCTGCACAGCTGCGCACTCGGCGCTCGGCACACGCCGTCCCCGGAGCTGCCCTCGCTCACGGCGCCCCTCCCCCGGAGCCGCTGTCCTCGCTGCCCTCGCTGCCGACAACCTCCGCCAGTGCCGCGGCGACGAGCAGCAGCGGCGGTCTCACGAAGACTAAACGCAACCAGGTGGCAGGCTCCGCGCTCGCGCAACACGGGGGCGCACCAAAATCCAAACACACCCCGAGCGGCGATGCCCTCGTGCGATTAGCCGTGGCGTGCGGCCACTCACCCCTCGGGATGAGTCGCATGCCCGAGCCGACGCGGCCGACGCAGCCGACACCGACGATGGCTGCTCCGATCATATCGCGCCAATCGACGCAAACGGACGCGGAGCCGGCGCCCAGCCATTGCGCCGATCCCTGGAGAGTGGATGTCGATGATAGGTGTCCTCGCGAGCTCGCCGAAGAGTGCCAGGCCGACGAGGACGACGACTGGGCACGAAAGAAGGCGGAGGCCGAGGCTGATGCTTTATTGTCTTCGCTTCCGACCCCAACACCGCCTGCGCCGGCTGATGGCTCTTCGCTCCCGCCGCCACCTCGGCCTGCATTTCTGACGCCCCCCAATCTGACGGGATCGTTGACGGATGTCGCCCTCTCAATCGTGAAAGCCAGTGGCGGCACGCTTCTCCTCTCTTCCGTCTGCACCGAATTATACAAGCTTAATCCAACTGCTAGGGAAGTGCTCAAGAACGGAGGTGGAGCCAAGAAGTGGATCGGCAGCGTCGATGGGCTGGCTGTGGTCGCGAGCGGCTCAACGGAGTGGCGGGTCATCCTTCAGCCAAAGCGAGATATGCCCTCTGCTCCAATGTCAAATGCGGCGCCAGGACGGCCTCCGCCTCCAACCCCGCCTCGCGCAGCCACCGCGCCACCGCCGCCGCCACCGCCGCCCGCGCACGCCGGTGGCCCACACTCCCTCGTTCGCTCCCTTGGCCTGCCGTCACTGGGCATTCTGGGCATGTGCGCCGATGGTAGGCCACGAAATGGCATGCAACCGTTTGGCATGTCGCAACCATCGCCCAGCGCGCCGTCGCCGGCGGCTGCGGCGCCTAGCTGGGTGGCCGGGAGTAAGTATGGCGATCGCAAGTGCCGCGAGGGCTTTGCATGCAACAAGAACTGGTGTGGCTATGCGCACCCGATCGGCTGGCCACTTCAAGCGCTTCACGAGCTTCATCTGAGCCAGATGCACCCAAACCAGCCGCCGCCGCCGCCGCCGCCGCCGCCGCCGCCGCAGCAGCAGCAGCAGCAGCAGCCGCCGCAGCAAGACCACCACCAGCAGCAGCCTCCACAGCAGCAGCACAGGCCGCCGCCGCCGCCGCCGCAGCAGCAGCAGCAAGACCAGCAGCAGCAGCAGCAGCCTCCACAGCAGCAGCAGAGGCCGCCGCCGCCGCCGCAGAAGCGCATGGCGCCATCGGGCATGGCGCCACCGGGCATGCCGCCGCCCAATACAGCGTACTGGAAGTGCCCATACTAGTGTCCATCACGGCGCCCATGAGAGCTACGAGTTAGAGTACCGAGCTGTAGACCGGATTGATGTACGTACTGTTGTCGCGCCCGCGATAACGCCGCTCCGCCGGCGAGTACCGTCTACCGAGGATCGGATTCTCCTTTGTACGTTGCGTGCGCGCGCTGTGTGAATAGCCGTTAAGTACGTTGCATGTTCGAACCGAAAGACAACACCCGCAAGCAGACCTGACCTCCGTACCCCGCCACCGGTACCGCGCCAGGCTCGTCCTGTGGGGCTGTGGGGGCACCCGCGGCAGCCGAGCCACACGCATGGCCACACGCCGCATTCGACGGCTCGACACAGTGACGAGTCGCCGATGCGTCCGGCGTGCGTCCATCTCACACCTGCCCGGTGGCTCCGCTACGCGATCGGCACCGCTACGCTGAGGGTGCGCCCACAAACTTAAGGACTAAGCGCGCCGCGCTGAGCTTGGCCACCGCCCATACGAGCAGCAGCAGGTTCGTCGCCCAGCGCCATGCATCGCCCACCGCGCCGCGCACGCTCCACGGCGGCAGTGTGGGCGCCACGAGCACCGCAGCAAGCCCCGAGGCGAGGCCCACCAAGAAGCTGCCCACAAGCCAGCGGCGGTAGCTGGTCAGGAGAACCAATCTGCTGCGCAGCTCCAGCTGGCGCAGCTCCAGCCAGAGCAGCAGCAGCCGCGCCCTCATCCGCGCGACCAGATTTCGCACCGGCGCAGTCCCCCGTCCCAGCAGCGCCCCGACCGCAGCAAGCCTTCGACGCATCGCCCACGGAAGCGTCTGCATGGGCCGAAACTCGACCTGCAGTAGCTCGAGGCGCAGAACCTTTATTGGGCCCATAGCCTCGAGCATGATGAGGAACTGCAAACGCACGAACTCGGCCGCCGTCGAGATGCGGCCCAGGCCCCTGGGCGCGGCGGACTCGGGCAGGAAGCCCTTGCCATTGTCCTCGCCGACGAAGTACAAGTCAGCCTCTGAGAGTGGTTTCTCGAGCTCCGAGCTGAGGACTGGATCCGCTGGCACTTCCGTATCCTCGGCTACCATGGCTCGCGCCTGCTGCTCATCGTACCAGGACTTGACTTCGTCCATGGCGACCGCGCTGCGTCGGGTGCACTGGTGAATATGCGCTGGCCGGACTCCGAAGACGTGAAAGCTCGCGAGACTCGCGAGAGCACATGGCACCATTGATAATGGCGGGAGAACGGAAAGGGTGCGTGTGAACGGTTGCGCGACCCCAAGCGCGGCAAGCGGTGCTGGCCGTTAATAGAGTGTGTGCGGCACCAATCTCGTCTCGGCAAGCTCTTTCGCAAATTTTCGGCGCGATGTATACATGAACTAAGGGGGTAGGTCTGACCTACCCCCTTACATGAACATGGCGATTCAGTCATCCGCAACCTTCGTCGTCGGCGTGACCATTGGCCTTCTTGCGAAAGATCTGCTTGCGAGTCGCACTGCTGACAAGGTAGCTGCTCGGGAGTTGCAGGAGGCGCTACAAGAGTCACGGGAAGCGTCGGCGACTCAGGACAGCCGGCCCGTCTCGGCAGCTGGTTCAAGCGCCCTCGGCAGAGTGCTTGGGCTGAGCGCTAATCTTGAACGCCGTATCGTGCGAGATCTGCAGATGTTTGGGTTTGGGAGCTTTCCACCAGTGAAGGTGCACCACCATAGCCGCACGCCAGTGGAGGACATGTTCGTTCGGCTACACAACAACATGCATCGGGTTGGCCTGCTGCCACTGTCAGCATGGGGAGTAGGCCGCGGGCCGAACCGCAAGCCCAACGTCAACGACGACGTGCTATCGCGCATGGGGATGGACCTTTTCTTCGACACGTTCGCATCGCGGGTGCGCCCAAATGCCGCCTGCCTCGAGTGGGGCAATCCCCACTACAGCAAGCGAATCCCCTCGTGCGGGGCGAACAGCACGTGGTCGTTCCACTTCTCACCTAGCCGCAAGGCGATCAACCCCAGGAAACGGACGGTGGTCGCCGACCTGAACAGTCTGCAAGAGGTCGATGTAGCGGGCTGGCCACGGTTCGACCTCATCATATGCAACCAGGTGTTCGAACACATCTCGTCTCCTTTCGACTCCGCAGTGGCCGTCGCGCTGCTACTCGCTCCAGGCGGGCTGCTCTTCTTCACAGCACCGTTCATGGAGCCATACCACCGAATGCCTGGCGACTTTTTCCGATACACCTTTGACGGCGCGAGGACTCTCTTCGAGCGCGCGGGCCTCGAGGTGGTCGAGCAGCGCCGGATTGGCAATACGATGCTCGCGAGCGCGCATCTCCTTGGGTTCGGCACTGCCGACGTGGACGAGGGCATACTAAGGCGTGACCTTATCCGCCGCATCGACGCCTCGAAGATGAATCGCGTGGATGAGTGGGCTTTCATCGAAACGGCTCTCGTGGCGCAGAAGCCTGTGTAGGCACCGTCTAGCGGCGGATAGCGCTGACTGGCTGGTGCGACCTGCGTGCGGGGTGCGTGTGGGCCATAAAAGCGTCACCTTAAAAGCAGCTAAACCAACCTGCAAACAACAAAGGGTACCGCAAAGATACACTGTAGAAAGAGACACGGCTCGAGGGTGCATCGACCCTTTATACATCATCGCGGCGCGGGGGCGACCCTCAGCGTTCGCCGTTGCGCCGCACTGCGCTCGTGCGCCTGCCGCCTCGCAACTGCGCCGCACTGCGCTCGTGCGCCTGCCGCCTCGCAGCTCGCCCCCATGCAAGCGCCCTATCGAGACATGCCTATAGCGCCCCGGCTGCACGCGCGACGCACACCGCGAAGGCGCCATCGTAGACGTAGACTTCCATGGATGTTCCACCTACATGCACAGGCAATGCCCAGCTGCAGCCCGCGTGCTATATATTGCACCCTAGTCAGGATGAGCGTTTCCGCCGTTGTTGGCCGCGAAGTTGTGCAGCGCCCCTCTGGTGAGCTTCTCATCGAACTCCAGAGGACGCTTGTCCTTGGCGGGGAAGAGCATGACCACAGGCAGCTCGCTGTCTTCAAAGACAAAGGGGGACTTGTTGAACGTCAGATCCATGCGCAGCGCCACCACCGTGGACGTGTCCGCCTCGACGAGCTCGGCCGCGTATCCACCGTACTCGGCACCCGCCCCTTCACAAAAGGCAGCCGACGGCTTGTAAAAGAGGACAAAGACGTCCTTGGACTTGTCCATCACTGTCTTTTCAAACGAGCCGTCGCTCACGCTCGCACTCGCGTCCAGCGCTGCGCAAATGAAGCCCTCCTTCCGCCACGTCTCCGATGCCGCGTCCGCCGCCATCCCGGCCTCCGCGTCCGTCTCTTGGGCCGCGAGCTGCTCCTCGTCAGATTTAATCTCGCCGAGGCGCCGACCGGCTCGCTCACCCTCGTCCTCGGCCGCCACTGCCTCGGCTGCTGGCGCCGCTTCGGCTCCTCGTTCCTGCGCCCGGCGCATCGCCGAGGCCTTGACATTGGGTTTGTAGCCGCCATCGGCCGTCGGCTGCCCGGCGACGGTAGACTTGGCCCCCCCCGCCGCCCCCGCCCCCGCCGCCGCCGCCGCCTCAAATTTCTGAACGGCCTCCTCGCCGTTCAGGTCTATGAGCGCTTCACGCTGATCGGCCTCGCGCTTTGCCTTGTTCGCAATCATCTCCTCCATGTCGACGGGACCGTGGAGTTTGGCATGAAAGTCCTTTGCGGGACGCGGCTGCATCGGCTGCTCGGTGACCTTCTGAAGCCATTTGACTACGCTGTCGTGCGTGAGCTCACTGTCCAGCGGCCACTGGTAGGCGTGTCCATTGCGGAAGAGCACGATCGTCGGCAGCTTGAGCACGCCGTGCAGCTCGATGTAGCTCGTGTGGCCATCCGGATCCGAAATGTCGCTGCGTGCATGCATCATGCGCGAGCCCCAAGTCTCGGCACGCGCGACTGCTTCCATGTATGGCCGCATGGTCTCACACCGCTTGCTCCAGGGCGCGTAGAAGTGCACCAGAACCTCGTCATGCTCCTTGAGTGCGGCATCAAAGTTGTTCTTGTGCAATTCGACGATCAGCGGCTGCTCCACGACTTTCCCGTCGGCGGAGACGGTCGAGCTTTCAAACGCACTGAGAGCCGTGCATAGAACAGAGAGTACGAGGAGCGCAAGTCGTGGCGTATGCATCGCGACGGACGCGGGCCCACACGAGCAGCGCCGAAGCCTCTCCGCCGACACGTGAGCGCTTGCCCGCTACCCGGTAAAAAGACACCGGGGGGAGCCGGGACACTCACGGGCACACGGACACACAGACGAACCACACAACCATCCCAACCCACCAACGCACCCGAGCGACCGCGAGACGACCGAATCAGCGGCCGACTCAACGGCCGCAGCCCCGGAGCCGACCGCTCCCCGCGGCCGGCTCGGAGGCCGCCCCCTGCGAACGGGTGACGGGGGGTTTCCTATACAAATTGGGGGGGGTTTCCTATACAATACGTATCCTGATGTATCCTGCATGTATCCTGCATGTATCTTGCATGTATTCTGATGTGTCCCGTTCAAATACATCAAGATACATCAAGATACATCGAGATACAACAAGATACATTTGTATCTGTCACTTTGGCCATCAAAGAAAATGTATCTTACCTAGGGATATGTATCCTTCTTTACGATACATTCAGGATACATTTAAGATACATTGTAT
>Ga0210240_100911_pt1 | contig 24907 bp, 19 predicted proteins | sample ChrtobMetP5a_4mM_FD_155463 | JGI IMG/M metagenome (GOLD analysis project Ga0210240, IMG submission 155463) | Chrysochromulina tobin associated microbial communities from unialgal haptophyte culture, Seattle, Washington, United States - P5a_4mM | ecosystem: Host-associated > Algae > Haptophytes >...
AGTGGGGGGGAGGGGGGGAGGGGTCCTCGTATTATTGATATACTTGGTGTGTTTCTGTGTTAGGTGCATTTTCGCGCGCGTCAGGTGGCTGGTGGTTTCTAGCGCGTTTAAGCGCTAGATTAGTTGTCTTCCGGGGCAAAGCGGCAAACCCAAGCGGAGAGATGCAGGGCGGTAGGCGGACACCATCTCGACGAGCTAGTTGTGCCGGCGGGCGGGCAACACTCGCATACTAATGCATGCATCATACATGAACTAACTCAAGATGTAACGGCCTCGAAGAAACGACGGGCCAGTCGCTCGTAAGTCAAAAGTTCAGTAAAACCGAGCATAAATAACGAAATAACAAGAGTCTCCATGGATCCGCAAGTCATGTTAGCCGCCATGATGGCCGCCTCGGAATCTTCTCAACGGATTGCAGCCAAGGGTGGCAAGGGCGGCAAGGGTGGCAGGGGCGACACGGGCCGCGGTCGCGGTCGTGGGGGCGTCACCAAGCCAGCGCACAACCTGCAGCAGCAGTGGCACGGCGACGAGTATCTGCAGCAGCAGCAGCAGGGCAAGGGTGGTGGCAAGGGTGGCGGCAAGGGTGCCAGAGGTAAGGGGGGCGGAGGTGCGAAGAATTTCTGGGAGGCAAGACCCGACCTTGCTAAGCTAAGAACTCTCCAGCTCGACGATGCCGCCAAGGAGCAGCTTGGCGCCCTCTTCGGAATGATGGACGCCAACGGAGACGGCTTTCTACGGCTCGACGACTTTGAGATCATAGCCTCCAGAAGCTCAACGCTACCGCAGGCCGCCAAGCATAAGGCGCTTCAATACTTCACGAAGCTGCAAGAGGAGCTCGATTTCAACTCGGACGGGAAAATCGAGCCCGATGAGTTCATTCGGGGCATGATTAAGATCGCCTACCAAAAGCCCGTTGACCAAATGTTACGCACGCCCCCGGCTGGAACCGACTCTATCGACTATGCCATCAGTCGGCTTGAGGTTGCGGCGAACAACGCAGTCAAAGAGCTCTGCAAGGGCCTCGCCGCCTGGATGCAATCAATTTAGGCGACTGATGTGTGGCAAGGGAGAAGGATCGACTGATGCACCGTTAGATCGGAAGCACAGAGCCATAGGCCGATCCATGGGCTCATCCCGATCCCGCCGGGCCACGACGCGAGCAGGCGCGCGAGGACACGTAAGAGTAATAATACGCAGGGAGGGCGGAGGGGCCAAAATGCGAGACCTCCTTGCGAGTGCGCGCACAGTGCGTGTGGTCGTGTGATGGTCTTGGTCATGGTCGATGGTGCGGTGTGTCCCGACGCTCCTGGTCCGCGTCCGGTCACCTGCACGCTCCCGGCAGATCTCGATTACTTTCATACGGAGAGGCTGGTCAGGCGGCCGCCCTGCGCCCAAAAGCGGCCGCCCTGCGCCCAACTCTCAACTCTCATGACTCTCATCCGCAAGTCTGAGCGTGCGGCCGCGCCGCGGTGACCCCCGGATGATTGAGCCCTTCTTCGTCGATGCGTGTGGGGCGCGCGGAGTTTGCACGTCTGCGGACAAGTCGGCTACCTGTGGCTCCCTCACTCTGCTTGTCCGAGGTAAAACTGGCGGCAGCGTAGGCAATTGTGGCGGTGGCAGTGGCACCATCGGCAGAGCCTCCCGAATGCGAGGCAGCTGCAGCGGTTGCTCCTCAAACTTCGCCGTTGGGACAGCCTCGACTGTGAAACTAATGCGCTGTCGAGTCTCCAATGGTTGATCCAACGGTGCGCTCGTGCCCCCGGTGCAGGATGGCTTGAGATGCACTGCACACGAGGCCTGTGCCGGCCAAAGCTCGGTTGGCGCGCGTGCACGGCGAGGGGCGACTGAAAGTGAGAGCTTCGCGAGCAAAGCTGTCAGAGGGTCGCCAGCAGCACCAAATGAGGAGTCGCTGCCGTCCACCATCCGACTGCTTGCGCCTGGTTCATCATGTAGGACGCCTTTCGAGCCTCTCCGACCGCTGCCCACCACCGGTGCTTCACCGACACGGGCGCTACCGCCGTGGCCTCCATCAACCCCACGGGTACCATGAACCGCCACGGCGTCAGCAGCCGCCGCACGCTGAGCGGCAGCACGGCGGCCGCGCAGGCTATTTGGATCCCAAATACTTCCAGCATACAGGGCATCACGGCGTGGTCTGCCACCTCCAGAGTCCCATCCGACCGCATAGCCAGGTGGGTTCTCGGGCTCATCACTCGTGATGCCATCGAAGGTGCGCCGTCGTCGAACATGACGTCGTCGAAGGTGTCCAACTCTCACCTCCTCGGCACCCCGAAACCCTCCAGCTACCACGCGGGCCAAGGCGGCCTCGCCTGCGCCTGTGGCGTCTGCCAGCTTGCGACGCTTCGCTTCGAGCGCCTTGAGCTCAGCAAGCTCATTAGGACTCAACCCGCCTGCAAGCATCCGCTGCTTGAGCTCGTCGACCTTTGCACTCACCGCTGCAGCCTCTGCTAAGAGCCCCGCGCGATCGAGCGGATGGCCACCAGCGTCGACCAACCCTAGCGAACGCGCTCGCTTCTTCGCGGCTTCCTCAGCGACCCAGTTGGCGGCGGCCGCGTTCGCTGGGCTCCCAGCAGGAGCTACGATCCGCGCAGCGCTGACCGGGCTCGCCACGTGGCTCGCCACCTCTGCCAGCTTGTGCTGCTTCGCCTCGAGCGAATGGAGCTCAGCAAGCTCATTAGGACTCAACTCGCCTGCAAGCATCCGCTGCTTGAGCTCGTCGACCTTTGCACTCACCGCTGCAGCCTCTGCTAAGAGCCCCGCGCGATCGAGCGGATGGCCATGAGCGTCCAACAAACCAAACGCAAGGGCTCGCATCCTCGCGGCCTCCTCATCCTCATCCGCAACGACTTGGCCACCAGCATCGACCAAACCAAACGCAACAAGGGCTCGCTGCTTCGTGGCCTCCACATCCTCAGCCGGCGCAACTTGTGCGAGCTCAGCCGCCAGCTTATCGGGCGTGGCATGTAGTCCGGTCACATCTGCTTCTTCGCACGCTTGCCGATCTTGGCCTTCTTGCGCGCTGCTTCGCATCCTCGCGACCTTCGTCTTCGACCTCTTTCCGATCACGGCCACCGCCTTCTTGCGATCCGCGGCCTCCTTACGGTCCTTCTTGGCTCGCTGGATGGCCTGGATCTTGGTGATGGAGGAGCGCTCCTCTTGGCTCTTGCCCACTTGCTCCTTGGCACGCGAGCGGTAGTCGGCGCTCCCCTTGTCGTCGCCGCCTTCGCCTTTGCCTTTACCTTTGCCGCCACCCGCTGCGTTCTCGCCCTCGTTCTCGCCCTCGTCGTCACCGTACGTGAGGGCGTCGTGCACACAGTCTCGCTCGTCCTTCCACGCGTACGCGAGGATGTGGCCATTGGCATCGCGCACGGTCGTCGTCAACTGGTCATGTAGCCGCCACAGGAAGGCCGTATACTCATACGGGCAAATGCCACGCGTCCACGTGTCCGCCAGCTCGAAAAGGGCGTCCTGGAACTGCTTTCGCGTGAGCCAGTCCTTGCCTTTCGCATCGCGCACCCAGTCCTCCGCGATGGACTGTTCCGCCTCGACCTCGTTGTAATTCTTGATCATCACACGGTACACTCGCTTGAGCATGTTCGCATGCGCCTCCTTGGACAGTACTTCGCAGGCGTCTCCTCGGTCGTCGCTCTGAATCGAGCGCTGCGATGCCTCCCAGAAGGCCTGGAGCACCTCGAGGACACGCCGATCGAAGCGCAGCTTGTGGCGCTCGAGCATCTTCTGCTCGGTAGCTAGCGAGGAGTCGCCTTGCTGCCACAGCTCGAGCTTCTGGAGATCCTCCGCCGTCGCGACCTCGGCCACGACGCGCCCCCCCTCAGACAGGAGTTCCCGCGCCTCAGCTGCAGCCTTCTTTGCGGCAGGGTGGGCACCGAATGTGCGCACGACCGAGTCAGCATGCTTGACGCCCATCCGTAAGGTGAGCATGTAGTTGGAAGCCCCCTTCCGCGCAGCATCCTTTAGGACCAACGCCTGCGACTCTTTGAGGCTCTTCTGCATGATGGCGACTGACTTGGCAAACGTGAGGGCTTTCTTCCATTTGTTGCCTATTGAGTTTTCCCTCCCAGTCGTGCTGGTTGCCAGGTTGGCGAAGCGCACCATCTTCGGCCTTTTCGAGAAATGGGAACCGATGATGTTTGCATGTTCGACAAACATGGATACTTCAGGCTCAAATAGTTTGTGACCTGTTGAAAGCTGCAACGGAAGAACTGGGCATTTGTGTGGAAGACTCTTGCATGCCGACCGACGCAAAAACGCAACACCTAAGACCTGACCACCTAGTTTGCGTACCCGCAACGCACTTTTTGTGGTCAACAGTCACACAGGGGCCGTGCAACGGTTGTCGCGTGTGTCGTGTTAACGTTCACAGGGGACGAGTGAGGTCGGTTCGTCAACAATATGGTCCGCTTGTGGTTGGGGTTGCTGGCTGCCGGCCTGGCAGCTGCCGTCCCCGACATGAACGAGACGAATCGTACGCTCCACCTCGCCTACGCGTCGTTCTGCGACGAGGCTGATTTGAAAAATTGGTCTTGCATGTGGTGCGCTGGATCTGGGGCCACGGTTGAGCTCATCCAATTTGTTGCCAACACGTCGGCGGGCACGCAGGGCTACGTCGGCCTGGACAGGGCCCATGCCCGCGTGGTGGTCGGGTTTCGCGGATCTAGCAACCTCGCCAATGACGTCGAGGACGCGGCGTTTCTCCTGCTGCCTCCCAAGCACCTTGCAGGTGTCCCGCCAGCAGGGCCTGGCCAGCCGGAGGTGCTCGTGCACACTGGCTTCGACTTTGCGTATGGGTCCGTACGCAATGTCACCCAGGACGCCGTGACCCGGGCCCTCGACAGCTGCGGAGGCGCTTGCACGGAAGTAACCTTCACCGGCCACTCCCTGGGATCCGCAATGACAACCCTCGCCGCCGTGGACTTTCAAGCACAGCAGCAGAGGCGGCAGCTGCAGGCTGCGGGTGGCGGCGGCGCTGCCGCCAGGGCGGTGGTCTCCAACCTCTTCACCTTCGGCTCCCCGCGCGTAGGGAACGAAGCCTTTGCGGCCTGGGCGTCGGGGCTCCTCGACATGGGACTTTCCTCGCGGGTCACACGCGAGGGCGACGTTGTGCCTCGCATCCCCCCCAAGGTGGTGCCCCTGCGCGGCGGGAACAGGTACCAGCACGTGCACACGCGCGAGGTCTGGAACCGCCACAACGGTACCAACCAGAGCCACATGGCCAGCGAGCTCGACTGGCTCGTCGAGTGCCACGCGGCGAACGGGGAGGATAATAACTGCTCTGACTCTGAGCCCATCCGCTCCTACTTCGAGTGGGCGAAGGGCCACGAGGGCTGCGGTCAGCACTGCAACTACCTCGGCATGTTGGGCGGGCACTGCTGACCTTGCGATGACGGGGGCTCCGGCGCACGGCGGCCTGCGCGTGCGCCTTGGCGACGTCGGGCATTTGTATAGCTTCGTACCTCCGCTCGCCGTGGGTCGGGGCGACACTAGGGGGCCGTGGGGCTCGGCGGGGTAGGGGTACGTGGCACTGGCCACGGGGCTCGGGGCTACAGCACCGGTCCGTCGACTGTCGAAGCGACAAGCGTCGCGGTTTGCCTAACGGGGTTTGGCACGCGCGCATCGACCTTCGTTTCTTTTCAATAAACAGTCGTGTGACACGCACGCACATGTTCACCAATGTGCGTCGAAGGACGAAGCTTTCTCTCTCACAGTGTCGAGTGCTTCGCTCAGAAGTCGGCAAGCAGCGCAGCCTCTTCGGCATCAGCACTCGCCAGCCAGCCTCCTCGCATCGCGGTGCCGGTTCCCCTGGCGCTACCGTCAGTAGCGCCGCCGACCTGATTTTCGTCAGCCATGCCCACAGCCGTCGTGCTGTGGCTGTACACGCTTGCGTCCTCGGCGTCGTCCGCGCCGTGCAGCCGAGAGACCTCGTAATTGCCGTCGTCCTCGTCGCCGTTGACGACGGGTACTAGTGGAGCCTCGGCGAGGCGCGAAAGCAGTGCGGGTAGCTCGACCCCTTTGAACCACGCATGCGCAAGCACGCCGTCCGCGCCATTCCGCGCGCCGCCGCCACAACATCCCCCGTCGTTCACCACGACGGCGCCCACGACGGCGCCGCCATCTGCTCGGCGGAGGTTGCCGAGGCGCTGTCGCGGCATAGGCTGGAGGAGCCCCCTGAGAAGCGCGCGCGCATCCGGGTCAAAGTGGCGCGGCATCGTAAAGTGGCCTGCAATCACTGCGGCGCTCGTGGCCAGCGGGCTCTCGGCACAGAAAGGCGGGAAGCCGGCAAGCAGCTCGAAGACGGTCACGCCAAAAGCCCACCAGTCGACCGCGCGGTCGTGTCCGCTCTCAAGCAGCATCTCGGGCGCCGAGTACTCGGGCGTGCCGCAGAGGGTCCACGTGTGTGGGTGGTCGGCGTCGAGCTGCTTGACGTAGATGAAGCTCGATAGTTTGACGAACCCGAGCCGGTCGAGCAGCACGCTCTCTGGCCGCACGTCGCGGTGCACAATCGGGGCCGCGCCGCATCGCTCGTGCAGGTGCCCCAGCGCGAGCGCGAGCTGGACGGCGTAAAACCTGGCGCGATCAGGCTCGAAGCGCCCCGCCGCGCGCAGATGCGTGAACAAGGTGCCGCCGTGCGCGAACTCGTACAGCATGTACACATGCTCTTGGTCCTGCCCAGTAGCAACGAGGGTTTGTATGAAGGGATGCTGTTTGCCAAGGAGGATGCGCCGCTCTTCGCGCAGGTAACGTGCCAGGCGCAGCCGCAGTGCTGCGGCTTTGGTCACTGTGCGCAACGCAAACGTCTGATCTGTCTTTGCCGCCGTTGACGCCGGGCTGCCCGGGCTCACAGGAGTGAGGGGTGCCTTGGAGCTCGACAGCCTGCGTCCCCTGAGGCGCACGAGCTGGACCTTGCCGAAACGGCCAAGTTGAAGCGGGCGTTTGCCGAGTACGTCGACCGCAGACTCTATCGGACGGCCACGGAGGAAGTCGTAGCCTTCATCGCTCTCAGCGGTGCGGGCACCATTGAGCATAACTTTCTCAAGAAATGCTTCAAGGACCAGGTGTGAACGTTAACACGACAGACGCGATAGCCGGGTGAAGAAAACCTTTGGCTGAATGTCATACATATTCACATGGCCATATTCACACTTACATTCACACTCACACAGAAACAAAACACGCGGCGACAAAAGTTTCATGCGCATGCGCGACGACAAGATCGACCACCATTCGCTTATCAAGAAGAAGAAGAAGAACAAGAAGAAAAAGAAGAAGAAGAAGGAGAAGAAGAGCCCGGCTCACCTTGCGCGAGAGCTGCCTTCTCCTCCAGTCGTATCTTCTTTGGCATGGAGCGCTGCGGCACAAGTCATAGTATCTGAGTTGCTGGACGCTCGCACAGGCATGATTACCGATTGGCCCGTGCGCTACACTTCTCAGCGAGACTGTGCGACGTCCGCATCGAGCGCCGCGTCAGCATCTATCGAGGGTGCTCGGCTTCGGGCCGTGCGTCGACTGGGTGAGATTTTCCGTGTGCGCTGTGCAGTGGTGCGTGATGCTGGCACTGGCTTGTCTTTCTTGATGCTTCGGCAGAATCGTGGTTCACTTCACTGACGCACCACACGCCTCGAATCGCGCGCAGCTCGGCGGAAAATCTTGGTACGCCGCCTACGAGCATTGGCTGTGGGCGGCGCGAGCGCCCAGTGGTGTTCCAGCGTCACCAGCTTTCGTGCCCGTGCTTCCAGCTGTGCCATCCGACGCAGCGCAATCGGAGCTGCGAGCCAAGTTGGAAGCGAAAGGTATGGCAGCCGCGACGGCGCGTAAGACGTGCGACGACTTGGCCCTGCATGCAGCCAGCATGGAGCAGCAGCTCAGCGCGGAGGCGAGCGCGGCGAGCCATGGTCGATGGCCCAACGTTGTGGTGCGCGCGGAACGCCTCGCTCACGTGCCTGGATCGACGAGCGCAGCCTCCGCGCCAATATCTTTCACATCGGCTAGCAGCCTCGGTGGCGCCGATGCCGCCGATGCCGTCCGCACGAGCATGATATGCCTCACCTGCGCTGTGCCCTCCGGCGATGCAGATGAAGTCGTAGCGGTCGAGGTGACGGAAGCACATCTCGCGAAGCTCCGAGCCTTGTGGCAGTTGACGCAGACCTCCGCCGCCGCCGCGTCCGACACACACTTCTTCGAGGCTGCCTTCGCTGTGTTGGCACGGCTGCAGGCACTGCAGGGGGGGCACGAGCAGGCCGGTGGCATGCAGGCCGCCTGCCCGCCGCCCGCTTTTGACGTCCTGCGAGCGGATTTTGGAGTGACGATGGAGCTATTCGCCTCGCCACTCAACAGCCGCTTTCCGCGCTTTTGCTCAGCTGCCGCCGACGTGGACGCCCCCTTTGGCAGTCTGGGATCTTTCTTTCACTGCAGCCGCCTCTCCGGCGCCTTCGTCGCCAACCCGCCTTTTGAGTCGCAGACGGTGCACGCGATGGCGCAGCACATGGAGGCACTCCTCAGCGCTGCCGATGCGGCCGCGGGCGCGCTCACGATCGTGGTGATCGTGCCCGCGTGGCGCGAGCTGCCGGGCTGGCAAGCGCTCGCCAACTCGCCGCACCGCTCGTGTACCCTCAATCTCGAACGTGCCAAGCACTGCTACGTCGACGGCGGGCAGCACTACGGCCGCCGCACGGCGGCAGGCCGTCTCTCGGCACTTCGGCTCTCCAACCACGAGACCAGCGTCTTCTTTTTACAGAGCGCACGCGCCGCCGTGGAGGCGCCGCCCACGCAGGCCAAGCAGCAGCGGCTCGCGAGGGCGTTCCTGGCGGGCCTCACTCCGGGGACTGGGCAACCCGATCCAGAGTGGGTGCACCCGGCGCCCCCGTCACCGCCTGAACCCTGAAACGGTTGATGCGCGTTGAGGGTTGAGCTCTTGAGGTGAGGTGTGAGGTGAATGGTCTTGCCGCTTGCGGCTTGGAAAAGTTCTTTATAGTTTATTCTACTTTCTGTTTCTCGGTGAAAAGTGTAAGTGACGATCTTGCCGCGGTTCGCGAATCGCGTTCAGTAAATCGACTACGTCAACTTTATAAGGCTGCCTGAAAGCTGAACGTCGTCCTTCGCGTCTTGACTCTTGTCACCGTCGTTCAGATTTACTTCGCACACGTCGCCCACGGACTGCACCTTTGCATTCGATTCGAATTTCGACGTCCACCGCTCACGTCATCGTAAATTATCGCAGGAGAGTCCCATGTGTGTGTCCGGGACCGGGTTGGGCCGCATGCAGCCACATGGCGTCGCCGCCCCACACCTTGTCCGGTCGTTAGGAACCCGCCCGGACTCCCTCCCGCGTCGTCCCCTTTAGTGCCGTGCCCTCAGTTCCCATCGCCTCGTCGTCAGTGACGCACCTTACCATCTGTATGGTCTGCGCCTCCCTTCCCCCCAATGCCCTCCAGGCTGGCCCGCGCTGCCTCACTGGAGCCCCCTCCCCCTCCCCCCTCTTGTCACCCCCCACCGACTCTCCTCTCGGCAGCGTCGGTCCCCGTGGGATGCAGACGGATCGCAGTTCGGGCGAGCCGTCGCAGGCGAGTGAGTTCAGGCGGCCTGTGGGGAAACAGTTCAGGCGGCCCCAGGCTCGAGCCGCTTGACGAGGGCGAGCTGCGAGCGCGTGAAGCCGTTACGCAGAGCCTCGGCCGCCGCCGGGAAGCGAGAATGCAACGCCCAGAACGCGCGCCCCGCCGCCTCGCGAGCTTTGACATCCGAATCCGCGGTCAAGCGGCCGAGAGCCTTGGCGGTTTCACCCACCACGCGCTCGGAGATCGGGGCTCCCTGCGCGATCGCAGCCGCGAGGCTGTCGCACACCGCGCGGCGCGTCTGCGCGTGCTTGTCGCTCGAATGGTGCAGCAGGCACGCGAGCAATGGCGGTGTCGGCACCGTCTCTGCGACGAGCAGCGCCACCGTCGACGACGAGTTCGCGATGACCTTGACCACGTTGCATGCGTTGTGGAGGAGCGACGGCAGCAGCGCCGTCACGAGCGGTGCGATCGCCCTCCCGTGCGCCTTGAGCAGCGCCGTGACCACATCGCACGCCACGCGCACCACTGAGGAGCGAAGGTCCTCAAGTTGAGAGGCGAGGGGACGACTCACTGCCTCCTGGACCCATTCGAGAACCTCCTCGTCTGCCGCGCGTTGGAACAGCGGCAGCAGCTCCTGCAGCGCGGCGGTGCGCGCCTCCCACTGCTCGTGTGCCTCCGTCGCGGCCTTGCTCAGTTTGGTGGCCGCCTCGCGGGAGATCAGTGGCGCACATGTGGTGTGAATCTCCGCGAGCAGCGCACGCAACGACGCCGGTGGCGCGGCAGTGGTGCCGGCCGCAGCCACGGGGGCAGAGGGCGCTGGACGGGCCGTCAGGCTGCCCACGACAGCGCCCGGGGCGTTCACGCACGCCATCTCCACCCGCTTCTCTCCGCGCGCGCTCTGACTGCCCGCGACAGCGCCCGAGGCAGCGAGTGCCAAGGTGCCCGGGATAGCGCCCGCAGATGGTGACGCCCGTAGCGCAGGGGTCGTAGTGCGACCGGTAGGGGCAGCGGCGGGGCTGCTCTTGGCTGCAGCCGAGGTGGTGGTGGCGGCGTACGGCGGCGACCGCGCGACGCGAGGCGTCAGGCGCGCCTGGGACGGCGCCTGGGACGGCGCCTGGGACGGCGCCTTCGTCAAAGTTGGCCTGGCGCTCAGTGACTCTGCTACTGCTGCCGCCGCCGCTGGGATTGCATCCGTCATCGGCTCGACGTTCGCTGACAGCAGCGCACGCGCGAGCGCACCGTGGGCCGTCTCCCGTGCCGCGTAGCGCTGGGGGTCTTTGGTCACCGCAGTGATCGCGTCTTCAATGTCTTCCTCCTCCAGGCCTTTCTCTCGCAGAGCCGTTCGCAGCTGTGCCTCGGCGTTGGAAAGGATGGCCGCTGCCTCGATCGCCGCATCGGCAGCAGCCACATCTGCCTCTGTGAACGGCACTGCAGTGAACGGCACATCGGCCTCTGCGACCGCGTCCGCCTTCGCCTCCGCCACGGGTGGTGGCGGGGGTGGTGCAGCAGGTAGGACCTCGAGCGCCGCTGCCGCCTCGAGCGCCGCGGCCGCCTCCGCCGCCAACGCACTGGTCGCGGCGTCAGCAGCAAAGGCGTCATCAGCAAAGGCGTCATCGTCGAACGTCGACGTCGGCGGCGGCGGCGGCGGCGTGTTTTCAACGGTGAAGCTGCGGCGGCTGTCGGCGGCCAAAGGGGCATTGACGGCGGCGGCGGTGGCGGAAGCGACGCCGAGCGGTGCTGGCGACGTCTTGTTGCGCTTGAGTGCCGATTGGGGCCGAGGGCTGCGGGCGACAAGCGGCTGCATCGGCGCTTCGTCACCTTCGGAGCGGCGAGTGCGCGCCTTCGGCCTCGCCGGGCTGAGCTCGGGCGAGGGCGAGGCCCCGCATTCGCCCTGGCGGCTCGATGTCGGCGCGTCGGCCGCGGCGGTGGCCCGCGGTGACTTGCGCGGCGAAGGCAGCACGCCCGCCGGCGAGCGGACGGCCGGTGTGCGCTTAGGGCCGATCGCGCGGCCGGACTTACTTGGCGAGGAAGCGCCGTCCCGAGCGCCGGCGGGGACGGGTGCGGGGTCTGCAGCAGTGGGCTCGGCAGAGGCGGGCGCAGCGCTGGTCAGCGCGTCGGCCGGCTTTCTCATCGCTGGTGGCGTTGGTCCCCCCTTGGCAGGACTGAAGGTGATCAGGGCCGGACTAAAAGCGATCAAGTCCGCTGACGCCGTCGTCGCTGGTGGCGGTGTGGCAGCGGCGGCGACGTCGGCGACGGTGGGACGCAGGGGCGACGGCAACGTGTCGACCAGGGGCAGTCCGGTGAGCAGATCGGCGACAGCAGCGGGAGCCGTTGTAGACGTTGCGGAAGCACCCTCGGTGGCATCGGCGGTATCCGGCTGGGCGGCGACGGGCTCCGCATCAGGCTCTTCACGCCCCGAGTCGTCCATTGGCACCTGCACCGCAAGCTGCGGTGACGCTCGGCGAGTGCCCGGAGCCACCACCTCCTTGCGGGTCGAACTCGCGGTCGTTGGCCGGAGGTAGTTTGGCACTCCACGGGCGCTTAAGGGCAGCACTGTGGACGAAGCAGATGTGGGAGGCCGCGCGATCGGGTTGTGGCGCGCCGTGCCATGAGATGAGTGCTTTCCTGCACTGCTCACCTTGCCGCCCGACGCCGCATTCTCCAACGCGCGATTCGAGTGCGCGCGCTGCAGGACCCGCTCGGCTGCCGCAACTGATGGGGAAGGCGCCGCCCGAGGGGTACGCTCGACGGGAAGTGGCTGCGGTTCGACCTCAGCGTCCCAGCTGAGATCGGGCGGCGCAGACGAGGGCGATGGAGCGCCCGGAACGGCCTTCATCTCATTCCAGCGCGCCGAGATTGAGGCCGCCGCACCGCTTGACCCTTCCATGGACTGGTTTGTAAACAAACGCGGTAAGCAGCCTGTGGGGTTTAGATTCTCTGCAACGTTGCCCCCAAACCGTGATGAATTGAGAGGAAGACGTGTGGTTGCCATCTACAGACTGGACTAACCCCAACCATAACTTAATCGCGACTGATGACGCTGCTCATCGCCCCCGAGCCACGCTCGCTCGCTCGCGGTCGGTGTACGCGCGGTCGGCACCGTCTACATGAACTTTCTCGTTGGGCAGCTGCAGGGTCCTTCGGAGGCGGAGAAGCAAGGTGTGCGCATGGTGACGCGGAGCATTCTCATCCGTGTCCTTGGGTGACCTTGCGTGCATGTCTTGCGACCGCCTCGCGCTAATGCTCTCGACTGGCGCATGACTACGCGAGGAAGATTGAGCGCTCTCATCATACGCCATGCACTCACATGTGAGCACCCGCACGCCTTGTTCCTGCAGCCGCCATTCAAAAGCTTGACGAGCTGCAGGTGAAGGACACGCTGCGCATGATCAACAACATGGTCGAGCTCTGCTTCAGCGAATGCGTGGTCGGCTTCCGCTCCAAGGCGCTGACGGCGCCCGAGGAGAAATGCATCTCGACGTGCGCCGAGAAGTTCCTCAAGCACTCGGGCCGCGTCGGACAGCGCTTTGGCGAGCTGTGGATGGCGGAGCAGCAGGCGCAGCAGGCGCAGATGAGCGGAACGGGGAGGTAGCCAAATCGCACAGCAGGCAGCTCCGGAGAGCCGAGATGGCATCACCCATCGGAGAGATACGCACGCGCATCTCTCTTCGCCCAGCGTATGGGTGTGGGTGCGAACTGGCGCGAAAGAGACACGCGTTTCGCGGTAATTAATCGCAGAGAGCGCGCGCAGGCGGCCCTGACGGGCGCGCGGCTGCAAGCGCGAGATCAGTGGAGATACCGGGTCGGCGAATATGTTTTTGGCAGGCTTCTGATGATTTATGTGAATCCCGAAATGCAGGCTCTGCACTTCTCACACACATCATAACAGCACAGCGTCGCGATTCTCTAAATCATTTCAGGTGCTTCCGGTATTCATCCTTAAGGTATTCATCCTTATTCATCCACTGCGTCCAAACATGTTGAAGAGGTTGAATACCTTCGTGCCTTGCTCCACGACCACGCCCTTGCGCCCAAGAGGTTCGTCACTCTCTGCACGCACGACGCCTATTCGAACAGGCAGGCCCAACGCTTGTGAAAGCTGAAGGTAACCACCGAACGCCATACAGCCTTCGACGAGGTCGTCACGGCCGTGGAAGCTCAGCTCTTTATAGTTGAGCGGAGAGGGCAGGGACTCATCGTCGAGGCTACCCTCAGGGTATGTGGTCGCGATGTGCTCGCGAATGGCGATCTCAAGCGACTCGACAGTAAGGTACTTGGCGGCCATCATCGTGGTGCCCAAGGCGCGGGGCGCGACGAGTGGGCCTGTGGTGAGATCTGCTGCCTTGGATGACACCACGGTAATGATGGAGCTGCACGGGCGCATTACCCTTGAGTCGATTGCAAAGCCAGAGCACGAGACCAGCAGGAGGAGCGCGGTTGAGTGCATCGCAGGCAGAAGACGCTTGAGATTACCCGATTTAGATATGTTCCTATGATCTAGTGAGGTGCCAAGGGTTCCGCGTAACCTTACTTGAAGTTGTCGGGGCACGCTCGAAACGGAATTCGGATCCCTCGTCTTTCTTGGCTTCACGAGACGTGAGGCACGAGCGGTCGCCGTGCACGGTCGCCGATCCGCGGGCCCCCTCGGCGTGGGAGTCGGAGCGATTGTCGGAGCCTTTGATTTTGCCCTCCGGAGCTTGCCGGCGAGCATGGGTGCCGGTGCCTCGACCTCGCTCCCGGAGCTTGTTGACAAGCATCAGGCCAAGACCGCGGCTGGCGACAGGTTTGACGAAGCCGCCTTTGACGCCGCCGCGGTGGACGGCAGAGTCCCGCGTGAGGTGCTCCTCAAGGCGGCAGGTCTTGAGGCACTTGATAAGCCTGCAGCAACAACTGGCGCCGCGTCGAGCTTTCTCGCCAGCAATAGGCGAAACCCACCAGCCATGCCCATGGCGGGAGAGCACGCGGCCGGCGTGCTGGGCCAGTACGATAAGGAAGTGGTCACGGCCGCGCTCTCGTTGCAGCATGTGACTCGCGGCGACGGCTTCCTTGGCGCAGAGGTGCGTAAAAGCACGGACTCCGAGTCCCTCTTCGCCGCCACGTGGGGCAGCATCGGGCGTGGCGAGCTGCGCGAGGCGAAGCAGTCGATCGACAGCGCACTGCTGCTCGACCCGGCGAATGAAAAGTTCTATTACACGCGGGCACTGATCTACGCTCGCACGGCGGAATGGCGGTGGGCGCTTGCCGACTACACGCAATACCTGAATCTCACTCAGATCGTGGCGGGCCCGCAACTCGCCAACGCCTACTACTCGCGCGCGCTCTGTCTGGCCAAGCTCGGCCATCGGCTGCAAGCGCTGCGTGACCTCGACCGTTGCATAAAAGTGGGGCCGACGGACGAGCAGGTGACAGATAAGGATGCGTCGCTCGTGCCGTGCGCGGTGGTGGCACGCTACGCGATGATCTCGGCCGACCCGGAGATGGGCTTGCAGGCCGCCAAGGAGGCGGCGGACGAGGCGGCGGCGGCGAAGCGTAAACAAGCCAGCTCGGAGGCGGCTGCGGGCGGCACTGACCGTAGTTCACAAGATACAGTATACGAGGGCCAGTGCTGGCAGGTGGCAATCACGGATTTGGAGGGATGCATCGAACGCGCCCTGGCGAGCCGCAAGACGCCGCTGCTCCTCGATCGAACACGCGAGCAAGTAGTGGACAAGTACTACTTTTATCAGCCGTCGACAGTCATCGAGGCGAAGCGCCTGATACTCGAGGCACGCGTGGCCAATGTGAACATGGATCTCGTGCGTGAGACTTTGCGTGTGCAGCTGGTGCACGCGCTGCGATGGGGCCACACGTTGCTGATCCGTCTCACGAACACTGCAGCCGACTTTGCGAATGCGTACTGCCATCCCGACTATTTTCCTCTCGAGGTCTTCGATCCGAGCACGCATCCGACCAGCCAGGACGCGAGTTCCTCTCCGGTGTGGAAGCGTGTGGTGCGTGAGTCCGACATGGATGCGAGCAAGACCTTTACCGTGCCGAGCACCTTCCGCGTCGTCCTCTCGAGCACCTTCCCGCCCGATAAGTATGAGAGGTACCTCACAGAGAGCTTGCCCTTGGCGAAGCTGCAGCCGGCGCACCTCATCGACCCGAGCAAGGGGTCCGGCGCCGATGCAACCCCGCTGCTCAAAGGGCAAATCGCTGGGGAGCAGCTCAAAGGCGATCGCACATCTCTCGTCTTGCAAGGCTGGGGGAAGGGACCCGGACCCGACGAGAACCCGGCCGGCCGGCCGATGGGGATGTGCGACACCATTGCCGGTATGTCGTGATCGGAGCGGTACCGCGCAGTCTTCATGGCCTCGCATGCATTCGGCCTCGCATGTATTGCCCGTCGGATCTCGCGCGCGCCAGACGCGGCTGGCCGCCATAGGCCGCCAGCCAACGCCAAAGACAACCCCAAACGACGGTGCCGCGTGTGGTGTCTGTGGGAGTCCCTGATGAGGGAGCTCATCAGCCTGCAATGAGGGAGGCAATCAGCATGCAATGAGGGAGGCCACAGGTCTGTGGGAGTCCCTCCCATGGCCACGCCCATTGCACGCCATGGCGTGGTCGTGGCCGTTATGTCCGGTCTATGTCCGGTCGCCGCTCTCGGGGGACGACTGCGGCGACCGGCCTTCTCAAGTTCAACGCGCTGATCGCCGCGGCCAATGCTTTCGGTGCGTTCGTCGCCGCTGCGGGCGGCCTCGCGATTGGCCAAGCGGCCGACTCGTTTGGTCTGTGGATCGCGGCGTCCTTTGTTTGGCTACCTAAGGCGTGGCAAGAGGGCATCTCGCTCTGGGCGGGTGAGCCAGCCTCGCCGCTGCAGAAGATTGCGGCACGAGCGAATGGATATATGGCGATTGCGGTGCAGTTTGCCGTGCCCACGACCTTGAACAATCTGGCCGGTGGCATCGCCGTTGGTATCAGCCCATGGCTCTCGGGGCACGTTGGCCTTCTGCGCCTCCCTTGCGATGATGGCGACCGGCTTCTACGTTTGGGGCAGCGGCTGCACTCGGTTCTCCGTGGCTCGCAGCTCGACGTGCGTCTCTTCACGTGCGTCTCATCTTTGGGACCCTCGCGTATGGGCAGGTGAGCGAGAAGCTGCAGGCCATGTGGAAGGCTCACATGCCCTTTCGGTTGGCACTGCCCCGTTTTCCTACGGATTCAGATGCCATGTGGGAGGCTCACATGCCCTTTCGGTTGGCACTGCCCCGTTTTCCTACGGATTCAGATGCCCTGTGAGAGGCTCACGTGCCCTTTCGGTTGGCACTGCCCCTGTTTCCTACGGATTCAGATGCCCTTGCGGCGCTGGTGCTCGTTGAGGGCGTCGCGATGCTCAGCATGCTGCTCGCATCGTTGCGTGGGCAGCAATTTTTGGAGGGCGCCGCTATGAACACGCGTACATACAGTTGCGCGCGAGCGAGGGAAGCTGCCGGTGGCGCGCCTAATCGAGCTCGTCGTTCTGGGCATCTGACATGTGGACATGACGCGCTCCGACTTTTGCGCCTTGGCAGTGGGCCTGCTCATCGGACTTCGGAGCAGGCGCGGGAGCCGCGTGATTTACGCACATCTTCTGCAGCGACCAGCTCTTGGCGCCGGAGCGACGCGCGGTACGTCGCGTGATGGGTTCGGCATTGACCTCCTCCCGGAAAAGGGTGTGCACTCCAAGTTCAATGTGTGCCTTCTTTCCACCATTAACTTCACTTGGACCCTGTGTGCGCACTCCTGGTTCACGTTCTTTCGAGTCGCCCGGCCTTCTTCATATCTCAGTCCGTTGAATTGTACGTGTCCGGCGGCAACGATTCGATTGTCCTATGAACGGGTGGACCGGACGGGGTGACCGACTAACCAGATAAGGACTGCGTATGCGTGTGCCGTATATACTCGCACTGCGTGTAAAGATTTGTCTGGGACGGCGCGTTTTTTGTCCTCGCGGCCGGCGAATCTTTCTTCGGCGTAGCAGGAGCCCGAATGCGCGCTGGCGCGCCCGCGACCGATGGTGCTGGCCCGAGCGAGGTGCATGGAATGGGCGGCAGGCAAGTTACGCGGTCGTGGAGACCAGCTAGTCACCGATCGAGTTTCCTGGGCTCGTTCGTCGAGGGTGACGTACCCACGGTGGTGACCCCTACACGCCACGGCCACACCTCGCCGACGTACTCAACCCAGTTCGTCACTGCGGGGGGCTCGTCGTCAACTAGCCCTTCCGCTCTGTCAACTAGCCCTGTTCAGACTGCGAGCTTGAGCACAGCCGTGGAAGCAGAGCAGGAGGACAGGCTGCGAGCAGGAGCACAGACCTCCAAAGCGGCAGCCGCCGCAGCGGCAGCCGCCGCAGACACCGAGGAGCCCCGGGCGATCTGCGGGAGGCTCAAGATGGATCTCCAGCCCGGCGAGCTCGAGAAGATGATGGAGGAGGCAGACACTGAAGAGCCCCGGGCGATCTGCGGGAGGCTCAAGATGGATCTCCAGCCCGGCGAGCTCGAGAAGATGATGCAGGAGGCGAACCCCGACGGCTCGGGGCACGTCGACTTCGGCGAGCCTGTGGCCACGGTGGGCGAGCAGTCGAGAAAGGGCGGTAAGTCCGCCGAAGTGTACCAAAAGGCGCTCGACGCGGTCAACGAGGCCTCAAAGGAAGGGGCCGATTGGGTTAAGGGTCTGAACCCGCTGGTCGCGGCGGCGCAGCTCGCCAAGGCGAAGCAGCCGGCGCGCCGCGCCTTCCTCGGCGCGCCCACGAATGGCTCGTACGCGCTCGTTGCCGAGATGGGCACGCCCCCCGATGCGGACTGCTCCGAGCGCGCGCGTGACAAGGTGCTCGGGTTCTTCATCGCGCAGAACACGCTGTTCATGGTGCTCGCGGGGATCGGCGCGCTCGTCATCGTAGGCTTCGGCGTCGCCATCGGCGTCTTCCTCCTCTCGGCCATCATCGGCGCCGAGATCTTCACCCTCACTGACATCTACCCAGAGTGCGCGAACAAGACGCATTCCATCGAGCTCTACCTGGAGCGGAACCCGGGCAAGTTCTGGACAGAACGGGACGGGCAGTACGCTCCAGCGACGCACAACAAGGTCGACCGCGTCTTCGGCCAGGGCATGCACAAGGTGTGCACCGAAGGCCAGCTCTGGTTCAATATCTGCATCAAGGTCTTCATCTTCGTCTTCTCGTACATCAACCTCTTGCCGGTGCCTTGGCGCTTCGCCATCCTCTGCGATGCGTACGACACGGCCAGCCGCAACAAGGGCCAGGTCGGACTGATGGCCTTCTGAGTGCGTCCTTGATTGTGTCCCTCATCAGGTCGGCACCTCCTTATGTCTCTGATGACCTCTGAGTGCATGCCGATTGCGTCCCTCATCAGGTCGGCGTCGACTTCTACGGCCGGCCGACCGAAGCGCTCTGGTTCCACCTGCCAATGCACACGCGCAAGATCGTTGCCTGGTGCCTCAACATCGGCTACGTGGCGCACTACGTCTCGCTGGGCACCCACATCTACTATTGGGAGTATTGGGACACACAGGGAATGCCCGGGGCTCCGGCGGTCAATATTCCCTTCATCATCTCCATCGTCGTCCCCATCATCGGGGCACAATTCCAAGGTGCGGCCGAGAAAACGGTGATGAAGACCAACCCGAAGCGCTTCCCGCCCACGTTCGATGAGTACCTTGCCAAGGCCAAGGCCGACTACGCTGAGGACCTGAGGACCGGGAAGGCGACGCGCTTGGGGTGTGGCCTCGGCTTTCTCAAGCACGTGCTCAAAGCCCAGGCGCAGATGAAGAAGGACCAGGAGGAGTTTGAAGATCTCTGCGGGTTCAAGTCGTCCAAAATGGCAGGCACAAAGGACTCCGAGTCGCCACTCCCGAAGACAGTTGTCGTTCCCAACGCTCCTCCGCCGTCCACTACAGATGCGGTTTGACGTGACGCTTGAGTTGCGCCGTTACGGGCGCATGCATGCGAACATTGTCGAGGCGGCAGCCGACGACGCGACCGCACGTTGCGCTCAACATGGCGCTCAGCGGGTGCATGTGCCCGTTTGACAGGTGCACAGATGTTTCAATGAAGGATCTATTGAAAGAGGGGCGCGCGGAGAGGCCGAGAATGCGGGCGCCAAGGCGTCTGGTGACCGGAAAGTCTCTTTTGCGTGTGGTTCGCGCGCGTCCGCACCGAAAGTGTGTCACGCGGCGAGTCCGGCGTAATCTTGGCTTTGGTCGTCTGGGGTTCACCTTGAACCGTCAGTCGACGGACGCCTTAGATCAAACGCGACTCGCGCGAGAGCTACGCGAGAGCGAGCGGAGCGGAGATAGTTCAGATCCAGCCGGAGCGTGGAGCGGCCGACCACGAAGCTCTCAGCAAGAACGCGCGAGCCGCGGTCGGTTCTAGTCACTAGTGGATTTGCACACCCATTCCTCATACCCTGATTTCAAACTGAGTGGACTGAGAGTCGCCTGAGGCACACTGGAGAGGGCCAGGGATACGCTCGCACTTTGTCGCTCTGCGGGCGCTGACCCTGACGCTGAAAGGTCTGTGGGTTCCGTCTGAGTTTTGTCAACCGCCGCCCCCATAGCGCATAGGGTTTCGTCATACGTCCTCAGGGCGCGGATTTACTGGCCAGTTACCGCCCCCCCCCGCCCCGGCCCCCGCCCCTCCCGCGGCGCGCCCGGTGTTTGGTTATAGTTTTTTAGTTCAAAAACCCTAAACCGCTCGAATCACGTAATTCTAGCCTAAAATCGACCGTTGAGCGTTGTGACCGTATGCGATGGAAGCCGTAGGCCGACGAGCCCGTAGGAAGCTAGGTTCCACCAGCCATCGCGAGTGGAGATGGATGACTACGATCAAGCGAGTCGTAAAATACCTATGGCTAGCCGGGACCCGGGTACGTCGCGCGTATGCGGTGCGGCCGAAAGGCGCGCCGTGCTGGCACCACCCGATTCACCGTTCTTTCCGGATTGATGATTGGCGCATACTATATAGACTAAATCTGTAAATGAGGTCTTGAACTAGTTAGAATCAGATCCGCTAAAGTAAGCCGTGACGCCGTATACAGTAAGGATACGCGCGCGCGTCGTCTGCCGCGCTGCATCTGCAAAGCGCTACTGCTTCGTACACGTCCACATCGTCTTCAGAAGATCTTTGTGGCTCATGATGGTGAGCGAGATCGGCGTGGTCTTGTCGCCAGTGGCGAAGCCCACTTTAGCATCGAGCTGCTGGCCGCTCCCGTCAATGAAGATGCACGCGTACACGGGACACGCGGGCTCGAGAGTCGGGTCGTTCATCGTGCCCCAGCGGCTCCTTGTGCCGCCGAGACCGTTCACGTCGCCCGCATCGGAGAGCTGCAGCGACTCAGTCCTCCGCGGGGCGTCCGCGGAGGTGCAGATCCAGTCGGTCGCGCCAAGTTGCCCCACGAGCGGCATCGTCTGCTTCTCTGTCGCGAAGCCGTTCTGGTGGCGGGAGAACCATTCGAGCCGTCGCCGCCCGTAGACCGACTGGATGAGCCGCTGTGCGCTGCCAGGTGGCGGCTGCCGCCTCCAGCCGCTGATGTTGCCCATGGCCTCGTTGAATGCGTTGATGAGGTAGAAGGCCGCCGCGTTGGCCTTTTCGGGCGGCTGCGGCAGCGGGTACGGCGGGTTCTCATCCGAAAAGTGCCGTTTGTCCAACGAGAATTCGCCGATTGTCCAAGGCTGGCACGGCTTGCCGTCGAGCATGTACTCAAACTGGTACGTGTAGTGGAAGAGCCAGTAGCGCCGCGGGAAGCCGGTGAGCTGCTGCCTGCTCGAGAGCGCGCCGGGCTCCACCTGGAAGTCAGAAAACTCCTGGTGGCGCAGCCCAATTTTCGCAGCAGCGATCGCATAGCCCCACATCTCGATGACCCAGCCCAGCTTGCTATCCGCCTCCGGGTTCACCTTGAGCTTCTCGGAAAGGTCTTTCCACTCGCGCGCGATGCTCTCGAGGTCGTTCTTGTGCACCACCACGGGCGACGGCCCGATCGACTGCACGCGCTTGTAGCCCTCCGAGCCGCCTTCTGGCCACATCTTCTTGATGATGTTCGCGTGCGCCGGGTTGGGGCCCATGTAGTTGAAGATGTATGCCATCGGCGAGCCCGGCTTCGCGCGGTTGGGCAGCGGCTGCGTGAGGATGTGGTCCGTTTCGGCAATGTAGACGTACTCCTCGGTCACCTTCTCGCGCCAGTACGCCGTCTGCAGGAACTGCACCACCGAGTACGGCCGATTGATCACACGGTACCCATGGAAGCGCATGAGGTCGTTGTTATCGTACTCCTTGACGAAGTACGACGGGATTTCGCCCTCGATCCCATCCGGATCGCCGTTCCCGTTGGCCACGAGGCGCGTGAAGCCGGTGAGCTCGGTACACACACCCGCTGGGTCGAGCGCGCGCTGCTTCTTCCAGTGGAAATACATCACGCGGCACTGCCACTTCTGGTACACCTGCGACGTCGCCGTAAGGATCGTGTGGTACGGCTTTCGTTCGGGCGAGCACGAGGCGGCGGCGGTGGCCGTCGTCGGCTTCGCCGTTGCGGCCGTGCCTGCGGCTGGAGTGCCGAGAGCTCCGCTGCTGCTACTGCTGGAAGTTCTGCTGCTGGCACGCCGGATGTGCTGCTGCTGGAGCACGAGGGCGAGGTCGCGCTGCCCGAGGGTTGTGCGCGAGCGCTCCGAGTGCTGCTGATACTGGGTCGAGCGCGCCCACGCGAGGAACGTGACGAGGACGAATGGAATCAGCGCCAAGAGGAACTGGATCGCGGCCGCCATGTGAGCCCTACGAGGCGCGTGAAAGTTTCAAGTTTCGAAACGCTCCCCGAAGAAGAACGTCACGTAACCCCGTTCGGATCCCATGTTTCTTCGCGTCCTTTTGGGCGTCGATAGCCCTTGTTCCTGGCGCCGGTCGACCGCCCTCCTCTGCCTCTTCATACTGGTGGGAGCAGCGTCCATGTCCGCCTCCAGCCTCCACGCTGGCTTGGCCTTGGAAGCCAAACGCAAGGAGATCTACACATACCAGGCGCCGTGGCTCATCTACGGCATGAACTGGTCGGTCCGTCCGGATCAGAAATTCCGCCTCGCAATCGGCTCCTTTGAGGAGGAGTGCGTGCTCTACCTCTGCCCGCGCGCGCGCCGCGCGCTTTCTCTCTCTCGCGCACGCCAGCTATCGGCGGCCGCCTGAGGCGCATGCTGCCTCGCCGTCAGGCAGCCGCAGGCAGCCCGTGGTGCGAGGGCTCTGGCCACGCTGGTAGCCTACTACCATCCCACGAACTGCTTGCAAGTGCAGACCTGCCAATCGCATGTGCCGCGTCGCGCAGGTACACCAACTCAGTGCGCATCGTGCAGCTGGATGAGGAATCGCACCAGTTCGTCGACTGCGGCGGTTTCGAGCATCCTTACCCGACGACCAAGATCATGTGGATGCCCGACACGACAGGGCAGCGGCGTGATCTGCTTGCGACGACAGGCGACTACCTGCGATTGTGGAACGTGACGGACAACAAGTCCGTCCGGCTCGAGGCGCTGCTCAACAACAACAAGAACACTGAGTTCTGCGCGCCGCTCACCTCCTTCGACTGGAACGAGCAGGACCCGAACATCATCGGCACCTCGTCGATTGACACGACCTGCATTATCTGGGACATCTCGAAGATGCAGGCAAAGACGCAGCTGATCGCGCACGATAAGGAGGTGTTCGACCTCGCCTTCGCGGCGGGCGTCAACGTCTTCGCCTCAGTCGGCGCCGACGGCTCCGTGCGCATGTTCGATCTGCGCGCGCTAGAGCACTCAACGATCATCTACGAGTCGGCTGACGCGCAGGGTGGCTCGTCGCCGCTGATCCGGCTAGCGTGGAACAAGCAGGACCCGAACTACCTGGCGACGCTGACGATGGACTCGCACAAGGTCATCATCCTCGACATCCGGGTCCCCTCGCTACCCACAGCCGTGCTCGACGGCCACTCGCAGTGCGTGAACGCGCTCGCGTGGGCGCCGCACTCGTCCTGCCACATCTGCACGGCGGGCGACGACAACCAGGCGCTGATATGGGATCTGTCAAGCCTAGAGCAGAAGTCGATCACCGACCCGATCCTCGCCTACTACGCTGAGTCGGAGGTGAACCAGCTGCAGTGGTCCAGAGGACAGCCCGACTGGGTCGCCATTTGCTTCGACAAGAAGTTGCAGATCCTGCGTGTCTGAGCGTGCGGCAACGCGCCTGGCGCGAGCGGGACCGCCCCGTCGATTCCGTCTTCTCTCCTCCACCGCCACGCGCCACGTGCCACGTGCATTGCGTCTTTGTCGCTGAGTGGTGCCTGAGTGTCGTGCTGTCGTCGTGCGCCTCGGCATTACGTGATGTCGACCGCGCGCCGGAGCGCGGTCCGGCCGGGGGGAGATGTCCTGTGTCGCGTCCTTGAATGTGTCTCCCTGTCCGCATCGCGGTCACGCGTGTTGCGCATCCGCATGAGGCATGAGCCAGCATGTGTGTGTCGGAGTGAATGCGAGTTATCTGAACGAGCCAGAATTTCAATTACAATTTGGCTTTTGAGCCCTGGCCTCGACAACTCGACAGGAAACTCGACAGTTACTCGACAGCTAGTCAAAGCTCCTCGACAGTTACTCGACAGAGCTACTCGTGACTCCATGTGCCTGTGCGTCAAGGTGTCAAGCTCGACAGCTTGACAGCTCGACAGACCTCGACAGACCTCAACAGGCTTCGACACGAGGTCTCGACGTGTTGCACGCCGGTGTGAAACGAGATCCGACAAAATTTTCGAACTCCCGCAATGCGGGACCCCACTCGACTTTTCTCGCGGCCGCGCCGCGTTCAGATGCGTGAGTCCCATTGAAGGTGAGCGTCCCGGACCTTGACGACTCATCCTTCGCCCCACTCTTCTGCACAACGCCTTCAGCTGCCTCGCATGCACCGTATCCTCGAAGTCCTGTGGCAACACGGCGGCCTCGCTGTCCACTCTTTCCGGAGTGGCCGCAGTGGAGTGCTTGCTGCCTTCTCGATCTCTCACACTCTTGCCCTGTGAGCACCCCTCATGCGCACCACTCATCGCCCACGTGCAACCGTGTGCTCACCCGAACTGTGCAGGTACCATCGCGACTTTAAACCACTCATGGCACACACGCTGTCGCGTGCGCTTCGAAACGAGGCTCCTATCGGCGGTCAAACTCACTCAACACGTTCGGACAAGGTGCGGCAGCTCCTTGTCCCCACTGATTGACATAGTCCAGCCGTCGCCGGCCGCTGGCCGTGGCTGGCACGTGCTGCACACCACCACCACTTGCGGAGCCATTTC
>Ga0210240_100920_pt1 | contig 24753 bp, 18 predicted proteins | sample ChrtobMetP5a_4mM_FD_155463 | JGI IMG/M metagenome (GOLD analysis project Ga0210240, IMG submission 155463) | Chrysochromulina tobin associated microbial communities from unialgal haptophyte culture, Seattle, Washington, United States - P5a_4mM | ecosystem: Host-associated > Algae > Haptophytes >...
TGTGGTGCCAGATCTTCTCCATGTCGTCCCAGTTGGTCACGATGCCGTGCTCGATCGGGTACTTGAGCGTGAGGATGCCACGCTTGGACTGGGCCTCGTCGCCGACGTACGAGTCCTTCTGGCCCATACCCACCATCACACCGGGCTGGCGGGGGCGGCCGATGATCGACGGGAAGACCGCGCGGGGCGCGTCATCGCCCGCAAAGCCAGCCTTGCACATGCCGGAGCCGTTGTCCACCACGAGAGCCGCGACCTCGTCCTCAGACATTGTTGATTACGAGAGAGAGAGTGAAAGGGTGCGAGCGGTCTGCGCAGATCGGAGTGGAGGATGAGCGAGCGTCAGACGGGCCGAGTCGGGCGCACAACATGGGCAGAGCGGGAAGGTGGGCGCATCACGATTCGCAAAAGCCGCTCGTGAAAAACCACGTTGCCTGATAAAGTTGATTGTCATTTTTGGAATTTCACAAGCACTTTGTGAACGGCGACTCCGATGGGCACGCTTTCCACTTTTCGTCCTTTTCTCACAATCAACACCGGGGGAGCCGGGACACACACGCGATGCATACCGGTACGGAAGCCTATCGAATGTGCTCCGGCGAGAGGAGCCACGCTGCCACGGACGCACGGAGCCAGCTCGTGAATCGTCGTGGTGGAAGGGAGTGGGCGGAGATGACGGAGGGGATCCATCTAGAGGTGACACGTCAAAGTTCTGACATACATGTACGTGCCTTCTGAGAACCGCGTGGAGAAACTTGACTTGACTTGACTTGACTTGACAGGTTGCCTTCGGTGACGCGCATTTCTGTCTGAAAGGTGGGATTTGTGTGTGCCTGTCGGAGGAGTGCGCATGATCGTTGACGGCGCTACTTGCACAATCGACGCTCCCGCAACTCGATTCTTTCATGGAAAGCACTGCACCGCCCGCTTCTTCGACCGCGAGAAGAAGCAGTGGCTAATACGGCTGCAGGATGGACGAGAGATGTTCGCTTCTGAGTCGCTCCTTCGTCTGGCAAAGCAGAGAGCTGGTGTGCATCCAACATTCGAGGTGTTCGTGGATAGCCGTGATTCCGCTGGCGACTGGTGCCACGCCGCCTCTCATGCACTCGGCGCTCTCGGCGCCTGCGCATTGCGGCCGCTCGCGGGCTCTCCCTCTCCAATCAGCTCCGTCACGATCGAGCGCTGCCTGCGTGACGCGCGGCCACGGCTCGATCATATGCTTGGCGTAGCCGCCAAAGACAAGAGCGGCCAGGGCGTGGCCAGCAACGGCGCAGTCCGTTTCAAGGAGCTCTACTCGCGCGCCCCGCATGAACATCGGTTCGATGTGACGGTGATACGAGAGGGTGAGTTCCTGGGTGGTGGAGGCGACGAGGGCGCGTGGCGCGCCTTGCTGGCCCAAGTCGACGCGGTGGTGCAGCCCGTGCTGTGCGGCACGCCGAGCTTTGCAGCCGTCGGCGCTGCGGTCGAATCGGTCGGCTTCATCTTGAGCTTCCCGGGCGCACCCTCTCAGCAATGGCATCCGGACGACTCACACACAGCCGGCCTCGTGACGGTCTTCGTGCCGCTCATCGACCTGACGCGGCTCAACGGGCCGACGGAACTCGCGCTCGGGACGCACATCGAGCCGGCATGCCGCCTCGCCGAGCACATGCTGTGCACTGCGAGCACATGTGATCAGGGAGGTCACTCAGAGTTGCCTGGTCGGGAGAGGCTCGACGTGATGGCGAGCTTGACAGCTCATACGTGGTGTGCTGGGATCGTGCAGCCCGCCCTCAGCGCTGGCAGCTTGCTGCTCTTCGACTGGCGAACGTGGCACCGCGGGGGGGCGAACCAGAGCGCGTACGACCGTCCAGTCGCATGCGTCACCTACTATGCTCGGGGCTTGCGACCGCCTCACTATTACAAGGCGGGATTGGCGTCTCTCTCAGAGGCCGCGGGGCGGGTGGCGGCACAGGAGGCGGCAGCGGTGGCTACGGAGACGGCGGCGACCGTGGCGGCTGTGGCGGCGGAAGTGGCGGCGGCGGCGGCGGCGGCGGCGGCGACTGCGGCGGCGGCGGCAGCGACGGCGGTGGCGGCGGCGACGGCGGCGGCGGCGGCAGCGGCGGCGGCAGCGGCCGCGACGGCGGCGGCGGCGGCAGCGGCAGCGGCAGCGGCAGCGACAGCGGCGGTGGAGGTGATCATCGAAAATAGAGCGGCAGAGCTAGGAGGCGACACTGATGGGCGGAAGTTGGTATTGCTTTTGGGTGTGGCCATGGCAGTTGTTGCCTGTGGCTTAGCAGTGTCGTGGAGCAGGCCACGGCGATGACCTCCGGAGGGTGACCCGGCGAGACTGCAGATCTCGGTGCAGTCCGGCCGGACAGCGGACTCTCACCCGCTTGAGCCGCGACCGTGTGCGCTGTGACCGTCTCTCCATACACGATACAGACCCGCGCGGTGTCGGAACGTGAAATAATAGAATTACGTGATGTTACGTGCATGGTTACGTGAAAGTTCACGAGAGCGTCGAGAGGAGCAGAGACAAATCGACCGCTTTTATCGGGCCTCGTAGGTTCTTCGATAGCGGCATGCACGCATCACCCCGCGAGGGCGAGGCCCGCCAGGCTTTATGGTACGGTAGATATGCCAAATACCCGCCGCCGGCCTGTCGAGTGTCGTAGGGATCATGCAGATGGCGCGCGCGCACGCACGCCTGCTACCACGACGCCTGCTACCACGACGCGGGCGCCCGCCACGACGCCAACGTGCAATAAAGCATGAACACCTCATACTCCTAGCGTGCCGCCGCCGCCTCCTCCTGTAACCTCTCGACGTGCGCCGCCCTGGACGCCTCTGCCGCCTCTAGCGCCGCCACGCGCGCCGCCGCCGTATCCGCCCCCGATGCCTGCTGCGAGAGAGATGCCAGCGCCGCTTCCGCCTCCGCCGCCTTGGCCTCTGCCTGCGCCGCCTTGGCCTCCGCTTCCACCGCCTTCGCCTACGCCTTCGCTTCCGCCTGCGTCGCCTTCGCCTGCCGCACGGCGCGTCGCGGCTCGGCGCGTGTGCTCGGTACGGAGCTCTTCGAGCAAGCCGACCGCCACGAGCATGAAACCACCAAGGGTCATGATGAGACAGCCAATGACCACGAGGAGGATCTGAGGGGCGCAATCAAGGGTCATTAGAGGTCATTAGGAGGCAATCACGAGGAGCCATCAAGGTGATCACGAGGAGGATCTGCCAGCGCTCGATGCATGCAATGAGGGAGGCAATTAGTGGCCATCAGAGGAGGATCTGCCAGCGCTCGATGCTTGAGCGGCCATCACTCGGGGCAATCAGCCGCATTCCAAGGCACTCACGCATCTGCCATATCTCCACGAAGTCGACTTCAACGGCAGTCGATGGCGTCCATCACGCACGCACCTGCCAATGCTGCATGTAGTCGACCTCCTGGAAGAAGAGCAGCCCACCCATGACCGAGAAGAGATTGAGCGACGAGTACTCAATCGGCAGCGCAAGCGTCGTCTGGAAGCGCTCGAAGACGACCTTGAGCATATACGCGGTCGAGAAGGCCGCCGGGATGCCGGTGCCCATCAATAGGTACAGCGGCCAGCCATGGCACGACGCTAGGCCATCCTGCGAGACGCAGCGCACGAGCATCGTCGAGTACGCGCGCGCGCAAATATCCACAAACGCCTCGTTGAGCCCTAGTGAGCCAGGGTAGACGAAGACCATCAGGCTCTTGAGGCGGAGCGACGGCTGCACAGCCGTCGTTGGCAACGTCGACAAGGTGGGGTGAGCCACGTGCAACGAGGGCGGCGACGTCGGGCTGAGCGCGGCACGACTGGCCGCACGAATGGCACGAAGCTTCCGAGCGGCCTGCGTGGTGGGTGGCGGGTAGGTGCGCTCGACATAGAGAATGAAGACGAAACAGATCAGGACGATGAGGACGATGCATACGAGGTAGAGGGCTTCGAAAGAAAGAAGGAGCCGCTGCATGTCCGCTGATGTGAACGAGGTGGGCACACCAGAGGGCGTGGCAGCAATCACTACTATGCTGCCGCCAAGCACGAGCAGCGAACCGATCACCTTGGTGACGGTGACCTCCTCTCGAAGTAGCCAATGGCCGAGGAATAGGTTGGTCACGAGCAGTGCGCCCACGAAGATGGAGCCCAGAATGGTCAAGGGACCCAGGTTGAAGCCCACAATCTTCAAGACCGACGCGATGCCGTACATGATCAGTCCCACAAACCACGCGTGCCAGCGCGCAATGCGCACGCAGAGGAGTGGCACCTTGCCGTCGCTGCCTTCCGGGTTCGGGTAAATCAAGGCGTGCCGCTGAACAACCATGGAGAGCGAGACCAGCGAGCCGGCAACCACCTCGAGCACGATCGCCAAGACGATCGACCCAGTCGCCATGCCGCGATCGCGTCCGGCGGCGACCGCTCGTCCAAAGGGAACAAGGCTTCGGACCGGAAGTGGAGGCGCTCGTGTCCCTGGCGGCTTCGCCGCGGGCCCAAATTCTCCAAATAAGAACGGATTTCCAAATATAAACTTCTAACAAGTCGATTAACTTGTGGTTACTCTGCGTACTCACTGAATGGTGATTCTGACCGGCGTTCATGGTGGCCCACGCCCTCGTCTCGTTGCTAGCAGGGGAAGCGCGACGTGTACACGCACGGTCGACGGTGGACAACTCTCAACTGACAGCCGTAGTATGAAACCCGACGCGCGAGAGTTGTGCCGAAGGTGCAATATCATACAGGTTACAGCTTTCAGTCCTAAATTGTACTATTCTCTCTCATCTCTCTTTTCTCTGCTCTGTCTACTACAGTATCCTTGTGATTATTTCTCACCTCGCAGTGCTGGGCTTGGCGGCCACCGGGCGCGCCGTCTCGAGCAGATGCACCCGCGCCTGGGCGAGCGCGAGCGCCTCGTCGAGCGACTTGATGCAGGCGCGCTGCGACGCCACCTGCCGGCGCAGCTCCTGCGGCGTGAGCGCCGCGAGCTTCCCAGCGGCCACTTCATTCACAGCGGCGTCATCGTCGAGCTGTGAAGAGACCAGCCGCTCCATTTGGCGTTGGAGGGCGCAGAGCTGCCGTCGCGTCCCCTCCGCCTCGGCCTTGGCCGCGTCGGCGATGCGCTGCCACTCGACCTGCGCGCTCGCCTCCTTTTCGAGCGCCATCGTGAGCGCTGCCAGTCGGGCGGCATGCCCCGCATCGGCCCGCATCAGACTGCGCTCATACGAATCTCGATCCCCGGCCGCGAGCCACTCGGCCGCCACGTGGCTGGCTGCGCTCGCCTCGCCCGCCGCGCCGCTCGCTCCCCGCAGCACCTCGAGCTCGGTGCGCAATCTTGTCACCTGATGACGGAGGAAATCAGAGGTCATCAGGGAGGTCATCAGAGGCCATCAGGGAGGTCATCAGAGGTCATTAGAGAGGTCATCAGAGGCCATCAGAGGTCATCAGGGAGGTCATCAGAGGTCATCAGAGGTCATCAGAGAGGTCATCAGGGATGTCATCAGGGAGGTCATCAGAGGTCATCAAAGCTCGGTGCGCAGGCCCGTCACCTCCGTCTCGAAAGTAGACCGTTGTGGAGCGCTCAGGGGCCGATGGCGCGCCTGCGCGGCGGCGTCCTGCGCGGCCAGCGCGGCCGCCCTCTCGGCCGCCACGCGCTTCTCCTCATGCTCAGCAATGGTGGACGCGGCGGCGGCCGCCATCGACTTTAGCTCAGCGCGCGCCTCACTCGCCGCCGCCTCCGCAGCTTGCAAGGCGGCTGTCAGCTTCGCCCTCTCTACTTGATACGATTGCTGCAGCTCCGTCACGTACGCCTTCGTCTTCGCCTTGAGCGCCGCGGCCTTCTCCTTGCGCTCCTCGTCTGACATCGAACGCTCGTGCTGCAAGGCTGCCAGCTCGGCCGCCACCGCAGCGCGCGACTGCTCCGCCGATCGGAGCGCCGTTTCGAGCGCACCGATCGACTCGAGTGTGGAACGCTCGCGCGCTGCGGCGGCGGCGGCGTCAGCGGCGGACTTGGCGGCGGCCTGATCAGCGCGGGCTTCGGCGGACGCGGCGCGTTCGAGCGCCGTCTCGAGCGCGGCGGTCGCCTCCGCCGCCGCCGCCGCCGCCCTCCCACCGTTGCTGCTTCCGTCGCCCGCGTCGCCCGCGTCGCCGAAGCCCGCCGAGAAGTCGGCCGAGAAGTCCGCAAACCCGCCCCCAAAACTCTGCACGGGCGCGGGCGCGGGCGTGGGTGCGGGCGCGGGCGCCGTCGCGGGCGCTGGCGCCGTCGCGGGCGCTTCACCAAGGGCCTTGTTGGCGGCTGCGAGGGAGAGCAGCATCTCGAAGCGACGACGCTCCCCTTCCCACGCTTGGCGCCCTTCGGAGAGCTCCGCCTTGACGGCCCCAAGCTCGCGGCTCAGATTCTCGACGCGCGTACGAAAGCCGTTGGCATCGTCGGCGGCGGCGTCGCGTTCCGACTTGAGGTTCGTCAAGGCATGCGGGTCGAGGTCGGCCAGCAAGAGCTCCTTTTGCATCACGAGCCCCTGAGCTCCCGCGAGCTCGCGCTCGAGCGCCGAGACGCGCGTGCGCATCGCGTCGCTCTCGGCCTGCGCGTCCTCGGCCTCTTCCCGCCATCGCATCGCATCACGCTCGAGGCGCTCGCGCGTCGTGCTGAGCACCTCGAGCTGCTTCTTGAGCGCGCTGGCTTCCTTGATGGCCTTCTCCGACGCGCCCTTCTCCTTCGCGAGCTCCTCCTTGGCCGCGACGAGCTTCGCTTGCACCTGAGGAGGGATGCAATCAAGGGTCATTCAGGGTCATCAGAGGTCATCAGTCGACGAGCGTTGCGTGCACCTTGGCGCCGGCCGCCCCGATGAGGAGATTGACGAGGAGCAATCAGTGGCAATCAGTGGCAATCAGTGGCAATCAACGTACCTTGGCGCCGGCTGCCCCGAGCTTCTCGACCTTCGCTTGGAACGCGTCTCGCTCGCTCGCTGCGCCCTTGGCCGCCTTGTCCGCGGCCGCCTTTGCCTCGGCGAGCACACTCGCTTTCCCCACAGCGTCCGAGAGGCTCATCTTGAGCTTCTCAAGCTGACGATGCGCCTCGGCCGCCTCCGCCTGCGCCCGCTCGACCTCCTTTGAACGGACCTTGAGCTGCCTCCCCATCTCTTCACACTCGCTCACCAGCTGCTTGCGCTCGTCTTGTTGCTTGAGCACGACTTCCTTCGCCTTGCCGTTACGCTCCTGGAGACTCTTGACCTGATGGTGTAATTAAGGGTCATCAGGGAGGTCATGAGGAGGTCATGCGGAGGTTATTAGGAGGTCATGCGGAGGTCATGCGGAGGTCATGCGGAGGTTATTAGGAGGGGCCATCAAGTTCGAGCTCCTGGAGATTTCTTGACCTTCGCCTCGAGAGTGTCGACTTCGCTCGTGAGCACGCGCACCTGATGAGGGACGCAATCAAGGGCACTCTGAGGTCGTCAGAGGTCATCAGAGGTCGTCAGAGATCATCAGCGCACCGCCTCGCGCGCGCGCCTGATGAGGGACGCAATCAAGGGCACTCCGAGGTCATCAGAGGTCATCAGCGCACCGCCTCGCGCGCCTCGCCCTCCCGCGCCTCGGCCGCCGCGAGCGCCGTCTCAAGCGCCGCCACCCTCATCACACTCGCCTCGCGTCCCTTGAGCTCACGCGCGGCGTCCGCTTGGGCGGCGGCGAGGTCGCGTCGGATCGCCTCGAGCTCGAGGGTCGCGCCGCGCGCCTGATGAGGGACGCAATCAGAGGTCATCAAGGGTCATCAGAGGTCATCAGAGGTCATCCGAGGTCATCCGAGGTCATCCGAGGTCATCAGAGGTCATCAGAGGTCATCAGCGATCATCAAGTTCGAGCTCGACGGTCGGCCGCGCGCCTCACTCTTCGCCAGTGTGGCCATCAGCCTCTGTGCCGCCGCCATCGGGGTGGGCGGCGCGCTCGACACGGCGCTCGACGGCGCGCCGGCGCTCGACACGGCGCTGACGGACGGCTCGGCCTCGTGCGGCAGAGCGCCGTGTCGAGCGCCGTGCTGTGGAGCGCCGGGCTCGATGGACGCGGGGGCCTCGGTCGTAAGCGCCGCCGCCGCCGCCGCCGCCGCCGCCGTGATGGGCGACGACGGGCGCGACGACGGGCGCGAGGGTGCTGCTGCCTCGACTGCCACTTCCTCGAGCCCGGCCGTATGCAGCTTCTCCATCGCCGACTGCATCCGCTTGAACTCTCGACGGAGCTGCGCACGGTCCGCCTCGCTCTCGGCGCAACGCAGCTTCGCATTCACGAGCTCCTGATTGAGCGTCGCGAGCGCCACCATCGCGTCATCGGCGCCGTGGGGCAGTGAGGGCAGCGTGCCCCTCTCGAGCCGTTGACTTGATTCGGTTTCGAGTGCACGCAGCCGAGCCGTCGCTCTGAGGGCGGGTGGGAGCTCAGAGCGATCTCAGAGCGATCTCAGAGCGATCTCAGAGCGATCTCAGAGCGATCTCAGACGATCTCAGACGCGAGAGGTCATCAGGGAGGCACATCAGCCCTAATCATCCGTAATCATCCGTCATCAGCCGTCATCAGCCGCACCTCTCGAGCTGCAGCGCCAAGTTCGCCGCCTCCTTTTCGAGTTTCGTCACCTGATGACGGAGGCAATCAGAGGTCATCAGGGAGGTCATCAGAGCTCGCCGCCTCCTTTTCGAGTTTCGTCACCTTCTTGGCCAGCTCCACCTTGTCGGCGCCGAGGGTCCTCCGCTCGATTTCCCACAGCCGCTTGGCCTCCTTGGCCTCCGCGTGAGCCTCCTTCAAACTCTCCTTCGCGCCGCTCGCCTTCGTCTCGAGTTTCGTCACCTTCTTCTCGAGGGCGTCGTTCGACTGCGCCAGCACCTGTGGGGAGAGGGGCCATCCGAGGTCATTTAGGGTCATCAGAGGTCATTAAGAGGTCATCAGAGAGGTCATCAGAGGTTCGACTGCGCGAGCACCGAGCACGCCGCCTGCAGCTCCGCCGCCTGCGCCCGCGCCGTCTCGAGCGCCGCGCTCAGCTGCGCGCGCTCGGCGGCGAGCTTGCGCACGACGCCGCGCTTGGCGGCGACGCTCGAGACGGCGCTCAGCCGGAGCTCCTCGCCCTCGTCGTGGGCGTCGTCGTGGGCGCCCGCCGTGGCCGCGGCGGCGCTGTCGTGGGCGCCCACGTCGTCGGCCCGCGCAGATCTCATCTCGCCATCCTCGCCCATCACCTGATTGCCTCCTAATGACGTCCTAATGACAGGCCTCATCTCGCCATCCTCGCCCATCACCATCGGCGCGCTCTCGTCGAGATGAACCACCGAACGCGTCGCTTGCGCCGTCGCGCTACTGTGACTGTCCGCCGCAGAGACCGTCAACGCTGGTACAGCCGTCGCCACGGCCGCCGAGGCCGCCGCCGCCGCCGCCGCCACCGACAGTCGCTCCACCTGTGCCTCGAGCGATGCCCTCTGCGCCTCGAGAGCCTCTTTCTCGCGCTCGGCACGGCGCTCGGCACGTTCACGTGCGTCGTCGGCAGCCTGCCGCGCCATCGCCGCGGAGTGCAAGGCCGCCTCCGCCTCCTCTTTGGCGCCCTCGGCCATCTCCTTCTCCACCTCCGCCACCTCCTTCGCCGCCTCCGCCGCCTCCCTCGCCGCCTCCGCCGCCTCCTTCGCCGCCTCTGCGTCTTGCGCCCGTTGCTGCGCGTGCCTCAATTGCTCTCGCAATCGAGCCGCCTCCTCCTCTGATTGCTCTCGCAATCGAGCCTCCTCCTCCGCTAATTGCTCTCGCAATCGAGCCGCCTCCTCCTCTGATTGCTCTCGCAATCGAGCCGCTGAGGCGAGACGCTCCTCGGCATCTTGCCGCGCGCTCGCCGCCTCCGCCTGCGCCTGCGCCGCCTCCGCCTGCGCGCTCGCCGCCCGCGATTGCGCCTGCGCCTGCGCCGCCTCCGCCGCCTCCGCCCTCGCCAGCGCCAGCGCCTCCGCCGCCGCCGCCTGAAGCGCCTGCGCCTGCGCGGCCTCCTGCGGCTCCTGCTGCTGCGGCTGCGGCTGCGGCTGCGGCGTAGTGGCCGCCGCTTGCTGCTGCATGGCCTCTTGCTGCTGCATGGCCGCTTGCTGCTGCGTGGCCGTCGCCTCGGCCACTACGAGCGCCGTAGTGAGCGCCTCCCGATCGGCCTCGGCCACTCGGAGCGCCGTGCTGAGCGCCTCGAGCTCGGCCTCGGCTGTGGAAGCGCGAGACTCCGCCGCGACAGCACGGGCCTCGGCATCCACGGCCACCGCCTTCGCCTCGGCCTCCGCCGCCGACGCTGACAAGAGCGCCGTGTTGAGCGCCTCGACCTCCGCCGCCGCCGCGGCCGGCGGCCGATCGCTGAATGACGAAAAGTCGATCAGAGCGCCTTGCGCTTGGTTGAGCCATGACGGAGTCTCCGGGGGGGCGGGGCTGTGGGCGATGGCGGGGCTGTGGGCGTTGTTGGGGCTGTGGGCGTTGGTGGGGCTGTGGGCGTTGGCGGGGCTGTGGGCGTTGTTGGGGCTGTGGGCGTTGCTGAGGGGACTCTCGCTGCCCAGCCCGGCAATGAGCACAGTCATTGACTCGTGATTGCCGAGAGTGAATGGCTCGTCTGCTGTGAATGGCTCGTCCGCTGTGAATGGCTCGTTCGCTGGAGCCACCGCCGCGTCACCTGCCGCCTCCGGCTCCTCTTTGCTCGCTCGGCTCTTCTTCTTCTTCCTCTTCTTCTTCTTCGTCGCCGCCGTTGCGCCCTCGGGGGAGGCCATGTCGCCGTCCTCGCCCTCCTCGCCCTCGTCTTCACACTTCACACCGTCATGCTTCGTGCCCTCCACCGCTTCTACCGCCGCCGCCACCCCAACCGCCGCCGCCGCCACCACGACGCTTCCCGACGCACTGGCAAGCCTCTCCGCCGCCGCCACCTCTAGCCGCGCCTTGAGTGCCTCATACTCCTTGCGTGCCGCCGCCGCCTCCTCCTGTAACCTCTCGACGTGCGCCGCCCTGGACGCCTCTGCCGCCTCTAGCGCCGCCTCTAGCGCCGCCACGCGCGCCGCCGCCGTATCCGCCCCCGATGCCTGCTGCGAGAGAGATGCCAGCGCCGCCTCCGCCTCCGCCGCCTTGGCCTCTGCCTGCGCCGCCTTGGCCTCCGCTTCCACCGCCTTCGCCTCCGCCTTCGCCTCCGCCTGCGCCGCCTTCGCCTGCGCCGCCTGCGCCTCCGCCGCCTGCGCCTGCGCCTCCTGCCTTGCCTCGAGCGCCTCCGCTTGCAGCGCCGTCTCGAGCGCCCCTCTGCGCGCCTCCCCCTCCGCCACGGCCGCCTGCAGCTCATCCCCTCGACTCACCGCCGCCGCCAGCTGCGCCTCGAGCGCGTCGAGCTGAGCGCTCACCTCAGCGCGGGCGTCGCTCTGGGCGCTCGCCAGCCGCGCGTGCGTCTCTGTCAGCTCAGCCGTGACCTCCGAGAGACGCGTCTCGACGGCAGCCAGTCGCTCGCGTAGCGCGTTGGCCTCGGTCACGGCCGCCGCCGCGGTCGCCGTCGCCATCTCGGCCGCTGCGGCCGCCTCTGCGGCCGCCTCGCTGTCCGACGCCCCTGAGTCACGTCGAGGCGTCGGCTGTGCCTCGGCTGCCGCGTGCCAGCGCAGAGCAGCACTCTCCTGCGCATCAGCGACGGCCACTGCCGCCGCCTGCGCCGCCGCCTGCGCCGCCGCCTGCGCCGCCGCCGCCTTCGCCTCGGCCGCCGCCGCCTTCGCCTCCGCGGCCGTCGCCCGCTCGCTCGCACCTACCGACGCCTCCTCCGCCTTCTCGAGCGCCGTAGTGAGCGCTTGCAGGCGGCGCGTCAGCTCTGTGTTCTCTCGTTTCATTCGGCTGAGCGCCTCTCTCCCTTTGGATCGTAAGTCACTCAGGCTCGCTTCCTTGGCAGTGACTTCTTCGTGCGCGAGCCGGAGCTCGGCTTCGAGCGCGTTGACGCGCGCCTGCCACTGCTGCTCGTGCTCCGCCGACGACGGGGGGGCTTGCTGCTGCTGCTGCTGCTGCTGCTGCTGCTGAGCGTAGGCTGGGGTCGCGAAGAGGGAGGCTGGGCTGATCACATTCCCGCCCATGCCATTCTCGCCCATGGTGGCGGGCGTCGCGGGCGGGGCTCCGTCGGCGGGTGAGTCAAAGGCGATCAGCGGCGAGTCGGAGGAGTCGAAGGCGATCAGCGGCGGCGCGGGAGAGTCGAACGCGATCAGCGTGTCGCCGCCCCCTGACCAGGCGCCGGCGCCGGCTGGCATGGGTGAGTCCGGAGGCGCGGCGGTGGACGAGGCGGCGGCGGCGGCGGCGGCTGCCTCAGCGACGCGGAGCCGCTCCTCGAGCGCCGCCTTCTCCGCCGACATGGCCTTGAACTTGACGACGGTTCGCTGCTTGAGCGTCTCGAGCTCCTCCGAGCGTGCCCTCCACTCGCGCTCCAGGTCGAGGATGCGCTGGTTCTTGGAGCGCAGCAGGTCTTCGACCTTGTCGTTATCGTCGAGGATCTGCCCGACGGATGCGCGCGCGTCCTGGACCAGATGGCGAGCGCTCTCGACGCCCTCAGACAGCCGCGATGCCTGCAGTGCGGCCACCTTGGCGACCTCCGCAGCATCCTCACGCAGGCTCTTGGCCTTCTCGATCGCGTCCTCGCGCAGACCCTTGGCATTCTCGGCAGCTAAGCTGGCAGCGGCCGCGGCCTGCTCGCGCAGCTCCGCCGCCTGCTCGCGCAGCCGGCTGCCGATCGAGCCGAGTGCCGACCCAGGCCACTGCATCGAAGCGCCGCGCCAGCGCGCGCCCGTCACGACGCTTTCGACGAAGCTAAACGAGCGAAGCGGTTCCAGACAGTCAGTCAGTTACGTCGCGGTGATCCGAACTCACCACAACACCGTCTCAACGGACGGCTCCGCACCCCTCGGTCAACACAAGTACTGAGTGTCACTCCGGTCACTCCACGCACGCTCGCTCGTCTCGGGTCGCACTGTCTCCACCAATGCGGCAACAATCATGGGCACCAATATATTGATTATTGTGCTAGTCCGGTCTTGGTCTCCCCAGCGTGCAAGCCAGCGTGCAGGGACGTTTTCCCTGTCGCTTTCTGCCCTATGCTGCCGGGCGGGATTGTGATCGGATACAAGGTTATATAAGGTGGGGGGCGGGGGTAAATTGCATTGTCGCCATCATACAGTTTGTGGGACGGCCTACAAAGACCGCGCCCCTCCGACCTACATGCTACATCGCGTGGAACGTTGTAGTCATCGACGATACCATCATGTGCCTCTGGCGTTTTCAAGCCTTGACCACACGCGGATAATGCTTTTGCGCGTGCTCCCACGCGCGCGTGAGTCGCTCGAAGGCCTCGGCCGTGCCGCCGCTGTCAGGATGGCACGTCTTCGCGCGCTCGCGATACGCCAGCTTCAGGTCGGCCATCGTCGGCTTCGCGCCCACGCCGAGCTCGTCGAGCGCCCACCTATGGGCCTGAAGGCGTGGATCTCCACGCTGAAGGGCTGCATCCCGGCGTCGAACGCCCGGCGTCGCCCGCGCTCTGGCCGCTTCCGCCGCCTGATGAGAGAGCTGCTGGAGCCCCGAGCGAGCCTCCGCGAGCATCTTTTCGATCCTCTTGGGAGACCTTTCGCTGGCATTGGTTCGGAACTCGTCGCGGATGCTGGCGGCGACCTCCGCCTTTTTGACCGACGGCCAGCTCTGGCAGGTACGCAGGATGCGCTTGTAGAGCATCAGCACCTCCAATCTGTGGCCGAGCGACTGCTTCGCCACCGAGGCACGGCCAGACAGAACGGCTGGCACCGACAGCGCTGCGAACGCCGCCGCGACGACTGACATGCCACCGAACCCGCTGCCCCACGTCGACTCAGCGGACGTTGCCTCAGCAGGACTGGTCGTCGAAGAAGCAGCCATTCGGTCCAGGATTCCGCGGAAAAGTCAAGTCCACACGAGGCTCGACCTTTTCTACTGCGTTGGACTCTCCGGAATCTTGACTGGTTCCATGTTTTCTAATGTTGAGGACACCGGCGCGCGCGTACAGTAATTTTCATGAACTTGCGTAATAACGCGGCATGAAACAGTCGTCCGAGAACTCGTCCCGAGCGCGTGTGACTGGCTGACCTTGGACCCGGCCACAGCGCTGACGCCGCCGCCATGGCTTCACGTCCTTCCGCCAGCATGGACCCCATCAGCTCGTCTTCATCGCCATCGTACGCAAGCCCGAAGCGCCCGTTGCCGCCATCGGCTACGGCGCGAACGCCAAGGCTCTCCGACGACGGCCCTTCATTCTCCTCGCCAGCTATCACCTCGCACTTTGCGGCAAAGCGGCCTCGGGCGACGCCTCAGGACGCGCCGCTCGGCACGGGCCTGCAACTCCGCTGCGTGCAGCGTGCCGGAGCCATCACCGACGTAACCGGCGACACCGAGCAGTGCAAGGAGATGCTCTTGAAGCCGCTCGGCTTCCGATGGGAACGCAGCCTGAAGGTCTGGCGTTGGGACGGCAACGGCGACGACTCGCGCGACCCTACCAACGAGCTGCTCGTACGCGCGGCTCGCGATGGCGTGCAGGTGACGCACGTCAAGTTCCGCCCAGCCGTCGCTCAAAAATCAGCCCGAGCCATCCTGGCCAGCCTGATGGCGGACGTCGAGAGCCCGTCGCCTGCGTCCGCAGCGGCGCCCGCGTCCGAGGATGACTGGCAGATCTCTGACGAGGCGCTGGCAAGCTTGCAAGACGTAGTGCCATTGGCCGCCGCGCCGCCTCCGCTCGCGACGGCGCCCGCCAACGACGACGATTGGCAGCTGTCGGACGAGGTGCTCGCCAACTTGCCTGACGCCCTGCCAATCGGCAGCCAAGCTTCCAGGGCCATTCCGAGTGCGCCCGTGGCCATTCTGGATGCGCCCGTGGCCATGGCCGCGCCCGGAGGTGCGATGCGTGCCGACGAGGACGATTGGGCCGTGTCGGATGCGATGCTCGCGAGCCTTCCCGAACATCTGAGCGCGCACACTAGCAGCGGCAGCAGCGGCAGCGGTGGCGTCGGTGCGGGCGGCGGAGGCGATGGCGGCGGCAGCTCGGCGAGCAGCGTGGCCAATTATTCACATTCACACACAGGCGGCAGCTCGGCGAGCAGCGTGGCAGGCAGCAGCCAGGCGGGCAGCCAGATATATTAGAGGGTGGATTTCAATTGCTTCCGATACATGTAGGTTGTTACCATTCAGTGCGAAAAATTGCAAGACTATTTGTTGCGAAAGGGTCAGTTGAATCGACACACAAGGTACCGACCAGCCACTACCACACGAAACACAGGACAGACGGGCGCTGTCACCGCGGTCGCGCTTGTTGGTAAAGGTCAGCGCTGGGGAACGTGTGAATGACCCGGGGTTGACCCGGGGTATGGCGACTCTGATCCGTGTCTGTGAGCGCGGCACGCGTTGCATGTCGCGAGCATGAGAATGAAGCGGCTGTGACGTGTGCGAGGTGTTCGACCTTCACGCTTGAGTTTGAGTTTATTCTTTGCGTGTTGGTGTGTTGTGAATGAATGAATGCGAAGTGCTCTTCTCATGGCATTGTCAAGCGCCGCGACGCGAAGACTGGCCGCACTCGATACGAATGGGTGCTGCCCGCCCCTGTGCTATCAGAAGCATACACCGTCACAGTAGCTTTGGGCGAAGATGGCCTGATGCCAATGTCTCACTCTCAGCTCGTCGAGTTCTTCACGGGCTCTGCAGCGACGCACAGCGAGCTGGCAAAGTGTTTGTCGCGTCAGCGTGATTCTCCGCTCGTCCTCGGCTGTGCCGAGTGTAGCCGCATCGACGCCACCCACTACATCCAGCGCCAAGAAGCCATGTGGGTCTGCCTGGATTGTCTTGCGATCGGATTTGCGGATGAGAAGTTGCGGCCGGCCCCATTGGCACAGGTCACAATCGTCGGTACGTCGAAACCAGAACTGAATGGACGGCAGGCGACAGTGGTCGCTCCTTCGTCGAGCAAGGAGGCGGGCGTGCTCAAAGCGTCGGGGCGCGTCAAGCTCAGGCACGTGGGACCTGCACCGACTACCGCCGCCCAGCCGCTGCTCTCGCTCTCGCTCCGTAACGTCATTCCCTCCTCGGAGGCTCCGCCGCCCGACTCGCCGGCGCTCACCCGAGGCCTGTTTTCGACCGACCGCATCAGCTGCTGCCGCGACGGCCAAGGCGGCTGGGGGATCTTCGCCACGCGCCCCATCGAGGCAGGCACGTTGCTCCTGCACGAAACGCCTCTCGTCATTGTCCATTTTTGGCAGCCAGACGATCCAAATATGGGTCCGCTGCTCGCGCGAGCGGCCAAAGCGGCAGCCACTGAGCCCGAGGCGACGCCGGAATTCGACCTGCTCCTCCAGCACGCCGCGCAGCGCGCGTACGAGCAGCTGCCTGCCGGAGCCCAAGGACGCATGCTCGAACTCTGTGACAACTTCGCCTCGCTCGAGCTCGATGACGACGGGTTCGAGAGGGTTCGGAAGACGCCGGGTGGCATCCTGCGGAGCAACTGCTTTGACGGCGTACGGCCTTGGACCGCCGTCCTCTTCGAGCGTCTCTGCCGCATGAACCATGCGTGCGAGCCAAACACGTCGAGAGACTTTGGCGATCATGACAACGTGGCGTTCGTGCGCGCCGTGTGCCCCATTGCTGCGGGTGAGGAGCTCACGACGTCATACCTTGCGGCTGATGGCCACGTGCTCTCTGTGCACGCGCGGCGCGAGAAGCTGCATGCAAAGTATGGCTTTTGGTGCCAATGTGTTCTCTGTCAACGAGAGCTGTTAAGTGAGCTGTCGAACGGAGTGCGTGTACGTGCGGAGGTGGCGGGAGAGGGATCGGAGCCCGGGCGGGGCCCGCGCGCTGCCAGCCGGCCAGCGCGGTGAGCAGACTGCAACCTCCACAGTAACGCCAAGAGCGGCAGCCTTGACCCAAAGACGAGAGGCCCAGTGGCATATGGCCAGTGGTCTACCATTATTTGCATGTTATTCATAGGGCCCATCCCTACACCTGTTTGGGAATTGAATGCTCATGCGATGTGTCTAGGATCTAGCGATGCACGAAAACTGAACACAACAAACAGAACACATGAGCTTTAAGCTCGCCATGGGCCTCTCGCCCTCTAATCCCCCCACGTATATTGCCACGTATGGTGTGTGAATATGGTGTGAAAGATGTTAGTTGGGTGTCTGTGATTTCTTACACACGACCCGCGATTCGCGACGCAGTGAGATGCAGCCGACAAGCGCAGATAAAGCTGGAATGCGTAAGCGCGCTCGTCCTGCAAATCGGGTTGGCCAGAGATAACAACAGAACACATGCGAATTGTGCATTCGGATTTCGGCACGGTACGCGGCGAGGGGTCGGTGCGGCGAGGGGACGTGCGAGCGGCGGAGGATCCTGGGGGAGATCCCCCCTGACCGGTGTGGGTCGCCACGCCACTCATGTGCTAAGAGCATGGCGAAGAGAGAAATAACCTCCAGAGCACGTGTTACTTTTGTTGAACCCCAGACGACCAAAGCCAAGATGCTCCGCGCGAAACATTATTTGTCGGTGACGCGCGCGTACCACGCGCGAGAGGCCGACAAAAGACGGATACATACCGTCTAAGTAATAACGGGGATACCTTCCAGGTGTGAGTTCCATATGTGGCGTGCACCCGACACGACCTCTAGCAAGATTGCGATGATGCTCAGCCTCGATCATGGGCACCTTGAGTGTGTTATGCTCCTCTCGTCTGTGGGCGCCTCGCGCGAGCTCGAACAGAATGGGCACAAGTAGCTCGTGCACGAGGTCGCCCTCGAGTGCGAGCAGCCAAGCAGGAGCGGCTTGGTCTTCACAACCTCGATTGCGCGCATGAGAGCAGCGTACTCGTATCCTTCCATCGCGGTCGGAATCTTCACAGGGGCCGAATGGGTCACGACAGCCGCGCGAATCGCCGAAAAAGCTCGAGTGGGAAGCATGGTGGAAGCGCAGATTGCGTTTACGGTTCGTCTAGACGCTAGACGAGACGCCTTGGTAGCGCGCACGGCCAGCACGAAAGCGAGCTACTAGCGCCCTTTGATGACGAAACTAGATATCGAGTTGACTAATCTTCGAAATTTTACCGTCGAATTTTTGATCGACGAACGCGACCACAGAAAATGACATAGGGCCCCCTCCCCAAATCCGTTGTGTTTCAAGTAAGGGGTGGAAGGGCCTTTAGTGTAGCTCAAGCGCCCAACCCGCTCGGCGCCCAGAAGGTTCGCTTCGCAGCGAGAGGGTTGTGCCCATAGCGCTCACTCTCGAGAGCCTTCTGTTCATCCGTTTTGAAGGTTGCGCGCAGCTCCTCGCGCACCTGCGCACTCGCCCCGCGCATCTCGAGGCGTGCGGCAAGCTCATCATAATCGACTGAGCCGCTCTGATCAACGTCGAGCTCGTCAAACAGCTGATCCACGACGGTCGTGTTGCGGCCGTCGAAACCGAGCAGCGGCAATGCCGCCCGGAACTCCTTCTTGGTCACAATGCCGTCGAGGTTGCGGTCGAGCATGCGGAAGACCTCGACGACTCGCGTGAGGCCGCTGACGAGGGCCTGCCGCAGCGCGTCGACGGTCACCACTTCGAGCGGCGCCGAGGTGCCGCGGTCATCCAAGCCGGTGCGGGCCGCGATTTTGAGTTTAGCCTCAAGAACAATCTCGCCCATCGCTCCATCCTGCAGCGCCTCGTCAAGTGCCACATCGGCGCCCTGGCGCAACCTGGCATTGAGCTCGATGTGATCGATAGAGCCTGACCCATCGACATCCAAGGAGTCGAAAAGGTTGTCGATGACGGAAGCGGAGCTCGAATCGAAGCCCAGGAGTGGGAGGGCGGCACGAAACTCCGATTTGGCCACACGGCCATCGCCGTTCTTGTCAAACATCTTGAAGAGGTCCATGACGCGCGTGTATCGCTCCGAGATGGCCTTGCGGAGTTCATCCACCGTGGCCGCCCGAATGGGGCCACGCCGCTCGTTCGCATCCTTGCGGGTTGCGATCTTCAGGCGCGCTTCCGTCTCGATCTCACCCTTGACTCCATCTTGCAAGCTCTTTTCGAGCGTGATGTCCGAACCACGCCGCAAGAGCGCGTGCAATTCCTCGTAACTCACAACCCCGGAGCCATCCATATCGATCATGTCGAAGATGGCGTTGAGCTCTTCGGAAGGAGCATCGAAGCCGATCTCTTCAACAGCACGCCGAAACTCGGCTTTCTCGATCATTCGACTACCGTCCGCGTCCCACTTCTTGAAGATGTCGATGATCCGCGTATGGGATCGTTTGAGAGCTCCGCGCAGCGCGTAACGCACGTACTCCTTGTACTCGACCGTTCCAGACCCGTCGACGTCGTGGTCGGCGAATACGGCATCGCATACATTTTCGGGTCCCCAACTATGGGCAGAGCCGGTTGCGAACATCTTGCAGCTCCACCCGAGCTGCTCCGTAACCGCCTTGCGAAACTCGAGCTTATCGATGGTGCCGCTGCCATCTACGTCCCACTGCGAAAAGCAGTTCACCAGCGTGTTGAGAGAGCGAGCGAGCGCGCTCTCAAGCGAGGCTTTGGCTTGGGCAAAGGCGGGGCTCCTTTCTTTTTCTCGGCGCGCTTCTGCCTTCAGAAGCACCCGAAGCACCTTTGGAAGGACCCGCGGCGAGACCTTCACCTTGGGCGGAGGACCGAAGTCGAGGTGGCGGGAGGTCATGGTGCAATGCATATTGCGATGGTCCTCGACCGTGCCGTCTTCGCGCGTGTACTCGTACGTCCCCTTCAGCGTGTTGAAGCGCGTTTGGCCTGGCCTCGCCGTGGAGGGTGGTGACATGCGCACGTTGATCAGCATCCCCCTGGAACGGAGCGGCTTCGCGAGCGTGAGGAGCCGCGGAGACGGGGGTGCTGGTGCCAACTTGGTGGTGGAGCCCATAGCGCGCGCCCTTGCCAGGCGGCCAATGTCCCAGCTGATCAATTCCTCCTCGTCGCGAGGTGACGAAGCTGTGCGAGGTGGGCTCGTCCGCGTGCTCTTCGTCTGGGAGCTCCTCAGATTGCTGGTGCTCGACGGAGGCTTGGGATTGCCAAGGGCGATGACTGCGCTGCGTTCGAGCTCAAACATGCTGTAGGAGGCGTACGGCTCGGGGCGATCACGCGATGGAGCTCCATGGTACCCTGCAATGCCCTTTGAATGAGAGTACGCGAACCACGATTGGTTGTGCATTCTCCTGAGCTCATGTGCCTCGCTTGCAGCGGCCTCCTCAGCCAGTCGCATGGCAAGCCCGGTCCGCCGTGGCGAGAGCCTCGCTGGTGGGCTACACATGCTCGGCAACCCTCCAGGGCTCAAGGGCGGCAGATCGCCTCGCGAGAGAACCCGCGTGGGGCTGAGAGCGGCCATACTCGCGGTTAGGCCGCCCACGCGCACAGTCGCGCACAGTCGCGCACAGTCCGCCGCAACGAAACAGAAAAGAACGTCGATACTTTCCGCGTTTGGGACGCGATTCGTGCACATACAATGTAGATGACTCGTGTGAACCCTTTTTCCCCTATCGAAAATGAGACAGAACTTCATGTTTTGCTTCACACCGAGCGAGGTCCGTCGGCGAAGCCGAATCGCCGCGGCCAACCCCCCGGTCCGCGAAGCCTTGTTCCCTTTGAAAACGAGCGGTCGCCGCCGGACGCGATCGCGGCATGGCGACCGGGTCGATCGTCTTGGCGATCGTGCTCGAGGTGGTTGCCGGCTCGCTGGTCTCGCTCTCCATGGTTGTTCAGCGGCACGCCTTGATTTACCCGAACCCGGAAGGCAGCGACGGCAAGGTGCCACTCCTCTGCGTGCGCATTGCGCGCTGGCACGCGTGGTTTGTGGGACTGATCATGTACGGCATCGCGTCGGTCTTGAAGATTGTGGGCTTCAACCTGGGTCCCTTGACCATTCTGGGCTCCATCTTCGTGGGCGCACTGCTCGTGACCAACCTATTCCTCGGCCATTGGCTACTTCGAGAGGAGGTCACCGTCACCAAGGTGATCGGTTCGCTGCTCGTGCTTGGCGGCAGCATAGTAGTGATTGCTGCCACGCCCTCTGGTGTGCCCACCTCGTTCACATCAGCGGACATGCAGCGGCTCCTTCTTTCTTTCGAAGCCCTCTACCTCGTATGCATCGTCCTCATCGTCCTGATCTGTTTCGTCTTCATTCTCTATGTCGAGCGCACCTACCCGCCACCCACCACGCAGGCCGCTCGGAAGCTTCGTGCCATTCGTGCGGCCAGTCGTGCCGCGCTCAGCCCGACGTCGCCGCCCTCGTTGCACGTGGCTCACCCCACCTTGTCGACGTTGCCAACGACGGCTGTGCAGCCGTCGCTCCGCCTCAAGAGCCTGATGGTCTTCGTCTACCCTGGCTCACTAGGGCTCAACGAGGCGTTTGTGGATATTTGCGCGCGCGCGTACTCGACGATGCTCGTGCGCTGCGTCTCGCAGGATGGCCTAGCGTCGTGCCATGGCTGGCCGCTGTACCTATTGATGGGCACCGGCATCCCGGCGGCCTTCTCGACCGCGTATATGCTCAAGGTCGTCTTCGAGCGCTTCCAGACGACGCTTGCGCTGCCGATTGAGTACTCGTCGCTCAATCTCTTCTCGGTCATGGGTGGGCTGCTCTTCTTCCAGGAGGTCGACTACATGCAGCATTGGCAGGTGCGTGCGTGATGGACGCCATCGACTGCCGTTGAAGTCGACTTCGTGGAGATATGGCAGATGCGTGAGTGCCTTGGAATGCGGCTGATTGCCCCGAGTGATGGCCGCTCAAGCATCGAGCGCTGGCAGATCCTCCTCTGATGGCCACTAATTGCCTCCCTCATTGCATGCATCGAGCGCTGGCAGATCCTCCTCTGATGGCCACTAATTGCCTCCCTCATTGCATGCATCGAGCGCTGGCAGATCCTCCTCGTGATCACCTTGATGGCTCCTCGTGATTGCCTCCTAATGACCTCTAATGACCCTTGATTGCGCCCCTCAGATCCTCCTCGTGATCATCGGCTGTCTCATCATGACCCTTGGTGGTTTCATGCTCGTGGCGGTCGGCTTGCTCGAAGAGCTCCGTACCGAGCACACGCGCCGAGCCGCGACGCGCCGTGCGGCAGCGATCGCGGCCGCGGAGATCTCCGCCGTGGTGAGCACTTGCATGCAAGGCAGTGCCCCATCTCCCGCCGCGGAGATCTCCGCCGCCGCCGTGGTGAGCACTTGCATGCAAGGCAGTGCCCCATCTCCCGCCGCAGAGATCTCCGCCGCCGCCACCGCCGCCGCCGCCGCCGCCGCTGCAGCCGCCGCCGCCACCGCCGCCGCCACTGCTGCCGCTGCCGCCGCCGCCGCTGCCGCCGCGAGCGTGTCGCGCGCACCCAGCGGCACGGGCCTGGGCCTTCGTGTTTCCCCACAGGCGCGCCACTCTCGAGCTGCGAATGCGAGTGTGAATGCGAATGCGAGCGATCCGATGCCATCGGCGACGGAGCTGCAGGAGCCAAATGGACTCAGCTGGTCAGGCTGGTTTCCTAAATGGGGTGAGGATCAGCTTCCTAAATGGGGAGAGGATCAGATACACAGGAAGACTTGAATCTTGATCTAGTTATATAGTGAACATATAACGCGATAGGAGAATCAGAAAGTGTGTTAAGCTTTAGGCTACTAGTAATAGGGACAACGTTCTTGTTTGGACTAAATGTCACCGAACTGCACACTCCCGGCACGTTCGACACACCCGCGCACAAGCATCCCTGCGATCCCTGCCACGGGGCACGAAGCGCCACCGCGGGCGCGTGCGCGCCCGCGCTTGGGGATCCTGAGAATACGCGTTGTGTTGAACACTTACCTCGGGTCCGGAGCATGCGCGTTATATGTAGAACCGCGCAGGAGCGAGCCCGAATTCCGAGATGTTGGAGTGTGAGGCACGTCAAGTCCAGACTTGACTTGACTTGAGGCACGCACCGAGAAAGATTCACGAGCAAGAAAAGAAAGATGCAGCGCGCGGGATCGGCGGCGCTCTGCCACTCGGGCGACGCCATGCGTGTCGTGCATTGGAACGTGCGCCGGTGCGTAGACCTTAACGGCGTCTGCTCTCGCGCACGCATGGTGTCGACGCTCGAGCAGCTCCGGCCCGCAGTGGTCACGCTCAACGAGGTGGATATGCGGCAGACGCCGACGCTGCTCGAGGATCTTTCGTCCATCGGCTTATCACACGCCTCCTTCTTTGGCCACGTGCGCAGTGGCAGCTACGGCAACCTCGTGGCGTCGTGCGAGCCGCTGCACGATGTGGAGCACACGCATCTCGACGGAGGTACGGAGGTGTTGACCAAGGATGGCATGACGCACCGGATCGCGCGCGGCCTGCTGAGCGCGACCATCTCCATGCTCGGCATCAACGTTCGAGTGGCCGTGACGCATCTCGATCACATGAGCTCGCGCGAGCGCCGCCGCCAGACGCAGCACCTGCTGCTCACCCTCAACGGCCGCGGCGATGGCGGGGCTGCGCTCGTGATTGGTGACTTGAACGCGCTCCGACGCACCGACTACACGGACGACGAGTGGGCGTGGCACCATCGCTACAATGATGAGAAGCAGTGGGGCGCACCGGTCGACGAGGCGAGCGAGGGCGGCGTACTAGCGCTGCTCGCAGCGGCCAAGTTCGCGGATGCGTACGCGGTGCTTGAGCATGAGCGCCGTATTGAGCCGGAGCGCCGTATTGAGCATGAGCGCCGTATTGAGCATGATCGCCGTATTGGTGAATCACGGCCCAGTTGGCGAGCGCCGCCGTGGACCGCTCACGTGCGGGACGAGGCGCGACCCCCTTGCCGGATCGACTATGTGCACAGCCGGCCGCCCTCAGCCCCTGGCGGTCGTCGACTCGTGCCTCTTGCGGCCGCAGTCGAGTCGAATTGTGGCGAGGCCTCCGACCACCAGCCGCTCGTTTTGGACTTCGAGGCGACCGCCTTTGACGCGGGCGAGTGATGGGGTGGCACACGGCTCCCGCACGCGTGCAAATCAGAAGAGGGCTCTTCGAAGGACGGTGGACTAGGATTAGCTTACGGATGAACAGCCGCTCCCTTCTGACCACAACAAGAAATCAGAATCAACATAGAACATAATCATACGTATTTTAACGCTGCTCTAAAACACTAAAGCATCACGCGTGCTTCTTTTCAAATACACGGCCAGGCGGCAATCCGCAATGGCGGCATCCATGGGCGGCATCGCGGCGCGCGGCACCGGCGGCAAGCGATAGCGTTACGGCGAAGCCGAATCCGAGAAGCGAGACGTCGCGAGAACACGGTGGTCGACCCGGAAGGCGGAAGCGTTCAACCGGATAGCGGATGCGCTGAAGCGTGAAGGAGAAGCAGAACAGTGAACACGGTGGGTTCTGAGGTAGTTTTGCCTTTTGCTAGTTTTGGCTGGGCGGCGTCCCCGGAACTACAAAGTCAAAGATGTTGAGTTCAGTTCAGTTCTGTTGAATACCATACACTCTACGGGGTAGACCGTACCCGACTCACTACACGACTCCCTGTTACCGTATTAGGAAAGGACTCCCAGTATGGAAGGATCGTGTGTGGAATGTGCTGTGAGATGAGTGGCCCGGAGCGGTCCTCACGGCGTCAGTGAATTCAGCAGTCGTGCACTGCACCTTACAAGGGTTCATCGCCCGGCTGGTTGTGAGAGCCGATAAAGGCCGGAGAGCCGTCTGGAACTATCGAGTCCATGACGTCTACAACGCCACTCACGATGGTAGCGGTGGGGTCCGATCCGAAGCAGAGAGCTA
>Ga0210240_100937_pt1 | contig 24483 bp, 22 predicted proteins | sample ChrtobMetP5a_4mM_FD_155463 | JGI IMG/M metagenome (GOLD analysis project Ga0210240, IMG submission 155463) | Chrysochromulina tobin associated microbial communities from unialgal haptophyte culture, Seattle, Washington, United States - P5a_4mM | ecosystem: Host-associated > Algae > Haptophytes >...
GTTTTTAACCCCCCCTAACCCCCCCGCGCCTCCGAGGGCCCCGTACTAACTCCAGGGAGTCTCGAAACACCCTCTGGACACCTCCTGGGCAAAAAAAAGCGTTATGTTCTCAGCGGTCCGACCTGACACCTCAGAACCGCTCGAGATGTGTACACCATGAGCACTAGGCACGCTTCGCCGGGCTGGGGTCGATAAGGGCATAAGCAATCGAAAAGCCCGTTCCACGCGGCTGTCGCCGAAACCCACCAAACCAACTCACGGTCTTGCGTCTTCGCAGTTTTCGAGTTTTGGGATCGAGATAGGACGGGGATAGGACTAATACATGTAGGTAAGTGTTCAATTTACTCAAATATAAGCGCTATCGAGTGCTCTCTAATCCGATAGGGGGTGCGATGTACTGTATTTCTCGTGCCGCTCCAGCACGGCACACCCAACGGGTAAGAGCATGTAGGAGGCTTTTGATAGACCCCAGATGGACACATGCGTCCATGCGCGTGCGGTCGGGACGCACGGCGAGAGATTGAAGAGGTCGTGTGCCTGCTTGAATCCCCCAAAACGAACACGACCACCGTATGTTACAGACTGAAACGACTTCGGGTCGTCGCGCTTCTTTGGGCACTTCGTGAGAGTCGATTTTCGCTCTGGCATCGGGGAAGGCGATGCACGCAAGGGAGCCGCATCCCCTCGAGCGATACGATGCCTTCGATGCCAGGATGGAGCCCGGGCAGCACTTGACGTGGGCGGCACAGTCGAAAAACCAGAGAGCGATGAAGGTCAATGCGTCCAGCGTGAAAGGCGGCATCTTTGGCCACATGGGCGGTGGACGTGAAAGGGAGGAGGACTTTCTCTCGAAGCTGGAGATGGCGGAGCAGCGCGACCAGCTGAACCTCGCTCCTCGCTCTGCTCCCCATAAGACGAACGTCCTGTTTGGCGACGACTCCCGCCCGGACGAGCGGCAATGGCGTACGACCAACGAGACCCAGCACGGCGCCACGCAGCTTGGGCAAGAGCAGCGTGCATACGATTTGCAGCTTCAGCAAGAGCGGCAGATGTTCGAAGCCCTGGTCCACCAGCACGGTCTGAGCCCACAGGAGGCTCAGATGGAAATCGCCATGCATCGTCAGGAGCAGCAGCGCCAGCATTCGGCCCTCTCGCAGCTCGCGCCGCTCGAGCAGCAGCCGGCAGCCGGCCAGCGGCCCAAGGGCCTTAGCCCCACTCCGAACGCGCCATCTCCGCCGAAGCGAACGCCAGGCCTCGAAGGCAAGAGCTTCGGCAGCTCGCCGTTCAACTCTCGCGATCACCAAGAGCATGCGGATCAGCTCAAGCAGCAGTTCCAAGAGCAGTGGGACCAAAAGTACGCGCGCCGCGATAAGGGCGGCCCGCACTCGCTCGGAGAGGTGGCTGGCTATGGCGGCGCTCGACCGGCCGGCGCGCCGCGCTCGCTGCTCGAGGGCACTGGCGCGCCTTCACGAACCGAGATCCCGCGCCGGCACGCATTCCGGCAAGACGCCCACAACCAGCACATCAATATCTTTGGCGCTGACCGCGCCTCATATCAAGATCCCCAGAACATGACTCGCAGCCTTCACGCGGTGCCACAGAACGACATGATGCGCTCCTCTGTGCAGAATCTCATTTACGGTTGAGTTTTCAACACGACTCACTCTCACAGTACTTGATGAATGAGCCTGTGTAACTTGATGTGTGCGGGTGGGCTGTGTAAGGTGCAAGGGAATATGGTGAACACCCTATGGTGAACACCCGAGCTTCTTGTGACGTAAACTGAAAATTCCCGTTTCAGGACTTGAGCACATGATTCGTGCTGCGACTCTTGCTCCCGAGGCCGCCGGCACAATCATCCCCGCTGGTTGAACGAATGGTGGCTGAAGGAGCCGATATCGGGCAGAAACCGTCGTGGGAGCTCAGACCTGACGGCTATTTCGCCATGGATCTCCATGGCACACGGCACGACCATTATGACGAGGCCACGGACGGCCCCAGACCGGGCAGTCGACATCCTCACTACCGCCCGTCTGCGCCACACGAGCGGAAGCCTGTCAAAAACGCCAAGGTGAAGTGGTTTGATCGTGGAGATATCGTCATCACCGATGATCCAATGATCGCGGGACCGCCGATCCAAACAGCGAAGGTCATGGGGCCTGGCGCTGGAACATGGGGATCGGCAAAGCCACGGTACCGATCGGCACGGCCGCTGCCGTCCCTGCCAAAGCTTGAGCCATTGCCGCCTCTATTCACGCAGCCCTTCAAGCCGCCCGAACTCGTCCCCAATATACAGCAGTACGGGATCGAATCGGTCGATCCGCTGGAATCTCCCTGGTGGGGGCTCCGCAAAGATGTTCAGCTTCATTCACCTGCGCACCAGCTGCAGCGCCCATCGACGCAAACCGCATTCCCCTCCGCGCGCTACTCACAGCGAGCGATTGATGTGCGGATGCAGCTCGCGGGGCAGCGCTCTTCGCCAGAGTTTGCACAGGAGATGCATGTCATGCGATCGAAGCTGAACAACGCGTTCGTGCGGACGACGACGCCTCGACCGCCAACAGGCGTCGCCAGCGCCTTCTCATGGCCCGCTCCTCAATGACTCATGACTCACCGCTCCTCAATGACTCGAATCGGTCGAGGCTGCGGAAAACCCGGAAATGCGTTGGCACTATTGTTGCTCACATGATTTTGTTGCTCACGTCGATCGGATCGTAGTAAAATCGAACATGTTGAGGGGCGGAGACGGTCCGGTCGCTTACTGACGTGAAAGCTAACCTCATCTTATCTTTTCATGCGCAACAGAACAAAAGTGTGCCATACAGCACCGAAACACCGCTTTCCCGAGACACTAGACCTTTCGCCCCGCACACCCGACATCGCTGACCGCCCTGAGCCTGCTCACTACGGCGCTCTCTTCTTCGCGAGCCGTAGGAGCTCAGGCAGCGCGAGCGCACTCCTCAGTGCGCGCTCAAGCTCGGGCACGAAAGCCCGCAGCGCCTCCAAATGCATGCGCGGGTCGACGCGCTCGTGGGCCGCGCCGTCGCGGAATGTGGACCCAAACGTGTCGGCGACGGCCGCTATCGCCGCGTTGGCGTCGGCGACGAGCCGCTTGAGCGAGGCCGCATCGGCGTCCAAGGCATCGCACGCCGCCACCTCGATCTCAGACGACGAGGGCAACGGCGCGCCGCCGTCTCCGACAAGGTCAGAGTCGTTGTCCGCAGTGCTCTCCTCCAGGAGGGAGTGCACGCACGGGACCCAACGGCTGCATGCGCTGAGCCACGCGCCGAGCCACGCGCCGTTGAGCTGGCGCAGAACGACCTTTCGAATCTCCGGCCGCAGCTCGCTGTCGAGCTGCGCGAGGAGATCGTCCGCGGCGGCCGCGCTCATCAGCACTTGATGATCCTCGCGCCGCGCCGAGACGCCTCGCGCCGCGCCGGGCGCTCGCGCCGCGCTGGCTCCCTGTGAAGTGCGCTCCACGCCCTGTGAAGAGCGTTCGGAGTCGTACCGGTGCTCGATGGTCGAGGCGCCGTCCTGGGCGCCGTCCTGGGCGCTGCCTTGGGCGCCGTCCTGGGCGCCATCCGCCCGAATATGGATCTCCGCGGAGATCTGCGCGAGATGCCGCTGTGCGACGCGCATCTGCTCGGCGAGGTCGCGTAGCTCGGAGAATAATCCGAGCGCCTGCGCACGCACCTCGAAGTCCTTGGTCTCCAGACGAAGCACGCTGGAGAGCTCTTCGCGAACGGAGGCCCCGATGGCACGCGCCGCCGTCGCGAGCGCCGCCGCCTCGTTCGGGAAGCACCGATTGCTGAGCGTGCGTCGCAGGTCGAGCAGCAAGTGCGCGGCAAGCAGCTGCAGGAGCGTCGCGCCCCGCAGCCCATGCGGCACGTCTGGCGGGCACGGGTAACGGCCGAGCTCGAGCAGCGACGTGAGCGCGAAACCCTTGGCGCGTGCATGCTCGGCATGGCGCGCGTTCAAGTGGTTGCCGAATGCGAGCACCCGCCCGAGCAAATTGGCGAGCACGCCGCCCTGGCAAGCGGCATCGGTCACTTGGTGGCATGCGTGCGTCAGCTCGCGCAGCGCCGAGGCGCACGCGGGTACTCGCGCCGGTAACCCGAAGTGGGCCGCATGCAGAGCGCCGAGTCGAGCACGCGCCGCCTCGAGGGGCAGCATGCGCCAGACGAACTCCTCCGCACCGCGCAGGCCACGCCCGTCCTCAATGGCCGCGAGCCGCTCCAGGAAGGTGCACTCGTGCGCTGACCACTCGCCTGCACCCGTCGCACAGAGCCGCCCGATGGTTTGGGCGGGGCGGGAGAGCGAGGCCCTCTTCTCCGTTGAAAGCGAGAAGGGCGAGGGGAGGGGAGGGGAGAGCGAGAGGGGAGGGGAGAGCGAGGCAATCTCCGTCGTATCTCCGTCGTATCTCGAGGCAATCTCCGTCGGGATGCCCTCCGTTGACGCATCGATCGGCGCCTTATGCCATTCCCTTGCCGGCGGCGGCAGGCAGCGAACGAGCGCGAGCAGCCGTGCGTTGGCCGCAGCCACCTCGTCGCTCGACACGGCGCGGGTGCCTAGCACAAGAGGGTCGAGCATCACGATCGCCAGCTGCAACTCACGCGCCGTCGTGTGCGGTTCGCGCTCACTCCGACGCGCGCTCCGAGCTCCGAGTGCCTCGAAAACGGTCGCAAACTGGGCCAGCATGTGCTCAATCTCCTCGCGACGTGCCGTGGGGAGCGCAATCGAGGGCGGGCGGGCGACCGGGGAAGGCGGGGGGCGCTTCGCCCTTGGCGGTGGCGCCCTGGCGACGCGCTGGCCGAAGACGGCACGAAGCCCTTCGACTCGATCGACAGGACCAATCGCTTCCCACGCCATCGGGAGCGACGATTCGGCATCCACGAGGGCCTTGCTCCATTTGAACGTGTCGAAGAATGGAAGCGCGCCAGCGATCGGTGGCGGCGCCGCGCCACCGTCGTCGCCACCGTCGGCCTCGTCGCCGCCGGCTCGCATGGACTGCTCGATGTCTTTCACCGCGCGACGCACGCTGCCGTTGGCCGGGCACGCTCCGAGAGATGGTCCGAGATGGTCGGGCTCTCTCCGAGATCTCTCCGAGATGGCCGGGCACGCTCCGAGAGATGGTCCGAGATGGTCGGGCTCTCTCCGAGATCTCTCCGAGATGGTCGGGCACGCTCCGAGAGATGGTCTGCTGCACGACGGCAAGCTCTCGGCGTCACTGCTGGTCCTGCGGGCCGCGCTCGGTACGGCGCGGCCGTCCCCATCGCCACCAGCCCCGTCGCCACCAGCCCCGTCGCCACCAGCCCCGTCGGAGCAGCTGCCGCAATGCCCGAGGTCCGCTGGGCAAGCAGGTGGACAGCTCTCGCGACGTCCAAGGTCCGCCTCAATGAGCGCATCTGCAGCGGCCTCGGCGGCTGCCAATGCGGCCGCTTTCTCCGCCTCAATGAGCGCATCTGCAGCGGCCTCGGCGGCTGCCAGTGCGGCCGCTTTCTCCGCCTCAATGAGCGCATCTGCAGCGGCCTCGGCAGCGGCCAGTGCGGCCGCTTCCTCCTCCGCGGACGCGTAAATGCTGACTGTCTCGCCACTCGATGAGATCTGAAGGCGTGTGCCTCCCACTGGCGTGCCCGGCCGGTACCGGTAGGCTCCTGTACCGGTACCGTCGTCAACGACCATCGAGGCGCCCACAACGGCGTCCGGCACGGCACCGTTGCCGCCGCCGCCGTGCCACGCGGCCGCCATGCCAGGCGCCGTGGTGGGCGCCTCGATGTCGCCGTGCCACGCGGCCGCCATGCCAGGAGACCAGGCGCCGTGGTGGGCGCCGCCGTGCCACGCGGCCGCCAAGCCAGGAGAACGCCGCGTCGCGCGCCCACGCTGCACGGCCTGCATGGCAATTGCAGCCTCGTGCCTTGCAATAGCCATGATCTCTTGCACACTCGCTACGTGCCCAGGCTCCGCGTCGTGGTGGGCGCCCAACACGGCCTTCGCGACCTTCGCGACCCTGCCCATATCAGTCAAGTCGCGCGTCCAAGTGGCCTCACTCGTGCGCTGCTGCCCCTCGTCAACGGCCTCTTGGAAGCCGCGGCTCACCTCCGCAAAGCAGCGTGCGCACACGGTCGTGAGCAGCTTCGGCCCTCCCATGTCGCGCTTGCACTTGGGGCATAAGATATGCGTGCCCGAGCCGCCCGGGCCGATCGACGAGTAGCCGCCGCCCGAGGCCGCACGCACATCCACGTACGGTGATCGGCCGTACCGGTCCTCAACGTACCTGCAATCAGGCGGTGCACTCAGGCGAGATGAGGGGTTGCAAACAGGCGGTGCACTCAGGCGGTTCACTCAGGCTTTATGAGGGGTTGAAAACAGGCGGTGCACTCAGGCGGATGCGAATTCAGGGATCAATCCGTGGTTCTCAATGTACTTATCGAACTCGTCGGGCGCATAGTGCGGGCGCGGCGCGCGCCCCGTCGAGGAGTATGGCGCTGGCGTCGCCACTGGGCGTCGTGTCGCCGATGGCGCAGGTGGGCCTGACAGCGGCGGCGGCGGCGGCGACTGCGGCGGCGGCGGCGGCGACTGCGGCGGCTGCGGCGGCGGCGGCGGCGGCGGCGGCGGCGGCGGCGGCGGCGGCGGCGGCGGCGGCGGCGGCGGCGGCGGCGGCGGCGGCGGCGGCGGCGGCGGCGGCGGCGGCGGCGGCGGCGGCGGCGGCGGCGGCGGCGGCGGCGGCGGCGGCGGCGGCGGCGGCGGCGGCGGCGGCGGCGGCGGCGGCGATGGAGGCGACTGTTGCGATGGGGCACCTGTTGGCGACAGCGCTGGCAGCGGCGCAACTGATGACGGCGACCATCGTACTGATGACGGCGCTGGCGGCACTGACGGCGCTGGCGGCGGAGGCGGCGCGAGCGGCTCCGACCAGCGATTTGGTGGCGGCATGTTGCCTAATACGGGCGTCTGGAACGAAGCCACCTCTTCGATCGAGGCCGAGGACGTGGCAGCTGCTGCAGATGACGTGGCAGCTGCTGCAGATGACGTGGCAGCTGCTGCAGATGACGTGGCAGCTGCTGCAGATGACGTGGCAGCTGCTGTCGATGACGTGGCCCACCCGATCGAGGCCGAGGCTCGTGCGATCTTCGCCTCGAGCCGTTGCGTCTGCGCTGCATGCGTCGACGCGGCGCGGGCGAGGTCCGTGTGGAACACAGAGAGGTAGCAGGCGGATGCGTCGACGTGAGAGCGCCACCCGTTGGCATCGGCAGCATCGCGCGCCGTCGCGAGCTCCTCAGCGCTGAGCCGTCGGCTCGCGGTCACTCCGTGCTGGCGCTGCAACTCGGCTATGCGCCGCTTCGCCCCCGTCTCACTCTCCTTGAGCTGCGAGCCGAGCTGCGGCGAGTCGTAATCAACGTAATTAGGCGAGCCGAGTTGGGGGGGGGCGATGGGCGGCGCGGCGGCTCGTACAGGCACGGAGCGCGGTGCGCCGGAGGCGGAGACGACAGGCGAGCGGTCCGAGCCTGATATGGCACTGAGAGCGTTGCCTAATATGGGAGCGTTGGACCCGTGGGGCGGAGCGCTGTAGCGAGCGCCAGCGCCAGAGGCGGCGCCAGCGGCGGCGCCAGGGCAAGCGGTGGCGTCTGTGGGAGTGGCGGCGGTAGCGCCAGCGCCATCGGTGGCGCTGCAAGTCTCGTCGATGAGCACTCGGAGACTGCGCGGAGGGGCCGGCGAGGCGGCCAACATATCGATGGCAACACGTAACGGTTTCATCGAGGGATCACCTCGAAGCATCCGACGCACGCCGTCGCGCAGCTCTCGAGGGCTAATCATGCCGTCCTGGTCGACGTCCAGCGCGGCGAAGAACTCGGACGTCATGGCGGCGCCCGCGGCCGGCTCCTCGTTGCCCAGCAAGTCGGACGGGAGAGGCATCCCAAGCTGAGGCGTCGTATCGGCCTCGTGCCGGAGGGCGGCGCGTGGCGAAGTGGCGCGTGGCGACGCCGCTCGTGGCGACACCGCTCTTGGCGACGCCGCTCTTGGCGACATAATGGCCGCCACGCTCGCGACCGCCGTCCCGAGCGGACTACCGTCTACCTCGGCTCCAGTATCGGCGCCACCTCGCCAGGCGCACGCCCCGCGCTGCCGGGGCCAGCCTGGCCAGTTGGTCGTCGAGCGTGAGCCATCGATCGTCTCGTCGGAATAGCCCCCCATGGTAGAAGGTGCCTGGCGCGGCGAGGGGGGCGGGTCGAAGACGGCACTCGTGGCTAACAATGAGGCCGCTGCGACTGGCTGCCAGCGGCCCATCGAGGTGTCGTCACTTGCCTTATTAGGCAGCCCTCCCCGAGGCGTCGCCGGGTACGCCGCCAAAGGCGGCGGAGGCACAAGCAGCGAGGCATATGCGGGCGCTGGCGGCGCGCGCGGCAGCGGCTCTTGTGATGCCGGCGTCGCCCGAGCAGCCGGCGTCGCTCCCAGATTAGGAAACTGCTCCTGTGCCGCCCGAGCAGCCGGCGTCGACGGAGGCGGCGCCCGGCCCGACTGTGGCCCCGCGAGCGGCGGCCGGCAGCTCGACCGAAGACTCGAACTCACAAGACTCCCGTGCTGCTCCCGATGGGCCTCCGAGCGCTCGTCACCGCTGTGAGCCAGGCTCTTCGAGGCCACGCTCTCTTGCTGATGGCATGCTGAGACGAGCCCCTCAGCCACCGAGCGTTCTTCATGGCTCGCGCCCGCAATCAGCGCGCTCGTCGCCGCAATCACATAGGCCTCGGAGGACAAGGCATACTTGCTCACCTGGTGCGTCTCCAAGCGCTGCTGCCAATAGATCTCGTCGGCCTGAGGGTGACGAACGGTCTCCGAGTGTAACTCCGAGGGACGCGTGCCGGTGGTGCCCGCGAGAGCGCGAGCGCCGTCCCGAGCGGTCTCCGAGTGTAACTCCGAGGGACGCGTGTCGGTGGTGCCCGCGAGAGCGCGAGCGCCGTCCCGAGCGCCATGCGAGGGGGCTGTGGAGGCGACTGCAAAGGTGGTGGCGAGAGCTCGAGCGCCGTCCCGAGCGTCAGGCGAGGGGGCTGCGGAGGCGACGCGCAGCGACGATCTGAGCGCCTGCTCCGCCTCGGTTCGGACCCGCGCGGAGGCGGCTGCAAAGGAGGTGGAGGCGGCTGCAAAGGAGGTGGGCGCGAGCGACGGCGACGGCGAGCGTGGCGTCATTCGTGGCGACGTGGAGCCGCGTGACGCCCACGTCGCACCTGCCTCTTCGGTGGAGGTGCGGGACTCCGACGCAGCACCACACTGCAGGTGCATACCGACTTTTTTGGCCGATGCCGCGTGTGCCGACGCTTGCTGCTCACACAAAGGCGCCGATGATGATTGCAGCGTTGTCGCACCAAGGTGACGGAGTGGCACGAGCATGTCGGAGAGACGCCCCGTATACTTGAGCGACTCTGCCATCTCGTCCACCGAGGGCACGCGATGCGGCTGTGGCGCATCGCGAGGTGGCGTCGCGTGACGGACACGAGGTGCTGCGCGCCTCACAAGTTTGCTGGAGCGTTGGGATGAGGCCACAGAGATTGAGGATGCTGTGAGGCTATTGGGCATCGATGAAAGCGGTGACTGGCGATGGCACGTGAAGCCACTCATGAAGCCCAGGCGAGTCGTTCGGTCGCGGCGCCGCGCGCGCGCGGTGCCGACAGAACTTCGCGGGAGTCCTCGCGAAAAAGGTCAGCACACAGAACGACGGACAGTACAGTACCGGTACCGGTAAAAAGACCCCGGGGGAGCCGGTACACTGCACACTTCAAGTTATATTTTGCTTCCGACATGCATGTCGTGGAGAATCATAACAACACGTCATATGAAGCGCCCGCCGCCGCCATTGACTTGACCGCCCGCACCGCCGCGTCCTCCATCAAGAAGCTGACGAAGCGAGTGAGGAGCTAGGATGACCGACACGCTAATGGAACGCGTCGCCGGAATGTCCGTGGCACAGTTGCGCACGACCATCGAACGTGCGGGAGGATCGCACACGGAGATCGTCGAGAAGGGTGAGCTGCGCCTGCGTGCGCTGGAAGCCCTGCGCATATCTTCACGCCTCTCTGGCATCGGGAGAATTTGGGACGACGACCACTGCAGCTCGAAAGCGCTGGTGGATGCGGACGATGTCGCCGACGATGATGATGAGGAGGAGGAGGAGGAGGAGGGCATGAGGAGGCAGGCATACGCGACGACGCGAACACGCCTCAGCCGCTCTCCTCACGACGAGGGCGACGATGATGGTGACGACGAGGGTGGTGACGATGGGAACGAGGCCGGCGGCGACGTGCGTCAGCGCGGTGGTGGAAGCTCAAGATTCGCTCGTCGAGTGGCAGTGTGCGCAGGGGGCATGGCGGCCATGCTGGTCATCGCAGCGAGCGTCTCAAGCGGTGCTGCGCCTCCGGGCGCCGTGGCTGCGATGTGGCAGGACTTGCTCTACCTGCAACTTCAGATCACGGGGAGACTGCCAGCATCACCGCCAGCCCACGTGATGCTCTGGCACCCATCAGCAGACTCTGTGCCAGCTGTGGATACTTCGCCGCCACAGCCGTCGTTGTCCTCGTTGCTTGTGCCGCCGCCCGTGACCAACCTACCCCTGCGCTGGCGGCGTCCGCCCCCTCGCCCGCCGGCACCTTCAAGCGGACCGAAGCCTCGGCCACCCCCTCCGAGCCCAGCGCTGCCGCCACCGTGTCCTCCTCCGCCGCCGCATCCTCCGTCGCCATACTTGCGCCCACGACCCTCTCCGTTAGCACCGTCGCCAACGTCGCCACCGCCGCCATCCCCTGCGCTCTCCTCCGACGGATGCCCCCTCCGGCGCGGAGTGCTCGAGGAGCCCGTCGTCGCGCGCCGGCAGCGGCGCGAGCGCACGTTTGCCAACGTGAGCGCCTCATCCGCCGTCACGTTCTACGTGTACGCCGCCCAACGCGAGGACGAGTTCCTCTTCGAGAATGCGGTCGCGGCGGATCTCCTCGGCGTGCTCCTCTACCTCCATCACGAGATCCTTGACCCGTCATGCCCGCGCCACCGTGGGATCACCCGAATCCGTCGGTACGCTGATTGCCACTGATGATCTGCCTCGCATGCCCGTGCTCACTACAGCGCGACTTCCTCTTAATTCCTCTCCCTTCCTATAAGGTACCGCGTGACCATCCGAGCGGCCCCCGAGGATGTCCTCCGCACCGACGAGGGCAAGAGGTGGCGTGGGCCACCGGCGCCAAGGGGCGCCATCGGCCGCTTTGCGGACTTTGTCGCCTTCGAGAGCGGCCAGTTGGTGGATCCCACGCAGCAATCCATCACGAGCGTCGGCTGCGCCGTGCCCGGACGTAACGGATGGTATACCCAGGCGGATGGCACGCCGAGCACGGCGTACGAGGGAGCCACCTTCTTCAGCTTTCCTGGGCCGTGCCGTACCGTGCCACAGGCGCAGCGAGATGCGAGCTGCCGCACTCTTCAGCCGGGTGGCGAGTGCCACAGTCGGTTGGCGGTGGCACAGGGGCCCGATGGCTCGCCTCACTGCACCTGGATGGCCGAGGCTATCGGCGAGGTGCGAGTGGCCGAGCTCTCCGCCGTGCTGGACGCGGCCACGGAGCTCGAGCGTTGCCGCACCGACCCAGCTTGGGAGTACTCGTCGGCTACGCGCTCTTACGCACATGATCGGCTGATCGAGGCGGACGCTGGGCTCGAGGGCGCTTGCTTCTGGAATGGGCGCAACAGCACGGTGCGGAACGCGGAGCGCGCCGAGGCGCTCGATCGGCTCTTTGTCCAGCGGTACCCCGACATTCCGTCCGATATGCTGCCGCCGTTTTGTGACGCGGAGTAGCTCACGAGTGATCTGATTGTGCGGCAGCGTGGCACAGCCGTGATAGAGCGGGTAGGAGTGTATTGTGTATGGAAAAGGGGGTGGCGGTGTCGTGTGTGTTCGTCACAATATCGTCTCCGCGGTCTCTCACACCTACAAGCAACATGTTTTCTACATGATTGTTTTCTCCGCATCCAGCCGACTCAAACCTCCGTTTGTGTACCGTTTGTGCAGAGGCCAGAGAGCGCTTACAAGAGAGCGCTCGCCATGGCGCTCGCTCCGTGGCGCTCCATCGCTTAATCCATCGCTCGCTCCCGCAGACGTGGCCGACCACCCCCTACACCGCCCCGCATCCCCCTAGCCGAGGGGCATCCAGAGAAGGCGGTACGTGAACATCACTGGGAACGAGTTGGTCATAGTGCGATCTAGCCCTTCGACGCCTTCGAAGCCGTCGACGCCCATGTTCACAGGGTCGTTGCGCTGCCAGTCGTACTCGAAATGGAGTGAAAGATGGTCGAATGGACACGTCTCCGCGTGGGCACCATCGGTATTCCATTGCAGATGTGCCATTACGCCGACGACCGCTTGCTGTTTGAGCCTGGAAATGATTTCAGTCTCATTCAGCAGGCTGCCTTCAAAGTTCAAGCCATAATCGTCAACCTCCGTCAAGCGGCCATGACCCGTCTCGAATAGTGCCGCTGCACTGTTGATGTCTTGGCGATGCATCATGAGCTTCAAGACGAACTCAGTTTGACCCGCAGGCAGTGGCTCGTCCCCATGGTAGGGGTACATGTAGCTGTCGGCGGAAGTAGAGCGCCAAGCACCGTAGTAGAACGACTCCGTCTCCGTGCCCCCGTCCCAATCCGACCGACGAACGGGCACTGCGTCGTTGGAGAGGTCGACAACGAGAGAATATCGGGACGAGGGATTTGCATCACTTTGTGGTGGAAAATTTGCCTCGTCCAATGGCACCCACTTGGTATAAAGTGTCTTGATGTTGGTGGCAAAATGAACCCCGCGTGCACGTTTACCATCTGCATCTGTGCGCTCAGCACCATACGTGACCATTTGGAATTGGACGAGAAGAGTGAATTGGTCAACGTTAGGCACGTGTGGCATTGGCAGCTCTCGTGCCACATGCTCGATGGCAGCTTGCAGCCGCCTCAAGTTCATATGGTCGCCCCCGGCAAGTTTTTGCAGCACGAGTGCACTTCCTACAGCATTTGGAAAGAGCGTGGCTGCAAGACGTCGCACGACTTCACAAGAGGATGAACATGTGACCGCAAAGGCAGCGATATCATGAGGATCGAGCGTTGTCAACATGTTCGCGAGCAAGTCGTCGGAAAGCGTGGGCCACATCAAGACTCGATAGATCTCTTATTACGATTCTCTGTATGGGCGGCAAAACAACCGCGATAACCGGGGGGTCCGTTACAAGTATCTCGACCGCGGGAAACATACAGTAAAATCTGAAATGTCCTTGGCAGCTCGCATGCGTCAGTGGGCGACGCAATTTGTCGCCGCGTGAAAGTTTTGTCGTTGAGAGCTCCAATGTGGTTTTGAGAGCTCCAATACGCTGAAGAGCTCCTCAGCGTCAAGGCCGTGGCGGTCATGGGCGAGCGTATCGCCACGCAGCTCGAGCTGCAGGCCATGAACACTTGGGCGGAGACTGTGGCTACCCAGCTTGAGACGAGCAGCAGCATCGCCTCGCTTCGGGAACGCATCACCGCCCTCAGCGATTTCTCTACGAGCAACTTCCCACGGGCCACGCACAGTTTGCCCGTGCTCTACATGTTCTCGGGGACCGACTTGATAACCGCTCACGCGCTCTTCCCAAACGCGCCCGAGTACCACCTGGTTGCCGATTTCCCTGTTGGGCACCCATCTTGCTTCCTCGACGCTGCGTGCACCTCGCAAGCCAACGAGTCGGCCACTGCTTTCTTCAAGCACTGGGCAAATCTGCGCTTCGCGCGGCAGTCAACGAACCTCATGCGCCGGGCGTTTGAGCGCGTCGGCCAGTTGCCAGCGCTGCTCGTGTCGCTACGGCTCATGGGCCAGCCGCTCATCCATGCAGCCACGCAAGACGTCATGCCGCCCTCGCTCAGCGCAGGCATCAAGACAAGGGTGAGCGCCAAGCACCTGATCGCCGGTCGGCTGGGCACCGCGGGGCGGCGGCTGGTAGCCGATCAAACAACGGTCGCCTCCAGCGGTGCACGAATGACCGCAGCCGACAGCTCCACCACGCGTGTCGTCATCCCCAGCATTACGCTACACACGGTCCGCTGCCGCGTGGCCTACCACTCGCTGCTGCTCAAATCGGACCCGACGGAGCACGTGCGCCTCTCGAAGCAGGACTGGCCCGTCTTCAAGCGGTGGGAGCGTGGCGGCGCCTTTGTGGACGCTCAGCTCGCCGCCCTCTCGGCCTCACTCAATCCCCATCAGCGGCAGCTCGGCGGCGGTGGCAGTACCGGCGTTTATCGGCCCCCGCCCCCGCCGCGGCTGATGGTCTCGATGTTCAAGGCCGCTCCGCACTGGATCCTGCGCAACCGTTGGATGGCCGCGTGGGTCCTCGAGCACTCGGCGGCGACGCTGCACGACGAGAGCGGCCTGCGCCCATGCTTTTACAACGCGAGCGAGGGTCTCGTGGGGTCTGATTGGCAGACGGTGCGCCGCGGTCACTTTGCGGACTTTGAGAACCGTGAGGTCAGGTGGTACCCCGGCGAGAAGGCCGAGCTCAAAGCCTTCTTCCAAGGGCCGGAGCTGCCCTTCCAGTTTGGGTACGCGCAGCATGGGGGCCTTGGAGTCCTGCTCGCTGCGTGGCGTCGGGAGGTACTGTGACGTGTGTGAGAGGGCAGCAGTCTTGGGACTTGGCAGCCGCATCGCGTGTGCTGAGAAGGCGATGGTCGAGGATGCACACTTCGCTGAACTCGGCGCAGCTCCCGCGACGGGAGTACCGAGGAATGCATTCTCCCACTCGGTTAGGGTTGCCGAAAAGGGGAGGCCCGATAACGAAGTGATGGAAATCCGTTGAGTGTTTGGGATTGGATTGTGGAGCGCTACGTGCGTGCATCAACCGCCCGCGCCAACTGTATTTATATTGCATTATTGTATTACGAACGTTATCATCTTCGTGTGTCGTGTTCGAGATACGTGAACGCCGCACGTGAACAGCGCGGTCGGGATATTCCCTCATGCTCTCACCTGCATCGGATCGCCCGTATCGTATGGAAGTAAAACATCCGGCTCGCCGTTCACTTCATTGCAAGCCCACGAGCAGGAGCACCGCGGCCACCACGCCCTCCACGGCCACCTTGACCACGGCCCCGGCCTTCGCCTCTGCCTCTGGCTGTTCCACGTCCGCCTGCCTTGGATCGCTCCTCAAAGTTGACCCTAAGAGCGCGCCCCTGAACCTTCTTTCCGTTGAGGGCCTCGAGCGCCGCGGCGGCCGCCTCGGCCGTGTGCATGCTCACCTTGGCCATGCCTCTGGAGAGTCCATCGGGCGCACGCAGGATCTGGGCGGTGGATACCTGTGGGGAGAGGAGAGGGCGTCGTGGTGAGCACTTGCATGCAGCGCAGAGCGCACGCCGGATCTGGGCGGTGGATACCGAGCGAGGGGACGTGGCCGCCTCGATCTCGCCGATGAGGTCGGCCTCCTCCATGTCGAAGGGAAGGTTATGCACGAACAGGCGCTGTGCAAAGTATTGGGGCACGGCGGCGGCGGCCGTCGATTCCATGTCAGCCGGTGCGTCGACGAAATTCACCTTGCCGAGGGAGGCACTACCAAAGCCGCCAGCGTCGACAGGAATGAATCTGCCACCGGCCTTTCCGAGCGCGAGCCCAACGTCCTCGGCGCACGAACGCGTCTCCGAGGCCAGATGCTCCGCGAGCTTCACTCCAGATCTCCAGGCACCCTCGACCGTTGACGAACCCTCGCCAGTGCTCGAGAGCCAATCGCCAGCCACCCCGATGCGGTGGGTAGACGAGTAGATGTAATCGCCGCCGTCCCAACGGTTGACCGGGATGGCGGCGCCCCAAAGCTGCAGCTTGCTCGCTACGAGCGCCGATGGGAGCGTGCCAGCCTTGAGCTTCAACGAGCGCTCGACGGCGGCGAGCAGAAGCGAAGTCACCTCCGCCTCGGCCTCTGAGCCCTCGAGCTGCTCTTGCGCCACCTTATGCTGCTTCCCAAACGCGCCGCTCGAGAGGATGGTCCAAACCTCGGTCGTGCGCGTGCTGCTGCCGCGGTCCGTTGCACCGCCATCACAGTGCTTGGCGTCGTTGCAGCCCACGTAACGCAGGGCAGGCTCATTCTGCACATAGGCGCCGTCGACACCTTGTCGCGTCTCAGCTGAGGGCATCACGCCAACTGGGACTTCGACGAGCAATGAGTACATGGAGTTGAGCGTCATGCGGCCGTCACCAGTCTCACCGCCGGTGGCCGCTGGAGCGAAGCGCGCGCGCAGCAGCAGGTGCACGTCCGTCGCGGTGATCTTCGAGGTGAGTTTCTCGGCGCATTTGCCGTTGTGGGCGATGACGATTGCATCGAATTGTCGTTGGACTTGACGAGACTCCTGGACGCACCAGCCTCCACTGGCGCTTGTGTAGATGCCACCGTTAGGCGACACCCATGCATCCTGACGGATGTCGAGTCCGCGGGCGAGCTCATCCGCGATGGCACCCATGCCACCGACGCCCACGTACCGAGGAGCTCCGGACCGGTCTAACTCAAATCCATTGTCACCCAACGTGCCGAGCCCAGCCCACGCACGCACGACCCCGTTGGTCTTCAGCGTCTCCATCCAGCTGTGGAATTCGGAGCCGGGGGATGCGGCCACCGACTGCACGGCGTGATCCACTGGACGGCCGTCACGCCAGACTCGTGATGAGGCTCGGCCACCGGGGCCCCGTTTTCCAGTGTCGAACACGGTGCACTCGACACCAAGATCCTGCAGCCGCTTCGCGCATGCCAAGCCAGCGATGCCTCCACCGATTACACCGATGCTTTTCGGTGGTGGCCGCGGCAACATCGCAGCGATGTTGACGAATAGCACCACGAGCATACAAGACGATGAACTGCACGGGAAAGTTCCGAAATTCGTCAAAAGTTTCAGTCCCGAATCTGAATTTGAGAAACTTTGTTCTGCGGTGTCGACGGCGACCAAGTTTCTGTTCACCCTTGCGCCTCCCTCGTTGTGCCTCCACGGGGCCTGTGGGTGTGCGTCTTGCCGAGAGGGCAATTTAACGTGAACGTGAACGTGAGTTTCTGTTCAGGTACAGTACTGTACGGTACAGAACTGCATCCACGCGTCGAATCGCCAAGACAGTGCAATGCAGCTTTTGGCACTTTACGTGGCCCTGACCATCGTTTGCGTCACGCTTGCCGCGGAAACCAAGAGATACGGCATTGTCTTCGACGCGGGCTCATCGGGTACGCGCATCCACACGTACACGTGGAAGACCGGCGGCGGCGGGCCAAAGAATGGGTTCGACCTCGTTTCTGACGACCTGCTTAAGATCAAGCCGGGACTTTCGGCGTTCAAGGACAACCCGCAGGCGGCTGGCGCCTCGCTCGCCCCGTTGATTGAATTTGCCAAGCAGAAGATCCCCGCCGAGCATATTGCGTCCACGCCCATGTTCTTGATGGCGACGGCGGGCCTGCGCATGGTTGGCGAGACCGCAAAGGACGCCATCTTGAGTTCAGTTTGCTCGTACCTGAGCACGACCGGCTTCGTGTTCAAGTGCGCGTGGGCAGGCGTCCTCGACGGGCGCGACGAGGGGCTGTACGGCTGGGTCACACTCAACTACCTCGTGGATGCACTGTACCCTGGGGGCCAGGAGCCCTCGGGCATCATCGACCTGGGTGGCGGCTCGGTGCAGATCGTCTACCCGGCGGCCGAGAGCCAAATGGATGCTCCGGGCGTCATGCAGACGCTCGACTTCGGCGGCCGCAAGCACCATCTCTATGTCAAGTCATACCTCGGGTTCGGGCTCGATGCTGCCCGGACGGCGGTGGCGGATAAGGCATTGGAGATGGGGCGGCCGGGCATCCACCCGTGTGTACCCAAGGGCGCGAGCGTGGATCACAAGGGGCAGAAGCTCGAGGGCTCGGGCGAGTACAAGCGGTGCAAGAAGCTCATCAAGAATATCTTTGGCGACGACGAGAAGGAGGAGGCATGCGAGAAGAAGTACGGGAATCATCACTGCTCGTTCACGGGTGAGTATCGCCCACGGATGCCATCGTCCTTCTTTGGCTTCTCGTACATGTACGACCGCACGGGCGCCATCGGACTGCTCGACACGGCGCCGGCGCAGTTTGGCTCGCTGAATTTGAGCGCGGACCAAATAGAAGACAAGGCCAAGGAGATCTGTGCGCTCGACGGCTCGGCCACAAGGGCTCGGTTCGCTGCGGCGGGTGACGCGAGCAAGAGCGTTAACTTCTGTGGAGACATCCTGTACGTGAGCGTGCTGCTTGAGAAGCTTGGCTTCGACGAGCATAAGGGGATGACCATGACCAACAAGATCAAGGATGTAGAGCTCGTGTGGACTCTGGGTGCCATGCTCGCCAAGTCGGCGGAGCTCACTGGCGCGGGCTGGTTTTCCTGGTTGAGCAAACTGAACTACAGCCTGGTTTTCCTCCTACTTGCCGTTTTGGCCTTGCTCTTCCCCGTCCTTATACGCGAGTTCATCATATTCATGTAGGATCGTGCGCGGGTGAGCGCAAGTCAGCGGGCCAGCCTCACCTTTGGGCTTGCGGGTGCATGTCTGGTGTTGTGGGTGTCCTTGAACTTGAACTTGAGTGGGTGACAGATGGTCCAGAAGAACTTTCACAAAAACATCGAAGGTTTTCGCAGGGACTATTCATATCTCTTCTCTTCCATTTTTGTCTTTCTCCGCAGAATTCGCGCCTGAAAGGGGCGGTAATGGCGCCTCATCGACACTTTAATGGGTTCCAGCCACCGCTGGCCACGCACAGGACCGGCGCCAAACGGCGTCGGCTCATGGGCTCTGACGGTGAGATGCTCGACGTGCCTCATGACGACGCAGACGCGGAAGAGGAAGCCACGTTCGAGCTGGAGGCCGCAGGACCTCCGAGTCCACGCAAAAAAACGTCAAAGGCACCTCCGTCATCACCAAGAGTACAGCGGCTTGAAGTGCGAGAGCAGAAGAAGGCTTCCGTCAAGTGCGCGTCGACTCTCGATTTCACCGCCCTCTCGGTAAAGCGGCCGCCCCACACTCGTGCCCCTGCCCATGATCATCGATTAACTGCTGATGATGTGCTTGAGCCCCTCAGGCGTGCGACAGGGGGATGTTTCGCGACTGCCAAGATGGCTGCGAGTCCGAGCGAGCACATGGCGGGCACGGCCAAGATGATTGCGAGGCCGAGGGAGCACATGGCAAGGAGGGCGTGGCCATGGCTGATCGGACAGCAACCTCGACGCGAATCTGCTCGCAGCTGAAGCGGGTGCGCACTATCGACGGCGACTCAGACGTGGATCATGACTTGCGGGACTTGTGCTTTCTTTCGAAGTCCGTATTCAAGCACCCCGCGCGGCCGCAGAGCAGCCGCGGTGGGAGCTCTCTTCGGCGTGGGAGCGGTTTCGAGGGCATGCAGAGCAGAAACGGTGGGGACGAAGATGGCCACCCTGAGACCACTGCACCCCCAACCCTCATCTGCGCCCCCAACCTTGGCCGCGGGCTAGGCCCGGGCAGCCACCTTGCGGTCCTTCCGGCGCATTCCTTGCGCTCCTCGGCCCTTTCGCGATTGGAGACACTATGCGCGGATGACACCTCCACAGCAGGGTCCTCGACGGCACTGCATGCTACCCTTCGAGCTCTTCGCCCGAGCCCTCGCCCCGATGGTTCCACGTACGGCACCCACGGGGGGGTAGCAGGCTCCCACGGACGGAAGAGTCCCACGGGGGTAACAGGCTTATCAGGCACGACCCACGGACGGAAGAGTCCGCTCGGCATACGCGCCGGAGATTCGATCCCGGGAGATTCTTCGATCCGCTCCCGCTCTCGCTGTATGCTTTCGCGCAACGGATCCCGATCCCAGGGATCCCTGAGCAGCTGTGCTGGCTCGCAGAGTGGTCGCTTCTCGTCCCACGCCAACCGCCTCGAGACCCCACCCGGGAATCCGAACGCTCACGAGGCGCACAGGCTCCTCGTCCGGTGTCCCGCGCCCCGTCGACCCCCCCTGTATGCCGTCGATCGCAAGTCTCGTTGGCACTTGGACACTTTCTCCACAGATGCCTTCTGAGAGGCCGCTCGAGGCCGATAAGGCCATCTCCGCACTACTATCTATGGTCGTGTCGACATGTGGGGTGGGATCATGCGCCGCAGCGTCTTGGGTGAAAAGAGTGAAAAAATCTAGCCACTTCTGGTTCACCACTTCCCCCAACCGCCAACCATGATGCCGGGCTTTCCTAATTTGGACCTCTTTTTCAGTCTCGGCGCGTGTTATTGGCGCGAAGGGATGGCGGCCGTCGGAGCGCTTCGCGTCGACGAGTCGATGGGTTCCAAAGCCACGCCACCCCTGGCCACGCACAAGACCAGCGAGGCGGGCGCCAAGCGGCGTCGGCTCATGGGCTCTGACGGTGAGATGCTCGATGTGCCTGATGATGGAAGAAGCTGCCACGGAAGAAGCGGAAGAAGCTGGCACATCGAGCATTCCGCGGAAGAGGCTGCCACGATCGAGCTGGAGGCCGCCGCAGACGAGGAAGAGGAGGCTGCCTCCGCAGACGCGGACGAGCCAGCGGCGCCCAAGACGGAGACAGAGCTCCGGTACGAGGCTGAGGCCGCCTACGAAGCCCGCGTCTGGCCTGATGCCTTGCCTGGCGCCGTTGTGCCTCCGGCCTCGGGCTCGAGCATGGGCACCTCCATCGAGTTCGAGCTACAGCTGACGAAGGAAGAGCGAGAAGGGTCGTACGCGGAGCAGCTGCCTCGGCAGGGTCGGAAGGTCGATCGCAACACGCTCGTCTATTTGGGCGCGCGTGCACCACCGCTGCCTGCCTGCTCGCACGCTGCAGCACAGGCGGCGGCGGCCTTAGCCGGTGTGTCAAGCAGCTTGCTCGATGTGACGGCGGAGGTGCGGCCGCTACTGGAGGCGGATGGCCGGGTGCGCTCCGATGCCATCAGCCTATCGAATCTGGTGCATGCAAGTGCTCACCACGACGCCCCACTCTCCCCACAGGTGCGCTCCGATGCCATCAGCCTATCGGTGCGCGTGCAGCCCACCGACAAGGCCCGGAATCTCGAGCCAGGCGAGGGAGTGCCTGGCATGCAGGGCGTCGTTGCAGCGCTCGTCAGGGCGCGATCAGCCCAAGACGGCGCGGGTGGCGCGGGGCGCGAAGCGGCAGCCGACGCAAAGCTGGCGCGCGGCATCTGCCTCCCGCCGCGCGCGCTGCGGATGGGCGGTGTGGCGCTGCGGACTCGACTCCTCGATGCCCTCGAGACTGAAGGGACGTCCGCGGCGCTGCCCGCACCACCAGCAGGCTTGGCGAGTGCTGTGTGCTTGAGCAGCTATCAGCTCGAGAGCGTCGCCATGATGCTGGCGCGCGAGCGCTCCGCATATGCGCTCGAGGACCTCTTCGAGACGATCGCGGGCGAGCGCGTCGCCTTCACCACCCTGCCTGCTGGCGGCGTCACGCTCGCCTCGTGCCCACGACGGCGCGTCGGCGAGGGCCACCGGGGGGGTCTCCTCGCTGAGGAGATGGGGATGGGCAAGACGGTCGAGGTGCTCGCGACGGCGCTCTCCAATCCGGCGCCGCCCGCCCGAGCCTCCGTCGGTGCATGCAAGTGCTCACCACGGCGCCCTCGCCTCGCTCCCCACAGGTGCTCGCGTGCGTGCTCTCCAATCCGGCGCCGCCCGAGTGGCGCCTGCAGGGCTCGCGGCGGCGCGACGAGACCCTCGTCCTCGTACCACCGGTACTTGTGGGCCAATGGCGTGATGAGATTCGATCCAAGGCCCCGGGGTTAACGGTGATGGAATGGTCTGCTTACCTCGATCGCGGCTGCAGACCCATTCTCACAGGCAGCGCCGCCGCGGCCGCCACCGGCTCGCGCGCCGCCCGGCAGCTCTCGGTGCACAGCTTCTTCACCAAAGGCGGAGAGCGCGTTTGTGGTGCGGGGCACACCGAACCGCCACCGCCGCCACCGCCGCCACCGCTTGCAGCGATCGTGCTGGTGACATACGCGGAGGCGGCGGCGGCGGCGGCGCAGCGGCTCGAGTGGTGGCGCGTCGTGTGTGACGAGCCGCACAGCGCTCTCATCGCCGCCCCTCGCAAGGGCTTCATCGACGCTGCCGCTGCCGTGAGCGCCTGTGCCGACCTTGACGCTGGGCGTCGCTGGGCCCTAACTGGGACTCCACTCGATGCCATGAAGAGTGATGCGCTCTTTGACCTGTTCGGCACGCTGTGCTTCTTGCGGCTGATCGGCGCGCGCGACACGGGACGAAGCGGCGCTGTCGGCGTGCTCCCCGCCCTTCATTATCGCAATGAGCTCTCGGGGGGAGGCCGCTGGCGCTCCATGCACAACGACGCAGCGGAAGCGATTGTGTCGATGCTCAAGCCGCTCACGATCCGCCACACGAAGTCGCAGATGCGCGAGGGGGAGGTGCTGCTCGCCCTTCCGCCGTGCACCTTTTCCAGCATCCTCGTCGAGCCGGCGAGCTGGGAGGCGCGGGCGTACGAGGCGGCCGTCGAGGTGGCTCGTCAAGTGCGCCAAAACGATCTCCATCGGGTGCATGTCCATGAGCAGTGCCTGCGTGGGCTGCTCGCCACGTGCAGCGGGCTCGTGGGAGAGCTCGGAGCGCGCGACCTACGGAGCCGCAATCTCGGGCTATTGGACCGCTCCCTTTCAGGTGACTTGACGTGACTTGATTGGACTTGATTGGACTTGACTTGACTTGTCTTGACTTGACGGATTCGCAATCTCGGGCTATTGGACCGCTCCCTATCAGATTTGGGCGCGCTCACGAAACGTCTTCTGTCCGAAGGGCGCCTCCCCTCGCATCGTGACGACTTCCGTATAGGCGCGGACGAGGTGCCCAACGATGTGCTCACACTCTGGCAGGGCTCGCTCGCCCCTCTCGAGCAGCACGACGAGCTCGCCTGCGCCGCGTGCCTCAGGAAGCTGGCTCAGCCCACGGCACTGCACACGTGCGGCCACATGATGTGCGCGGGCTGCGCGGAGGACTTACTGGCCACGTGCAGCGAGGCGCGCGGTGACACCGAGTGGCGGGAGGCCCTCGGCATCCGCTTCTCGGGCCACGGCGCCTTCCCGCCAGATTGCCTCTCGTCGCACGCAGAGACCGCCCGGCAGGCCAAGGAGGCAGCGCGACAGCATCTGATCGAGCTCGTGCACGACGCGTTGCGAGGTACGGTGCTCCGCGAGGAGATCGATCTCGAGGTCTCGACAGTCTTCACTGAGCAAGCGTACGCCATTCTGCACCTGCGCACTCGGGAGCTTGAAAACCTCGCGGCCGAGGCGCTCAACACGGCGCTCAGCAAGGCGACGGCGCCCCTCTTCCCCGGGTGCGCGCGCATGAGCGTCGGCAGGCATCGTGTGCCGCACCTGACATGCCCGTGCCCCGAGGTGGGGTGCGGGGTGCGCTTCGCGCGTGCGGACTTGCTCGATCTAGAGCGCCATCTACGCGACCACCCGCCTGGCCAGAGATGGGAGCCGAGCGCGCGTCAATTCGTCGTTGCGAGCGCCCTTCGCGCCCGCAACGCGCGGAAGGCTGCTCGCAAGGTCCAGGCGGCGGAGTCCAAGCTGGCAGCTAGGGCCGCGGCCGCCGAAGCGGCCGGAGTGCCAGTGGAGCGAGAGAAGGCGGAGGTTGCGGAGGAGCCGCAGGCTGTGGCGATACGACGCGCTGCCGATCAGCAGCAGCAGCAGCAGCAGCAGCAGCAGCAGCAGCAGCAGCAGCAGCAGCAGCAAGTCGCCGCAGCCGCGAGGGCGGCAGCGCAGGCGCTGCCGGAGCTCGTGACCCCAGCCAAGCCCGGAAACGAGGCGGCGGTGGCGAACAAGGCGAAGGCACAGCATGCGGCCGATGAGGAGGATCACGCCTTCAATCGCGCCGTCGATCAGATCATCAAAGCGCGGCTGGGCTCCGTCGATCATATCATCAAAGCGCGGCTGGGCTCCGCGTGGCTCACGCGGGCCGCGGTCGAGGCTGAGGACGCAGCCGCAGCCGCAGCCCATGTGGAATCGGACGAGATGGAGGTGGAGGAGGTGGAGGAGGTGGAGGTGGAGGAGGTGGAGGTGGAGGAGGTGGAGGTGGAGGAGGTGGAGGTGGAGGAGGTGGAGGTGGAGGAGGTGGAGGTGGAGGAGGTAGAGGTGGAAGAGGTAGAGGTGGAGGACGAGGAGGCCGTTCGCATCTGTGACCTCGGGGCCGAGAGGGTCGAGGCGACCGAGAGGGCGGCGCTGGCTGCGCAAGTTGAGGAGCTGAGCGCAGAGGTCGCGGCGCTGCGCGAGCGGGTTGGCGATGGCGCTTTCGATGCGGGCCTCCTCTTTCGATTCGCTCAGCAGCAGCAGCAGCTTGAACAGCTCCGCGCGAAGCAGGTTCAGCAGGCAGGGCAGCACCACCTGCAGCGGCGGCTGCGTGCGCAGCAGGCGGCGGCGGCGGCGGCGGCTGATAAGGCTGTGGCTGAGAAGGCGGCGGCGGCGGCGGCTGAGAAGGCGGCGGC
>Ga0210240_100940_pt1 | contig 24452 bp, 15 predicted proteins | sample ChrtobMetP5a_4mM_FD_155463 | JGI IMG/M metagenome (GOLD analysis project Ga0210240, IMG submission 155463) | Chrysochromulina tobin associated microbial communities from unialgal haptophyte culture, Seattle, Washington, United States - P5a_4mM | ecosystem: Host-associated > Algae > Haptophytes >...
GCGGCGGACACGGTGGAGCAGTCGCTCGTCTTCTGCGGGCGCGAAGACGGCAAGCTCGTCGCGCTGCGCCAGATGGTGCGCGTGGGGCTGGCTGCGGCCGCCGTTGCTCATCTTCGTCCAGTCCGTCGAGCGGGCGATGCAGCTCTTCCACGCGCTCGTGTACGACGGGCTGCACGAGGGCGTGCTGCACGCGGAGCGCACGGCCGCGCGAGGCCGGCGGCGGCGGCGGACGCGGCGAGCGGCGGTGGCGCGGCGCCCGACGACGCCGAGGACGTCCCGAGTTGACCCTCGCCGCCCTTTTCCTCGCCCGAGCGCCCGCGACTGTCCCACGAATGGCGGCCTCACGAATGCCGCCCCGCCCGAGCCGATCGACGGGAGACGCGCCGCGACGCAGCCCACCGACGATCCGGCGGTGCGCGCACGCCGCCCACCACACCGCCCGCCGCCACGCACCGTCACCGCGCCCCCGACGCGACCCGCCTTTTTGTTCCTCCGAGCTGCCGCACGAATGCCTCACATGCCCATGCCGCCCGAGCCAATCGAGGGGAGACGCGCCGCGACGCAGCCCACCGACGATCCGGCGTGCGCACGCCGCCCATACCGCCCGCCGCCACGCACCGTCACCGCGACCCCGACGCGACCCCCACGTCCGCCCACGCCAAGACGAGACCACGCACGGCGGCGGCGCTCCGGACGAGCCGCCGCCTCACGCTAGGCCATCAGACCGCCGAGCCGATGCACCGGTGCACTCAGCTGCACCTGTCGCCGCACCCCCGCCCCTGCTCAGCACCCGTGTGCCGGCGCTCGGCCGAGAGGCGCTAGGCACGCCTCGCCCGCGTGCTCTTGAGCGCCTCGGCCGAGCGGCCGTGGTTTGCGTCCGCTTCAAAAACTCGCCTGACTCCGTCCCAGTTTTCGCCCCCGGTTTTCTTTGGCGGGACCGGCCGGGGGCCGTCCAAATTGCCGAAAGGGCGAATGCGCTCGATGCGGGCGGGAGCGCGGGACGTCGCGCGGTCGCCAAGTGCGGGACGCCACCATCGACCATCCGATCGGCCGTACGAGCGCGCACTCGCCCCACAACGGAGGCGCACTAGGCCCCCGTTCACGCGATACTCGATACTTTTCGCGCACGCTCCGCAACCACGTCACAGTGTCACAGCATACAAAGCCCCAGCTCACGACCGCACGAGAGCGGAGAGGCCCCAGAGGCGCGAGGCTGACGAAGCTCATTCCTTCTCCAGCGCCTAGCTCTCTGCTAGGCGGCATAGGCACTCTCACACCCGGTGTCGCTGACCGTTCGGTTACTTGCGGGCGGGCGACTTAGAGGCGCGCGCCGGGCTCTTGGAGGGCTTCGAGCTCGAGCTCGAGCTTGCAAGCTCCTGCGCGAGGAGCACCGCGTTCTTGCAGCCGTCGTACAGCCCGATTTGATTGTTCTTGACGATGCACTCGTTCATGTTGATCAGCAGCTCGGGCCCCTTTTCCATGAGGTTGATGTACGCGAGCGCATCGGGCACCTCGCGCAACTCGAGCGTGCCATCGCCCAGCTCGGACGCGCGCAGGGCTGAATAGGCCTCGTGGTCGCCCACACGCCGGATCATGAGCTTGGGCACCGGGTAGAAGGCGAGCTCCGACGGCTTGCAGCAGAGCACGTCCGCGATGCGCGAGAGCACGTCCGTCGTCGCCACCGCAGGGAAGTAGTCTTTGAACGCGAAGAGCGTGATCGGCTTGTCGGGTGTGCCACCTTTGCGCAGGTTCTCTGCGAACTTGTAGACGCCATCCATCGTGTCGACCACGTCGTATTGCGTCGTGCCGAGCGCCTCGATGAACGCGACGCGCATGTGCTCGTGATCGCCCGCGTTGAGCAGCATCTCGACCTTGCCGTCGGCCACGTGTGCCTTGAGCGCCGACACGAAGGAGGTGACGAAAGTCTTCTGCGCGCCCGCACCGCCCACCGGGATGAGGAGGCGCCGCGGCTTGCGCGCCTTGGCGCGCGCGATGCGTGCCGCGCAGTCCGCCTCGATGCCGTCGACCAAGAGCTTGGGGATCCACGCCCCCGCGATGCGCAGCCTGTCGGCGGGCACTCCCATCCGGAGGAGGTTGTGGTAGTTACTCGGGCCCTGCACGAGGTTGTACGCGCCGGGCACCACGATGAACCACTGCGCGTGGTTGTCGATCACGAGGTTGATGACTTTGGTGAAGCCAAGCGCCACCGCCGCGAGCCCGACGAAGCAGTGCGTCGCGATGATCGGCGTATCCTTGGGCAGATCCAGCAAGATCGGCCGAAGGTGTTCGGCCAGCTGGTATGAGATGCGGAGCGCGGCCTCGTCGCCGCCCTTGGTGAAGGAGCCCCAAAGTTTCTCGACGGTGCCGCCGAACTCCGTTGCCATGCGAGAGCCCATGGAGTACAGATGGTCCATGTCCTTGATCAGCTTCGCCTCGGGAGAGGCGATGTTGAGCAGGTCGTGGAAGTACGTCGTGCGGCCCGAGGCGATGCCCCACGAGGAGGCGGCGTAGGCGATGCGGTGGTGACCGAAGCCCATGCGGATCGTGCCCACGATCAGCGCGCCATTCTTGCCCGGAGGCGGCATCGGCACCGTATCGTCGCACGTTCCCACAGCCGAGGTGACCATGAGGCCTTTGACGAAGGGCGACTCCGCCTGTGCGAGTTTTACAGGCACATGCGAGACCTTGCGGCTCATACCGACGTTGAGATAGTTAAGGAAGACGACCTTGGCGCGCGCCAGGAACGAACCTCCCGTGGGCTGGCCCAGATACGTATCCAAGTCGAAGAAGTTGTCCTTGATCATTGTCTTGTAGCTCATGGCAAGATACACGATGCACAGCCCGATGAACAGCCCGATTGCACCGGCCACGATGCCGATCATTTTGGCAAGTTCGATGATCTCTTGTACGGACCATGAGGATGGTTCTTTTCGCTCATAGCAATAATACGCCGCGGCCACAGCCGCGGCGAGTAGGCTCAGTTTTGCCAACATCCGACAAACCTTACGCCTTGTGATGAGGGGAGGTGGGCTTTCGTGGGAGAGGCGCCGAGATAGGCGCGAGCGAGGTTTCGAGCATGGCGCGAGATCCAATGAACTCACGAGAGCAAGCAAGAGCAGCAAGCATGAGCAGCATGCCTCGGTGAGCGTTAGCGGTTCTGGGCATATTTCTCTCCCTCTCCGCCCACCCTTTGTCCCTTTCCTACCCCGTTGGCTACGGGTTCTCGTTTCACGTTTGCGCTGGTTTAGGTACTTGTGTGTTTCGACTACTTAGCTTGCTTGCTTGCTTCACGAGAGCAAGCCGAGAGCCTGACATGGCCTGAGGCTGACGCTGTATTGTTACTTAGGAATCTACGCACGGCTTCAGGTGGCGTAGGGGGGGCTTGGGGGGCGCTTTATGGCGTTTTTATGGGGCCCATAGTGTAAGTGTTGCTGCATGCTGGTGTCGGGGGTTCGCTAGTCGCCCGATGGTCGCCCGCCTCGTTAGGTACGGTCCCGGTGAGACAAAAGACAAACTTTGCTACGAAGCTACACACGCGCTCGCACGTTCGCGCCAACAATACCTTAAACTTGTGCGGAAAGCATGGCGGAAAGCAACTAGCAAGGTATTGTTGGTTTCTCCAGAGCTGTGGAGAGCTCCTGGCTCTCTCTCTACCACTTCGCCCATAACCTTTCAACGTTCTCCGGCGCCGCCGCGAGCATCGTGTCGAGCTCGCCAAGTCCCACGAACTCGTTCGCACCCAGCTGCGCGAACCCGTAGTCGCGAAGCAGCCTGGCGTTGCCCTCCTCACGCGCCACGTACTCAAAGGTGGCCTCATCTCCGCGGTTGAGCTCGTCTCCTGTGCTCGGGGCCGCGCACAGCACTATCATGCCGTCGTGCGTCTCGATCACGGGTGGCGTGGCGTCCGGGCCGTGGCGCCGATGGTTGGCAAAGTCGAGGAGAGGCACGAGCTGCAATCCTGTCGTGCCCGTCTCAGCATCGGTAAAGCTGACGCCGCGCGAGCGCACAATTCGTTCGGCCCAGAGAATGTCTGCGCGATTCAGCTCGCGATCTTCGCGCAAGCCGTCGCACAGCCGCTCCAGCCAGGCTCGCTGATCTTTGACCTGCGTCGCCAGCTCTGGAGCTTGCAGTCGCTCTATCTGCTTTTCGTCCCAATCGCGGAGCAGTGGCACCTCCCCCGGCAAGGAGTCGATGTAGGGGGCATACGTGCTCATATCATCCCGCGCGTGCAGCAGCGCCAATATGAGCCGCTCAATAGGCCGCTGGCCAACCTCCACGTCGCCTCGAATGGTGCAGACTGAAGGCACAGCAAGAAGAGGTTCGCCTGCTCGCACGCCGTTGGTCGTGCAGAACAGCCCGCGCAGGCCGGGCGCGGGCTCTTGGACAGCAACCGGACCTACGTAGCCTCCGTGGTCTAACACCCATCGCTGGAGCGCCTCGAAGCGTGCGCCCGCCGCCGCGCCGCCGCACATCATCTCCCTGTTTGTGTGGCTTTCGTTACAAACGCAGAGCCAAGACAAGTCAGTCCCAGTCAAGTTCAAGTCAGTCCCAGTCAAGTCAAGTCAGTCCCGGGACACACACCGACGCTGTACTGTGTGGTCCTGTTCTAAATTCACACACACATGAGCGCCGCTGTACTGTGTGGTCCTGTTTTAAATTCACACAGCAGTCAGCACGACACAACACGACACGTCGGCCAAGCGGATCACACAAAAGCGAAGCCATGGTACTGTGAGAAGTAGCGCCGAGCTCTCTCTCTCTCTTCACCGACCCACGTCGGCCCACGTCGGCCGTCCCATACGCGCCACGTCGGCCTTGCCGATAGCAAGCGGGTTGGTCCACGCTGCCGCCCGCCGCGTCGCTTCTTTCAGCGTCTCCTCGGCGGCCTCCGCCCGATTCACCGCCCGAACCAATGCTGCCTCGGCGGCGACCGCTAAGGCGACCGCCGCCTCGGCAACAGCAGCCTTTTGTTGCCCGCCAGCAACCCCTGAAGTCGCAGGGTGTGCTGAAGCTGCCCGCATCGAATTCGATAACCCTTCGCGCGGTGATGGCGCGGGCCGGCGCGGCGTCGGCCGCGTCGATCGCGGCGGCAGCGGCGGCGGCAGCGGCCGACCCTCGCGCGCCATGTCGGCCTTGGGAATGGCGAGCGGGTTGGTCCACGCTGCAGACCCAGCAGCAACCCGAGCAGTTGCAGGGCGTGCTGAGGCTGCCCGCGTTGGATCGGCGCAGCCTCCGAGCGGCACCGGCGCGGGTTTTGGCAGCATCGACCGCGATGGCCGCGTCGGTTGCGTCGGCGGCGGCGGCGGCGGTTGCGTTGTCGTCGTCGTCGTCGGCGGCGGCGGCGGCGGCGGCGGCGGCGACGGCGACGGCCGCGTCGGCGACGGCGAATATCCGGTGAGACGTTCGAACTTCGTCGCCGCCGTCGCCATGTTGGCAGCGGTGCTTTGAGGTACGCGTGCCAGCTGGCCTCGCGCTGACAGCACGGGCGGAGGTTCAATCTGAAGCGAACGGCTTGGCAGCTGCAACTTGGTGCGCTCTAGGACTTCGGCAAGGAGGGCGGATGAGCTTAGCAGGCGCTGCTGGAGTTCCTGCGAGTAGCCGTATACGTTCAGCTCGACCTCGGGCGTGTCCACCTGCACCGGTGTGCCCCTCACGATGTTGCTGGGACAGGCTGGGGTGAGCTTCTGGAAGCCCGGCGAGCGTACCATAGGCAGGACACGGATCGGCGTCCCGATGGCAGGAAACGCTGTGCAAAAGACTTGTTCACGATGTTAATACACACAACACGTAAGCAGCACAAAGACTTGTTCACAACGAGCCGGGTGTGCGTTTTTTCACCCAAATGAGCGCGATATGTAATAACTTTCCTTGAGGAAATTTTTGCGCCGCCACGCCACCCGTGTCGAGGGAAGGACTTTCGTCATGTCCCTCGCGACCCTGCCCGACGGAGCGACGGGAAATTGGAAATTCGCGTCGCTTAAGAAGGACCCCGTACATGGATCGCGCACCTTCCCGTCGGTGCGCTATTCGGCGTCCGCCGTGGAGTACAGGGGCGACTTCATCGTGACCCACGGCTACTTTTACAACCACGCGATCCGCCATCCAGCGTGGCAGTCGGACGCGTGGGCATTCAACTTCGGAACGCGCAAGTGGCGCAAGTTGCACGACGGCGAGAACGCCGGCGCGCCGAGCGCGCGCTACTCTGCGAGTGCCGTGGAGCACGACGGCGCGCTCTGGATGTACGGCGGTGACGACGGCGGTCACAAGACGTCAATGTTCAACTACATCTTCCAGGCTTGGTTCGACGAGCTGTGGCGCTTCGACCTGCGCTCGTACGTGTGGAACAAGGTCCAGTACAAGTCGGCCGTCTCTCCCCCGAAGCGCGCGCTGCACGCGGCCGTCGCCATCGGCCGGCACATGTACGTCTACGGCGGCCTCGAGCTCTCGGACACGTGGCGCTGGGACTTTGACGCCTCTACGTGGCAGCTGATGATCCCGGGCCAAGAGGAAGACGCGACGCACCCGGGCAGACGGCACGCCCTCGCGGCGACCACGCCCAGCGGCGCCGAAGGATTCTACATCTTCGGCGGCTGCCGCCATGTGAAGACCGGTCGGCCGCTCGCGTTCAACGACCTCTGGTACTATTCCATCGGGCGGAACGCGTGGACGAAGCTGGCACCCACAGCGGGACTTCCGACGCCGAGCGCGCGCAGCCACCTCTCGTTCGTGTCGCTCACGAGCCGCATGCTGCTGCTCTACGGCGGCGCGCTCTGCGTCCCGGGGTGCACATGCTATGGCGACCTGTGGCTTTGGGACGTGGAGGCCAAGCGATGGGCTGAGCTGAACGCGAGCGACGTGCCGATCCATCGGTACCGGCAAAGCCTGGTGGTGCACCCGACGGAGGGTGCCGTCTACCTCTTCGGCGGCGAGTCGTACAAGCCGTACATGTACCACAACGCCGTCAACCGCCTCGAGTTGCCGCCGTCGATTGCGAGTGAGATGATTCGTGAAGCTCGTGGCTCCTCTGGCGCAGTCGCCGCCCCTGGCGCCATCTGGACGAAAGCCCTCGTGAGGAGGTGACGCTCGAACTCGTCGCGCCCTATAGCTCTAGCCCCCCCCCCCCACACACACACACACGATCCCCCCCCCACGCAAGCGCTCACGCCCCTCTGCGCTTGAGTCATGCATCACTTATTCCGTAGGGGCAAGCCTCGAGCTGGCAAGCGCCTGGGGAAGAAGTGGGTGGCGGTGGACTAGGCAAGCCCCTCATCACCTTCGGTGCGCCGCTGGCTCTCATCGTGTCCATCATCGGATGCATCATGCGCGCGCGCAGGCAGCGGGCGTGCAAGTACGCCAAGTACCGCGCCGTCGGCATTGACGACGCGGGCGAAGACGCGGCCGAGTGAGCTCCGTGGCGCGCGGCGACGGCGCGCCACCCACCTGACCCCTGGCGCCCTGCACTGGCGCGCTGCATCCGTCTCGTGACTGGGGCTGGCCTTTCAGCCGTCTGTCCTCGGGCGCGCAGCCTCGAGAAGAAGGTGATCTTCTCCGCGCCCCGCGGCCGGAGTCACAGCTACTACACAGCTCCAGCTGGGAGCCACAGCGGCTCAGAGCACCCCACGAGGTCATTCGCGGACGCTTCGTGCGTGCGTACGCCGCTTGAAAATAAATTGGGGCGCTCGGCATGCGAACCGGTGTGGATTAAATAAGCTTTTGTCGTTGGTGGATAATTGGTGGACTGTGGACATATCGTATTGTGAGGACGTGTGGAGTGTCGAGTGGTAACAATCGAGTGGGCCACTGCCCGTGCTCGTGCGATCGGGACGGCCTCGCCCGGACGGCGCACGTCGATTGCGTTTGCCGGGAACGGATGAATCGGCAACTTTCAACTTATCGGGAACCGAAGCTGCGAGCGGCCGAGGGCCGATCTGACGTCATCATCTCACCTAGGTGTTTGCGTTGACGTCATCGCCGGTCACCGGTCTCGGGCTCACGGCGTGGGGCGTGGAGCGTGGTGTGGGCGTGATGAACTTCGCTAGAGATAAGAGAGCCTCACCAACGTCTGAAGGGCTTGACCTCGCCACCATTGCGCTCCCCGCGCTCCATGGCTTGCGCCCAGTCGCGCGCGCCACGCCCGCGCGGCGGGTGCTTGTTGGCATACTCCTGGCGCGCCTGCGCATCGCTGAGCGTCATCTGCGCGGAGCGCAGCCGGTCGAAGGCGTTGGCGGCCTGGGCGGCGCCATTCTTGTCGGGGTGGAGTGTCTTGGACAGCTTGATGAAGCTGCGCTTGACATCGGCGGCGGAGCACTCGCGAGAGAGTGCAAGCACCTCAAACAGATCGTACGCCTCAAGCACACGGCGCACGGCCGCCTCGTCGTTGAGACGGTCCTGCACGCGCAGCTCGAGCTGCCGCCCAATCTCGGTCTCAGCCAATTTAAGAGAGCGCTTGACGAGCCGCAGCGCCGCCTCCGAGTCACCCTCAGCCAGCTTCTTGTGCGCGCGGCGCGCGCACGCCTCAGCCTCCTCGCGCGCGCCCGCGGTCTCGTCGTTCGCGTGCTCGTCATCGTCCGGCCACCACTCCTGAGCGCCGTGGTCGAGCTTGCCCACCCGCGGTGGGGGCGCCGGGGTGGCTCGGCGTGTGGCGATCTGATCGGCGTCGAGCAGGTCGCCCCAGTCCTTCTCGACACTCCCGCCGAAGAACTCGTTCGTCTGCTCCACGTACGAGGACTGAAAGATCATGTGGCGAACTACCGTGTCGCGCACGCGCGGGTGGCAGTTCGCAATCGCGGGCAAGATGCGCTGTGGCAAGAGCATCGCGCGCTCGAGCAACGCCTTGCGCGAGCAGCCGAGCGAGTGCGACGTGACCTTGCGCCCGTCGCGTGAGCCCTCGTGCAGAATCTCGCCACGGAATTGTAACAGCCCATAGTGCCGCGCAGCCTTGAGGTACTGGGTGGAGCCCGAGAAGCGAGCCTGGAGGGCCTTGTCGCCCCACGCCATGAGCGACTCGTAGGACGCCGAGCGCGCGCCGTCCGCCTCATCGTTCGTCTCGACCAGGTGGCGCTCAAGCAGCGCGTTGATCGCGTCGACGAAGCGCAGCGTGTTGAACAGCGTCGCAATCTGGCTCGGCAGCGCGCGCAACATCGCGTGTACGCTGATTGTGCCAAACTGCTTGAGCTTACCTTCACGCGCCTCCACGCGCCGCCGGTGCTCCTGCGGCCCCACGTATTGGTTTGAGAAGGGGTTGAGCTCGCTCTCGAGGCCGCGGCCCCAACCATTGGCTTGAGAAGTGGCACCCTCTGACTCCCTGCGCCCCTTGCCACTCATGCTTGCAATCCACTTGCGCGCCGTGTAGTTGCGCCAGCCCTCCTGCAGCCGTCGAGCGGCCGCGATCCTGTGGACCATGACCGCGTCCAGCTGCGCTCTGAACGCGTCCCACTCGCGCAGGAGCTGGAGATCGGCGCGCGCTGCCCACTTGGCGCGCAACGTACGCCACCAACGACCCAACTTGACCGAGGCGTCCTCCTTCAACAAGCCGAAGGCATACGCCCAGTACGCGTCGTGGAGCGCACGCCGAGCCAATTTCTGGCGCACGGCACACTGCAACCTGGTTGCCGCGCGATCGCGGAGCGCCTTGCGCGCCAGCCGACGGCGCACCGCACACTGGATGCGCACGGCTGCTCGGCGCAGCGAGCACTCGTGCCGTACCTGCTCAAGGAGCACGTCCCACTCACGAAGCAACTGCATGCCCTCCCGCGCCTCACCTTGCGCGCGCACCGCACGCCACCGGCGCTGCAGCCGCTGCGCGGCCTCGACTTCTGGATCCAGCGGTGGGCCCGGCTCCCTGGGTCCACTGTCCTTGGATGATTCAGGGCTGTCCTTGGATGATTTCCGCTTCCCTTTCTTCTTGAAGTCGCCCGCCTTCTTCAAAGGCTTGCCAGCCTTCTCCTTGGCGGGGCGACCGTTGCGCGGCGACGAGCGGTCACGCGCTGAGGATGATGGCGTGCCGGTTGAAGACATGGGCGATTTCTTCAAACCATTTCTTGTGCTGAGTGGTACACGTGACGGCGGAGCCTTCGCCGCTTGTGGCATGTGGCACACGTCCAAATTCCGAGCGCACTACCCGTTTTCAGCCTCGCGGGTTTTGGGTTTCTGGGTCAGGGGTTTCTGGGTCAAGGGTTTTTGGGTCGCGCGTTCTTGGGGCCAGGCATCTCGATGCGCGCGGCCGATGGTGCGCCGATGAAGACGCAGCAAATCGCGCCGCGGACGCGCGCCCCGGCCGGCCGCGGGCGCACCGACGCACGCCATAGCCGGCACGCGCGCTCGCGCAGTCACCATGGCCACCGTGCGGCTGCCGCCACTCCTGAATGCCTCCAGGCAGCTGGCAAGCTGCCGTGCGCCACGACACTGTCGTCTCTCGACGCCGCCGTCGTCACACGCGACGGCGGCGCCGAGTGACTTCTTTTGCGTTCCCTTCGGGGGGCGCGCCAACGGGCGCGTCTCTACACCTCCGACTCCCTCTGCGACGACGGCGGCCCGGCGCCGAGTACGCAGACTGCATCTACGGCACAGACTGCGCCGACTGCGGCCCGCGCTTCCCGCCTCCTCCGCCCATCTGCGCCGGGACGTGCAACTGGGCTTCCGACGCCGATTGCGACGACTCCGGCCCCGGCTCGGAGTTCCGCCCGGCCCTGGGCCGACAGCATGTGCACCCGACCATCCGTCCAGTGTTTATAAGAATCCTACTTGTCCTGTACATGACCAACTAAAGTGTCTAATGTAAAAGCTCCTGAGACCACCGAAACGAGAAACGACAAACGGGGGTGGGCGGTGGACCGGTGGCGGTGGTCCCCGTTATAGGCGGTGCGGGAAGGCGGAAGCCCAAGCCGGCGGTTGGGCGCGGCGGTAGCGGCACTCTAAACCGTTTTCTGCTGTCAAACCTTATCACTACATATATCTTGCGTGAACTCATGTTCAGCGCGGTACACCGCGACGAAACTCTCGGACTGACAGTGACCGAAACGACAAGGCGAGCGCTTCGCAATCGAAATTCTCTGTCAAGGAGGGCGCCTTGCTCGAACGACATCTTCTGCTTCGAGCGCAGCGCACGCCGGCCATGGGGCGCCGGCATTGACGCCGTGCAAGAACGCCGATGGGGCGCCGTGCTTTGTGCGCGGATAGACCGAGCACACAAATTGGTACTGTGCGTAAGGTATGCCTCGTGCGCTGCCATCCGCGCTCCGCGGCGGTACGCGACCGCAACCGGTGCTGGGCCCTCGTCATGCGCAATGTCCTTTGATGAGCTGCCAGACGGCGCGTTCCCCGACTTCCCGGTTTCTGGTGCGCCGAATTTCGTTTCTGGTCCGGGTTTCTGGTCCATGCTACGCATTGTTGGTCCGGGCCTTCGGCGCTACACGCGCAGCGATGGTGCTCCCGATGACGATGCCGTGCAAGAACGAAGACGGGGCGCCCAGCAAACAATGCGGAGCGACTGAGAACACGCTCTGGTGTTGTTACTGATCAGCCAAGCGTGCTCAGGAGGATGCTGGACCAGAAACGCTGCACCAATCCTACTGACCCAGAAATGCGGCAGCTTCTTCAGCAAACCAGCAGCAAACCAGAAGCGCCAGACCCAAACCATCAGCCTCTCAGAATTGCTCATTTCCAGCGTGTTTCTGTACGTGTCATCCGGTGTGTTTTGTGTGAAGTGACCCAATAACCCTGACCCAGAAACCCTGACCCAGAAACCCCGACCCAAGAACCCTAGATACTCGCTCTCGAGTCTCTCCTTTGACTCGTCATCATCACACTGAGTCCAAACCGCCGAACCAATCCACACCTAGGCGTTTGTTCCATGAGTGCTTCTGAGTTTTGCAGTTCACACTGCGGTACATAAATGACCGACGAGGCGCGCCCCCGCGCCCGCGAGAGCACGCGGACACCGACGATGCCGAGCGCGGCCGAGTCGGCCCCCAGCTGTGCCGCGCTGGCCATCCTATGCGCGCTCTCAGCGTTTCCGCCGCTCACCATGGAGATTTACATTCCATCGCTGCCTAACCTGCAAGCAGAGATGCAGGCGAGCACGACAACTACGCTCGCCACCATCTCTGTATACACAGCGGGCTTCTCGGACCTTTTTCTGACGTGCTTGGCCGCCGAAGCATGCTCCTCGGTGGCCTGCTGACGTATGTGCTCTCGTGCGTGGCGGCGGCGGCGGCACCGTCAATAGAGCTGCTACTCGTACCTCGGATCACGCAGTCGGTTGGCTCTGCGTGCGCTGCCATCCTCTCAATGGCGATGCTTCGCGATCTGCTCAGCGCTGAGCGACGCGAAGAGGTCATGGTGTATTTTTCGATGGTGCGTGCGATTGCGCCATTGTGTGCGCCGGTGATCGGAAGCTTCCTCGAGGCGCTTTCAGGCTGGCGCTCCACGTTTGTCTTCCTCGCCGTAGGCGGCGGCGCCACGCTGCTCGGCTCGCACATCCATCTGCCCGAGTCACTCACCGCCGAACGCCGCCAGCGCTCCTTAAACTGCCGTGATCTCCTCGGGGGAATAGGCTACCTATTGGCGCAGCGTCGCTTCCTTTGTTGGGCGATACCAGAGGCGACCGGCTTTGCCGCGCTCTTCGTGTACATCGCCACCTCGTCGTACATCCTGCAGCAGTTCTACGGCGTGCCCGTAGCTCTCTTCGGACTCTTTTATGCGGTCACCTTCCTGGGCGCTGTCGTGGGCTCCGCGATCGTGCCCACGCTCCGCCGGCGGCTCGGGCTGAGCCCCGGGGCTGTCTACTTGGTCGGACTGTCGATCTGCACCTCGTGTGCGGGCTTGCTAGTGCTCTTCTCGTTCACGCCGCTCGCAACCACTCCCTCCGTGCTCTCACAAGCTTGCCTCCAGGCCTCCATGGTGATCTTCACGCTGGGGCGCAGCATCTGCATGGTCCCGGCACAGGTGCAATGCCTCGAGCCCTTCCCACGACGCGCTGCGACCGCCGCTGGCTTGATGGGCGCCTTACGTAGCGGCTTGGTGGCGATCGTCAGCGTGCTCGCTGGCCAGGCCCTCAAGGCGGGCAGCGACCCGCGGCTCGCCTGCCGGGCGATCGGGCTGCTTGCGTTTGCCTCACACACAGCGTACATGGTACTGCATTCGGACGAGCCCAGCGCAAGTGAGCCACCGCCAACAGGGGAGACAGCAGCGGTTGCACCTGCGCCGACGGTGCACGAGGACGGGGCCGGCGGAGGTGGCGCCGGCTGCGAGCACGCGACGAGCGGGCGCAAAAAGATCGTCGGCAAATCGCGCAGTGCGCGAGCGTTCAGCGCGCTCGAAGAGGACGAGGACGGTTTGTAACTTGTTCTTGTACGGCCATCGGGCACTTCGACATGTTCGAAAACTCTATAATTATAATTCGTTTCAGAGCTGACCTTTTCGCAAAGTAGCGCAAGGGGCTGGGAGCCCTTGAGCACCCGAAGTCGGTCCCAGGACGGAGGAAAAATGTCGCTCGACCAATGGTATTCCTGATAGCCAGCAATGCCGCCCAACGCCTTGCAAAGGATCACCAGATCGACTTGGATGCGCTTAGCCGACGTTTAGCTGGCAGACGAAATCAGTCATACATTGCACGTTCTGATGTTATGCATGCGGTCGTGGACAAGATGACACACCGCAACCTTCGAAATGAGCTCAAGTCGCGTCGTATGAAGAATTCTTTTGTTGGAAGCAACAAAAAAGTTCTAAGAGCGCTCTTGCACAGACTTATCAACGGTGAGGCTGTGCCGCAGCTCCTTCGAGTCGATGCCCTCCTGGAGGCCCGGCAATCTGCCTATCAGTCTTTTATATGCCGAAAGCACATGCTCGAGACTTTGGCTGGCGGCATTCCCGATGAACGATGGGACGAGTATGAGCAGAACGGCTGGCTAAAGGTAAATCTCAATCTCACGCGACGTGAGCTCAAGCTGCTGCATCTCAGTCACCGTCTCGCTCTCTGCGAGCTCGGTGTCACGCCCACCGATCCCCATACCTGGGAGAACGCGAAATTCCACGTGAGCATCAAGGCTCATTAAAACCATGTATTGCTGGATATGGATATATGATCGGTCAGATGATGCACCCGTATCTTGCTTTTAGGTGGGCTACGACTTTGACACTGGATGGCTCCGAACTCCAGCATGCTTGCAAGCGCAACTCTACCTGGCGACGAACCCAAAGCTCTACAGGCAAGCATCAGACAACGAAAGCCTGATGAGTGTATGAGTATTTTCTGCTGCGTATGAGTAATATCTGCTGCGTGCGCAGGATAATCGTCGCGGTCTATGCCAGGCTACTCTTGCGGGCAAAGAGGGACCAAGAGTGGCAAGTGCTCGGAATCACCGATGCTGTCCAGGCCGTCCGATGCTGTCTCGAGCTCCGCTTCCAGGTCTACGACTCCAAAATCCGCTTGCCTAAGTTGTCGACCCATCGTTTCTCACACGTTGACTGCGATTGGAAAAAAGGAGGTTGTCTCAATGTGCCCGCGCCACAATGCGTCGTTGCGTGCTCCCCAAATGTGGTAGACGGCACTAGGGTCTGGGATGCAAGGTTTGTCGACGTTCGCAAGCAGGTCAAATCTTACCACCAATCTATTGGCGCCGCTTCGCCATATGCGCTGCCACGAGCTTGTGCAGGTACGGGTCCCTTTCCATCAGCAAAATCTGCCGACGAACTCCTGGAGCCCTGCACTGACTACTGGCAAAGGGGCTCTGGGCCGGATGCCGTCAGCACTGGCGACGCTATTGTCTTCGGCCATCTGACAGCGCATGAGTTCACGCAGCACAGTACTGTTAACCAGAACGATTTGGATGAAGGTACCCCGGTTCCAGTTGATTTCACGCGGACTGCTGAGTACCCCATGTACTGCAGCCCGCTTCTACATGGTCAGCCACATCAGGGCGTGGATGAGGTTCTTGCAGCGCTGCTGGCGGGCGACCTGCCGGCGCGTTGGGCGCACGTTTACACGTACGCTCAGCACTTTCATCACCCTCGCCCTGGGTCTTTACGTCAATGGCCCTGGCTAACATCGCCCCGCCCTGCTCAGTGGCAACAAACATTTCACTGCGACGACCGCGAAGCTCTTCAGACCGGCTCTTCCGAGCCTCGCGGCAAGTCCATCAACGCCCTTGGCTCGTGCACTGGTTGGGTTGGACCGTCTTCAAGATGCTCCGCACGCTGTTCAATGGCTTGATCAAGGCCATGATGGAGTGAAATCTGCTTGCGACCTCCACAAGAAGTTGATGCTCCGGCCTATGATCAGTCAGCTTCGACACCGTCTAAGACGGATAGCATCAGGACGCGAGAATAGCCTGCTATCAACGGCAGCGAGCAGCGGGGCAGCCAAATGGGCAAGGCACGGCCCCCCAGAGGCCTCTGCAGCCACGATGATTATCGCTGCAGCTCGCGACGCGGCGAAGGCAGCCTTGGCTGAGCTGCTGTGAAAGCATGTTGTTTGTGAGCTTTTGTGGGGGCGATCATGAGGGCGATGTACCATGTTGTGTATACGAGGTGACTACAGTAGTCAGTACACTGTGTCACGCAGTGTATCGATACGGAACGTAGATGCCACGGGGCGTCCACATTACCACTCCTGCTTTACGTAGCGTTATCGTTATACGTAGTACACATCTTTTATCGGGTTAGTGCGCCACGAGCGACGAGGCCAATTTCATTTTAACTCGTTCCTATTTAAGATTAAGTTCCTATGCGCACCCTACCCGACCAGCTGGTATTCCAATCGAATTATACAAATCAGAATTCCGGTGGCGCCCACAAACACAATGGAATGGTCTCGGGTTGGATTCTTTCTTACTCCAGCTCTTTGTTTGGGGTAACTGACTGACTGACTGACTTTTGATTGCCTTTACTCACTCACTCACTCACTCACTCACTCACTCACTCACTCACTCACTCGCTCGCTCACTCACTCGCTCGCTCTCTCACCCACACATTACAAAGAGAAAAGGGGTTGCATGCATTTGCTGCAACTTTTGGAGCATGCAATTTTTTCGCATTTGGATATCTTTTTCGACTTGCGTTTGTGAGCCTTGATGGTAGATGGCGGACGGCCATGGATCATCGTGAGCGAGCCAGATTCAGGTGAAGCGCCGAGCAAGGACGAGCTCCAGGATCTGTTAGATCGTGGCGCTGAGGCGATTGGCTTCACATCCTTGTGTTCATGGCTCTCAAAGATACACACTACGATCATGATGCCAAACACTGCCCCTCCAGCTGCAACAGCATCGCCTGCCCGGTATCGCCACCTGCTGAAAAGCCAGAAGCAGCGCCCCGCTCGCACCATCACCACGAGGGCACCATCGCCGCGAGCTGAAGAGCCAGCAGCACCTCAGCACATTGCGGCTCCACCTGCCATCAACCAAGTCCTACCCATCGCTGCTCGACTAGAAGTCGAGCTGCCCTTAAGTCCGTCCGCCAACGTGCCATCGCAAGGTGCTGCGCCTGCTTCATCTGCTGCGCCGTGTCTACCAACGGTCGAAGCCAAAGGAGAAGAAGCGGGGCTTGCTGAGGGCGATGACGGAGAGGAGGAGGGCGGCGGCAGCCCCGGCGGCGGTCAAAGTGCAAGGCTTTGGGAGCCACTGCCGAACATTGCCATCCGCAGTGGCCGTCTTCATTCGCGCACCGCCCAAGGGCAAGAGGTCGAGAAGGAGTACGACGACGACGACGCATCGACCCCGAGCCAACCACATCAGTCAGGCGCCCACTGCAATACCCATCTGGTATTGAGCCAAAGCAAAGACGCAAGAAGAGCTGCGCAATACCCATCTGGTCTTTGCATTGGCTCAAAGCCGCAGGCGCCCTATCGCGACGCCTTCCGCCGGCACCCGAAGCGCCAACTGTCGAGTCAGAGTGTGGGCGCGCGCGACACGTCGACGTGGGTGCATACCCACGTCATAAACACGCCGCTGCAGCGTGCGGAGGCGCTCGCGGCACGGGAGAACGACGGCGTTGGGCTCACGACGACAGCGCCCGTGATGCGCAAGCGCGCCTGGGAGATCGGCGAGATGCCGCATCCGACCAAGTGGGAACCTCCCGTCGTCATCAAGGCACCGGAATTGGCCTCAGCTATCGGAATTGACTGGGCGAAGTATCACGAGCGCCTGGGCCTGCGCAAGCCCCTGCCTACGGGCGAGGGCACGCCGGGCGAGGATACGGGTAGAGGCACGCCGGATGAGGGCGGGCCGCCGTCGGCGACGCTCTCGATTGCTGTCACGTCGAAGATGAGTCAAAACGGCCATACGCTCGGTATGAACCTCTCGTCCTCGGGCACTAGAACTACTTGGACCGAGATTAACGAAGATGGTCACTGCCCAACGGGGCACTGGATCTACGAAGTTAGGGTCGGCCAGTGGTCCACTGACGAGAGCAGCGAGCCGCTTCCAACACGCGCCCCGCTGTCCAACAGCACAGCCGGCAAGGCGCCGACGAGTCAAGCAGAGAAGCCCAAGGCAGCAGAGAAGACATTCGTGATCACGCGCGACGGCCGACGGCTGGATGTGGGGATGCGTACCGCGACGGACGTTGAGCTCCTGGCACGGGTGCAGGGGCACGCGACACTCAAGCCACCCTCGCCCATGCCGACGATTGTGGTGCCGCGCCTCGGACGCATGCCCGACGCTTCGTCCCTGGCCGAGAGCCCCGCCCTTGTGGAGACCTTCCGTGCGGCGGACGAGTACAAGCGAATGCACATTGACTACACTCGCACGCCACGCTCCTCGGCACGCGTGCGTACCAGCAATGCTGAAAGCGGCTGGTGCGAAAACTTTAGCTGCGGCCGGCCCAGCAGCTCTCGCCCGAGCACCACGCGTACAAGTACCTCCTCCACGCGTACAAGGGGAGTGAGCCTCGCCGCAGCGTCGAGCACCGCGACGGCCGCCTCGAGCACCACCACCACGAGCGCCGCTGGCTTGACCATGAAGGCGCCGACACGAAGGGTGTTGCCGCAGCCCTCCATTTTCGGTGCAGTGAGCAGCGACCAAACCCCTGCCGCAAGACCAGCGCGCGGCATTTCGCCGCCACACATGCCGCCTCCATCGGCGGCGCAACCCACACGCCGGTCTCCCGTAGCTGCTGGTGCACCATCAGCGTCGCAACGTGGGCCATCACTCAAGGTTTAGTGTCTGTAGTTCTTCTAGTACGGTACACGAAAAGCGTACTTGCTACATCGTACATGATCAAGTCGTCGTGTTGCCCAAAAGGACTAGAGCCCATGCTAGAGCCCGTCCCTTCACGCTTTTCACCGTTTATGGCGTTGGGCAGTCTTCCTAGTCTCGATATCTATCGATATCACGTCGTAGTTGATGCCCGTCTGCCCGGAACCGATACCGTTCAGCCGTTGGCTAAGGCCTTGCTTTTGTGATGTGGTAGTTGCCACAGCAAGCTAACAGCAAAAGGAGTGTGCCCGCATCCCCGCACGAATGCTCTTGTGTGCCTCTCGCCGATTATCTCGCCGATCTGTGACCACGCTGAAGGCTGAACCGGCAATGCACAGACGCACCAGCCGTGCTTTGGGGGGACTCTCGACTAACACTTAACTCTCGACCTACTCTCGACCATCGCGTGCTGCCCCTGGTCGAGCATCATACAGCCCATTAGGACGCGCCTGAGCAGGTCGGGGGGAGCAAGTTGATGTGGTCGAGTCGGGCGTGAGATGCGAGGTTATCTCATGCACAGGCAGCATGCTCTGGAAGAGCGAAACTCGCTCGTGCATGCAAGGAGTGCTCTGCACTCGCTCGTCTTGCACACGCGTCGCCTTTTACATCGACGATGCGTCTAGATGCGTCGTCCCAGAAGGCGCATGTTTGGAACATGTTCTTGCTTTGCTTGAGACCCGGAGATAACCCGGAGAGGATCGCCCGAGTACTGTGCCACACCGTGCGCACACCTCGCGATCCACGACCCCTGTGTGCTGAAGCCGGACCGTCGCGGCCTGATCGAGGTGATCATCTCATGAGGGTTTTCGGGTTCGATCTGTGGACGAGGATACGATGCTCGAGCTCGGACGCCACATGTGCTTTGGATGTCTCAACTCGGCCACATGCGCTGAGCACGCGCTCCTGTGGAGCGTTTGTTCTGTGCTCCTCGAGCTCTCGCTGCAGCCGCGTTGCAAGGTTGCCGCCACTGTGTGCTTTGGATGAGACGCACCGCAGTTGGAGCCTTACTCGGTGCAACTTGTCGATGCACTCGTTAATGCACTCGTCGACCAGCGTGCGCGCTGCTCCTCTTGTCCTCTTTACTCGTCCTCCACGAACGTTCGGATCGTGCGATGATCTACGATGATCGTCTATTTGTCGCCCACGTCAATGTACGGCTCAGCTGAGACGAAAAAGCGCAGAGGAACCATTCGATGACTCTGCTCGCAAAGACGCGGTGCAGCACTAGAAGTCACGGCTGCTAGTTGAGTTACGTCGTCCGTACGCGTCCGCGAGTTTGACATACAGCCGAGTCCTCGTTTATGCACTCGCGCTGATGTTGCACCTCCGCGTGTCCGCGACGTGACCTACGCTCTCGTCCGAGATGTGTCGCTATGGCTTGCTCGGTCTTGTCCGACTCGTGTGCTCGGACTCGTTTTCAGGCAGCATCAAGACTCGCATCAAGACTCGCATCAATCGAGCAAAAAGCCTCAAACTCCGTTGCGGAGTCAGACGACGAAGCCATCGACGGAGCCACAACAGCCACTGTGTCGTACCGAGAGCGGACGTCTTCAATCTGATCTTCGTCGTCGATATGTTGGCGAAGCTTTACGGCCTCGGCTGCATAGGATACTGGGGCGACGGCTGGAATGCCCTCGTGTACATGACTGTGGCCGTAAGGGTTCTCGAGATGCTCTTCGTACGCCGCCTCGGCTTCAACCTGTCCTTCATGCGCATCATTCGGACGTTTCGGGTGCTGCGGGTGCTGCGCCTCATGCGCACGTGTGGAAGGGCCTGTACATAGTCGTCATGACCTTGGGCAAGGCGTTGTCGCTCATGTCTAACCTCTTCCTCCTGATGCTCATGGTCATGCTCATCTTCGCCTTCATGGGCATGCAGCTCTTATTGGCGGTGTCTTCAACGGCTTCGAGGAGCTCCCATGGATGCACTTCGACTCATTCGTGCCCGCCATGCTTACTGTCTTCATCATCATGACGGGCGAGTGGATGGACTTGAGCTGTTCATGGGTCGCTATACGTTGTCATGAACCTCATTGCGGTCGTGCTTGACGCAATCAACGAGGACGAGGACGAGGACGAGAGGACGAGGACGAGGACGAGGTAAGGACGAGGGTGCTCCGGATCCAAATGGCAAAGACATTCCAAACATGACATTTGACCGCAACATCCACCTCGATCACTTCCGTCTGGTCAGCAAGCGTACACCCATAACACTGTCCGAGGGGAAGGCGGTCAACGAAGTCAAAGGAGACGATCAGGTAGACGTGCTGCCAATCATCGACGAGTCGGCCCCCCTTCATGCTGCGACCTGTGCGCGCATCATCGAGCTTCCAAAACTTCATCGTCCTCGCCATTGTCGACTTGTCCGCAGCAGCGTCACCAGCGAGGAGAGGATCTGCGCGCCGATAGCGCGCCGATGTTGGAGATCGCTTCGGCTGCCTTGGCGGCGGTGTGCTCACGTGGCCTTGACCGACCCCCTGCGGAGAGCGCGAACGTGCCCACACGATGACGGCCGCACTGCAGATGACAACAGATGACCGAGGTGAGTGCCGCCAGCGCGTGCGTGAGCACGGTCGACGTGCCCCGTTGCATGAGAGCCGTCAGATGGTGCTCGCCCAACGAAGGCTTTGCATGCAACGCAAAACGAAGTGCGGAAGCCCGCGTTGCGCACATAACGTATCGAATAATGTCGCGCTGTGATCGGATCGGTTCCGAATTTGTCGGGAACCGAACACTCTCAGCTCACCAAGCACTACAGTAGGTATTATGGAAACCCCGAGGAATACCCGAGGAACCCCATTAATACGCATTAAGTGTTACACCACATCGCATAACATAACTAGCCTAGTTAACTAAGCTAGTTGTACAGTTGATCCGCTGTACATCACGACAAATTCAAGTTGAGGCATAGTGATGGGAGCTTCCCAGCACGCCGCTGCGTTCAATGGATGCCGGCTTTTTTGCCATGGCCGTCCACGGTGATGTCCTGTTCAACCTTGTAGCCGGGCGCCAAGAAGAGGCGGCGGCCGTTGATGCGCACGAGCACGACGCCATGGTAGGCGGTTCGCGGCACGCCGGCCTTGAGGTCCTCCATGAGGCCGAGCTGCTTGCACATGGACACAAAGTCGGCTTCGTCGCGATACCGGAGCACGAGGTTGGCGCCTTCCCGATCCTGCTCTGCCACCTTCCGCGCCGACTCTAGATTCGGCACGGCCGTCGCCTTGTCCAACCATTCGGTGAAGAGGGCATCGTACGACTGCTGCTTGAGGTAGCTCAAGTCCTCAGTCACCCAGTCCACCTTGCGAACATTGAGCGAGATCTTGGCGAGGTACTTTTGGTAGAATTGGCCGACCGATGTGCCGACTGCGCCAAATGTGACCGTGCGGCTCACCTCGGGCCGGATCGACGCGCGCCCTTTGCGCTGCGGCGTCTCCCGCAGCCAGTCATCCCAGAAGCCACGAGCCTCGGGCCACTTCGGCCTCAACTCGTCCCAAAGTCGGCGAGAGAGGAGCCAACCGAGCCCCGGGAAAAAGTCAGAGCGGTGGAGGGCGCGCGGGTCGCCCGGGAAGGCATCCTGCCCGTTGTCGTTGAACGCCGACACGCACAGCAGCGTCGGGTCCGACTCGAGCAGCGGCGCCGCCGCCTCGAAGTAGGCGAAGAAGTCCGTCGACACACGGATATCCTCCTCGAGGATAATGACGCCCGCGTAGATGGCCGCGCTTTTCGCGCCGCTCGCGCCGCTCGGACCCATCCCAAAGAGTGTGCGCAGCGCCCAGCCGTAGTGCACCGACAAGTAGGCGTAGCCCTGGTTTTTGGACAGGTAGCTGCCCCGGTCGAACGAAAGGATCTTGCGCGGGTGTACGAGGCTCCTGTAGCCGTATTTGAGCACGACGTTGGTGACGGGCCCGTTCTCGCCGTCCTGCGAGACGTACACGGGGAAGCTCGAACCGCCCGGGTGGCTCGCGTTGATCGACTTGAGCGCCTCGTCGAGGTACTGCGGCCGATTGTACGCGATCACAACCACTGCGATCGCCTCCGGGCTGAGCTTATAATTGCCACTCCCGGCACCGCCGGTCAGAGCTAGGGTACTGTCGGCTCCGCCTGCTTGCATCTCGGGTGCCGACAGCGCCTGCGGGATCGCTATCGAGGACTCAGCGACGTCCGAAGCCGCGCTGACCGCTTCGTCTGTAGCTCCGACCGACGAGGTGCGCCGCCGCCTGCGCGTGCTGCCACTGCTGCTGCTGCTGCTGCTGCCGCCGCCGCCGCCGCCACCGCTGAGTTGCTCGAGCTTCTTGCGCAGCTCGTGCGACGCGGCTCGCTCTTTGGTCAACGCACTCAGCGTCGCCTCCTGCTGCATGAGCGCCTCCTGCATCTGCTGCATTGCCTGCTTCACTGAGCGGTCCTTCTCGGCGAGGCGCTCTTGCACGCGCGGATCGCACCACAACGAACTGCTGCCCAGTAGCCGAGTGTTGAACACTAGCATCGAGCCGAGCGCAAGAAGCGCGACGCACGCGAGCAGTTCCGCGCGCTTCATGCGCGCGCTTCGAGGGAAAGGTCCGCGCGTGTGAAGGGTGCGTGTGAAGGGAGCGAGTGAAAAGGTGGTGTTTCAACAATTATCTATTATGGCAAAGTTCACCACCCTCAAATCCTCACTTCCACGCACAAATAGTCCTTATTTTAGACAATTATTACGATAGGATGTCTTCGAACGAACTCTCAACTCACCGATCACCGTGACCGTCGCTCCTCGCCGAAGCCGCGAAGGCCGAACCGTCTCTGATCTGCTGACTTGTACTCTAAACTGCTTGCTAGTGCAGCTTCAGTCAGGGCTAGAGCTCTACAGCTCCTCCTTACCCCGCTTATCGACGTTCCTGTACGGTTGTCTCAGCCGTGGATCGTCGGGCCGCACGCCCGATATGGCGGCGTTCATGAGGCCGTCAGGCGCACCGCCGTTCTTAACCCGCGCCGCCTCGACGGCTTTTCGCCTCTCGGTGGCCGTCCTGACGGCGGTGGTGCCACAGTGTGCGGCGTGCGGCGTCTGGAAGTCACGAAGATGTGTCCAAAAATTGGCCGCATATTTTACGCCCGCGCGGACGGGCATGGCCTCGTGCTCGGTGCGCAGCTCGTCTTCGAAGATGTTCTCGTTGCGCACGCTCGGCCACACGATCGCACTGCCTGTCTTCGGCGTTACTGTCAGGTTGAGGTACGGAAAGTAGGTCTCACCACCCTCGTCGACCTCGGACAAATACGTGAAAAAGGTCCACACCCGCGGGCCGGGTGGTGAGTCTACGGGTGAGTTCTGGTCGTGATGCGACTTGTAAAACTGGCCCACCTCGTACCGAAGTACCTGCAGGTGCTCCGTATTCAGCATGGGGCAGTCGAGTAGAGAGGTGATCCGCTCCTTGAAGCGTTCCATGACGGCGCTGTCCTCGCACGTCGGCACGTTGCACCACGACGTGGAGGACGTGCGCGAGGGTACGTGCCCATCATCGAAACCGGCGAGCGAGCGCTGGAAATCGTGCCCGCCCACACGCAGCACCTCGGCAGCAAAGTCTCGATCGATAAATGTCTCAAGCATCATCACGGGCGGATCCTCGCTCAGCAGCCGCGGGCTGTACTCTTTCATGTTGAGCATCGCTTCCATGCGCGCCGCGATGCCGCCGGCCTTGATTGAGTCGTCGCCAATATTTTCGCATGAGTACTCTCCCGATGTTATGGCTCGACGCTTTGCAGCGTACTCACAAGTCTCACAAGATTTGGGGCAGTTCACCCACATGTAGGCGCTATTCTTCTTGCACTCCCCCTCACTCGCCCAGATCTTGCAATCTGTTTGAATGTCCGTGCAAGCCTCGAGGTCTGCAGCACTTACGAGCGCACGCGGAAGGCAGAAGAAGATAAGGCATTGCAGCTGAGCGACGCGCATTTTCGAATCCATGTGTGCTTGTTGGCTCCTGTCTTGACGTTTCTTGAGGGGATGAGGGCTAGGAGGGTTGTTGCTGCGCTGCCTCATTTCAAGACAAAGTGCTGGGCGTGCCGATTGACTCGTGTGAGCGAAAAGCCAGCGACGCACTCACCCGGTATTCACTATGAATACAAGTCAAGTCAAGTCAAGTCAAGTCAAGTCAAGTCAAGATTCAAAATGGCGGTCGCCTTTCCGCCGCCTTTGGTGCCCATCGCTGGCGCGAGCGATCGGGAGGGCAGATCTCGGCGCAACCGGCACCACTGGATAGCCCCGAGTCGGGGCATCATCCCCATCTTCTTG